>BNJU01001681.1_pt1 | contig 380731 bp, 535 predicted proteins | sample 8539281 | NCBI WGS metagenome assembly BNJU01 (sample SAMD00202456, study PRJDB9452) | human saliva metagenome | isolation source: human saliva | place: Japan | reverse complement strand
CTTTTCCAATTTCACTTTTGGAATCACGAGATGGATCATATCACCTAGATACATCCTTGTAGAACCATTAACTGTCTTACTTTTACCGTTATGTACCTGGGTTGTGATAAGTACATTATGTGGTAAATTGAGTTCATGTACCTGCTTACCAGCTATCTTATCAGAAACCGGGATTTCTATCAGTGTAACTTCTCCATCATCAGTTGCTGATTCAGGTAGCATTTTTTCTAGCATGGCTTCGTAAACAGGTGCTCCTTTGAGCATATCCATGACAATATAGGCAACTAGGGTCACCATGCCTAAAGGCATGAGATTTCGGATGTCACCAACCATTTCAGTCACAAGTATCATAGCTGTCAAAGGTGCTTTTGAGATAGCCCCAAAATAACCGCTCATTCCAAGAATTACAAATATAGGAAATTGCTGTTGGGTAACAAGGCCAAGATTGACACAAATAACGCCTACTAGGGCACCAAGTAAGGATCCTAAAGCTAAAAATCAGTGAAAAATACCACTGGCAGTCCACTTCCAGTAACTGAGTCATGCTCCAGATAAAGCAGAATGATAAAAGTAAATTAAGAGAATTTGAAAACTATAATCTTGTTCTGTTAAGGATAAGACAACTAGATTACCCCCACCAAGTATTTGAGGTAGAAATATTCTACTGGAATGATTAGGATAAAGCAAAAAGTGGATGATAAGCTTTATTAATGTGAACCTTTTGGCCAATCAATCATAGACTTTTGCAGACATTCAGAACGGCTTTTTCATAAAGAAACCTGAGAGTCCAGAAAAATCCCCATAGCAGATAAATCAATATTGACTCAAACTCATGAGAGGGATGTCATCCGGCATATCCAAAACAGGTGTTAAGCCAAAGATGAGAAGAGAACGAAGTTTGCTACTAGACTAGCCAAGGTAGAGCCCCAGAAGAATCGTGAAAAATGGTGATACACTTCTTCTACTACAAATAATAACCCCGCAATCGGCGCATTAAAAGGCTGCGACAAGTCCACAGCAGCTCCACTAGCTAATCAAAGAACGCTCCTCAACAGGGCTGAGACTTGAGCCATTTGGCAATTCCTTTTTCCTCCAGCGGCACCTAGCTGAATACTGGGACCTTCACGCCTAACATGAGTCCACTAGCAATTGCTAAAATACCAAGAATATATTTCTTCCAGAGGACACTCCACCAGTTGAGAGACATGAGACCTTTTAACTCTGGCTCAACTTGAGGAATACCAGAACCTTTGATATCTTTTTCTGAACGTGTTAATTTGGCACTAAGTAAGCAAATGAGAATATAAAACAATAAAATAATCAATAGATTTCCAAAGTCAGATTCACTTGGTCTTGATAAAATCCTTGAACGATATGAAAACCTTTTTCAATCAAAAAACGAAATGATCCTACAATAAGGCCCACGACTAATCCAACAATAATTCCTCGCCCTACTTGAGCTAAAGATCGTACTGGACGCGAAGGCAAATTCTTTCTTGGAACTAAAGTATTTTCCGACTGTTCCTCCATAATTCTCTCCTTTAATTATCTTTTACTAGTTTCTGAAATAATCGTTTTAATCGGTTCAAAACTTGTACGATGAATGGGTGTAACTCCGTACTTTTCAATACCTTCTAGATGCTTAGCAGTACCATAACCAGCGTTTTGAGAAAAATCATAACCTGGGAATTCCTGATCATAGTTTGCCATGATTTTATCTCTGGTAACCTTAGCAATGATCGATGCTGCTGCAATGGATAGGGAATTCGCATCTCCTTTGATGATGGATGTCTGAGAAATCAGCAAATCCAACTTCATTGCATCAATCAAAAGGTGTTCTGGTTGAGGGTCAAGCTGAAAGATAGCTTCTTTCATAGCTAGTTTAGTTGCTTCATAGATATTGACCTGATCAATGACTTGATTGTCCATAATTCCAATACCAATTGCTAGTGCATTGTCCTTAACGGCCTGAAAAAATCTCTCATGTTTTTTTCTTGGGAATCTTTTTACTGTCATTTCAAGCCTTTAATTTTTACAATTTTTGAGGAAGAATGACTGCTGCAGCAACCACTGGACCAGCTAGAGGGACCACGTCCAACCTCATCTACACCTGCAATTAAGATATCCCTTTACTATAAAGATCTTTTTCATAGCGAAGCATGGCTTCTAAGCGCAAAGATTTTCATCAATTTCTGCTTGAATGGCTTTCTTTTTCCGCTTTTTCAATTTCTTTTTGGACACCTGAACGAGAATCTTTTTCAAACTCCTTAAAACAAAGGGACTTTCAAGATCAGTTATCTTTCCTAATTCTTCTTTTATTTCTTTAATCGTTGCCATTAAGATCGTCCAATGTATCTAAGGTATAGTTTTCCAGTTTTCCATCACGAACTTCTTTTGACAAAGAGGTTGTAAAAACGAGTCGTAATCATCACGGAAAACCAAGGATACGTGTCATATCCATGATAATTTCAGGAGCTTCATCGTCCAGATTCATTTGTTTAAAACGTTCTTGAAGCTTTTTCAGGATAATGTGTTTTTAAAAGTAATTAAGACCAAAAATCGTCACTTCATCCATTGGAAAGCAACTGATCTTTGATAGCTCCAGTTAATGCGAGTTTGAGTGCTACGGTTTTCATCTTCAAATTTTGGCCATAGAATCCCTGGGTATCCAAGATTTCCAAATCTTTATTTGTTTTGAGCCATTGTTGGCCTTTTTGTCACACCAGGTTTATTACCAACTACAGCAATTTTTCTTACCAGCCAAACGGTTCATCAGCGTTGATTTACCAGCGTTTGGAATCCCGATAATCATGGTACGCAAAGGTCTCGATTTGAATCCACGTTCCTTTCTGACGAGCTATCTTTATCTGCCATGAGTTTCTTAGCAGCGTCCGTTACGACTTTTAACTGTAATTTGCTCTTTAGAATTGATTGCGAGTGTTTGAATGCCTTGTGATTCAAAAGTGTTGACGCCATTCTTTTGTTAATACTGGGTCTGCTAAGGTCTGCCTTGTTCAAAATCAGTAGTCTTGGCTTGTCTCCGATGATTTTTAGTCAGCATCAGTTTTGACTGAGACAAGGGCAAACGTGCATCTACTAAAAACTGTTACAAAAGTCAACAAATTTTTAAATTTTCCTGGACCTGACGACGTGCCTTAGACATATGTCCAGGAAACCATTGAATAGTTGCCATTTTATTTCCTTTTCTTCATACAAACTTATTCTATAAAACATAGATGATTACTGACTATTTTACCATATTTTTGGCTATTTTTTTGCAGTTGAATGATATCTCAATAAAGGGAAATCCCCTTTACCAAGAGGAAAAGAGGATAAAATTCTTATTGATGAACAGCTTGAGCTGCAGTGATTAGAGTTAGTTTATAAACATCGTCAGAGTTACATCCGCGAGAAAAGGTCATTTACAGGTTTGTTAAGTCCTTGCAAATACAGGTCCAACTGCAGCAAATCCACCAAGACGCTCTGCCATCTTGTAACCAATGTTACCAGCTTCAATACCTGGGAAGATAAAGACATTAGCTTGTCCCAGCTACATTACTTCCTGGTGCTTTAAGAGCTGCAGTTTCTGGAACGAAGGCAGCATCAAATTGCAATTCCCCATCAATTTCAAGGTCTGGACGAAGCTCATGAGCGATTTTTGTTGCTTCAACAACCTTATCAACACTTTCACCAAAACCTGAACCTTTAGTTGAATAGCTAAGCATAGCAATCTTTAGGTTCGATACCAAACATCTTAGCTGTGATAGCTGAGTTAATCGCGATTTCAGCTAGAGCATCAGCATCTGGGTTGATGTTGATAGCACAGTCACCGAAAAGGTATCGTTCTGTTCCACGAACCATAAGGAAGGCACCTGATGTACGGCTAACATTTGGACGAGTCTTGATAATTTGAAGAGCTGGACGAACTGTTGAAGCTGTAGAGTGAATAGCACCTGAAACCATACCATCAACCAAGCCCATATAAACTAACATAACACCAAAAGTAGTTTACATCGTTGCTGAGCACTTCTCGCTTCTTCTTCAGTCATTTTTTTCCTTTACGACGTTCAACAGGTGAAGCGACCATATCTTCAAATTGTGGGTAATGTTCTGGATCGATGACTTCGTAACCTTCTGTAATTCCTTCGATTTCGAGATAGATTTTTAATCTTGTCAGGGTTTCCTAGAGAACTGGGATAACTTCTGTTTCTTTAACCAAACGCTTCGTTGCTTGTAGGATACGTGGTTCTTCACCTTCAGGTAGAACGATGCGAGCATTTTTACCAACTAGGTTGGCTTTCAAACTTTCAAAAAACTTCCATGAGTTTTGACTCCTTTTAAGATAAATTATTATTTGATAACTGTGTAATAAGTGTGTCGAAATCATCCGGCAGTGGGCATTCTAGCTCTAACTGTTCTTCTAAGAAAGGATGATAAAACGATAAGTAATGGCAATGTAGAGCCTGGCGTTCTATGCCATGCTCTAAGCTTCCCCCATAAAGATCATCTCCGAGTAACGGAAAACCAATATGCGAGAAATGAACCCGAATCTGGTGGGTTCTCCCAGTATGGAGACGAATATCAACTAAGTGAATATTCCCATAAGATGCCACGATTTGATAGGACGTATGGGCATATTTTCCACCCTTTGCTACTCGTCGAGTGATGATAGAATCTTCATCTCGGGCTATTGGAGCGATGATTTCTCCCTGAGGTTCCAGATGACCATCTCCCTTGACTAGGGCGTAATAACGCTTTTCAATAGCCTTTTTTTGCAACTGTTTATCTAATCTGGCATGCGCATAGCCGTGTTTAGCAAAAAGCATCAATCCAGAGGTATCTCTATCAAGCCGAGTCACAATATGAACCTGCTGATTCTCATAGTTTTGTTTTACATAGTAGCCCTTAATAAAGTTGGCAATGGTATTAGAATGATTGACACTAGGGATTGGATGCGACTCAAAGGGTTTGTTGATAATCAAGAAAATGATCATCTTCAAATAGAATATCTAGAGGATAATCAATTGCTTCAAGTGTCTCGAAATCCTTCTTCTGGAGGAATATCAATGACGACCTCATCTCCGATATCTAAGAGATAGATTGCATTCTGCGGATGCCCGTTGACTCGAATATCACCACCTCGAAACTTAATCTTGGCAAGTAACCCTTTTAGAAACTTCATGTTTTTTTCAGAAAGGTTTTGACCTTGACATGTTCGTCAGCAATAAACTGAAACCTCATTCGTCCACCTCGCCAATAAAGGCATCTTTTAACACGATTCCAAAAAACTGGTGTGGCTTGGTGTGGCTACAAAATGAATCTTGTGGTGATCAATCTGATACTCTATTTTCTCAATATTTCGGAAAGAATAGATACTATTATCGATTGAGATTGTGTGATAGTCATTTCGAGTTGGTATCAATTCAATCTTGTCTTTTTTAGGAACAATAATTGATGAACCAAGTGTTCGGTAGATTCGGTTGTTCAAACTGGCAATTTCAGCTAATTGAAGGGCTTCTATGGTAGGATGAAGTACTGCTCCACCAAGTGATTTATTATAAGCTGTACTTCCAGTCGGCGTTGAAACTGTTAGGCCGTCACCACGGAAACGTTCAAAGGGAACATGGTTAATAATGACATCAGCAACCATAGTTCGATCCGCTCGACGAATGCTAGCTTCGTTTAGTGCTCGGAAAGACTTGACTTCACCGTTTTCAAGAAAGATTTTAACACTTAGGAGTGGATAAGAAACTTGAGCTCCATTATCCAACTGTAAATTTGTAACCAATTGGTCCAACTCAAAATCACGATAATCCGTATAAAAACCTAAATGTCCCGTATGAACCCCAACAAAACGAACCTTATCCAGTTGGTTTTCATACTTATGAAAAGCAGATAACAACATGCCATCACCACCAATAGAGACGACGATATCTGGATTTTTATCGTTCAGAATAAAATTATTCTTTTTTAATCGTTCTTTTAACTCGAATAGAACTTTCTGACTCTGAGGTTTACGGTTGGCAATTAGGGTCAATTCGTTTTACCTGTATTCTTCATCGGTATCGTCACTGTTTCCTACCCCGTCATTTAACTTTCTGTGCAAAGGATCAAAGAGCGCTTGTGCTTCCTGGATATCAGCACGTATTTTACTCATTTCTTCGTCTAGCTGATGTGAAATTCTGGCTGTAATCTCAAGTCGTTCTTTGATTTCTTCTGGAAATCTCCTTGATATTTATAATTGAGAGAATGCTCGATTGTAGCCCAAAAGTTCATAGCCAAGGTACGAATTTGAATCTCAACTAGAATAGTTTTTGCACCGTAAATCGTATCAACCGTATACTCAATAATCACATGGTAAGAACGATAACCCGATGCCTTTCGATGAGTGATATAATCTCGTTCTTGAACAACTCTCATATCCTGTCTTTTACGAAGGATAGAAACAACCTCGTTTACATCGTCTACGAATTGAACCATGACACGCAATCCTGCAATATCTTGCAAATCCTGTTCAAGCGTGTCATAGCCAATACCCTCGACGTGCCATTTTTTTCTTTTGATACTTTCAATCGGTTTAACCCGACCCGTGACAAACTCGATTGGAGAATGTCGGTTTTGTTTTCTGTATTGTTTTCGGATTCCTCGGAGTTTTATTTTCAATTCTCCGACAGCTTGAATGTAAGGATCTAAAAATTCTTCCCATTCTGTAATCATATAACTCTTACGTCCAATTCTCTATGCAGTTTAATTTATCTAGTTTTTGATTTTTCTCATGAAAATCATATACAATAAATACAATGCTTATTATACCATAAATCGCTTTCAAATATAAAGAAAAGGTTGTAAAAATGAAACATTTAGAAATTGAAATGAAAAACACTTCTCAGTGAAGAAGAATATGACCGTTTGCTAGCTCAGTTTTCAGAAGTCACTCCTATTACACAAAAAAATTACTACCTAGATACGCCTGATTTTTTACCTTCGACAGCATAAAATCGCTATGCGCATACGTACATTTTTGAAAAATAGTGCTGAATTGACCATTAAAAATTCCTCAAACAGTTGGAAACATGGAATACAATCAAGCTCTCACTCTAGAAGAAGCTAAAAAAATTGTCTTGAAGAATGTAAACTTCCTCAGGGAATGATTTTTAGAAGAACTTTCAAATCGAGGTGTTTCACCAAGTGGATGGGATTGTCTTAGGTTGTTTAACCACTGTTCGTTATGAGAAAGAGACGTCTATCGGACTGATGGCACTTGATCAAAGCAGTTACTTCGATGTTGTTGATTATGAACTAGAGCTGGAAGTCGAAAAATGGTGACCAAGGAAGTCTTGATTTTTCAGGAGTTTTTTTACAGGCAAATGATATCGAATACAGAAAGCACCTTCAAAATTGGTACGATTTATAGAAAATATGAAAAAAATAACTGAAATAATCAACTTTTTTTGATAAAAATATAAGAGATAAAAAAATAATAGAATCTGTAATGGACTACAGTTGCTAATAAAATGTTTCCTTTTACTGATTCACATAGTTTATAGAGGACGGTTTATCAATGTCAGATACAAAGAATATGAAGCTTTTTTCACTTTCATCAAACCATGAAATTGCTCAAAAAATCGCAGATGCTGCAGGTGTTCCACTTGGAAAAAATTATCATCACGTCAATTTCTCAGATGGTGAAATCCAAGTTAACATCGAAGAAAGTGTTCGTGGGCTATGATGTTTATATCATCCAGTCTACTTCTTATCCTGTTAGCAATCATTTGATGGAACTTTTAATCACTGTTGATGCTTGTGTTCGTGCTAGTGCAAATACAATCAATGTTGTCATGCCTTATTTTGGTTATGCTCGTCAAGACCGTATCGCTTCTTCTCGCGAACCCCTTACAGCTAAACTTGTTGCAAATATGTTGGTTAAAGCCGGAGTTAGTCGTGTATTGACACTTGATCTTCACGCTGTTCAGGTTCAAGGTTTCTTTGATATTCCTGTTGACAACCTCTACACAATTCCTCTTTTTGCAAAACATTATTGCGATAAAGGTTTGACAGGTTCAGATGTGGTTGTTGTTAGCCCTAAAAATTCAGGCGTAAAACGTGCTCGTAGCCTTGCTGAGTACCTTGATGCACCGATTGCTATCATCGACTATGCTCAAGATGATTCTGAACGTAGCCAAGGATATATTATCGGTGAGGTTGAAGGCAAGAAAGCAATCTTGATTGATGATATTCTAAATACAGGTCGTACTTTCTCTGAAGCTGCTAAAATCCTAGAACGCGATGGTGCAACTGAAATCTATGCAGTTTCAAGTCATGGACTTTTCGTTGACAGCGCTGCAGAATTGCTTGATGCAGCTAATATCAAAGAAATCTTGGTTTACAGATTCTGTCGTAACAGAAAGTAAAAACCAAAAATGTAAAATACATTACTGCAAAGCGAATTAATTAGTGATGCCATGGTTCGTATTCATGAAAGAAAACCAGTTAGTCCACTATTTAAATAGAAATTAGGTGAGTTTTTGATTTATTTGGATAATGCTGCTACGACACCCATGTCATCTGCAGCTATCTCAGCAATGACTCAAGTCATGCAAGAAACATATGGGAACCCTTCTAGTATTCATGGTCACGGGCGTCAGGCAGGTAAATTATTACGAGAAGCGCGTCAAGAGTTAGCGAGTTTACTAGGAACAAAGCCACAGCACGTTTTCTTCACCTCTGGTGGTACAGAAAGTAATAATACTGCAATTATCGGCTACTGCCTTCGCTACCAAGGGCGTGGAAACACATCATTACTACTGCTATTGAGCATCACGCAGTTCTTGAACCAATTGAATATTTGGTTGAAAATTTCGGGTTTGAAGTAACTGTTTTGAAACCTGTAAATCAAGAAATCACAGCAGACCAAGTCAAAAATGCTCTTCGTGAAGATACCATTCTAGTTTCAACTATGTTTGCAAACAATGAAACAGGAACTCTATTACCGATTGCTGAAATTGGTGAGGTTTTAAAAAAATCATCCAGCTGCTTATCATGTTGATGCAGTTCAGGCGATTGGTAAAGTAGAGATTCTTCCCGAAGAATTGGGAATTGATTTTTCTTAGCGCTTCTGCACATAAATTCTATGGTCCCAAAGGCGTAGGGTTTCCTATACGCTTCTTCTAAAGAATTTTGATTCTTATCTACACGGTGGCGATCAAGAACAGAAAAAGAGCAGGAACAGAAAAACCTTCCAGCAATTATCGGTATGGTTGCGGCACTTAGGATGATCTTGAACATTTAGAAAGTAATTTTGAAAAAGTTCAAAAAGTTACAGAAAACATTTCTAACTGAAATGGATGGATTAAACTACTATCTAAACCAAAGTAAAGAGCAACTTCCTATGTCCTCAACATTGGTTTCCCAGGACAACGAAATGATCTGATACTACTTCGCCTGGATCTAGAAGGCATTTCTATTTCAACAGGTTCAGCATGTACCGCTGGTATTGTTCAGGTTAGTCATGTTCTTCAGGCTTTTTATGGAGAAGACTCGCCTCGCTTACACGAGTCTGTTCGCGTCAGCATTTCACCTCAAAATACAGAACAAGAAATGATAACTCTTGCTAAAAACTCTTAAAAAAATATCATCGGAGGATAAACTCAATGGCATTCTGAACAAACGATTAAACTAAAAAAATTGTCGTTACGATTACACACTTAGCCCAACTGTAAAAGAAATTTACGCTTAAAGATAATACGTTTTTTGAAACTAAAGTTGGTAACTATGAATTAACACGTCTTCTTGAAAAAGTTCCAAATAGTGGAGAAGGATTCCAACTTAAGATTATTATCAACAAAGACTTAACAGGTGCAAAAATCAACATCACTGATAAATTTGGTCTACGTTTAGTTGATATCTTCAAATCAGAAGAAACTCATATCCACCAAGAGAAATTCTACTTCTTGATGGATAGTCTTGTTGAGCGTGGCGTATTTACAAAAAAAGTGAAAGATAAAAGGTCGTTATGTTTCGATTAACTTACAAGGACTCCTATCAAGTAGAGCGTGTGCAAGAATATGAAGACTATGAAGCTCTTATGCTCTCTCTATCGGGTTGTGTAACCCTTCCTGATACTACTCTTATTACTTCATTAACACATGATGGGGTTGAAATCTATCAGGGGCTTCTAGGTAATCTCTATCGCTTTTTATGGACTTACCACGAAACTAAGATAAACTAAGATTTTTTTCTTAGTTTTTTTCGTTATTGTTGCAATTTTTCACAAACTTTCTATAAAAATAGTAGATAGAAAGGTTGTGATTTTGTGAAAAGAAAAACAGTCTGCTATTCCTAAAGCAACAGCAAAGAGACTTTCTCTCTATTACCGTATTTTTTTAAAAGGTTTAATGCCGAGAAAAATTGAAAAGAGCTAATTCCAAACAAATTGCAGAAGCGATTGGAATTGATTCTGCCACTGTTCGTCGTGACTTCTCTTACTTTGGCGAACTTGGACGTCGTGGATTTGGCTATGATGTCAAAAAAGCTCATGAACTTTTTCGCTGATCTTTTAAATGATAATTCTATAACTAATGTTATGTTGGTAGGTATCGGAAATATGGGGACATGCCCTCCTCCACTACCGTTTTCATGAGCGTAACAAGATGAAAAATCATCATGGCTTTTGACCTAGATGATCATCCTGAGGTTGGTACCCAAACTCCTGATGGTGTTCCAATCTATGGAATCTCACAAATAAAGGACAAAATCAAGGATAGTGATGTTAAAACTGCTATTCTTACTGTTCCTAGTGTTAAATCTCAAGAAGTTGCAGAACTATTAGTCGACGCCGGTATCAAAAGGTATTCTTAGTTTTTTTCTCCTGTTCACCTACATCTTCCTAAAGACGTAGTTGTTCAGTATGTCGATCTTACAAGCGAACTTCAAACCCTCCTCTATTTCATGCGTAAAGAGGATTAGAAAGTGTAAATATTTATGAATAAACCAGTTATTGGGATTACAGGAAATGAAACCCCGCATCCAGATGATGATCTTATGATGAGTTATGCTGCTAAAAGGCTTTTGTTGAAGGAGTTAAGGAAGCTGGAGGTATCCCCATTATCCTACCAATTGGTGATGAAGAAATGGCCAGTTACTACATTAGTTTAATTGATAAACTTATTCTAACTGGTGGACAAAACGTAGACCCTAAATACTATGGTGAGCCAAAAGTTATTGATAGTGACGATTACCACCTTCAACGTGATATTTTTGAGTTAGCACTCATTAAAAGAAGCAATCAAGCAAAAATAAACCAATTTTTTCTGTCTGTCGTGGTACTCAACTTTTTAACGTAGCCATGGGCGGGTCTCTTTATCAAGATATTGAAGATCATTGGCAAGATACTTCCGCTGAATACACCACTCAGCGGCTTGTTACCGAACCAGATACTGTTCTTCGAGAAATTTATGGAGAAATCTCTCATATCAATTCTTTTCCACCATCAGAGCATCAAAGATTTAGCTCCTAATCTTCAGGTTGTAGCACATGATCCTAAAGATGGTATTATCGAGGCTGTAACAAGTACAGATGGTTTCCCTTATCTCGGTGTTCAATGGCATCCAGAATTTCTCTTTGAAAATCGCCCCAAAGATAAAACGCTTTTTGACTATGTTGTCAATGAATTGTGAAACCTGTATATGATGCAGGTTTTTTTATATCATATCCGTCTTCTCACGGTAACTAAAATAATCTGAATGTGAGACAATTAGATGGTCCAATAAGACCAATCCCATTATCTCGCAGGCTTCTTTAACAAGCTTGGTAACATGGTCGTCATTGGGGCTAGGAACTACTGCACCTGATGGATGATTGTGAACCAGAATCACAGATGTTGCCATGTGCTTTAGGGCATAGTGGAGAATTTCTCTTGGTTCAGCAATGCTTCTCGTAGCAGATCCTATAAAAATAGTCTGCTGGTGAATGATTTGATTTTGAGTATTCAGATAGAGCGCCACTAGGTGCTCTTGTTTTTTATCTCCAAGTTCATCTTGCATCTTTTTAGCTAACTTTCGACTACTAAGGATACTCTCCATTTCCACTGTTTCGCGTTTATGAATACGGTAGCCTAATTCGATAACAGCTTGTAATTCAATTGCCTTAACACGTCCAATACCTGATAAAGTCTGCAATTCCTGTAGGCTCATTCTTTTTAGGTCGGTTAAACATGTTAGCTGATTTAAGACCTTCTGTGCTATTTCAAAAACATTGGCCTGTTTCGTTCCTGTCCTTAGTAATATTGCCAGTAATTCTTGATTGCTGAGTGCTTCTACTCCTTCCCTGACTAGTCTTTCTCTTGGTAATAGCGAATCTTCTTGAAATGAAATACTATACATAAAAATCCTCCTCACTTTATTATTCGTGAGAAGGATCATTAATTCGATAAAAAAACTAGTTATTTTTTTAGATTTTTTCAAGTGCAAGACGCAAATCTTCAATCAAATCATCGACATTTTCAAGACCGATTGAGAGACGGATTTGATTTTTAGTTACTCCTGCTGCTTCTAGATCTGAGTCAGACAACTGAGCATGAGTTGTGGTTGCGGGATGAACTACCAACGACTTAGCGTCTGCTACATTGGCTAAGTTCGAAAAGATTTCCAAGCTGTCAATCACTTTACGAGCTTCTGCTTCTCCACCTTTAACATGGAAGGTAAAGATTGATCCAACACCTTTTGGTAAGTATTTTTCAGCCAAGGCATGGTATGGACTATCTGGAAGTTTCGGATAGTTGACTTTTTCAACCTTTGGATGGTTTACAAGGAAATCAACGATTTTTTCAGCATTTTGAACATGACGTTCAACACGAAGAGAAAGTGTTTCAAGACCTTGTAAAAGCAAGAATGAGTTAAACGGTGAAAGAGCAGCTCCCATATCGCGAAGTAACTGAACGCGAGCAGCAACGATAAAAGCTGCAGCACCAACATCTCGAGTATAACTGATATTGTGGTAGCTTGGATCTTCTTCGACTAATTGAGGGAATTTCCCTGAAGCAGCCCAGTCAAACTTACCACTGTCAACAATGACACCACCAATAGTTGTACCGTGACCACCGATAAACTTAGTTGCAGAGTGAACTGCGATATCTACACCGTGAGAAAAGACATTGATAAGATAAGGTGTAGCAAAAGTATTGTCTGCGACCAAAGGAATCTGGTGTTTATGAGCAATATCAGCAATCTTTTCGATATCTGGAATGTTGATAACTGGATTACCCAATGTTTCAATCAAGACAAGTTTAGTATTGTCTTTAATCGCTGCTTCTACTTCTTCTAGATTATCAATATCAACAAAATGTTGTGGTGATTCCATAACGAGGAAGTGTTTCTTTCAAGAGGTTAAAAGGTACCACCATAGATGGTTGATGCTGCAACGACGTGGTCTCCTGCGTGAACTAGAGCTAATATTGTGTAGGTAATAGCTGCCATACCTGACGCAGTTGCAAGTGCACCTACACCACCTTCAAGGGCTGCGATACGCTCTTCAAAGGCTGATGTTGTTGGGTTAGTGATACGAGTATAAATATTTCCAGCTTTTTGAAGGGCAAAAAGTTCTGCTCCTTCTTGGGTATCTTCAAATACAAAAGATGTTGTTTGGTAAATAGGAACAGCACGTGATTTTGTAGTCGCGTCTACTACTTGACCAGCATGCAATTGAAGAGTTTCAAATTTAAATTCACGAGTCATATTAGACCTCCAAAGATTTCATTAGGTTCATTGTATCACCTAATTTGTTCAGTTACAAATACAACTTTGTTATATCTTGGCATAAGAAATAGCTATGGCTATTATTAGAATTGTAGAACTTTTTTCAGATAGTTTAAAATGTTTGTGTTCACTTCTCCTATACTTTATAATGTTTAAAAAGGAGAAAACTATGTCAGAAATTACTCATGAAATTGATGCAAACTTTGCTGGTCGTTTAAATATCTTGCGTGCTGGTGTACTGGGAGCTAATGATGGAATCATCTCTATTGCTGGAGTTGTTATCGGGGTTGCCAGTGCTACAACTAATATCTGGATTATCTTTCTTTCGGGATTAGCTGCAATCCTTGCTGGAGCCTTTTCTATGGCTGGTGGCGAGTATGTATCCGTATCTACTCAGAAAGACACTGAGGAAGCCGCTGTAGCCCGTGAACAACTACTTTTGGATAAAGATATGGATGCTGCTAAAAAATCACTCTACGCAGCCTATCTTCAAAATGGTGAGTGTGAAACTTCAGCACAACTATTAGTTAACAAAGCTTTTTTGAAAAATCCACTAAAAGCCTTAGTCGAGGAAAAATACGGCATCGAGTATGAAGAATTCACCAATCCTTGGCATGCTGCAGCATCTAGCTTTATTGCCTTTGTTCTTGGAAGTCTTCCACCCATGCTTTCAATAACTATCTTCCCAAGCGACTATCGAATCCCTGCTACTGTTGTTATTGTAGCAATTTCCCTTTTAATTACTGGATATACCAGTGCAAAACTTGGAAAAGCTCCCACTAAAACAGCTATGATTCGTAACCTTTGTATCGGCCTTTTGACCATGGGTGTTACTTATCTATTTGGACAATTGTTTAGCATTTAAAACATAAAAATACCTCGAAAAAATCGAGGTATTTTTTATTATAGCTGGATAATCTTACGATAGCTTCTTGAAGTAATTATAAAGATCAGTACATAGACTAAAGCAAAGATGCCACAAATAGAAAGTGTTACACTTAACATCATAGCTGTATCTACTACCCCAATGACCTTAAGAATCAAACTTAACATATGATAGGCAAAATGCTAGATGTAGGAAGGCGAAGATTACAGGGAAGGAAGAAAAACAGTCAAGACCTGCTTGTTAATGGTTTGCTTGATTTGTTTTTGGTCCAAGCCAACTTTTTGCAGGATGACAAAGCGTTCACGATCCTCATAACCTTCTGAGATTTGTTTATAGTAGATAACAAGTACTGTTCCAATCATAAAGATGATAGAGAGGAAAATACCAATAAAGAGAACTCCTCCAAAGAGAGCATTCATTTGGGCAATTGCGTCACTTGCAGTACCTCCACCATATACCATACCGTCTTCATTTTTGAGATTATGACTAAAATTATTTGCAAACTCCTCAAAATCATCAGATAGCTTTAACTGTTCCTCTAGACTAGCTGTTACATCCATACCACCGTAGAGCTGTGTGTATATAGCTGAATCCTGGTACTGTTCCAAAAAGCTTTGAATATCAGCTACTACAAGATAGTTATAATCTGACACCAATAGTACATAAGGATTGGAAACATGATTAGCAATAAAATCCTGCTGGATTGCTTCCTTGATCGTATAGTTCTGATTGTTTAGACTAAATGCTTTCTGTCCTTTAAGTTGGTCATTTTCGAGCCCAAAGCCCTACTTCATCTCCAGTGAGATTTAATTTCTGACCAGTCATCTTTTCGTAATCTTTTTGGTCGAAAACTAAGAAGACAGTCTTGGGCATAACACTATTTTGCCCTTTTTCAAAGATGGTTAATTTGGTCCCATCTTGACTAGAAAGACCGAAGCTAGCATAGCTGAGTACATCCTTATTACTAATCGTTAAGCTCTTTTCACTTGCATACTGAGTCAAAAGTTTGTCTAAATCCTCAACTTCTACATTTTGTCCCCTTAACATCAAAAATCGTGAGGATATAGAGTTTTTTTCATATTTTCAGAACCGTTGTAGATGCTGGTTGCTGCTGACATGGTGATTAAAAACCATGGTTGAAAAGGATAGCAATGGTTGCTAATCCGACAGCATTTTTTTCTTCATACGGAAGATGAGGTTAGAAACAGAGATGAGGTTGTTGGGTTGGTAGTAATATCTCTTGTTTTTTTCTTGAGCAACTGTAAGAAGACTGTAATACCAGCATTGAATAAGAGATAGGTTCCTACAATAACTAACATGACCGCAATAAAGAAAGTAGCGACAGCTTTAAATGCATCTGTTACGCTTAGTGCTAAGTAGTAGCCACCACCTAGTGCAATGAGCCCTACTAAAGTTTGAAGAACCAGGAAACGCCCCTTCTTCTCACCTTTTGCTTTCTCACGAGAAAGTTGCAGAGCATCCATACGGATAATGCGGATAGCATTTAGGAAGACAATGAGTAAAAAGATAAAGACCCAAATACCAGAAGGATAGAAAAAAACAACAGACCATTGGAAAGTAGCTACTAGCTCTACCTTCATCTTTGCAAGTTTAAGCAATAATGCAAAAGATGAGATTATCAAAGAGGGCACCAATCCCAATACCGGCAGTGACTGTTACAAGCCCAAATATCAAGAGTTCCTTGAAGGTCATACCAATCAAATGGCGTTTTTCTAAGCCCAACATGCCATATACACCCAGTTCTTTGGATCGATTTTTCATGACAAAACTATTGGCATAAAGCACGATAATGGCAGATGCAAGTGTCACTACGACAAGCCCTAGTTGTAGGGTAAATTGTATAGCAGATGCACCACGCAAATCCACAATTTTTGGATTAAAGGCTAGGGAGTAAAAGAGATAGCTAATCGTGACTGCCAAAATGACAGACAAAGCAAAAGGGGATAATAGAGTTTGCGGTTTTTGATTAAGTTGGATATGGCCAACTTATTGGTTAATCGAAACATACTAGTTCACCTCACTTGCCATAACAGTTAAGGTGTCAGAGATTTCTTGGAACATCTGACGATCAGTTTTTTCACCACGGTAGATTTGGTTATAGAGAATGCCATCCTTGATGAAAAGGACACGTTTTGCACGGCTAGCTGCTGCTGTTGAGTGGGTTACCATGAGAATGGTTTGCCCTTGCTCGTTGATCTGATCAAAAGATATCAAGCGAGGGCTGCAGACGATTTAGAGTCTAGAGCTCCTGTTGGCTCGTCCGCAAGGAGAATTTCTGGGTTCTGTGATGATAGCCCGTGCAACTGCAACCCGTTGTTTTTTTGCCCTCCAGAGATTTCATAAAGGGTACTTCTCCTGCAATTGATTGATGCCAAGATTTTCAGCCGTCACCACCAATTTTTCATCATTTCTGTAATAGGCTTTCTAGACAATACCAAAGGGAGTAAGATATTGTCTTTAACAGAAAGCGTATCTAACAAATTAAAGTCTTGGAAGACAAAACTAACTTTTTCACGACGGAAACTTGATGCTTCAGAATTTTTTTAATGGTAGCTGTGTCTGTTCCGTTAAGGAAAGACTTGACCACGAGTTGGCTTTGTCTAGCATGGCGAGAATATTTAGTAGCGTTGACTTCCCAGAACCAGATTCACCCATGATAGCAACGTAATCGCCTTTTTTTCTACGGTAAAGTGAATATCCTTTTAGGGGCTTCTACTTGGTTGCCTTGAAAAGCGTGTTTTTATAAATTTTTGAACGTGTTTTTACATCTAATAGTGTCATTTTAATTTCTCCTTTTTAATATCCCATTAATTGAAACTGAGCCTGCATCATTTGAATGCCGAGCTCAACTCGCTCGATATCCTTTGGACTCGGTTTACTTGTTTGTTTCTTTTGTAAAATATTTTTCATAGTTTTGCTCCTTTATCTTTTATGATATAAGTGTACTCTAAAAAGGAGATGGTTCCATAACATAACCTTACAAATGAAGCTTTAATCTTACATTTTTGTAAGATAGAGATATTTTTTTGAAATCAACTACTATTAGTTTACCACAAATTTTCAAGCAAAAGAAAAACCCTTGATACTACAAGGGTTTGATTTTTTATGAATGGTAAAGCTATTTACCAAAACCAACCTTTATCATCATCGATAGGTTCCGCTTCTTTCATTTTGCGTGGGCCAGTTCCGTACATGTCCGCTTCGATATCTTCCTTAGTTGGTAGGATATAGGCTAGGATGATATAGATGATGATTCCGAGTCCAAAATTTGCGATTGTAAAGATAGCAAAAATGAAGCGTACCAATGTCACATCAAGATCCCATCTATCAGATAGTCCAGCAAGAACTCCTGATATCATACGATTTCGTCTCATTTTATAAAAATTTTTATTCATGATTTGTACCTCTTTCGGTATTCTTGAAATAAGTATAACATGAACTAAAACACACTGCATCAGTCCTTGGGCTGATTTTGTAGGATAAGTTTACCATGACAAAGACCACATCGAAAACGTCTCGTATCAATTCGACGCTTTCTTTGATAAGTTTGGTCACAAGAGTAACATTTATAAACCAAAGCTGGTGTTTGAGAAGCAGTTGATAGAGGAGGAACAAAGCGGAGTCCATCCACTTCTTTTAACAGTTCCTTAAAAGCTAAATCCTTATGCTTATACCCTTCCCCCTCATAGTACAGATGATAATGACAGAGTTCGTGACGGACAATCTTCCGAAAAACTTCTACCCCTAGCTCTTGATAGACTTTTGGATTAAAATCCAAATGCCCATCCTTAGGGAAAAATCGTCCACCTGTCGACCGCAGACGAGTATTCCATTGAGCTTGGTGTTTGAAAGGTTTTCCGAAGTCTTCTAAAGAGACTTGTTTAACGTAATCAGTTAGATTCATCTGGTGCAAGGAGCGACAGATTTACTTTTTCACGTTGGACATCGATTTTCTTCACCCATACAGTTACCAAATCCCCAACTGAAACGACTTGACTTGGATGTTTGATAAATTTCTTGCTCATGTGTGAAATATGAATGAGTCCATCTTCATGGATACCGATATCAACAAAGGCACCGAAGTCAACGACATTGCGAACTACTCCCTCTAGTTTTTGCCCAACCTTTAAATCCTTGATATCCAAAACATCTTGGCGTAAAACTGGAGCATCAAAAGAATCACGGAAATCACGACCTGGTTTGAGAAGATCAGCAATAATATCTTTAAGTGTTTCTTGGCCAAGGTCTAGCTCCTGAGCCATATCTTTGATAGAAACAGATTTGAGCTTAGCTTGTGCTTCTTCGTTTAGGTCTTTAATGTCCAAACGTTTGAAGAGTTCTTTAACCACTGCATAGTTTTCCGGGTGAACACCTGTATTATCAAGGATATTGCCGCTTTCAGGGATACGGAGGAAACCTGCGACCTGTTCAAACGCTTTAGCACCCTAAACGAGGAACTTTCTTGATTTGGGCGCGAAGTGATTTTTACCTTCTTCTTCTCGATACTTGACGATATTTTTCTGAAATAGTTTTGTTAAGTCCTGCAACGTGTAAAGTAAGGCTGGACTGGCTGTGTTGACATTGACACCAACTTGGTTAACCACTGTATCCACCACGAAAATCAAGACTTTCAGATAGTTTTTTTCTGACTTACATCATGCTGGTACTGGCCAGACACCTATGGATTTGGGATCGATTTTAACCAATTCAGCAAGTGGGTCTTGCAAGCGACGAGCGATTGAGATGGCTGAACGTTTTTCAACGGTTAGTCAGGAAACTCTTGACGGGCAAGTTCGCTGGCAGAGTATACAGAAGCTCCACTTTCGCTAACAATGACATAGCTGACTTCTGGAAAATCTTTGAGAACTTCAGCAACAAAAGGCTTCGCTCTCACGGCTAGCAGTTCCATTTCCGATAGCAATGATTTCAACACCATATTGGCCAATCAAATCTGCTAAATCACGTTTGGCTTCCTCAATCTGACGAGCTGAAGCTGGTTTGACTGGATAAATAACTTGTGTTGTCAACATCTTACCAGTCGCATCAACGACTGCAAGCTTAGCACCTGTACGAAAGGCTGGGTCAAAACCTAGAACCACGCGTCCTTTTAGTGGTGCTACGAGAAGGAGATTACGAAGGTTTTCTGAGAAGAGTTGGATAGCTCCTTCTTCTGCCTTTTCTGTCAATTCAGTGCGAATACGGCGCTCGATAGCTGGCAATACTTTTTTCTTAACAGATTGTTGAATCACTTCGTCTATATAAGCATTCTTAACCTTGAAACGAACAGCAAAGAAGGCTTGAATACGATCAACTGCATGCTCAAATCCAATCTTCAAAATGCCTAGCTTCTCACCACGATTAAGAGCAAGCGTACGGTAACCCTGCATATTGGCGACTGTTTCTGAGAAATCGTAATAAATCTGAAAGACTTGCTTCTCATCCAAACTTTCGTCCTTGACTTGTGAAGTAATCTTAGAATGTCTAAGGACCTCTTGATAAGTCATTGAACGCAAGTTGACATCTTCAGATAGTGCTTCAACCAAGATATCAACTGCACCCTGCTAAAAGCATCTTGTGGAGTCTCAAAACCTTCACAGACAAATGTTTCTGCTTCTTTTTCTAGGTCAGATACATTTTGTAAGATTAAGCGAGCAAGAGGAAAGAGTCCCGCCTCACGCGCGATCGTTGCCTTGGTGCGACGTTTTTCCTTATAAGGTAGATAGAGTTCTTCAACATCTGCTAATTTTTCAGCAGCAAGAATTGCTTCTTCCAATTCCTTGGTTAACTTGCCTTGCTCTTTGATTTTTGCTAAAACAGCTTCTTTACGATCGTTGAGAGCAGTTAGGCTTTTATCAAGGTCGATAATTGCCTTAATAGCCACTTCATCCAAGCTACCAGTCATATCCTTGCGGTAACGAGCGATAAAGGGAATAGTTGCTCCTTCTGCTGTCAAAGACAAGACAGTATCAATCTGCTTTAAGGTTACACCCAAATCTTGGGAAATTTTTTCATATTTTTTATCCATGAAACTATTATACCATAAGCAGGAAAGCTTGTTTTCATTAATTTGTTGCTTTATTTCAACTTTATAAAGATAAAAAGGAAGTTGATTATAAAAATATAACTATTTCCCAGAAATAATAGTATAATAGAGGTAACACAAAGAATCGAGGTATGCCTTATGGCTGTTAAATTTACAAAAACTGATGACTTAGATAAAATGTTCGAAGAGTTTGCCAAACTTCCTGATTTGAAACAAGTAACATTTCCTGATGACAAAGAAAAGAAAGAAAAAGCAGAAAAGAAAAAATAGATGGATCTCTTTCAAAACCTGCCTTCAAGTGTTTTACAAGCTGGTGCCATTTTTCTATCAATCATCATTGAAGCTTTACCCTTTGTCTTAATTGGTAGCATCATCTCTGGTGCTATTGAAGTCTACGTCACACCTGAGAAGGTTTATACATTTCTCCCTAAAAATCGCTTGGGGAGAATCTTTTTTGGTACCTTTATAGGATTTCTCTTTCCTTCTTGTGAATGTGGAATTGTTCCTATCATTAATCGTTTCTTGGAGAAGAAGGTTCCAAGCTATACAGCTGTTCCTTTTCTAGTAACAGCTCCTATCATCAATCCTATCGTACTCTTTGCGACCTATTCAGCTTTTGGTAATTCATTTAAAATTGTCTTACTCCGCGCTTTAGGTTCGATTCTTGTCGCTACTATATTGGGTATTTTCCTTGGATTTTTCTGGGAAGGACCTATACAAAAAGAAAAAAGACTAGCTTGTCATGAACATGATTTTTCTCACTTGACTAAAGGTCAAAAACTTCTTCAGGTATTCATTCAAGCTATTGATGAATTCTTTGATATGGGGCGTTACTTTAGTCTTTGGCTGTCTTTTTGCCAGCATAGTCCAGGTCTATGTACCAACTCGGGTTCTGACATCTATCAGCTCAACACCACTACTTGCGATTGTTCTTCTGATGGTCTTATCTTTCCTACTATCACTCTGTAGTGAAGCTGATGCATTTATTGGTTCTTCACTTCTCTCCAGTTTTGGCTTTGCTCCAGTTCTTGCCTTTCTGGTTATAGGCCCCATGCTTGATGTCAAAAATCTACTCATGATGAAGAATTATCTCAAAACGCGATTTATTTGGCAGTTCATGACGATTGTAACTCTTGTTGTACTTGTCTATTCTTACCTAGTTGGGGTCATACTATGATACGCTTTCTCATTTTATTTGGTTATTTCTCTTTGACTCTTTATCTACATATTTCAGGTAAGCTCAATCAGTATCTAAACCTCCACTACTCTTATTTGGCTTATATCACCATGGTTCTATCTTTGATACTAGCCATCGTTCAAGCCTATATTTGTTTCAAATGTTCGAAAGAACATAGTCACTTACAGAGTTTTTCAGCCAAGCTTGCTAGTTTTGTCCTCTTAAGTTTGCCTTTGTTAGTTGGATTCACTTTTCCAACTGTCACTCTGGATTCACAAACAGTATCGGCAAAAGGATATTATTTCCCTTTGTCGGAAGGAACTGACAAGGCGATTCAGGCAAGTGAAGGAACCAGCAGTCAGTATCTTAAGCCGGATACTAGTCGCTTTTATTCACAAACAGCTCATGAAAATATTATTCGGAAGAGTGCTGATAAATACTTAGCTCAATCTAGTATAGCTATCAATGATGAAAATTACCTGGAAGTCATGGAGGCTATCTATGATTATCCCAATGAATTTGAAGGCAAGGAAATCGAGTTCACAGGCTTTATTTACAATGATCCCAGTCACAGCGATAGTCAATTTGTTTTTCGCTTTGGTATTATGCACTGTATAGCTGATTCAGGGGTTTTTGGGCTATTGACCATAGGAAATACCAATCATTATGACAATAACACCTGGGTGAGAGTTAAAGGAAAGATTAGCAATCGCTACCACAAGGAACTTAACCAAGTCCTTCCAACAATCGAAGTCCAGTCTTTCATAAAAGTGGACAAACCAGAGAATCCTTATGTTTATAAAGAATTTTAAAAAAGTAGCCTGAGCTGGCTACTTTTTGTTATTATCTGACAATATCTTTATACATATCTGGTCTTCTATCTCTAAACAAGCCCCAGTTTAGGCGTTCATTTGCTCCCTTGTCAAGGTCATAAGTTATTAACAAGATAGCTTCGCCTTGTCGTTCTGCTTTGGTCAAGATAGCTCCTGTTTCATCGGTCATAAAGGATGAACCATAGAAGTTAAGGCTAGAACTTTGTCCCCCATTTTCCTCGCAAGGTTGGACTTCTTCCAAGCCATAACGATTAGCAGCAATAACTGGCACAATATTTGCTGCTGCGTGCCCTTGCATCGTACGTTGCCAATGTCCACAACTATCTGTATCCAAAATTGGTTCCGAACCAATGGCTGTTGGATAAAAGAGAAATTCTGCACCATTTAAGGCAAGGCAACGGGCTGTTTCAGGGAACCACTGATCCCAACAGATCCCAATACCGATTTTCGCATAGCGAGTATCCCAAACTTTGAATCCTGTGTTGCCAGGCGTGAAATAAAACTTTTCTTGATAATAATGGTCATCTGGTATGTGTGTCTTCCGATAAACGCCTAGCACTTCTCCATCTGCATCAATGACAGCTATCGAATTATATAAGACATTACCATCTTTTTCATAGAAACTGATTGGTAAAACGACCTTTAATTCCTTGGCAATCACTTTGAAATGCTGAATTGCCGTATTTTCTGACACCGACTGGGCATACTGGTAGTAGTCATATTGACGTTCCTGACAGAAATAGGGACGTTCAAACAACTCAGGTAAGAGAATAATTTGCGCACCTTGATCTGTAGCTTGACGGACCAAACGTTCAGCTGTTTGGATATTCGTTTCCACATCCTTAGCGCATTGCATCTGAATAGCTGCAACCTTTACATTTCTCATCTTTTTCTCCTATTCTGGAATTTGTTGGGTAATACAGTGGATATTTCCACCACCTAAAAGAATATCTCTTGCAGGGATTCCGACAACTTCACGGTCTGGGAAACACTTACTCAGGATATCCAAGGCCACTTGGTCGTTTTCATCCTGAAATTGTGGCACCAAGACAGACTTATTAGCAATATAGAAGTTCACATAGGATGCTGCTAAACGCTCACCAGCATAGCGTTCCTCTTCGCCTTCTTCATAAGTATAGCCCGGCAAATCTTCTTCCGTCACTACTTGATGGATAGCTGGAATCGGAAGTTTATGAATGGTAAAGGAACGCCCCTTTGCATCTGTTTCCGTCTCTAAAAGAGCTAAATCGGCCGCAGACATGGCATACTGGGGATCGTCTTGGTCGTCCGTCCAAGCTAAGACAATCTCTGCTGGGCCAACAAAAGCTGCTACATTGTCGACGTGTTCATTGGTTTCGTCCTGATAAATACCGTAAGGTAGCCAGATGACTTTTTCAGCTCCAAGGCTCTCTAGTAAGGTATTTTCAATCTCTTCTTTAGTCATATGAGGATTGCGACCCGGACTGAGCAAGCAGCTTTCTGTGACAAGTATGGTTCCTTGACCGTCACTGTGTATAGCTCCACCTTCTAGTACAAATGGTTTTGCATCGTAAACAGGTACCTCTAAGAATTCTGCAAAACGACTGGCCACTTGGTCATCTGCTTCATAGTCTTGATAGAGTCCATCCACAGAACCTCCCCAAGCATTGAAAGACCAATCTACCGCTAATTTTTCCCTTTTATCATTAAGGAGAATGGTCGGACCTGTATCACGAGCCCAGGCATCATTTGTTGGGATATCTAGATAGACGACCTTGTCTCCAAGATAGGATTGGGCTTCAGATAGATAGTCCTCCTCCACCAAAAGGTAGACTGTTTCCCCTTGAGCAATGGTTTTAATAATCTGACTAAAAGCTGTTTTTGCAGCCTTGCCTTGAAAAGGCCAAGACCCTGGTCGAGTAGGCCATATCATGAGAGTCCCATGATGGGGTTCATACTCTGCAGGCATACGATAACCTAATTTCTTTGGGCTGTCCATCATGATAATCTCTCCTTAAAGTCTTGGTAGCCAAATGATTTGACTAGACTGCACTCACCCTCTTTATCCATGAGATATAAACTGGGAAGTCCAATCCCGTTAAAAGTATTATTTTTGACAAAGGAGTAGATTGCCATGTCTTCAAAATAGAGGCGATCGCCGATTTCAATCGGTTTTTCAAAGCTGTAATCCCCAATGATATCACCTGTTAGGCAAGTATTTGAAGAGAGTCTATAAGTATAAGGTTTTTCTTGCGGTTCAAAACCATCTCTCAATGGAGGACGATAGGGCATCTCAAGGACATCTGGCATATGACAACTTGCTGAAGCGTCTAGCACTAAGGTCTCAATCCCATTTTCAACGATGTCTAAGACTTCAGTAGCTAGATAGCCCGCATTAAGAGCAATCGCTTCTCCGGGTTCGATATAGACGTCAAGGTTATAAGTTTCTCGAATTTGCTTAATCTCAGAAATCAGTAAGTCCACATCATAGTCGTCTCGGGTAATGTGGTGTCCGCCGCCCATATTGAGCCATTTGACCTCATGCAAATAAGGCCCAAACTGCTCTTCTACTGCTTTCAAGGTTGTCGCTAAATCATCTGCCCCTTGCTCACAAAGAGTATGAAAATGAAGCCCATCCACCAAGTCCAGCAAATCACTTGGTATCTTATCTGAAGTCACTCCAAAACGGGATCCAGGAGCGCAAGGGTCATAGAGCGCGTGATCTCCCTGAGTAGAATACTGAGGATTGAGGCGTAGACCAACACTGATACCAGCTTCACGACAAGTTTCACCGTATTTTCGTAATTGTCTCTCTGAGTTAAAAACAATATGATTAGATATTTGAAGCAACTCTTCCATATCTGCTTCCTTAAAAGCAGGCGCAAATACATGGACTTCCCCCGGAAATTCTTCCCTAGCCAGCTTCGCTTCATAGAGTCCACTAGCTGTCGTACCAGAAAGATACTGGCTAATTAAAGGATAGGTTTTATAGAGGGAATAAGCCTTTTGGGCAAGCAAACCTTGCAACCAGCTTCTTCTTGAACATACTGTAGAATACGGCAGTTGGCTTCTAACTTTCCCAAGTCAATGATATAAGAAGGTGTTGGTACTTGTTCTAACTTCATTAGTCCACCATTTGTGGATTTTCAACCACAACCCATGGCAAACCGTATTTATTTAAAGCTTCCATGAATGGGTCAGGATCCAACTCTTCAAGGTTATAAACTCCAGGCTGTTTCCATGTACCATCCATCACTAATTTTGTCCCAATCATAGCAGGAACACCTGTTGTATAAGAAATTGCTTGTGATCCTACTTCTGCGTAGCATTCCTGATGGTCGCAAACATTGTAGATGTAGATGGTCTTTTCAACTCCATCTTTGACACCAGTAAAGATACAACCGATATTGGTTTTTCCAACAGTGCGTGGTCCAAGGCTTGCAGGATCGGGAAGCAAAGCTTTCAAGAATTGGATAGGAACAATTTCTTGTCCATTAAAATTAATGGCATCTGTACGAAGAAGCCCGACGTTTTCCAAGCATTTCATGTGCGTTAGATAAGATTGGCCAAAAGTCATAAAGAAACGAATGCGTTTAACACCTGGAATATTCTTTGCTAATGATTCGATTTCTTCATGGTGGAGGAGGTACATGTCTTTTTGACCAACTTGAGGGAAATCATACTCACGTTTGATAGACATAGCTTCGACCTCAACCCATTTTCCATCTTCCCAGTATGAACCTGGTGCAGAAACCTCACGTAGATTGATTTCTGGGTTAAAGTTTGTCGCAAATGGATAACCGTGGTCACCACCATTACAGTCTAAAATGTCGATATAGTGGATTTCATCAAAATAGTGTTTCAAAGCATAAGCTGAAAAGACACTGGTTACACCTGGGTCAAAACCAGAACCAAGAAGAGCTGTCAAACCTGCTTCCTTGAATTTTTCTTGGTAAGCCCATTGCCATGAGTAATCAAAGTAGGCTGTAAAACCAAGTTCCTTGCAACGTTTCTCATAAATAGCACGCCATTCAGGGTCTTCTGTATCTTCAGCCTCATAGTTGGCTGTGTCGATATAGTGAACTCCCGTTGCCAAACATGCATCCATAATGGTCAAATCTTGGTATGGTAAAGCTACGTTCAAAACGGCTTCTGGTTTGTAGCTTTCAATCAAGGCAATCACTTCTTCTACCTTGTCTGCATCAAGAGCAGCTGTCTCAATCTTAGTATTTGTTTTTGCTCTTCTAATTTAGCCTTCAAGTCATCACATTTTGACTTGGTACGGCTAGCAATCATAATTTCTTTAAAAAGTATCGCTATCTTGGCAAATCTTTGATATAGCAACTTGGGCGACTCACATCCAATAACTAATAAACGACTCATCCTTCCTCTTCTTCTAAAATGTCTTCTACATACTTAGGCAACATAAAGGCACCCACATGTAAGTTTGCAGTGTAGTATTCTGTGAAAAGCTGGCGTTTTTTCCAGCCTTCCTTATCAAAATCTTTGACAGGGTGATATTTTTTCGAAGCAAATCCAAACAACCAATAACCAGCAGGACTAGTTGGGATATGTGCCTGGTAAACCCGGCTGATTGGAAAGGCTTGATTGACCTTGCGGTGCATGCTTCGGCAAGCCGACTCATCTTCGTCAAAGAAGGGACTACCATGCTGGTAAATCATAATACCGTCTTCTTTCAGAGCACGGTAACTATTGCCGTAAAATTCCTTGGTAAAAAGACCTTCTGTATGTCCAAATGGATCTGTCGCATCATTGATGATAATGTCATAATCATCTTCACAATTTCTCAAAAAACGAAGTCCATTTTGATAATAAATGGTAACACGAGGATCATCTAGCCCTGCAGCAAAGTCTGGAAAATACTCACGACAGACCTCAACTAACATCTCATCCGGTTCCACGATATCAATTTGCTCCAGCTCTGGATATAGAGTTAATACCTGGGCAACACCTCCGTCACCACCCCCGATAACCAAGACTTTCTTTGGATTAGGATGGACAGCCATGGGCACATGAACTGTCATTTCATTGTAGACAAAGTCATCTGCATCTGAAAATAGGACATGCCCATTTAAAATCAATATCTTCCCAAAAGCTGGTGTATCTAATACTTCAATATCCTGCCATTCACTTTGACCAGAATACAGTTGCTTGGCTGTTCTCAAGGACAATTTCACATCTGGAGTATGAACTTCAGAAAACCATAAATCCATTTAGTTCTCCTTTCTCTCAATAACATTGATGTGATTGACCTCTGGATCTTCCGTTCCTTGGAGGGAACAACCACGTTCTTTGGCAAATTGGATATAATCAACAATTTCGCGTGTGATCCGTTCACCTGGCGCTAGAATTGGAATACCTGGAGGATAGCACATGACAAATTCCCCACAGACTTGCCCCACAGACTCGTCCAAGGTTAAGCTTCTTCTCTCTGAATAAAAAGGCTTCCTGAGGAGACAGCACCAGCTCAGGCTGAATATATTCTCCAGCAATCAAGTCCTTCCCATCTCGTGAGTAGAGTCTCTTGATATCAGCTAGAGCACCGACCAAGCGTTCAATGTCTTGGATACGGTCACCAATCGAAATATAAGCTAAGATATTGCCAATATCACCAAACTCGATCTGAATATCATATTCATCCCGTAAGAGATCATAAACTTCAATACCTGTTAGGCCAATACCTTGGGTGTAAACTGACAGCTTGGTCACGTCAAAATCGCAAACGGACACACCGTCTACTAACTCTTTTGAGTAGGCATAGTAACCACCGATAGCATTGATTTCACGACGAGCGTACTCAGATAGCTCAATGACCTTCTCAAAGGACTCTTTCCCACGAAGGGCTAAGTTTCTACGAGAAACATCCAGACTAGCCATTAACAGGTAAGATGCAGATGTTGACTGGGTTAGGTTAATAATTTGACGAACGTACTCAGGATTCATCTGATCCCCAACTAAAAGAAGTGAACTTTGTGTCAAGCTGCCACCAGACTTATGCATGGATACAGCTGACATATCAGCTCCTGCGTCCATAGCAGATAGGGGAAGTTTATCTGTAAAATGTAGATGGGCCCCGTGCGCTTCATCTACTAAAACTTTCATTCCTGCAGCGTGAGCCATCTCTGTTAGCCCCTTAAGGTCTGAACAAATCCCATAATAGGTTGGATTGTTGATTAGGATTGCCTTGGCATCTGGATGTTCTTGAATAGCATGTGCTACACGCTCATTTTCAAGCCCCAAAGCAATACCGATTTTTGGATCTACACTCATCTCGATATAGATGGGAATAGCGCCACACAAAACGAGTGCATTAATGGCTGACTTATGAACATTTCGAGGAAGAATGATTTTATCACCTGCTTTACAGGTGGAGAGAATCATGGTTTGTACTGATGATGTTGTTCCCCCAATCATTAAAAAAGCATGAGCCGCTCCAAAAGCTTCTGCAGCCAGTTCCTCAGCTTCTCGGATAATCGAAATGGGATGTCCCAAATTGTCCAAGGGCTTCATAGAGTTAACATCTATACCTACACATTTTTCCCCTAAAAGTTCAACCAACTCTGGGTTACCGCAGCCACGCTTGTGACCAGGTACGTCAAATGGTACAATTCTTTTCTTTCGTAACTTGACCAACCCCTCATAGATGGGAGCTTGGTTTTGATTTAACATTATAAAGACATACTCCTTTATCATATTTTTTACACCTTAACCATGTAAGGCTCTAAAGGATACTTATGAAAAAAGAGCAGGTTGGCACCTGCTCTACAATCTACTGACGTGTTTATGTTTGTTTCTTTTGAGTATGTCTGTTCCTGATGTTTCCTAACTCTCTAGTAGCAAATATTACGTACTTTATTGATCGTTTCACAAGATGACGTGCTTTCACCACACTAACAAATCTATACGAATTAGAACTAATGTCCCTAACATCAACTTATAAAAGTAGGCTTTTAACCCTATCAATAATGTGGCTTTTCAACCACGCTTCGGCATTCAACCCTGCCTGTCCGTAGGCATTTTTTTACTCAGGTTTATATTTGCTAGAAAACATCATCTCATTTTCTAAGCTTAATTACTATATCATGTTTTCGTATTCTTGTAAAGTATTTTTAGAAACTTTTTAAATAAATTCATTTTTTGTTCGTGAAATTTATTTAACTTAAAAATGGAAATCGTTTTAAATTTAAATCAAAAACAAAAAAAGAAACTAAATAGATTAGTTTCTTTAATGAATCATAAGAATAATCAACTATTCAAAAATCCTATCTAGTCATCTCGTGCTACTTGAACAGCTAGCTCAAAATCAGTCATCAAGTAATTTTCATCCAGACGGATAAGACTGTAATACTCATTCCAAAATAGAGAGTCACTGTTACTTGACCACTGTAATCCATACCACAATTGAGTGACATCACTTGTATGTGATGGGGGGATTGACCATAGATGCTTTTTGAAAGTTTCTTGAACAAGCGGGATATCAAGTCTAGTAGTCAAGTCAAGTTCATCTAATTTCAAAGTGATAGAATGTTTTTTTGCCGCCTCAATACTTTCCTTGTTAAATCGAACCTGAATAATCTTAGAATCTTCTAAAGCCACATTCTGGTCCTCAGCACCGTAAAAGGAAATACTACCCAGTACTATGCCATCTTTTGCAAGAAGATAGGGAGCGTAAGGGATCGCATTGCTATCAAGTCTGAAACCTTTTTCGATAGTGACTGATTTATCTCCTGAATACTTTTGGAAATTGCCATCTGTCAGGAGGTCTTCGTAGTCGCTAGCACCATCCCCCTGTCTTACATAGATATCAAATCCAGCTTCCATCAGATCACTTGCTTTGGTTTCTACTAAAATGATTTTACTTTCATTAATTTGCAAAATTGGTGCTTGAGGTGGCAAACCAATCGTGAGATTAAACATGACTCCTACTAAAAAGACCATAAAGGTTATAAGGAGGGCAAGCATAGACTTCCCAGTTCGTTTTCTTGCATTGAAAAGAGCCATTAGTGCAGGTAAGAGAATCATTTTGGCTAAAATAGAATTCCCAACACCACCTCTATTTAAGGTCTGAAAAGCAAAGATCCCCGCGATGGCAATCAGGGACAGGTAGACTAAAATCTCGCCTAGACCCAGTTTTTCTGTTCGAGTTTGTTGATTTACAGGGGTTTCGTACAATGACTGCCCATTCTCTTTCCTCTTTTTTAGAAAGAGATAAAACCCCAGACCAAGTAGCAGATTAAAGATTGCAAAAACTATTAAAGTACCTATTATCGCCGTTCTAGCCATGGCTCTCTACTCCTTTATGTTCTCTCTCAAATCTCTATCTTTCTCTTTAATGCCCAAATTCCCAATCAATAAAACGATTAGTAAGAAAGGACTACCTTCTATCAGTACAATCGGTATAGCATAAATGTCATGATTCCCATCTTTTTATCTTTAAGGATATTGCTGATATTTCTAGCTCTATTTACTAAGAAAGTGCTATAATGGAGCTAATAAATTGTTCTGTATTCATTGTTAAATAGGGAAATAGTCATGTTCACTACTATTGTTTTGGGTTTTTATGCTCTTTTCTTTCTATCCTTGTCCTTTACTATCTATCTCTATATCAGACTTGTAGTTGCAGTCAGAAAAGGAAAGATGTCCCAAAATGGATCTATAAACTCAGGCCATGCCATTCAAGGTAGAATTCACGTTGACTATGAAGAAATCACAGATGCTAATGCCCTTAAAGAGATTCATTGGTTCTTGCTAATCTATTTAATCGTAAAATCTACTGGTATTGGCTGGCTTCTACTATCATGGTAATAGCTTTCCTCAAGCAATTTATGAATGTTTGAAAAAAACAATTTTTATCGTACTTATTAGTATGGTTTTAAAAAAGTATTGGTAAATTGTTGTACTAGCTATAAGCAAAAAACTTTCATAACAGTCATGCTATGCATCAACCAACGCTTTTGTCAGGGACAGCTTTTTAACGAGTTATATTTTTATGTTTTGCATGATGATGAGTGGTCTTCCAGCTCAACCTGTTCCAGTAACCATTCAAGATACCACTGTCATTATCGGGGAGAGCAAGGCTTCCGAGCTTTTAGAGCAAGGTTTCACCTTCGGAGATAAAGGTGCAGATAGTCCTATCACCAATCCAAAAAACGACCATTTCTACTACGGCCAGCTTCTCGAAATCAAGCGTGAAGATCAGTCCTATGGTTTTATGATCCTTACTCCTACTGGCAAAGATACTGATCAACTCAAAAACTGTGTCATTACCTACTATAGAACGCCTAAGGATGCCCATCAATTGCAGAGAATTTCTATCAATCATGTCAGTTTAGCAAATCTCAAGCTCCAAGATTTTCAAACAAGAAAATTAATCGATATCTTTGAAAGTCAATCCTGCTGATTACAATGTCGCTGAGACTGACTCAAACTACATCCTAACCATTCAAACAGCAGATTACGACCTCTGGAAAAGATACAGGATTGAAGCCAAGTTCAATTCAGATGGTTCCATAGATAGTTATGGCGTCAGAGCCCAACATAGCATGTGGGAATGATGGAGTGTTAGCTTTAGTCATTAGTAAGCATATAGATCAAATAGATGAGCGTTTAGCGCTCCTACTTGATTTTATGCTTATTCATTTTTCTTGGAAAAATATCTGTAAGAATTTGTCGCAATTCTTGAGCTTCCTTTTTCAGGAAGTTGGCCTTCTTGTTCAGCTACTAGCATACAATTCCGGATATTCAAGAGAAATTCTCTTAATCGTACGCGTAATTGCATGTTTTTCTAACGAAAAATGGAATCCGTTTATATCATATCTTGAGGATTAAGGCGATAATCTTATCGGCTGTTTCCTTTATCGTTCAGTTTAGAAAAAGTTAGTCCCTTTTTAATCATTTCTTGTTCTTTTTCGGTAAAATCTTGTAATTCCATATATCTACTCCTTATCTTCAACAACTTGTTTTTGTATGAGAGCTATTCTAACTATTCATGAAAATGGTTTATCTAGATACTCACGTGTATGTTTCCCTCTATTAAAAATTCTTATTCTTTTCGGTTGAGAATAGACTTCGATATGCTGACCTAGTACCTTGATTTCTACTGGTAAATTATCGGATTTGTCACCATCAACATCCGTTTCTAATTCACTATCTGAAGAGATTTTTGATGTGACGAGCTTTTCAGATACTCGATATTATCATTTACGACAACATCCCCTTTTAATAAATCAGGGATAACTGACAATTTAGTAAGAATAGATGCATCTTTTAGAATCAAAATATTAGCATAACCATCCTTGTTTTCATCAAAGATTTTCTTGTCAGCGAAATAATTTGGTGAGGAGAACTAAAAACATGACTGGCTGGGCCAATGTAATTTCATTTTCAGTCTCAACTGTAATGTTAAATGCTTGATCTGTAACCACAGACTTCATGGTATTAATCGCATAGGCGAGCATGCCAAACTTTTGTTTTATCTTCAATCCCAACGTTGTGGATGGCTTCTGGCAAAGAGCCAATACTAAAGATATAACCAAAAATAATTTCCATTTGATTTTTCGATATCAATCTTGTTGGTAGAACTGAAAATCAAAGCTCGTCAATAGCACTATCAATATCCTGATTGATTTCTAATAGTTTCGTAATGAGATTTCCAGTTCCTCCTGGGATAATCCGCAAGTTTAGGAATATAGTCTTTTCTCAGCGATACCAGAGATTACTTCATTGACAGTCCCATCTCCACCAAAAACAAGAACTGCATCATACTGCTCTCGAGCAGCTTCTTCTGCAAAGTTTGTTGCATCTTGCGCTTTTTCCGTAATTTTAATCTCCACATGATCAAAAGTAGTCTCTAGCTTTATTTTCTAACTTTTACCTTATAATCCAAAGGCTTTTTCGCCACCAGATGTTGGATTGATGATTACCATTATTTTATTCATTTTATAATTCTCCTGTCATTAGATTTTCATTACTTTAACTAACCATCTCAAGTTTTGGTCCATATAAATCTTGACCTCTTGGTATTCCTGCTCTTTAGCATAGGCAAACACCTCTGAAGCTCTAATGTAATCAAAGATATTTTCCTCTAAATCCTCATCCCAGGTTGATTCACTAAAGATTTGATTCTCACTGACTAGCTTCATAGAAAATATCAAGGTGAACTTTGATAAAACTCTTCATCTTCATTTGGGGACTTGCCTTACTAAGGATAGTTGAAACATGGCTTATCAGATATAGCTGTAAATGTCCCTGTTTCAAATAAAACCATCTCATCCTCAATAGGCTCACGACACAAAGTCTTCAAAGATTGCTACCATTTCCTCTAAGGGCATCTTATCGGTGATTCTTTTCTCTTAAAAAAATTCAAGTGATTGCTTCATGTTTTTCTCTCTCTAGATGAAATTTTCGTTCTTAGAAATAATCTATTAAAAATTGAATACCTACACCTTTATATTATACTACATATAACAGAAAAAGACTGAACCAGATGGTTTTCACCTTGGTTTCAGTCTAGTTTTTATAACGAAAAAGTCTCTGAATGGACTCAATTCCAAATAAAAACTCCTGAACTTAAAATTGATAGATTAGGGTCTAAGCTTAATTTAAAGTAGGCATTTTCATTTTCAACTTACATTCCTTTAGAAATTCTCATGAGCGACTTCTTCAGATAGTCATCCAGATGATGGTAGATTTGCATATCTTCTTCTGAACCATCTTGTAAAACTGCAAAATACCTTCACTTTTCTCATCATTGACAAATACGAAAATTATGTTCACCCAAAATAAGTTTGATAACCCCTTGTCAACTAAAGGTCCAAAAGTTCATCTTTTTAAACCAAAAATATCTTTTTTACAAGATAGATTTTCCCGATTTCCATTTTTCATGATAGATATTTCTCCTAAGAAATCAGTAGTGCTAGATGTTTCTCTTTACTGCTCAATCCAGCTCACCAAGCAGTGGCATACACTCAAAACGAACTATTGGTTGACTATTGAAATATCTTCCATCGCTTCTTTCACATATCCTTCGACATCTTCAATCTCTACAAACAGCGGGTCTAAGTGACACAAAGTGCCAATCTTGTGGTGCCGTTTTCTGTAGACAATCGCTTCACCGTCTTCACTTCCGAAAAAACTTCTGTCGACTTTCATATCCTTTGCTTTCTAAGAAAGTCTTTTGCCCAGCGAAGATTTGCTTCTCTTGCTTCGATATAAGATTTTCACTTCATCGTTATTCACGACATACGCATCTACTTTTGTAGCGCCTTCGATCACTTTATCGTTTTAACGGATAGATTCGAAATTTCTTTCCAAATAATGTCCACATTTTCTTCGAGGTCAAACGAAAATCTAGATAAAGGGGACAATATTTCCATTGAAGATAATTTCCATATAATCCGGAGAGTGTTTAGGATTCACATACTCCACTTCAAACCCATCTTCGTTTTTCTAGAGTATATCCCGGAATTTGAGCTACAAAGGCTTTCCTTTCTTCTAAAGAATCAAACACGACTAAATCTTTTTGATAATCACCTTGATATCAATTCCAATATAACCATCGATAACTCTTCATTCATTATCGGTCCGCATAACGCCCATCTATTATTTTTATTACAACCGTTTTCTTCCCATCGTCTGAGGACCTCTTTCAAAGGCTCATCGAGATAGCTATATGCCTCTTATCCTTAATCACTGGGGAATTCCATAAGCTGCTTTGCGATACTTCCTGTGATTACGGCAAGAGTGTCACTGTCCCCTGGAGAAATCGCATTTCAGATCGCATCTTTCAAAATCTGTGCTTTCAGAAGGCAACGATAGCCTGAGGAACGGTATCCTGACACGTTTCATTGAAACGGTACGTAGGACGAATTTTCATCCAGCGTTTTAGAAAGGTCATATCCATACTCTTTCTCGATGTGTTCCTTAGCACGTCTTTTAGATCTCCTGCAGCGGTTTGTCATGTCTGCCATCAAAGAAATAACGGCACATACAAGATCGCATCCGCTGTAGCCGTACTCCTTTGACCCCTTCTGGATGGTTATGCGTCACCTCTGAAGAAAGTTGCTGCCAGACGTTTCCCTCGGACGGCAACTCGCCTGTTGTGGCATCCATCACCCAGCGCACGGAGAAAAACGCGCATCGCAGAACCATTTCCAAAACTATTATAAGGCTCTACGGTTGTCGTCATGCCACCGGTTAAATCTGGCACCGTAATCACGTTTGACACATTCCGCCGTACTTCTTCATGGCATCGATGAAGTCATCCTTCTGTCTACCATTCATGATTGCTTCTGCCACAGCACAAGTCATCACGTGTCATCTGTGAAAAACAATCGTCCCGTAAACAAGGAAAATCTGCATTTAATGTGTCCCATTCGTAAACAGAACCAACAATATCTCCAACTATTGCCCTAGCATCAGATTCCTCTTATGATATATCAGATTCATTACACATTTCAATGAATCGCTCTTTAAAAATGGCACCACCAAAATTAATCCACTCTTGAGGCAGGTAAGCTGATAAGATAGCCGTGGTTATAGCCCTAGCTTTGCATACAAATCGTATTTGGATGCAGTTGTTGAAATAATTTCGCTGATGCTTTCACACAGTTCAATTCTTTTTCACCATAGATATACAGAACCTGCGCCTTACTAGCAGAAATCGATCCTTTAGCTTGTAATGCATATAGGTTTTATAAATGGTCACCAATCGTTTTGATAGGCGTCCTTGGCGGGACTTCTCTAGACAATAAGCTTTTATTTCCTCGATAAGCTTTAAAGTTTAGGATAGAGTCGTTCATCATGCTTAACTGAAGCTTGCAAGAGAATTTACTGAAACACTCAGCTCACACAAAGACGTGTACACAGAAAATGCTGATTTTAGCTAACTTGGTTGAGGAACATGCGCTATCCATGATGGCCTTTCTCAGCTATCTCGCTGTCTAATGACGAAAAGCTCCATGGCAATTTGACCACGGAGCGAACGACACCACTGATCGCAAAGTCAATTTCCCACCACAGTTTGCCGGACATAGCTCAGGAATCCTCCAAAGCAGACTCAGCAGAAACACAATCGGTTGATATTCTTCGCCGTGGCCATTCAAGCGTGGGTAGAATCGACACGGTATCTCCGACAAGCTCCGCGCTTGGACGAAAGACATCCACCAAGAACTGCACACCGCATGTATCAGCAAGATGAGCGCAATCATCACCAAATTCATGGAATTTGCATGTTTAACCCTTACTAAAGTGATTCGTCATTTCAGATACAACTGTGTGTCTAATCAGTTTGGAAACAAGTAATGCTCAGTCAACAGAAAGTTCTAATATTGATCATCTAATTAGCAAATCGTTACTTCGATAATAGTGATGAAGCTGATCAAAAATTTAAAATGTTGTTTTCTTTACTAATTCTATTACTCGCCAATATAGTATAAATCAACAGCCAACGACAATAAAAATAACATAGCAGCTAGTCCACAACTTACTACTGTTTCATATGATAATGCATAAATGTCTTTCCAGCCACTCGATCTCATCCTTATTGTTATTTGTGATCAGTTTTCGATAAGAGTCTTGAGAAGAAGCTTTTGTAAAGTCACTTTAGATACTGCTCCATGACTTGAAGACGAAAAAGACATGCCTTCAATGTGAATACTGCTTCCTACATCCGATTCCGAAACTCCTGCAAAATCAGGTAAGGAATCGATACCCAAATTCGAACACTCACCGATCCTTTTGAATTCACGCTCATGAATATCTCATCAAGACGTAGCCCAAGTCTTTCATCACTTTCATTATCTTGTCCCAGCTCGCAAATTCTGAGATGACTCAGGTGCTCCCAAACCTCTAGGTCACCAGGGCATGAATGTCAATGTCAGATGCCCCACCCTTTCTTTCGTTCTAAACTCAACCTAAAGAGCCCATCAGCGATCGGTGTAATTCTCGACCTGATTTAAATGAAAATGCAAATGGTTTTAAATTCTTTCAAATAAGAGACTCACATTTACCTAAACCTTTTCATAGATTTTCTTTGTTATTTCTAATTATATAACCTTTTGAACAAAATCACCTCTATTTTCTAGAGTATAGCTAGTTATTTTGGATACAAATTTCTTTTCCTCTTACTAATTTATTACTCGCCAATATTGTACAAATTAAATAACGATAATAAAATGATAATAGTAACATTAACTCTTTAGCACAAAACAGAGATTTAACAAATATGCGAACGCACGAAATAATAATACGTAACACGCACAGATGTGTTTGACGTAAAGAAGTCCTAAACAAAACTTTACTAAACACGTATATATAAAGAATAAAATAAAAGGAAACTTTGATGACTTTCTCTCACTATAAACCATAAAGGCAGGTGCTAAACTCCCTAAATTGGATCCTACAATCAAATTAGATTTGCAATAAGTATATTTTATCATAAGGGTTGCAGTATGCTCTCTCATCCATCCAATTCTTCGTGACCACTCCACCAGAGTAATTGAATAAAGAGCTAATGGCATCAGACAATGGATACTCATTTAAATTCTAAAGGAAGATACAGAGAAGAGCATCAAAATTAAGCTAACAAATGAATAATGAAATAAATACCATTATTTTCCTTTTCTTACCAAATACGAAAATGTTTGAAATTTTATATTATTCCTTTTGCGAAATAGGCTACTTGCAATAGCTGGACAGTGCACCTACTATATGTACGATCTCGCTATAAATCGTTTTTCTAATCCCAAAATATGAGATTGGTGTCATTATGGCGAGACGCCCATGTTATATGGGCACCATTCGTGTAATATAAAGATAATTTCTTTAAATTCCTTTATCAATTTCTGTCATTTTCATCTCCATATCGTGATTATTTTAAATGTAATATTTGTTACTGCTTATTAGTTGGTCTTGATTATACATCTATATTTTATCATTAAAATACAGCCTTTACATCTAAGGCTTTTTCATTAACTTTCGTTGCAAGTTTGCTTAGGCATACCTGTAGCAAAGCTACACACTCAACATGTGGTCGCTAGCAAACTTCTATATTATAGAAACGAAAGGATAGAGCTACTGTTTAAAACTTAAACTTAGAATCAGGGTCATCTTTTATCTTACCTCATACAGTATCTCGCAGGTACAAATTTTATAGGCTTCATCCTCATGTATCCTTGTACCTCACAAATCTCAGCAAACTGAAGCTTGCTTTGTCCCATTTAGCTTTCTTGGGCTTTCTCGTAGTTCCGCATACATACTCTTTTCAGTAGCCTCAGTAATCAAATCCATATCCTCAAATCTGTCGAATGCAGACATCAATGCCTTTGAACCCCACACGGATAACGCACTCTGAGTCTGCAAGATAGTTTTGTCCGACGTCGGCGTTCTTTAAAAATAGTTCATTACTTCGCAACAATACCTATCAGCTTACCGTTGTACGTATGCTAAGCTAGCCGCTCATCATCGATCTTATGACAATATCACCAAGCTGCAGAAAATCCACGAACAAATTCACTAAATTCATTCACTACGATTTACCTCCTTCAAATCAAATATTCTCACTTTTACTTATGGCAAACTTTTCCCTATTTATCCTCAGACCTCGAGACAATCCATTTTCATCAAATTCGAAAATTGGTCCCTATGAAACTTCCCAATAAGCATTACCCAAATCCGAAAAATAAGGTGATTATCCACCCCAAAATACTCCTTGTGGCTCTTTTACAATCCACCTCGTTTCTTACTAATGCAATTACCAGTCTCTACGATCTCTTTATGTTCAACATTGTAGGCTAATGTACCCTTGAAAATCCATTCCCTTTTGGTGGATTATTTTCTACTCAATATCTTTTTGCTAATTTGTTCCAAAGGAAATAGTTCAAAACTGTTCTCGGAGTATCAAAAGTCATTACTGACGGATTATTTTCTCTGCACAGCTCCTTATATCCTCAAACCATCTCTATAAACTTTATTGACCTTTCCATCTCTTTCACACTTAAACAAAAACAACAAGCATTAGTTACTCAACTTCTGCCATTAATTGTTTGATATTAAGCTATTGATAAGAGAAAATTTCACACTGGACATATCTATTGCAGAGATTGCAAAACTATTAGATAACGAATTAATTACTATGAACAACTAAGCTGTCCTTTATGCTATGGCTACTTTGAATTTAAAAAGAATTTAGATACTGGTGTTGATGAAACAGGCTATCCAAGTTCTTTGATATTTTAGAAGAGCAAATATGAAATCTCAGTATATAGATCATTTCTCAAAAATGTGGAAATAAGATAGAAGTACTAACTTTAAGACTTTAGTGAGCAGCAGTCAGTACGATACTAGTTTTTGCTTTTCTCCATAATACTCACTTTCCCCCTTCTTCTAAATCTCTGCACAACAAACCTGAATTTCTATATGCTTTTTGAGCCAATATATCATTTTCAGTTTACAGCCATACTATAATATGGTTAATCAATTTGTAAAGGAATCTATGAATTCGGGCATGTCCATTCAGAGCATTAGAACCATATCCTTGGATTTCTCGGAAATTGATCATCAATAGAAAATCCCCATCAGCGCATAATCGCTTTGATTAATAGCCGTACTTTTTAGGACCCGTGTTTAGGTGTAGCAAAAACCAATTACTTTTATGCACTTTATTAAGTATTACAATTAGCATCTCATCTCATCTCTTTTAGACTTCTTCAATAATATTTTTGGGGTATCAGATGTAATATCATTTAAAAGAATAAGAACTTAAAGAATGGTAATGTTCAACTTCACCATGGCAAAGATAATTTCACATGACTAATTCCTTTCTCTATGCAAGATACATAACCAACCAGGGACTCTAGGTATGTAGATTCATGAAATAATCATAAACAAATCGGATATCGTACTCTACTTTGCTAGCCTCAACTTTTCATATATAAAGCGATAACGCATGACTGCCTCATATCCTATCTCTCAGTATTTCAATGAAACTTGCTAACTCATGTGTTGCAGTTTAGACACACATTATCTTGCTCCATAGAGACTTAAACTTTTCAGTTTCGTGGCAGTACAAACATCGTATCTTTCATATCCAGGTACTTTACCATTTCTTCCATCTAGCTATGAAAATGCTTTAACTTGACAGGAGATAGGCTACACTTCCCAATGCATGACCATCATTTACTCAACAACAAGTGTCCTGCCATCATTAGTAACACCGATATTCATTCATGTTGCTGGCGCATCTTTCCACAAGACGATATTAGCTTTTCATCAATTGCTAATTCAGGATCGACTGAATCATGATCTTGTCGTCACCTGTACCAGGTCTGAACATCTATATACGCGACCACTCACACAAAACATACGCCATTCTCCTATGAGTCTAAGCAACTCACTAATCCATATAGGACTAGCCATCTTCGGATAAACCAATACCTATCAGAATACAGCTTCATCCCTAAAGCATCTCTTTGTAATTGCTAATTTTATCATTTGAAATATTTAATCTAATTTCTTCATACTTCATAGAAAACCTCCACGATCTAATTTGTCACACAATCAATCTTGCTCGCCACTTTGTAAACCTGTTGTATCCTTTACTTTCTAATTTCCAGTCATCAAGCTCAATTTTAATCAACTCTGAAATTTCTACTAATCACCCTTTATAGGGGACACATTATATCCCCATTAACTTATTATCTTTTTGGTAACAAAACATCCCCACAGTGTTTATGGAAATAGAATCCATCTCAAATAAGTGATCAAACCTAGTAGAAAATATGAGAGTGTCACTTTACTACTTCCCACTAAACGAGAAAAGTTTCCTACCTACAAGGCTTTTCTTGACCCTTCATGCGCAGGTTTCAGGTTTTATCAGCAACAAGCTACACACTGACGTGATGAGTTTGCGGAGATCCGCGCTGACTTTCTTCAACTTCACAGCCCAACTCGTGAGTCGGATATCACGCGCCATGTAGCGACGTTACAGGAGATATAGGCGATACGGTCAGTCCTGTTTGGGCGCTTGCTTTGACAAAGCTTGGTCATGCCTTGGTGGGTGTGGATCGACCAAACAACGGTTGGTTGATACCTTCCTTGAGCCACCTTCATAGCATTTTCAGCTGTATCGCAGACATATGGGCATTGCAGATGCTGTTTAAGCTAGCATTCTTTCATGCCCTCCATCGTCTTCTCGGGATGACTTATGCCATAAACTTCCTTAACGTGTTTAGCAAACCGATAGTCCAATAGTCCCAATTCCTGAGTAGGCATCAATAACCATCCTCTGCTTTCAACTCAGCAAAGTCAACAGCTGTTTGATAGAGCTTCTCGCCATTTTCAGTATTGACCTGGTAAAAAGCTGTGTCCAGAGATTGAAATCATTGCCCAACATTTGATCGGTAATGTAGTCTTGACCATGAGAACCCGCCATTCTTTCCTGAAAATCGCATTGGTATTCTGGTCATTGATATTCTGCATAACAGACACAATTTCTGGGAACCGCTTAATCAATTGTTCAATCAACTGTTCCACACGGAAAATTTAGGACGAGTTGTCACCAAAATAACCATGATTTGACCTGAATGATAGCCACGACGCACAACAAGGTTACGAATCAAGCCAGACTGTTCCTTTCTCATCATAAGGCTTCGGGTCATATCGACGGAGTAAATCACGTAATGCAAGAATAACCTCGTCAATGACTGATCCTGAATGTAATCTTCCAAGGGCATAAGGTCGAGAATTTACGGAAGAAAACCAGTTTCCAAACACATCATTACTCTACGTACAGAACCTGAGCCTTGTTATGATATCTTGATAGGATTTTTCCATACCAAGAGTATCAGCAACCTCACATCTGAATTCAGCACCTTAGTAGAGACTATCTTTAACTTGCTTGGTTTTAAACTTGAGCTGTTCTGATAAGCAAGATGCCCCAAGTCTGCAATCCCTGAACGCAGATAAGCTTAAATCTAGATCTTGGTTACGGTGGGTGATTGGACAAGGTATTCTTCCACTTCACCAAAACCAACCTTTTATTAACTTTAGGACACGCATAAGGATTTTCTCAGTCGGCAGAGCATCTCAAAAAGACTCAAGCCATCACCTTGGCAACGCCGGCCTTCATGGTCAAATCGACAACTTACTTCACAATATCATTTTTCAACATATTCTTCACTCTCTATGAGTCGTCAAAAAGACGGCAACAATCCGCAGCTATCTATTATACCATGAATCGACCCAAGAATTACCTGAAGAAATCAGATGATTTACAACAGAGCTGAGGATGTTTCTCCATCTTGAATAGCTTTATTGGCGTCAGTTAAGGTCGATACTGAAGCTGTCACCAGCTTGCAACGATACTAAGTTTCAAATCTTTTTAGAGTCTTTGTAAAGTCTCGTTATTAAGAATATCGCTCTTGAAAGATTAAAGGCAAAAGTTGATGATGACATTGACCTGATTGCCCGTAACAACTTGATCCAGTTTGTGTTCTTCAAAAGTATCTTCGACAATTTTGACGAACATCATCTTCTGTAAGTTCACCTGGGACCTTTAGCCTCAGCGACTGCAGCCTTGATATCAGCAAGTGCAACATTCAGTTTATTGGCATCGAATCCTGATTTGTCCTCGTTTTCATCGTTAATGTCAGACACGCCTTTGGAGTCTTCCTGAGCCAAGCCTTTATTTTCTGAGGTAATTTTTACACCATTATCGACCATGCGAATAGTAAATACCCGCCAGGGCACTCTTCCTGTGTACACTGGGATTGGCGCTGCAACGGTGACACGAGCGTGCCGACACCCAAGGTAACAGCCGCATCACGGCACACGTCATGCGTTACTTTTAGTGATATTTTCAGGTGTTTCAATCTTGACTTCAAGTGAGATTTTTCCACCTAGTGGAATTTTTACGGACGAATAAAGTTGAAGACTAGAGTCGTTGGCGACATCTCATACACTTGCCAGGGCCTTTAGACCATTATCTCGAAGCACGACACACCTCATTGGGTCATCCAGACTCTGACGTACTGCTGATTTCGCAGGCAGTCATCCTGTCACTCTAGAATTGATTCGTGAGTGCCTGGTCCTTAATCGGCCCGTTCACAACATGTCAGTGACAGATACGAGACATAAGGAAATGCTGCAGGATCACCAAATGATCTAGGTTTGGACACGTCTTTAGCTGCTCGGCGATTCGATCAGTGTATAGACATACTGCTACAGCAAGACTGCAGACGCTGCGCTCAGAAGGATTTACTGCTGCACTGAGACGATATCCAAGATACCTGAAATTCCTCCCCAGCATAGATATACATCAACCTAAAAAGCGATCAGAATGTCGAGATGCAATTTGAAAATAGATTAAACAAATTTTCATGATAGCTAGAGCTGTACTTTTGAACCTGTCCAGAGGACGCTGGTCAACCAGTTGTTGACACAAGACTCCCATCACTTCCTTACTCTGGCTTTTGAGGATCTCAATTAGCCATGACTCACTTCTGGTTGTCTCATGCTGAGGTTTATGAATCCTGTCAAAAACCAGGTTTTAATATCTCGAGCTTTTAGCTGTTTTACCTCAAACACAAGGTAAAGGAATCGGTAAAAACATTGCTTGAAGGATTAGAACAGGAAGCAGAAAAAAACGTGTGCTATAACTCTTTATTCGTTTAAATTCTGCAGACCATCGTACAGGTGCGCATGCATTTTTATGAAAAAGAGTTGGTTATACTTGCGATAAAAATGCAGAAACGATTCATTAAATTAATAAAGGAGAAACCTATGATTTTTAGACAAAGATGATTTTTAAAAGTCATGACGCGGATCTTTGGAATGCTATTGCTGCAAGAGGAACGCCAACAAAATAATATTGAATTAATCGCTTCGAGAGAACGTAGTCTCTAAGGCTGTTATGGCTGCTCAGGGTCTATCTTTGACTAATAAATATCGCCGAAGTTGTCACGGACGTCGTTAGTGCGGTGGAACTGATGTAGTAGATATTATCGAAACTCTAGCTATCGAACGTGCGAAGGAATTTTTGATGCAAAGTTCATAATGTCCAACCCCACTCAGGAAGTCAAGCTAACTGTGCAGCATACATGGCCTTTGATTGAGCCAGGTGATACAGTTATGGGGATGGATTTGTGCAGGTGGGCACTTGACTCACGGGGCTCCTGTAAAGCTTCTCAGGTCAAACCTACAACTTTGTTTCATACAGCGTTGATCCTGAAACAGAACTCTTGGACTTTGATGCCATCTTGAAACAAGCCGAAGTAGCAAAACCAAAACTAATTGTTGCTGGTGCTTCAGCCTATTCTCACATTATTGATTTTTCAAAATTCGTGAAATCACAGATGCAGTCGGTGCTAAGACTCATGGTCGATATGGCTCACATTGCTGGTTTGGTTGCTGCTGGTCTTCATCCAAAGTCCAGTACCATACGTCTATATCACTACAACAACGACCCACAAAACCCTTCGTAGTCCGCGTGGTGGTTTGATTTTTGACTAACGACGAAGAGCTTGCTAAGAAAAATTAATTCAGCTATTTTCCCGGGTATCCAAGGTGGTCCTTTAGAGCATGTTGTTGCTGCTAAGGCTGTTTGCCTTCTAGAAGTCTTGGATCCAGCCTTCAAGGAATATGCTGCTAATGTCATCAAGAACAGTAAGGCTATGGCTGAAGTATTCCTGAAAGATCCTGATTTCCGTATTATCTCTGGTGGCACTGAAAACCACCTCTTCCTGAGTGGATGTCACTAAGGTTGTAGAAAGTGGAAAAGTAGCTCAAAAACTTGCTGGATGAGTTAATATTACCTAAATAAGAACTCTATCCCTTATGAAACCTGTCACCATTTAAGACTAGTGGTATTCGTATCGGCAGCGGCAATTACTGCTCGTGGTTTTTGGTGAAAAGAAAAGCCGTCAAGTTGCTGAACTTATTATTAAAGCTCTTAAGAGATGCGAAAACAAGCTATCTTTAGAAGAAGTGAGAAGTGCAGTCAAATCCTTGACAGATGCCTTCCCATTATACGAGGACTAATATTTTATGGATATTTATATCAAGAAAGCTATCATCCATCAGTTCAGCCCTGATGACACAGGAGTTGTTCTTAGTGGATAAGTTTCTCAATATCCTCCTAAAAATAGAGAATACTTGCGTAAAAAGTGGAGCGTGTGTATTCGGATGATGCTAAAACTGGTATTTTTGAAGAGGATAACTCATTTTTCAACATATCACAGAAGATTTTAATGGAAACATCTGTGACGATTACTAATCTATGGAAAGAGGAATTGTTCTGTAAAATCAAAAAGACAAACGATTTGGTCTTTGTCAGTTTTCAAAGAAGGAGTCGATCACTGCTTTTCTAGAGTGCATTGCGTGAAACCTTGACGCACTTAGGTGGCGAAGTTGATAATCCAATCAAGTTGACGTCAGAATAACCTACCGGGTTTGGAACTGGAGCTGATGAAGCCCTGTGGTTAATCTTCAAAACTCATAAAGTATCACTTGATTGAAAAACGCATCAAGTACAATGGAGCCTTTTAAACTATTTTTCTGAGAATCTTATTCAAGCTACAACCAAAGATTTCACCTAAGAAAGTCAATCAAAGGAACTTGAAAAACGGCTCAAAAATTCTGAAACCTTTTAATGCGGATGATTTTTCAATTTCAATCCAAGGTTAAAATCAGCAATCTTTCAATAATCTCGAAGAAAACAATGAGCTCTCTCCAGAAAAATTAGCTAATGATCTCTTTTGACAATAATCTTACTAGCTCGTCTCAGCTTTTATTGACCAGGTCAAAGAAGCAGTACCTGAGCCAGTACAGTTTGAGTGAGATTGATGCTAGTCGTCAGTTAAAGAGATTTGAAAATCAGAAACTTTCCTTGTCAAACGGGATTGAACTCATCGTGCCAAACAATGTCTATCAAGATGCGGAATCTGTTGAGTTCATCCAAAACGATAATGGAACCTATTCTATCTTAATCAAAAACATCGAGGATATTCAAAATAAATAATGTTTAAATTTCATACGAAGAGTGCTGGTGCTAGCAGTCTTCCTTTTCGCTGGATACAAAGCTTATCTCATTCGTCAGGATGTCAAACAAGTCTATGACCTACCAACGATGGTTCGCGAAAATCTTGAATGAAAGAGATACCTCCAGCAAACGAAGAGCTGTGTCGCCATGACTCTATACAGAAACCAAAGGGTAAAGAAGGAGACGTGATGCAGTCTAGTGAGTCTGCTTAGCGGTCTACTGATACCATAAACGATAACGCTAGTAGTATTCGGCAAAGGGTTCAAACCTTGACAGAAAATCTTATCTAGCTCAGAAAAAGAGTGGATGTCTGGACAGCCATTCAAAGCTATAACTTTGGGCCCTGCTTATGATCGATTTTATCGCCCAAAATGGCAAGAAAAATACGATTGCTCTAGCTAAACAATATTCTAGAGATACAGTTGCGCCGACATTAGGAAATACAACAGGAAAAACCTATCGTTACATCAATCCCATTTCCATTTTTCAGGGTGGAGAACTCTATGTCGATGGGGGAAACTATTATTACTCTAGACAGGTTCAAGCTAAATCTCTATATCATGAAAATTTTTAATCTATTTTAAGCATCTAGAAATTCTGCAGTGCTTTATAAGTTTTCTTTAAGGATACTTTAATATGCTAGAGTGGAAAAGGAGGAACGTCTCATGCGAAAGAAATTCTTTTCCTGACTAGCGCTGCAGTACTTTTGCAGCAGTTGCAACACTGCAAAGCGCCCAGCAGCTACTGATGTTCAAAAAGTCATTGATGAAACCTATGTTCAACCTGAGTATGTCTTGGGTTCTTCACTAACGGAAGATCAAAATCAAACACTTAAAAACTAGCTATGATGCCTCAAAGATACTAAAGATTTGAAGACCATGACACCAGATGTCTACTCAAAAATTATGAATGTCGCCAAACGACTCTAGTCTCAACTTTATTCATCAGCAAAATTCAAAACTAGGAAAAATCTCCACTTGAGGTCAAGATTGAAACACCTGAAAAGTATCACTAGTAGAGTGACCCAAGATATGTGCCTGTAATGCATGGTTGTTACCTTGGGTGTCGAGCACGCGCGTATCACCGTTGAGCGCCAATCCTGTTACTGGGGAAAGTGCCTAGCAGGTAGCTTACTATTCCTTGAGTCAAATGGTGTAAAATTACCTCAAGAAAAATAAAGACTTAGCTCAGGAAGAGCTCAAGAGCCTTGTCAGATATTAACGATGAAAACAAGGACAAATCAGGATTCGATGCCAATAAACTGAACATTGCACTTGCGATATCAAGGCTGCAGTCGCTAAGGCTAAAGAGTCCAAAGGTGAACTACAGAAGATGATGTTCGTAAGATTGTCGAAGATACTTTGAAGAACTACAAACTGGATCAAGTTGTTACAGGCAACAGGTCAGTGTCATCATCAACTTTGCCTTTTTAATCTTTCAAAGAGCGATATTCTTAACAACGAAGACTTTACAGACTCTAAAAGATTTGAAACAAAGCATGTGTGCGCAAGCTGGTGACAGTTTCAGCAATATCGACCTAAACTCTTGACTGCCAATAAAGCTATTCAAGATGGAGGAAAACATCCTTAGCTCTATTTGGTGCTATCCTGATTTCTTCAGAGTTTTGGTGCTTAGGTCAATTCATGGTATAATAGATGGTAACAGGATTGTTGCCGTCTTTTTCGACGACTTATAGAAAGTGAAGAATTGTTAAAGAAAAATGATATTGTAGAAGATTGAGATTGTCGATTTGACCCATGAAGAAGCGGAGTGTTGCTAAGGTTGATGGCTTTGGTCTTTTTGTTGAGAATGCTCTGCGACCGAGAAAATCCTTATGCGTGTCCTCAAAGTCAATAAAAAGATTGGTAGTAAAGTCGAGAGTACCTGTACCAATCACCCCATCGTAACCAAGACTCTAGATTTGGCTTACCTGCGTTCAGGAATTGCAGACTTGGGGCATCTAGCTATCCAGAACAGCTCAAGTTTAAAAACCAAGCAAGTTAAAGATAGTCTCTATAAGATTGCTGGAATCTCAGGATGTAGAGGTTGCTGATACTCTTGGTATGGAAAATCCTGTCAGAAGTATCGTAACAAGAGCTCAGGTTCCTGTTCGTCGTGTTAATGGTGTTTCAGAGACTGGTTTTCTTCGTAAGAATTCTCATGACCTTATGCCTCTTGGAAGATTTTTATATCTAAGGATCCAGTCATTGACCAGAGTTATCTTGCATTACGTGATTTACTCCGTCGATATGACTTGAAGCCTTATGATGAGAAGGAACAGTCTGGCTTGATTCGTAACCTTGTTGTCCGTCGTGGGCATCATTCAGGTCAAATCATGGTTATTTTGGTGACAACTCGTCCTAAAATTTTTCCGTGTGGAACAGTTGATTGAACAATTGATTAAGCAGTTCTCAGAAATTGTGTCTGTTATGCAGAATATCAATGACCAGAATACCAATGCGATTTTTCAGGAAAAGAATGGCGGGTTCTCTATGGTCAAGACTACATTACCGATCAAATGTTGGGCAATAGCTTCCAAATCTCTGGACCCAGCTTTTACCAGGTCAATACAGAAATGGCAGAGAAGCTCATCAGACAGCTATTGACTTTGCGGAGTTAAGAGCAGATGATGTGTGTATTGATGCCTACTCAGGAATTGGGACTATTGGCTTATCAGTCGCTAAACACGTTAAGGAAGTTTATGGCGTAGAAGTCATCCCGAAGCTCGTGGAGAATAGCCAGAAGAATGCTAGCTTAAACGGTATCACCAATGCCCACTATGTCTGTGCATACAGCTGAAAAATGCTATGAAGAATTGGCTCGAGAAGGTATCCAACCAACTGCTATCCTAGTCGATCCACCACGCAAGGGCTTGACCGAAAGCTTTATCAAAGCAAGCGCCCAAACAGGAGCTGACCGCATCGCCTATATCTCCTGTAACGTCGCTACCATGGCGCGTGATATCAAACTCTACCAAGAGTTGGGCTATGAGTTGAAGAAAGTCCAGCCGGTGGATCTTTTTCCGCAAACTCATCACGTCGAGTGTGTAGCGTTGCTGATAAAAAGCCTAGAAACCTTGTAACGAAAGGGGTCAAGAAAAGCCTTGTAGGTAAAGACTTTTCTCGTTTAGTGGGGAAGTATTAAAGTGACCTCTCATATTTTCTACTAGGTTTGATAACTCATTTGAGATGGATTTAGTTCCATAAACACTGTGGGATGTTTTTGCTACCAAAGACAAATAAGTTAATCGGACATAAATGTCCCCTATATGACATTAGGTAAGAAATTTCCAGAGTTGATTAAAATTGAGCTTGATAGCTGGAAATTAGAAAGTAAAGGGAGATAGCAACAGGTTTACAAATTGGCAAGTACAATTGATTGATATGACAAATTAGAATTTGTGGAGGTTTTCTATGAAGTATGAAGAAATTAAATTAAATATTTTTCAAATGATAAAATTAGCAATTACAAAGTCTTTCAAAGGGATGAAGCTGTATTCTGAAATATTTAAACTGAAGATGAAAGAAGTTAATAAACTAAAAAGAGTATTTGTAACTCCAAAAAGGAAAACTATGTTTATTATGAAAGGACAGATATAAATTGGAACTATTGGTCAGATAAAACAAGATATGATTCGAGTTTTGGAAATTAAGTGATATAAAACATAATATAGTATTTGAAGTATCAACAGAATTGACTAAGTTTACAAAAATATTTAGGAGAAGAAGATGATCATTATGTTTAAAGAAAAATGGAGAAATAGTAGAAGTACTGGATATTAGTACATCTTGAACTCCCCTATTACTAGTTTAATAAAATGGAGAAGATAATGTGACTAAACGAATACATTATTTAACAGAAGGATTTGGTAAAAATACTGAGGAAGCATATATAAGGGGCGTCAGCGTTATCTACTTTAATAATGAAAATAAAGGATTAAAGCAATAAATCTAAATATATCTCGATTTTTATAGGATATTTCCATAAAAAGCAAATCTACATACCTAGAGTCCATTTAGTTATGTATCTTACATAAAGAGAAAGGAATTAATTATCATGAAATTATCTTTGTATAGTGAAGTTGAACATTACCATTCTTTAAGTTCTTATTCTTTAAATGATATTACACATACTGATACCCCAAAAATATTATTGAAAAAGTCTAAAAAGATAAGGATAGATACCCAATTGTAATACTTAATAAAGACCATAAAGTAATTGGTTTTGCCTACACCTAAACACTGGTCCTAAAGAGTACGGCTATTATCAAAATGATTATGCTTATTAGAGGATTTTCTATTGATGATAATTTCAGAAATCAAGGATATGGTTCTAATGCTCTGAATGGAATATTTGAATTCATAGATTCAACTTTAAAATTAGAAATTAACCATATTATATTGGCTGTAAATGAAAAATATATTGGCTCAAAAAGCATATAGAAATTCAGGTGTTGTGAAAAAGATTTAGAAGGAAAAAGGGGAAATTACTATTATGGAGAAAAGCAAAAACTAGTATCATTACTAGTTTCTGCTTTTCACTAAGTCTTTAAAGTTAGTATTCTATCTTATTTCCACATTTTGAGAGAAATGATCTATATACTGGAGATTTCATATTTTGCTCTTCTAAAATATCAAAGACTTGGATAGCCTGTTTTCATTTTTCAACACCTAGTATCTAAATTCTTTTTAAATTCAAAGTAGCCCTTAGCATAAAGGAAAACAGTTTGTTCATAGTAATTTAATTCGTTATCTAATAGTTTTGTAATCTCTGCAATAAGAAATGTGCAATTATGAAATTTTTCTTTATCAATACTTAATATCAAACAATTAATGGCAAGTTGAGTAACTAATCTTTTATTTGTTTTTGTTTAGGTGTGAAAGATATGGAAAGGTCAATAAAGTTTTTATAGAGATGGTTTAGGATATAAGACTGATTGCAGAGAAAATAATCCGTCAGTATGCTTTTTGATACTCCGGGAACAAAGTTTTGAACTATTTCTTTGGAACAATTAGCAAAAAGATATTGATGAAAATAATCCACCAAAAGGGGAATGGATTTTCAGGAATTACATTAGCTCTACAATGTTGAACATAAAGAAGATGTAGAGACTGTAATTGCATTAGTAAGAAAAAGCAGGTGGAAAAATTGTAAAAGAGCCACAGGAAGTTTTTGGGGTGGATATCACGCATATTTTTCGGATTTAGATGGATACTATTGGGAAGTTTCATGGGGACCGAAATTTTCAATTTGATGAAAATGGATTGCTGAAATTTTGAGGATAAATAGGAAAGAGTTTGCCATAAAGTAAGGAATATTTGATTTTTGAAGGAGGTAATCATAGTGAATGAATTTAATGAATTTGTTCGTGAGATTTTTTCAGCAGGTGATATTGTCATAAGATCGATGATGGCGGCTACCTTATATATTTTTAACGGTGGCTGATAGGTGACATTTGCTGATAATGAACTATTTTTAAAGAGAACGCCGACATCGGACAAACTTCTTTGCAGACTCAGAATTGCGTTATCCGTATGAGGGTTCAAAGACATTGATGTATGTATTCGACAGATTTGAGGATATGGATTTGATTACTGAGCTACTGAAAGGTATGTATGCGGAACTGCCAGAAAAGAAACCCAAGAAAGCTAAATGAGACAAACAAGCTTCAGTTTGTTGAATTTAGCAAGGTACAAGTTTTTATGAGATGAAGCCTATAAAAATTTGTACTGATACTGTAGGGTAAGAAAAGAAAAATATTTTCATTCTAAAGTTTAAGTTTAAACATTAACTCTATCCTTTTCTTTCTATAATATATAAGTTTGCTATCACGACACGTTGAGTGTGTAGCTTTGCTGGTAAAAGCCTAGAAAACCTTTTGTAACAAGAGGGGTTAAGAAAAGCCTTGAATGTAAGGCTTTTTGTATTTTTGTGATAAAAATATAGTAGTTATAATCAAGACCAACTAATAAGCAGTAACAAATATTACATTTAAAATAAATCAAAGATATGGAGATGAAAATGACAGAAATTGATAAAAGGAATTTAAAAATTATCTTTTATATTACATTTGGAATTACTTATATAACATAGGGGCTTCTCGCCATAATTACGCAATCTCATATTTTGGGATTAGAAACGATTATAGCGAGATCATTACATATAGTAGGTGCACTTGGACCAGCTATTGCAAGTGGCTTTTATTTAAAAAGGAATAATATAAAAATTTCAACATTTTCTATTTGGTAAGAAAGGAAACAGTAGTATTTATTTCATTATTCATTTTGTTAGTAATTTTTGATACTATTTTCTGTATCTTCCTTAGAATTAAATGAATTATCAATTTATCTGATGCCATTATTCTTTATTCAATTAATCTTTTTGGTGGTGGTCACGAAGAATTAGGATGGAGAGGCATACTACAAACCCTTACTTGATAAAAAAATATACTTATTGGAAATCTAATTTGATTGTAGGATCAATTTGGGAGGATTTGGCATCTGCCTTTATGGTTTATAGTAGGAGAAAGTCATCAAGGATTTCCTTTTATTTTATTTTTATATATACGTTATTTTTAAGTTTTGTTTTTAGGACTTCTTTACCGTCAAACCCAATCTGTCGGTTACTGCATATTATTTTCATGCGTTCGCAAATTTGTTAAATCTCTATTTTTGTGCTGAAGATTAATCTTATTTTTATTATCATTTTTATTGCTTATTTAATTTATACAATATTGGCGAGTAATAGAATTAGTAAGGAAAAAGAATTTGTATCCAAAAATAAATGGATACACTCTAGAAAATGAAGATGATTTTGTTCAAGGTAATAAAGTAGAAATAACAAAACATCTATATGAAAGGTTTAGAGTAACATGAGTCTCTTATTTGAAGAATTTAAAACCATTTGTTTTCCATTTAAATCGAGTCGGAATTACACCGACACTGATGGGGCTCTTTGGGATTTGGAGTTTAGAACGAAAGAAAATTGGGGGCCGTCTGACATTGACATTCATGTGCCTGGTGACCCTAGAGGTTGGGAAGCACCTGATCATCTCAGAATTTATGACTGGGGACAAGATAATGAAAGTGATGAAAGACTTAGGTTACGTCTTAATAGATATTCATGAGCATGAATTCAAAAAGGATCGAGTGAGTGTTGAATTTGGAAGTATCGATTCCTTACCAGATTTTTGCAGGAGTTTCTGGAATCGGATATAGAGCTTATTCACACTGAAGGCATCACTTTTCGTCTTCCAAGTATGGAGCAGTATCTAAAGTATTTACAAAGCTTCTTCTCAAGACTCCTATCGAAATGATCACAATAACAATAAGGATTTTAAAAAGATCGAGTGGCTGGAAAGTCATTTGTAAATTATCATATGAACAGTAGTAAGTTGTAAGACTGGTTGCTTTTTATTTTTATTATTATTTTTTTATTTGTTATTTAATTTATACTATATTGGCGAGTAATAGAATTAGTAAGGAAAACAAATATTTTAAAATTTTTAGATCAGGATATCCATCATTGAAAGTAACGTTTGGTCATTCTAGATAATTGATTTTAGAGATTTTCTATTTGATGAGGCATCACTGCTTGTTCAAACTGAGTTTTAACAAGTAGTTTATCTAGTGAAAGTCCTACAGTAAGGAGTTTAAATATGAAATTCCATGAATTTGGTGATAAGAATTTTGCCTTCTATCTTGCTGATACATGGCGGTGGCAGTTCTTGGTGGAATTATCTTCGTCAAGCACAGATCTTAGTCAGAAGAATACCGTATTATTCTACCCACTTTGAATGGCCACGGAGAAGAATATCAACTTGATTATGTTTCTACTGAAGATTCTGCTTTGGAGATTCTAGACTATATCAAAAGCAAAATTGTGGTGGGAAATTGTTTGCAATCGGTGGTGTTTCACTTGGTGGTCAAATTGCTATGGAGCTTTTGTCAATAGACAGAGATATAGCTGAGAAAGCCATCATAGATGGAAGCCTCTGTATCCCTCAACCAAGATTAGCTAAAATCAGCATTTTTCTGATACGTCCATTTGGCAAACTGATGTTTAGTAAATTCTCTTGTAAACTTCAGTTAAGCATAATGAACAAAATATATCCTAAATTCGCTTATCCAGAGGAAAATAAAAGATTATTATTTGGAGGATCTGCCAAGGACGCCTATCAAAACATTGGTGACCATTTATAAAACCTATATGGGGCGTTACAAGTTAAAGGACACGATTTCTGCAAGCAAGGCGCAGGTTCTGTATATCCATGGTGAAAAAGAATTGAACTATGTGAAAGCATCAGCGAAATTATTTCATCAGCACCATCCCAATACGATCCTGTATGAAGCTAAGGGCTATAACCACGGCTATTTATCAGCTTACCTGCCTCAAGAGTGGATTGATTTGGTGGTGCCATTTTTAAAGAGCGATTCATTGGAAATGTGTAATGAATCTGATATATCATAAGGAGGAATCTGATGCTAGGAGCAATAGTTGGAGATATTGTTGGTTCTGTTTATGAATGGGACAACATTAAAACGAAAGACTTTCCATTATTTCGTGATGATTGTTTTTTCACAGATGATACGGTTATGACCTGTGCCGTTGCAGAAGCCATTATGAATGGTGGTCAGAAGGATGACTTTATTGATGCCATGAAAAAATATGGTAGGATGTATCCCGATGCAGGTTACGGTGCAAGATTTGGGAATTGGGTTGATGGCGACGATCGAGAACCTTATAATAGCTTTGGAAATGGCTCAGCAATGCGTGTATCTCCTTGTGCTTGGACGTGATTGTGTTGCCAGAACAGGAGCCCTGGCCGTCTAGAAGAAATCTTGCGAGAATTTCTGCAGAGGTGACTCATAACCATCCAGAGGGTGTCAAAGGAGCTATGGCGACGTCTGATGCTATCTTTCTGTGTCGTTATTACTTTGGAGGCTACTGGCGATTACGAGCAACCAATCAATGATCATCCTACAGAGTGTAAAAAACGCATCAAGGAATACATAGAGAAAGAGTATGGATATAACCTTTCTCAAACACTAGATGAAATTCGTCCTACTTATCGTTTTAATGAAACTTGCCAGAATACTGTACCTCAGGCCATCATTGCCTTTCTTGAAAGTACAGATTTTGAAGATGCGATTCGAAATGCGATTTCTCTCGGTGGGGATAGTGATACTCTCGCTGCAATTACAGGAAGTATCGCCGAAGCAGCTTATGGAATTCCTGAGTGGATCAAGACAAGGCCTTTAGCTATCTAGATGAGCCTTTGAAAGAGGTACTTAGACGATGGGAAGAAACGATTGTAATAAAATAATAGATAGGCGTTATGCGGACCGATAATGAATGATGGAGAGTTATCGATGGTTATATTGGAATTGTATCAAGGTGATTATCAAAAAGATTTAGTCGTATTTGAGACTTTAGAAGAAGGGAAAGATTTTGTAGCTCAAATCCCTGGATATACTCAAGAAAACGAAGATGGGTTTGAAGTGGAGTATGTGAATCCTAAACACTTGCCGGATTATATGGAAATTATCTTCAATGGAAATATTGTCCCCTTATCTAGATTTTCGTTTGAACCCGAAGAAAATGTGGACATTATTTGGAAAGAAATTTCGAATCTGTCCCGTTAAAAATGATAAAAGTAATCGAAGGCGCTACAAAAAGTAGATGCGTACGTCGTTAACAACGATGAAGTGAAAGCTTTTGTCGAATCAGAGAAGCAAACTTCCGCAAGGCAAAAGCTTTCTTAGAAAGCAAAGGGTACGAAGTCGACAGAAGCTTTTTCGGAAGTGAAGACGGTGAAGCGATTGTCTACAGAAAACGCAACACTGAAGATTGGCACTTCTTATGTCACTTAGACCCGCTGTTTGTAGAGGTTGAAGATGTAGAAGAATATGTGAAAGAAGCGATGGAAGATATTTCAATAGTCAACCAAAGTTCTTTGTGAGTGTATGCCACTGCTTGAGTAGATGGATTGAGCAGTAAAGAGAAACATCTAGCACTATCTAGCTTCTTCAGGAGAAATATCTATCATGAAAATGGAAGTCGGGAAAATCTATCTTGTAAAAAAAGATGTTTTTGGTTTAAAAAAAGATGAACTTTGGACTTTAGTTGATAAAGGGTTATCAAACTTATTTTTGGGGAACATAATTTCGTATTTGTCAATGTTGAGAAAGTGAAGGTATTTGCAGTTTTTACAAGATGGTTCAGAAGAAGATATACAAATTTACCATCATCTGGATGACTATCTTGAAGAAGTTAATCGTGAGAATTTTAAAGGAATGTAAGCTGAAAAATGAAAAATGCTTGCTTTTAAATCAAGCTAAGATCTAATCTATCAATTTTAAGTTCAGGGATTTTATTTGGAAATTGATCCATTCTAGAGACTTTTTCGTTATAAAAAAACTAGACTGAAACCAAGGTGAAAAACCATCTGGTTCAGTCTTTTTTTCTGTTAATGTAGTATAATAAAAGGTGTAGGTATTCAAGTTTTTAATAGGATTATTCTAAGAACGAAAAACATCTAGAGAGAGACAAAAACATGAAGCAATCACTTGAATTTTTTTAAGAGAAAAGAATCACCGATAAGATGCCCCTTAGAGGAAATGGTAGCAATCTTTGAAGACTTGTGTCGTGAGCCTATTGAGGATGAGATGGTTTTATTTGAAACAGGGACGTTTACAACTATATCTGATAAGCCAATGTTTCAACTATCCTTAGTAAGGCAAGTCCCAAATGAAGATGAAGAGTTTTTATCAAAGTTCATCTTGATATTTTCTATGAAGCTAGTCATGAGAATCAAATCTTTAGTGAATCAACCTGGGATGAAGATTTAGAGGAAAAATATCTTTTGATTACATTAGAAATTCAGAGGTATTTGCCTATGCTAAAGATCAGGAATACCTAGCAGGTCAAAATGTATATGGACCAAACTTGATAAGGCTAGTTAAAGTAATGAAATTTAATGACAGGAGAATTATAAATGAATAAAAATAATGGTAATCATCAATCCAACATCTGGTGGCGAAAAAGCCTTGGATTATAAGGTGAAGTTAGAAAATAAAGCTAGAGATTACTTTGAACATGTGGAAATGAAGATTACGGAAAAAGCTCAAGATGCAACAAACTTTGCGGAAGAAGCTGCTCGAGAGCGGTATGATGCAGTCCTTGTTTTTGGTGGGGATGGTACTGTTAATGAAGTAATCTCTGGGATCGTGGAAAAAGAATATACTCCTAAACTTGCGATTATTCCAGGAGGGACAGGGAATCTTATCACCAAACTATTAGAAATCAATCAAGATATTGACGGTGCGATTGACGAGCTTGATTTTAGTTCTACCAACAAGATTGATATCGGAAAATCTAACGGAAACTATTTTGGTTATATCTTTAGTATTGGTTCATTACCAGAAGCCATACATAATGTTGGGATAGAAGATAAGACGAAGTTTGGCATGCTCGCCTATGCGATTAATACCATGAAGTCTGTCGTAACAGATCAAGCATTTAATATTACTGTTGAGACAGAAAATGGAAATTATATTGGCCCAGCCAGTCATGTTTTAGTTCTTCTTACAAATTATTTTGCTGACAAAGAAAAGATCTTTTGATGAGGACAAAGGATGGTTATGCCAATATTTTTGATTTTTAAAAGATGCATCTATTCTCACTAAATTGTCTGTAATCCCTGATTTATTAAAGGGAGATGTTGTCGTAAATGATAATATCGAGTATCTAAAAGCTCGTCACATCAAAATCTCTTCAGATAGTGAATTAGAAACAGATGTTGATGGTGACAAATCCGATAATTTACCAGTAGAAATCAAGGTACTAGTGCAGCATATAGAAGTTTATTAACAGTTAAAAGAATAAGAAATTTTTTTAACAAAGAAATACATAAACGTGGGTATCTAGATATACCATTTTTCATGAATAGTGAGAATAGCTCTCATACAAAAACAAGTCGTTGAAAGACAAGGAGTAGATATATGGAATTACAAGATTTTTACCGAAAAAGAACAAGAAATGATTAAAAAGGGATTAACTTTCTCTAAACTTAGTGATAAAGAAACTGCTGATAAGATTATCGCCTTAATCCTCAAGAATACATAAAACGTATACCTTTTTCGTTAGAAAACATGCTATTACACGCACAGTCAAGAGAATTTCGCTTGAGTACCCAGAATTATACGCAGTCGCTGAACAAGAAGGCCAGCTTCCAACAAAGGAAGCCCAAGAATTGCGACAAATTCTTACAGATATTTTCCAAGAAAAAATGAACAAGCATAAGATTAAGTAGTTTTTAATAATTTACTTAATCCTATACTTGCTCGTATTGAAATGATACTATCCTATTCCCACATACTGTGTTGAGCTCTAACACCATAACTCTCTATAGAACCATCTGAATTGAACTTGGATTCAATCCTGTATCTTTTCCAGAGGTCGTAATCTGCTGTTTGAATGGTTAGGATGTAGTTTGCGTCAGTCTCAGCGACATTGTAATCAGCAGGATTGACTTTAAAGATATCGATTAATTTTCGTGTTTGAAAATCTTGGAGCTTGAGATTTGCTAGCTTGACATGATTGATAGAAATTTCTTCTAGTTGATTGTTATCCTTAGGTGTTCTGTAATAGGTAATGATACAGTTTTTTTGAGCTGATCAGTATCTTTTCCTGTAGGAGTAAGGCTCATAAAGCCATAGGATTGATCATCCCGCTTGATTTCAAGAAGCTGGCCGTAGTAGAAGTGGTCATTTTTGGGGTTGGTGATTGGACTATCTGCACCTTTATCTTCGAAGGTGAATCCATGCTCTAAAAGCTCGGAAGCCTTGGTCTTCCCGATAATGACAGTGGTATCTTGAATGGTTACTGGAACAGGTTGAGCTGGAAGGCCACTCATCATCATGCAAAACATAAAAACATAACTCGTTAAAAAAGCTGTCCCAATAACAGCGTTGGTTGATGCATAGGCATGACTGTTATGAGTGTTTTTCTGATAGTTAGTACAACCAATTTGCCGATACTTTTTAAAAGCATACTAACAAGCACTATGAAAAATTGTTTTTTCAAACATTCATAAAATGCTTGTGGAAAGCTATTACCATGATAGTAGAAGCCAGCCAAAACGAGTAGATTAACGATTAAATAGATCAACAAGAACCAATGGATCTCTTTTAGGGCATTGGCATCAGTGATTTCTTCATAATCAACGTGAATTCTTCCTTGAATAGCATGCCCAAGTTTATAAATCCATTTGGGAATTTCCTTGCCTTTTTTTACTGCGATTACAAGTCTAATATAGAGATAGATGGTAAAGAATAAGGATAGAAAGAAAAGAGCATAAAAAACAAAAACAACAGTAGTGAACATGGCTATTTCCCTTTTTTACCAATGAATACAGAACTATTTATTAGCTCCATTATAGCACTTTTCTTAGTAAATAGAGCTAGAAATATCAGCAATATCCTTAAAGATAAAAAGATGGGAATCATGGCCATTTATGCTATACCAATTGTACTGATAGAAGGTAGTCCTTTCTTACTAATCGTTTTATTGGATGGTAATTTGGGATTAAAGAGAAAGAAGAGATTTGAGATAGAACATAAAGGAGTAGAGAACCATGGGTAGAACGGTGATTATAGGTACTTTAATAGCTTTTTGCAATCTTTAATCTGCTGCTCGGTCTGGGGCTTTTATCTCTTTTCTTAAGAAAAGGAGAGATAACGGACAGTCTTTGTACGAAACCCCTGTAAATCAACAAACTCGAACAGAAAAAAACTGGGTTTAGGGCGAGATTTTTAGTCTACCTGTCCCTGATTGCTATTGCAGGGATCTTTGCTTTTCAAACCTTAAATAGAGGTGGTGTTGGGGAATTCTATTTTAGCCAAAAATGATTCTTCTACCTGCTCTAATGGCGCTTTTCAATGCAAGAAAAAGGACTGGAAAAGTCTTTACTTGCCCTCCTTATAACCTTTTATGGTCTTTCTAGTAGGAGTTATGTTTAATCTCACGATAGGTTTGCCACCTCAAGCACCGGTGTTACAAATTAATGAAAGTAAAATCACTTTGGTAGAAACCAAAGCAAGTGATCTGATGGAAGCTGGATTTGATATCTATGTAAGACAGGGTGATGGTGGTAGCGACTACGAAGACCCTCCTGGCAGATGGTAGTTTCCAAAAAGTATTCAGGCGATAAAACAGTTACCATCGAAAAAAAGGCTTTCAGACTGGATAGTAATGCTGTCCCTTACGCTCTCTATCTTCTTGTAAAAGATGGCATAGTACTGGGCAGTATTTCCTTTTACGGTGCTGAGGACCAGGATGTGTCTTTAGAAGATTCTAAGGTTATTCAGGTTCGATTTAACAAGGACAGTATTGAGGCAGCGAAAAAAACATTCTATCACTTTCAAGTTAGATGAACTCGACTTAACTAAGAGATTGGACCTTCCTCTTGTTCAAAGAAAACTTTTAAAAAGCATCTATGGTCAATTCCCCCATCACATACAAGTGATGTCACTCAATTGTGGTATGGATTACAGTGGTCCAGCAACAGTGACTCTCTATTTTGGAATGAGTATTACAGCCTTATCCGTCTAGATGAAAAATTATTTGATGACTGATTTTGAACTAGCTGTTCAAAATAGCACGAGATGAGTAGATGGGATTTTTGAATAGTTGACTGTACTTATAATTCATTAAAGAAACTAATCGATTTAGTTTCCTTTTTTTAATTTTTGAACTTTAAATTTTAAAACGGTTTCTATTTTTATGGTTAAATTAATTTTCACGAACAAAAAAATGAATTTATTTAAAAAAAGTTTCTAAAAAAATACTTTACAAGTATCTGAAAACATGATATAGTAATGAAGCTTAGAAAATGAGATGATGTTTTTCTAGCAAATATAAACCCGAGTAAAAAAATGCCTACGGACAGGCAGGGTTGAATGCCGAAGCGTGGTTGAAAAAGCCACATTATTGATAGGGTTAAAAGCCTACTTTTTATAAGTTGATGTTAGGACATTTGTCCTAATTCGTATAGATTTGTTAGTGTGGTGAAAGCACACGTCATCTTAGTGAAACGATCAATAAAGTACGTAATATTTGCTACTAGAGGTTAGGAAACATCAGAACAGACATACTCAAAAAGAAACAAACATAAACACGTCAGTAGATTGTAGAGCAGGTGCTAACCTGCTCTTTTTCATAAGTATCCTTTAGAGCCTTACATGGTTAAGGTGTAAAAAAATATGATAAAGGAGTATGTCTCTATAATGTTAAATCAAAAACCAAGCTCCCAATCTATGAGGGGACTGGTCAAGTTACGAAAAAAAGAATTGTACCATTCGATGTACCTAGGTCATAAGCGTGGACGTGGTAACCCAGAATTAGTGGAACTTTTAGGGGAAAAATGTGTAGGTATAGATGTTAATTCTATGAAACCTTTGGACAATCTAGGGCATCCCATTTCGATTATCCGAGAAGCAGAGGAGTTAGCAGCAGAAGCTTTTGGTGCGGCCCATGCCTTTTTAATGATCGGTGGAACAACATCATCAGTACAAACCATGATTCTCTCCACCTGTAAAGCGGGAGATAAGATCATCCTTCCTCGAAATGTCCATAAGTCAGCCATCAACGCTCTCGTTTTATGTGGTGCTATTCCTATCTATATCGAGATGAGTGTGGATCCAAAAATCGGTATTGCACTGGGACTTGAAAATGAGCGTGTAGCACAAGCTATAAAGGACCATCCAGATGCTAAGGCTATCCTAATCAACAATCCAACCTATTATGGGATTTGTTCAGACCTTAAGGGATTAACAGAGATGGCTCACGCCGCAGGAATGAAAGTGTTTAGTAGATGAGGCGCACGGTGCTCATCTGCATTTTACAGATAAACTTCCTCTATCTGGCATGGACGCTGGAGCGGATATGTCAGCTGTATCCATGCATAAGTCTGGTGGCAGCTTGACACAAAGTTCGCTTCTTTTAGTTGGTGATCAGATGAATCCTGAGTATGTACGTCAAATCATTAACCTGACACAGTCAACATCAGCATCTTATCTGTTAATGGCTAGTTTAGATGTTTCTCGTAGAAATCTAGCCCTTCGTGGTAAAGAGTCCTTTGAGAAGGTCATTGAGCTATCTGAGTACGCTCGTCGTGAAATCAATGCCATCGGTGGCTACTATGCCTACTCAAAAGAGCTAGTAGACGGTGTGTCTGTTTGCGATTTTGACGTCACTAAGTTGTCAGTCTACACTCAGGGTATTGGCTTAACAGGTATTGAAGTTTATGATCTCCTACGAGACGAATATGATATTCAGATTGAGTTTGGTGATATTGGTAATATCTTGGCCTACATTTCAATTGGTGACCGCATTCAAGACATTGAGCGCTTAGTCGGTGCGCTAGCTGATATCAAGAGACTATACTCACGAGATGGAAAGGACTTGATTGCTGGAGAATATATTCAGCCTGAGTTGGTCCTATCTCCTCAGGAAGCCTTTTATTCAGAGAGAAGAAGCTTAACTTTGGACGAATCCGTTGGGCAAGTCTGCGGAGAATTTGTCATGTGTTATCCTCCCGGCATCCCAATCTTAGCGCCAGGTGAACGGATTACACGAGAAATTGTCGATTATATTCAATTTGCCAAAGAACGTGGTTGTTCCTTCAAGGAACGGAAGATCCAGAGGTCAATCACATCAATGTTATTGAGAGAAAGGAGAACTAAATGGATTTATGGTTTTCTGAAGTTCATACTCCAGATGTGAAATTATCCCTGAGAACAGCCAAACAACTCTACGCTGGTAAAAGTGAATGGCAGGATATTGAAGTATTAGATACACCAGCTTTTGGGAAGATATTGATTTTAAATGGGCATGTCTTATTCTCAGATGCAGATGATTTTGTCTATAATGAAATGACGGTTCACGTTCCTATGGCTGTCCATCCCAATCCAAAGAAAGTCTTGGTTATTGGGGGTGGTGACGGTGGTGTTGCCCAAGTATTAACGCTATATCCTGAACTGGAGCAAATTGATATCGTGGAACCGGATGAGATGTTGGTTGAAGTCTGTCGTGAGTATTTCCCAGACTTTGCAGCAGGACTTGATGACCCTCGTGTCACAATTTATTATCAAAATGGTCTGCGTTTTTTGAGAAACTGTGAAGATGACTACGACATTATCATCAATGATGCGACAGATCCATTTGGACATACAGAAGGTCTTTTTACCAAGGAATTTTACGGAAATAGTTATAGGGCTCTCAAAGAGGACGGTATTATGATTTACCAGCATGGAAGTCCTTTCTTTGACGAAGATGAGTCTGCTTGCCGAAGTATGCATCGCAAGGTCAATCAAGCCTTTCCAATCAGCCGTGTTTATCAGGCACATATCCCAACCAGTCCTGCTGGTTATTGGTTATTTGGATTTGCATCGAAAAAATATCACCCTGTCAAAGATTTTGATAAGGAAGGTTGGAAAAGACGTAAGCTTTTCACAGAATACTACACTGCAAACTTACATGTTGGGTGCCTTTATGTTGCCCAAAATACGTTGAAGACATTTTAGAAGAAGAGGAAAAGAAAAAAATGAGTCGTTTATTAGTTATCGGATGTGGGGGCGTTGCCCAGTTGCTATTTCTAAAGATTTTGCCAAGATAGCGAAACCTTTTAAAGAAATTATGATTGCTAGCCGTACCAAGTCAAAATGTGATGACTTTGAAGGCTAAATTAGAAGGCAAAAACAAAGCACTAAAGATTGAAACAGCTGCTCTTGATGCTGACAAGGTAGAAGAAGTGATTGCCTTGATTGAAAGCTACAAGCCAGAAGCCATTTTGAACGTAGCACTTCCTTATCAAGACTTGACTATTATGGATGCTTGTTTGGCAACAGGAGTCCACTATATCGATACCGCCAACTATGAGGCTGAGGATACAGAAGACCCTGAATGGCGAGCTATTTATGAGAAACGTTGCAAGGAACTTGGTTTTACAGCCTACTTTGATTACTCATGGCAATGGGCTTACCAAGAAAAATTCAAAGAAGCTGGCTTGACCGCTCTTCTTGGTTCTGGTTTTGACCCAGGTGTAACCAGCGTCTTTACTGCATATGCATTGAAACACTATTTTGATGAAATCCACTATATCGACATTTTAGACTGTAATGGTGGGGACCACGGTTATCCATTTGCAACTAACTTTAATCCCGAAATCAATCTACGCGAGGTGTCTGCACCAGGTTCTTACTGGGAAGATGGAAAATGGGTAGAAGTTGAAGCCATGTCTATCAAGCGTGAGTATGATTTCCCTCAAGTTGGTCAAAAAGACATGTATCTCCTCCACCATGAAGAAATTGAATCATTGGCTAAAAACATCCCAGGTGTTAAACGTATTCGTTTCTTTATGACTTTTGGCCAATCCTATCTAACTCACATGAAATGCTTGGAAAATGTTGGGCTCCTTCGTACAGATACCATTAACTTTAACGGTCAAGAAATCGTGCCAATCCAATTCTTGAAAGCCTTGCTTCCAGATCCTGCAAAGCCTTGGCCCACGTACAGTTGGAAAAAAACCAATATCGGTTGTATCTTTACAGGTGTCAAAGATGGAGTTGAAAAAGACCATCTACATCTACAATGTTTGTGACCATCAGGAGTGTTACGCAGAAGTTGGTTCACAGGCAATTTCTTACACAACAGGTGTTCCTGCCATGATTGGGACAAAATTAGTGATGGATGGCACTTGGAAACAACCAGGAGTGTATAATCTTGAAGAGTTGGATCCAGATCCATTCATGGAAGCTTTAAATAAATACGGTTTGCCATGGGTTGTGGTTGAAAAATCCACAAATGGTGGACTAATGAAGTTAGAACAAGTACCAACACCTTCTTATATCATTGACTTAGGGAAAATTAGAAGCAAAATTGTCGCATTCTACAGAGGTTCAGGAAAAAGGCAGGTTGTAAGGTTTTGCTAGCTCAAAAAGGCTTATTCCTCTATAAAACCTATCCTTTGATTAGCCAGTATCTTTCTGGTACAACGGCTAGTGGTCTCTATGAAGCTAGGTTAGCTAGAGAAGAGTTCCCAGGGGAAGTCCATGTATTTGCGCCTGCTTTCAAGGAAGCTGACATGGAAGAGTTGCTTCAAATATCTGATCACATTGTTTTTAATTCGGAGAGACAACTACGAAAATACGGTCAAATTTGTCGTGAGGCTGGTATCAGTGTAGGTCTACGCCTCAATCCTCAGTGTTCTACTCAGGGAGATCACGCGCTCTATGACCCTTGTGCTCCTGGATCCCGTTTCGGAGTGACTTCAGATAAGATACCGAGTGATTTGCTGGACTTGGTGGACGGACTTCATTTCCACACTCTTTGTGAGCAAGGGGCAGATGATTTAGCGACAACTTTAAAAGCAGTAGAGGACCAGTTTGGACAGTATTTGCATCAGGTTAAATGGCTTAATATGGGTGGTGGACACCATATTACTAGAGCCGACTACGATGTGGACTTACTGATTTCTGAGATTAAGCGAATTCGAGAAACCTATAATCTTGACGTCTATATTGAACCAGGAGAAGCGATTGCTCTTAATGCTGGTTATTTAGCTACTGAAGTCTTAGACATCGTTGAAAAATGGGATTGAGACCTTAGTGCTAGACGCTTCAGCAAGCTGTCATATGCCTGATGTCCTTGAGATGCCTTATCGTCCACCATTGAGAGATGGTTTTGAAGTGCAAGAAAAAAACTATACATATAGACTTTCTTCAAATACCTGTCTAACAGGTGATATCATTGGAGACTACAGTTTCGAAAATCCAGTTGAGATTGGAGATCGACTCTACTTTTGAAGACATGGCAATCTACTCCTTTGTCAAAAATAATACCTTTTAATGGGATTGGACTGCCAAGTTTGTATCTGATGGATAAAGAGGGTGAGTGCAGTCTAGTCAAAGCATTTGGTTACCAAAGACTTTAAGGAGAGATTATCATGATGGACAGTCCCAAAGAAATTAGGTTATCGTATGCCTGCAGAGTATGAACCCCATCATGGGACTCTCATGATATGGCCTACTCGACCAGGGTCTTGGCCTTTTTCAAGGCAAGGCAGCTAAAAAAACCTTTAGCCAGATTATCAAAACCATTGCCCAAGGGGAAACAGTCTATCTTTTGGTTGAGGAGGACTATCTATCTGAAGCCCAATCCTATCTTGGAGACCAGGTCGTTTATCTAGATATCCCAACAAATGATGCCTGGGCTCGTGATACAGGTCCGACCATTCTCCTTAATGATAAAAGGGAAAAATTAGCGGTAGATTGGTCTTTCAATGCTTGGGGAGGTTCTGTGGATGGACTCTATCAAGACTATGAAGCAGATGACCAAGTGGCCAGTCGTTTTGCAGAATTCTTAGAGGTACCTGTTTACGATGCAAAACCATTTGTACTAGAAGGTGGAGCCATACACAGTGACGGCCAAGGAACAATACTTGTCACAGAAAGTTGCCTCCTCAGTCCTGGTCGCAATCCTCATCTGACTAAAGAAGAGATTGAAAATACCTTACTAGAGAGTCTTGGGGCTGAAAAAGTCATCTGGCTACCTTACGGTATTTATCAGGACGAAACCAATGAACACGTCGACAATGTAGCAGCCTTTTGTTGGTCCCAGCTGAGAGTTGTCTTTAGCTTGGACGGACGACCAAGACGATCCCCAGTATACCATGTCTGCTGCAGATCTAGCTCTTTTGGAGAATGAAACAGATGCAAAGGGTCGGAGTTTTCACCATCCATAAACTTCCAATTCCAGCGCTTCATCAAGTAGTGACGGAAGAAGATTTGCCGGGCTATTCTTATGAAGAAGGAGAAGAGGAGCGCTATGCTGGTGAACGTTTAGCTAGCATCCTATGTGAACTTCTATATTGCTAATAAGTCTGTCTTGGTGCCACAATTTCAGGATGAAAACGACCAAGTGGCCTTGGATATCCTGAGTAAGTGTTTCCCAGACCGTGAAGTCGTCGGAATCCCTGCAAGAGATATTCTTTTAGGTGGTGGAAATATCCACTGTATTACCCAACAAATTCCAGAATAGGAGAAAAAGATGAGAAATGTAACGGTTGCAGCTATTCAGATGCAATGCGCTAAGGATGTGGAAACGAATATCCAAACAGCTGAACGTTTGGTCCGTCAAGCTGCAGATCAAGGTGCGCAAATTATTCTCTTACCTGAGTTGTTTGAACGTCCCTATTTCTGTCAGGAACGTCAATATGACTACTACCAGTATGCCCAGTCGGTTACAGAAAATACGGCAATTCAGCATTTCAAAGTGATTGCTAAGGAATTAAAGGTCGTTTTACCAATCAGTTTCTATGAAAAAGATGGTAATGTCTTATATAATTCGATAGCTGTCATTGATGCTGATGGAGAAGTACTAGGAGTTTACCGCAAGACGCATATACCAGATGACCATTATTATCAAGAAAAATTCTTCTTTACTCCTGGAAACACAGGCTTCAAAGTTTGGGATACTCGCTATGCCAAGATTGGTATTGGGATCTGCTGGGATCAGTGGTTCCTGAAACAGCCCGTTGCCTTGCCTTTAAATGGTGCAGAATTGCTCTTTTATCCAACTGCCATCGGTTCAGAGCCGATTTTGGATACAGATAGTTGTGGGCATTGGCAACGTACCATGCAAGGGCACGCAGCAGCAAATATTGTCCCAGTTATTGCTGCCAATCGTTATGGCTTTGAAGAAGTCCAACCTTGCGAGGAAAAATGGAGGACAAAGTTCTAGTCTGAATTTCTACGGTTCATCCTTTATGACCGATGAAACAGGAGCTATCTTGACTCAAAGCAGATACGACAAGCTGAAGCTATCTTTGTTGACTAACTATGACCTCGATAAAGGAGCAAATGAGCGACTTAACTGGGGTCTCTTTAGAGACAGAAGACCAGACATGTATAAAGATATTGTGAGATAATTGTTTGTATTTTTTTAGTTTAGGTAATTATCGTTCTAGAATAGATAGGAGTCTTTTAATGAATCAAGCTTGGGAATTATTATTTGAGGGAAAAATTAATGAAGCTAAGCAATTAGTTCAAGCAGAGTTTTGCCTAACAACTTGTAAAGATTACAGTCTTTTAAACTTGATGGGTTATATCTATTTGTACGAAAAAGTATGAACACTGTTTGAGGGTTTTACCAACGTTATCTCCACTTGGCTATTACAGAAAAGGATCGTGAAAATGAACACATCGCGTATCATCAATTGGCCATGGTCTATCGTGAAATGAATGATTTTCAGACAGCTCTTAGCTATATCGAAAAAGAGCGAGAAGTTATTGAACAAGATTTTTCAGGGGATTCTCTCAAAAATTCTGTTAATGACTATGAGCAAGGTTATTTACGATTAAAGTTAGGTCAACTAGTTGAAGCGGAGTTTTATATGCAGCAGTCGCTAGACTCAGCCTTAAAGACAGATGATCTTATCGCTCAGGCCTGCGCTTATAGAGGATTGGGAGAGATTTATTCTATAGAAAAACCTGAAAAATCGCAAGAGAATTTTTTGCAAGCTATCGATCTTTTTGAAAAAGCAGGCGATCAGGTTGGAGCTCAAGAAGTTAAAGATTTGTTAAACAAGAAAAAGTAGCCAGCTCAGGCTACTTTTTTAAAATTCTTTATAAACATAAGGATTCTCTGGTTTGTCCACTTTTATGAAAGACTGGACTTCGATTGTTGGAAGGACTTGGTTAAGTTCCTTGTGATAGTGATTGCTAATCTTTCCTTTAACTCTCACCCAGGTGTTATTCTCATAATGATTGGTATTTCCTGTGGTTAAGAGGCCAAAAACTCCTGAATCAGCTATACAGTGCATAATACCAAAAGCGAAAAACAAATTGACTATCGCTGTGACTGGGATCGTTGTAACAAAAGCCAGTGAACTCGATTTCCTTGCCTTCAAATTCATTTGGGATAATCATAGATAGCTTCCATGACTTCCAGGTAATTTTTCATCATTGATAGCTATACTAGATTGAGCTAAGTATTTATCAGCACTCTTCCGAATAATATTTTCATGAGCTGTTTGTGAATAAAAGCGACTAGTATCCGGCTTAAGATACTGACTGCTGGTTCCTTCACTTGCCTGAATCGCCTTGTCAGTTCCTTCCGACAAAGGGAAATAATATCCTTTTGCCGATACTGTTTGTGAATCCAGAGTGACAGTTGGAAAAAGTGAAATCCAACTAACAAAGGCAAACTTAAGAGGACAAAACTAGCAAGCTTGGCTGAAAAACTCTGTAAGTGACTATGTTCTTTCGAACATTTGAAACAAATATAGGCTTGAACGATGGCTAGTATCAAAGATAGAACCATGGTGATATAAGCCAAATAAGAGTAGTGGAGGTTTAGATACTGATTGAGCTTACCTGAAATATGTAGATAAAGAGTCAAAGAGAAATAACCAAATAAAATGAGAAAGCGTATCATAGTATGACCCCAACTAGGTAAGAATAGACAAGTACAACAAGAGTTACAATCGTCATGAACTGCCAAATAAATCGCGTTTTGAGATAATTCTTCATCATGAGTAGATTTTTGACATCAAGCATGGGGCCTATAACCAGAAAGGCAAGAACTGGAGCAAAGCCAAAACTGGAGAGAAGTGAAGAACCAATAAATGCATCAGCTTCACTACAGAGTGATAGTAGGAAAGATAAGACCATCAGAAGAACAATCGCAAGTAGTGGTGTTGAGCTGATAGATGTCAGAACCCGAGTTGGTACATAGACCTGGACTATGCTGGCAAAAAGACAGCCAAAGACTAAGTAACGCCCCATATCAAAGAATTCATCAATAGCTTGAATGAATACCTGAAGAAGTTTTTGACCTTTAGTCAAGTGAGAAAAATCATGTTCATGACAAGCTAGTCTTTTTTTCTTTTTGTATAGGTCCTTCCCAGAAAAAAATCCAAGGAAAAATACCCAATATAGTAGCGACAAGAATCGAACCTAAAGCGCTGAGTAAGACAATTTTTAAATGAATTACCAAAAGCTGAATAGGTCGCAAAGAGTACGATAGGATTGATGATAGGAGCTGTTACTAGAAAAGGAACAGCTGTATAGCTTGGAACCTTCTTCTCCAAGAAACGATTAATGATAGGAACAATTCCACATTCACAAGAAGGAAAGAGAAATCCTATAAAGGTACCAAAAAAGATTCTCCCCAAGCGATTTTTAGGGAGAAATGTATAAACCTTCTCAGGTGTGACGTAGACTTCAATAGCACCAGAGATGATGCTACCAATTAAGACAAAGGGTAAAAGCTTCAATGATGATTGATAGAAAAAAATGGCACCAGCTTGTAAAAACACTTGAAGGCAGGTTTTGAAAGAGATCCATCTATTTTTTTCTTTTCTGCTTTTTTTCTTTCTTTTTCTTTGTCATCAGGAAATGTTACTTGTTTCAAATCAGGAAGTTTGGCAAACTCTTCGAACATTTTATCTAAGTCATCAGTTTTTTTGTAAATTTAACAGCCATAAGGCATACCTCGATTCTTTGTGTTACCTCTATTATACTATTATTTCTGGGAAATAGTTATATTTTATAATCAACTTCCTTTTTTTATCTTTATAAAGTTGAAATAAAGCAACAAATTAATGAAAAACAAGCTTTCCTGCTTATGGTATAATAGTTTCATGGATAAAAAAATATGAAAAAAATTTCCCAAGATTTGGGTGTAACCTTAAAAGCAGATTGATACTGTCTTGTCTTTGACAGCAGAAGGAGCAACTATTCCCTTTTATCGCTCGTTACCGCAAGGATATGACTGGTAGCTTGGATGAAGTGGCTATTAAGGCAATTATCGACCTTGATAAAAGCCTAACTGCTCTCAACGATCGTAAAGAAGCTGTTTTAGCAAAAATCAAAGAGCAAGGCAAGTTAACCAAGGAATTGGAAGAAGCAATTCTTGCCGCTGAAAAAAATTAGCAGATGTTGAAGAACTCTATCTACCTTATAAGGAAAAAAACGTCGCACCAAGGCAACGATCGCGCGTGAGGCGGGACTCTTTCCTCTTGCTCGCTTAATCTTACAAAATGTATCTGACCTAGAAAAAGAAGCAGAAACATTTGTCTGTGAAGGTTTTGAGACTCCACAAGATGCTTTAGCGGGTGCAGTTGATATCTTGGTTGAAGCACTATCTGAAGATGTCAACTTGCGTTCAATGACTTATCAAGAGGTCCTTAGACATTCTAAGATTACTTCACAAGTCAAGGACGAAAGTTTGGATGAGAAGCAAGTCTTTCAGATTTATTACGATTTCTCAGAAACAGTCGCCAATATGCAGGGTTACCGTACGCTTGCTCTTAATCGTGGTGAGAAGCTAGGCATTTTGAAGATTGGATTTGAGCATGCAGTTGATCGTATTCAAGCCTTCTTTGCTGTTCGTTTCAAGGTTAAGAATGCTTATATAGACGAAGTGATTCAACAATCTGTTAAGAAAAAAGTATTGCCAGCTATCGAGCGCCGTATTCGCACTGAATTGACAGAAAAGGCAGAAGAAGGAGCTATCCAACTCTTCTCAGAAAACCTTCGTAATCTCCTTCTCGTAGCACCACTAAAAGGACGCGTGGTTCTAGGTTTTGACCCAGCCTTTCGTACAGGTGCTAAGCTTGCAGTCGTTGATGCGACTGGTAAGATGTTGACAACACAAGTTATTTATCCAGTCAAACCAGCTTCAGCTCGTCAGATTGAGGAAGCCAAACGTGATTTAGCAGATTTGATTGGCCAATATGGTGTTGAAATCATTGCTATCGGAAATGGAACTGCTAGCCGTGAGAGCGAAGCCTTTGTTGCTGAAGTTCTCAAAGATTTTCCAGAAGTCAGCTATGTCATTGTTAGCGAAAGTGGAGCTTCTGTATACTCTGCCAGCGAACTTGCCCGTCAAGAGTTTCCTGACTTAACCGTTGAAAAACGTTCAGCCATCTCAATCGCTCGTCGCTTGCAAGACCCACTTGCTGAATTGGTTAAAATCGATCCCAAATCCATAGGTGTCGGCCAGTACCAGCATGATGTAAGTCAGAAAAAACTATCTGAAAGTCTTGATTTCGTGGTGGATACAGTGGTTAACCAAGTTGGTGTCAATGTCAACACAGCCAGTCCAGCCTTACTTTCACACGTTGCAGGACTTAACAAAACTATTTCAGAAAATATCGTCAAGTATCGAGAAGAAGAAGGTAAAATCACTTCGCGCGCCCAAATCAAGAAAGTTCCTCGTTTAGGTGCTAAAGCGTTGAACAGGCTGCCGGTTTCCTCCGTATCCCTGAAAGCAGCAATATCCTTGATAATACAGGTGTTCACCCGGAAAACTATGCAGCGGTTAAAGAACTCTTCAAACGTTTGGACATTAAAGACCTAAACGAAGAAGCACAAGCTAAGCTCAAATCTGTTTCTATCAAAGATATGGCTCAGGAGCTAGACCTTGGCCAAGAAACACTTAAAGATATTATTGCTGATCTTCTCAAACCAGGTCGTGATTTCCGTGATTCTTTTGATGCTCCAGTTTTACGCCAAGATGTTTTGGATATCAAGGATTTAAAGGTTGGGCAAAAACTAGAGGGAGTAGTTCGCAATGTCGTTGACTTCGGTGCCTTTGTTGATATCGGTATCCATGAAGATGGACTCATTCATATTTCACACATGAGCAAGAAATTTATCAAACATCCAAGTCAAGTCGTTTCAGTTGGGGATTTGGTAACTGTATGGGTGAAGAAAAATCGATGTCCAACGTGAAAAAAGTAAATCTGTCGCTCCTTGCACCAGATGAATCTAACTGATTACGTTAAACAAGTCTCTTTAGAAGACTTCGGAAAAACCTTTCAAACACCAAGCTCAATGGAATACTCGTCTGCGGTCGACAGGTGGACGATTTTTTTCCCCTAAGGATGGGCATTTGGATTTTTAATCCAAAAAGTCTATCAAGAGCTAGGGGTAGAAGTTTTTTTCGGAAGATTGTCCGTCACGAACTCTGTCATTATCATCTGTACTATGAGGGGAAAGGGTATAAAGCATAAGGATTTAGCTTTTAAGGAACTGTTAAAAGAAGTGGATGGACTCCGTTTTGTTCCTCCTCTATCAACTGCTTCTCAAAAACCAGCTTTGGTTTATAAATGTTACTCTTGTGACCAAACTTATCAAAGAAAGCGTCGAATTGATACGAGACGTTTTCGATGTGGTCTTTGTCATGGTAAACTTATCCTACAAAAATCAGCCCTAAGGACTGATGCAGTGTGTTTTAGTTCATGTTATACTTATTTCAAGAATACCGAAAGAGGTACAAATCATGAATAAAAAATTTTTATAAAATGAGACGAAATCGTATGATATCAGGAGTTCTTGCTGGACTATCTGATAGATGGGATCTTGATGTGACATTGGTACGCTTTATTTTTGCTATCTTTACAATCGCAAATTTTGGACTCGGAATCATCATCTATATCATCCCTAGCCTATATCCTACCAACTAAGGAAGATATCGAAGCGGACATGTACGGAACTGGCCCACGCAAAATGAAAAGAAGCGGAACCTATCGATGATGATAAAGGTTGGTTTTTGGTAAATAGCTTTACCATTCTATAAAAAAATCAAACCCTTGTAGTATCAAGGGTTTTTCTTTTGCTTGAAAAATTTGTGGTAAACTAATAGTAGTTGATTTCAAAAAAATATCTCTATCTTACAAAAAATGTAAGATTAAAGCTTCATTTGTAAGGTTATGTTATGGAACCATCTCCTTTTTAGAGTACACTTATATCATAAAGATAAAGGAGCAAAAACTATGAAAAAAATATTTTACAAAAAGAAACAAACAAGTAAACCGAGTCCAAAGGATATCGAGCGAGTTGAGCTCGGCATTCAAATGATGCAGGCTCAGTTTCAATTAATGGGATATTAAAAAGGAGAAATTAAAATGACACTATTAGATGTAAAACACGTTCAAAAAATTTATAAAACACGTTTTCAAGGCAACCAAGTAGAAGCCCTAAAGGATATTCACTTTACCGTAGAAAAAGGCGATTACGTTGCTATCATGGGTGAATCTGGTTCTGGGAAGTCAACGCTACTAAATATTCTCGCCATGCTAGACAAGCCAACTCGTGGCCAAGTTTTCCTTAACGGAACAGACACAGCTACCATTAAAAATTCTGAAGCATCAAGTTTCCGTCGTGAAAAGTTAGGTTTTGTCTTCCAAGACTTTAATTTGTTAGATACGCTTTCTGTTAAAGACAATATCTTACTCCCTTTGGTATTGTCTAGAAAGCCTATTACAGAAATGATGAAAAAATTGGTGGTGACGGCTGAAAATCTTGGCATCAATCAATTGCAGGAGAAGTACCCTTATGAAATCTCTGGAGGGCAAAAACAACGGGTTGCAGTTGCACGGGCTATCATCACAGACCCAGAAATTCTCCTTGCGGACGAGCCAACAGGTGCCCTAGACTCTAAATCGTCTGCAGCCCTCCTTGATATCTTTGATCAGATCAACGAGCAAGGGCAAACCATTCTCATGGTAACCCACTCAACAGCAGCAGCTAGCCGTGCAAAACGTGTCCTTTTCATCAAGGATGGCATTCTCTATAACCAAATCTACCGTGGTGAAAAAACTGATCGTCAGATGTTCCAAGAAATCTCTGACACCTTAACTGTTATGGCAAGTGAGGTGAACTAGTATGTTTCGATTAACCAATAAGTTGGCCATATCCAACTTAATCAAAAACCGCAAACTCTATTACCCTTTTGCTTTGTCTGTCATTTTGGCAGTCACGATTAGCTATCTCTTTTACTCCCTAGCCTTTAATCCAAAAATTGTGGATTTGCGTGGTGCATCTGCTATACAATTTACCCTACAACTAGGGCTTGTCGTAGTGACACTTGCATCTGCCATTATCGTGCTTTATGCCAATAGTTTTGTCATGAAAAATCGATCCAAAGAACTGGGTGTATATGGCATGTTGGGCTTAGAAAAACGCCATTTGATTGGTATGACCTTCAAGGAACTCTTGATATTTGGGCTTGTAACAGTCACTGCCGGTATTGGGATTGGTGCCCTCTTTGACAATCTCATCTTTGCATTATTGCTTAAACTTGCAAAGATGAAGGTAGAGCTAGTAGCTACTTTCCAATGGTCTGTTGTTTTTTCTATCCTTCTGGTATTTGGGCTTGTATTTTTACTCATTGTCTTCCTAAATGCTATCCGCATTATCCGTATGGATGCTCTGCAACTTTCTCGTGAGAAAGCAAAAGGTGAGAAGAAGGGGCGTTTCCTGGTTCTTCAAACTTTACTAGGGCTCATTGCACTAGGTGGTGGCTACTACTTAGCACTAAGCGTAACAGATGCATTTAAAGCTGTCGCTACTTTCTTTATTGCGGTCATGTTAGTTATTGTAGGAACCTATCTCTTATTCAATGCTGGTATTACAGTCTTCTTACAGTTGCTCAAGAAAAACAAGAGATATTACTACCAACCCAACAACCTCATCTCTGTTTCTAACCTCATCTTCCGTATGAAAAAAAATGCTGTCGGATTAGCAACCATTGCTATCCTTTCAACCATGGTTTTAATCACCATGTCAGCAGCAACCAGCATCTACAACGGTTCTGAAAATATGAAAAAACTCCTATATCCTCACGATTTTGATGTCAAGGGGCAAAATGTAGAAGTTGAGGATTTAGACAAACTTTTGACTCAGTATGCAAGTGAAAAGAGCTTAACGATTAGTAACAAAGATGTACTCAGCTATGCTAGCTTCGGCCTTTCTAGTCAAGATGGGACCAAATTAACCATCTTTGAAAAAGGGCAAAATAGTGTTATGCCCAAGACTGTCTTCTTAGTTTTCGACCAAAAAGATTACGAAAAGATGACTGGTCAGAAATTAAATCTCACTGGAGATGAAGTAGGGCTTTGGGCTCGAAATGACCAACTTAAAGGACAGAGAGCATTTAGTCTAAACAATCAGAACTATACGATCAAGGAAGCAATCCAGCAGGATTTTATTGCTAATCATGTTTCCAATCCCTTATGTACTATTGGTGTCAGATTATAACTATCTTGTAGTAGCTGATATTCAAAGCTTTTTTTGGAAACAGTACCAGGATTCAGCTATATACACACAGCTCTACGGTGGTATGGATGTAACAGCTAGTCTAGAGGAACAGTTAAAGCTATCTGATGATTTTGAGGAGTTTGCAAATAATTTTAGTCATAATCTCAAAAATAAAGACGGTATGGTTTATGGTGGAGGCACTGCAAGTGATGCAATTGCCCAAATGAATGCTCTCTTTGGAGGAGTTCTCTTTATTGGTATTTTCCTCTCTATCATCTTTATGATTGGAACAGTACTTGTTATCTACTATAAACAAATCTCAGAAGGTTATGAGGATCGTGAACGCTTTGTCATCCTGCAAAAAAAGTTGGCTTGGACCAAAAACAAATCAAGCAAACCATTAACAAGCAAGTCTTGACTGTTTTCTTCCTTCCTGTAATCTTCGCCTTCCTTCATCTAGCATTTGCCTATCATATGTTAAGTTTGATTCTTAAGGTCATTGGGGTAGTAGATACAGCTATGATGTTAAGTGTAACACTTTCTATTTGTGGCATCTTTGCTCTAGTCTATGTACTGATCTTTATAATTACTTCAAGAAGCTATCGTAAGATTATCCAGCTATAATAAAAAAATACCTCGATTTTTTTCGAGGTATTTTTTTATGTTTTAAATGCTAAACAATTGTCCAAATAGATAAGTAACACCCATGGTCAAAAGGCCGATACAAAGGTTACGAATCATAGCTGTTTTTAGTGGGAGCTTTTTCCAAGTTTTGCACTGGTATATCCAGTAATTAAAAGGGAAATTGCTACAATAACAACAGTAGCAGGGATTCGATAGTCGCTTGGGAAGATAGTTATTGAAAGCATGGGTGGAAGACTTCCAAGAACAAAGGCAATAAAGCTAGATGCTGCAGCATGCCAAGGATTGGTGAATTCTTCATACTCGATGCCGTATTTTTCCTCAACCAAGGCTTTTAGTGGATTTTTCAAAAAAGCCTTGTTAACTAATAGTTGTGCTGAAGTTTCACACTCACCATTTTGAAGATAGGCTGCGTAGAGTGATTTTTTAGCAGCATCCATATCTTTATCCAAAAGTAGTTGTTCACGGGCTACAGCGGCTTCCTCAGTGTCTTTCTGAGTAGATACGGATACATACTCGCCACCAGCCATAGAAAAGGCTCCAGCAAGGATTGCAGCTAATCCCGAAAGAAAGATAATCCAGATATTAGTTGTAGCACTGGCAACCCCGATAACAACTCCAGCAATAGAGATGATTCCATCATTAGCTCCCAATACACCAGCACGCAAGATATTTAAACGGCCAGCAAAGTTTGCATCAATTTCATGAGTAATTTCTGACATAGTTTTCTCCTTTTTAAACATTATAAAGTATAGGAGAAGTGAATACAAACTTTTTAAACTATCTGAAAAAAAGTTCTACAATTCTAATAATAGCCATAGCTATTTCTTATGCCAATATATAACAAAGTTGTATTTGTAACTGAACAAATTAGGTGATACAATGAACCTAATGAAATCTTTGGAGGTCTAATATGACTCGTGAATTTAAATTTGAAACTCTTCAATTGCATGCTGGTCAAGTAGTAGACGCGACTACAAAATCACGTGCTGTTCCTATTTACCAAACAACATCTTTTGTATTTGAAGATACACAAGAAGGGTGCAGAACTCTTTTGCCCTTCAAAAAAAGCTGGTAAATATCTATACTCGTATCACTAACCCAACAACATCAGCCTTTGAAGAGCGTATCGCAGCCCTTGAAGGTGGTGTAGGTGCACTTGCAACTGCGTCAGGTATGGCAGCTATTACCTACACAATATTAGCTCTAGCTCACGCAGGAGACCACGTCGTTGCAGCATCAACCATCTATGGTGGTACCTTTAACCTCTTGAAAGAAACACTTCCTCGTTATGGAATCACCACAACTTTTGTTGATATTGATAATCTAGAAGAAGTAGAAGCAGCGATTAAAGACAATACTAAACTTGTCTTGATTGAAACATTGGGTAATCCAGTTATCAATATTCCAGATATCGAAAAGATCGCTGAAATTGCTCATAAACACCAGATTCCTTTGGTCGCAGACAATACTTTTGCTACACCTTATCTTATCAATGTCTTTTCTCATGGTGTAGATATCGCAGTTCACTCAGCAACTAAGTTTATCGGTGGTCACGGTACAACTATTGGTGGTGTCATTGTTGACAGTGGTAAGTTTGACTGGGCTGCTTCAGGGAAATTCCCTCAATTAGTCGAAGAAGATCCAAGCTACCACAATATCAGTTATACTCGAGATGTTGGTGCTGCAGCCTTTTATCGTTGCTGCTCGCGTTCAGTGCTTCGCGATATGGGAGCTGCGCTATCACCATTTAACTCATTCTTGCTTTTACAAGGTCTTGAAACACTTTCTCTTCGAGTTGAACGTCATGTTCAAAATGCTGAGAAAAAAATCGTTGATTTCCTTGTAAACCATCCAAAGGTTGAAAAAGTCAACTATCCGAAAACTTCCAGATAGTCCTTACCATGCCTTGGCTGAAAAAAATACTTACCAAAAAGGTGTTGGATCAATCTTTACTTTCCATGTTAAAGGTGGAGAAGCAGAAGCTCGTAAAGTGATTGACAGCTTGGAAATCTTTTTCGAACTTAGCCAATGTAGCAGACGCTAAAATCATTGGTCGTTCATCCCTGCAACTACAACTCATGCTCAGTTGTCTGACTCAGATCTAGAAGCAGCAGGAGTAACTAAAAAATCAAATCCGTCTTTCAATCGGTCTTGAAAATGTCGATGATTTGATTGAAGATTTGCGTCTAGCTCTTGAAAAAAATCTAAAAAATAACTAGTTTTTATCGAATTAAGGATCCTTCTCACGAATAATTAAAGTGAGGAGGATTTTTTTATGTATAGTATTTCATTTCAAGAAGATTCGCTATTACCAAGAGAAAGACTAGTCAGGGAAGGAGTAGAAGCACTCAGCAATCAAGAATTACTGGCAATATTACTAAGGACAGGAACAGAAACAGGCCAATGTTTTTGAAATAGCACAGAAGGTCTTAAATCAGCTAACATGTTTAACAGACCTAAAAAAAGAATGAGCCTACAGGAATTGCAGACTTTATCAGGTATTGGACGTGTTAAGGCAATTGAATTACAAGCTGTTATCGAATTAGGCTACCGTATTCATAAACGCGAAACAGTGGAAATGGAGAGTATCCTTAGTAGTCGAAAGTTAGCTAAAAAAAGATGCAAGATGAACTTGGAGATAAAAAAACAAGAGCACCTAGTGGCGCTCTATCTGAAATACTCAAAAATCAAATCATTCACCAGCAGACTATTTTTTTATAGGGTCTGCTACTAGAAGCATTGCTGAACCGAGAGAAATTCTCCACTATGCCCCTAAAGCACATGGCAACATCTGTGATTCTGGTTCACAATCATCCATCAGGTGCAGTAGTTCCCAGCCCCAATGACGACCATGTTACCAAGCTTGTTAAAGAAGCCTGCGAGATTAATGGGGATTGGTCTTATTGGACCATCTAATTGTCTCTCATTCAGATTATTTTTAGTTACCGTGAGAAGACGGATATGATATAAAAAAACCTGCATCATATACAGGTTTTCACAATTCATTGACAACATAGTCAAAACAGTGTTTTTATCTTTTGGGGCGATTTTCAAAGAGAAATTCTGGATGCCATTGAACACCGAGATAAGGGAAACCATCTGTACTTGTTACAGCCTCGATAATACCATCTTTAGGATCATGTGCTACAACCTGAAGATTAGGAGCTAAATCTTTGATGCTCTGATGGTGGAAAGAATTGATATGAGAGATTTCTCCATAGATTTCTCGAAGAACAGTATCTGGTTCGGTAACAAGTCGCTGAGTGGTGTATTCAGCTGAAGTATCTTGCCAATGATCTTCAATATCTTGATAAAGAGACCCGCCCATGGCTACGTTAAAAGAGTTGAGTACCACGACAGACAGAAAAAAATTGGTTTATTTTTGTCTGATTGCTTCTTTGATGAGTGCTAACTCAAAAAAATATCACGTTGAAGGTGGTAATCGTCGCTATCAATAACTTTTTGGCTCACCATAGTATTTAGGGTCTACGTTTTGTCCCACCAGTTAGAAATAAGTTTATCAATTAAACTAATGTAGTAACTGGCCATTTCTTCATCACCAATTGGTAGGATAATGGGGATACCTCCAGCTTCCTTAACTCCTTCAACAAAGCCTTTTGGCAGCATAACTCATCATAAGATCATCATCTGGATGCGGGGTTTTCATTTCCTGTAATCCCAATAACTGGTTTATTCATAAATATTTACACTTTCTAATCCTCTTTACGCATGAAATAGAGGAGGGTTTGAAGTTCGCTTGTAAGATCGACATACTGAACAACTACGTCTTTAGGAAGATGTAGGGTGAACAGGAGAAAAAAACTGAGAATACCTTTGATACCGGCGTCGACTAATAGTTCTAGCAACTTCTTGAGATTTTAATACTAGGAACAGTAAGAATAGCAGTTTTAACATCACTATCCTATGATTTTGTCCTTTATTTGTGAGATTCCATAGATTGGAACACCATCAGGAGTTTGGGTACCAACCTCAGGATGATCATCTAGGTCAAAAAGCCATGATGATTTTTCATCTTGTTACGCTCATGAAAACGGTAGTGGAGGAGGGCATGCCCCATATTTCCGATACCTACCAGCATAACATTGGTAATAGAATTATCATTTAAAAGATCAGCGAAAAAGTTCATGAGCTTTTTGACATCATAGCCAAATCCACGACGTCCAAGTTCGCCAAAGTAAGAGAAGTCACGACGAACAGTGGCAGAATCAATTCCAATCGCTTCTGCAATTTGTTTGGAATTAGCTCTTTCAATTTTTCTCAGCATTAAATCTTTTAAAAAAATACGGTAATAGAGAGAAAGTCTCTTTGCTGTTGCTTTTAGGAATAGCAGACTGTTTTTTTCTTTCACAAAAATCACAACCTTTCTATTTACTATTTTTATAGAAAGTTTGTGAAAAATTGCAACAATAACGAAAAAAACTAAGAAAAAAATCTTAGTTTATCTTAGTTTTCGTGATAGGTCCATAAAAAAGCGATAGAGATTACCTAGAAGCCCTTGATAGATTTCAACCCCATCATGTGTTAATGAAGTAATAAGAGTAGTATCAGGAAGGGTTACACAACCCGATAGAGAGAGCATAAGAGCTTCATAGTCTTCATATTCTTGCACACGCTCTACTTGATAGGAGTCCTTGTAAGTTAATCGAAACATAACGACCTTTTATCTTTCACTTTTTGTAAATACGCCACGCTCAACAAGACTATCCATCAAGAAGTAGAATTTCTCTTGGTGGATATGAGTTTCTTCTGATTTGAAGATATCAACTAAACGTAGACCAAATTTATCAGTGATGTTGATTTTTGCACCTGTTAAGTCTTTTGTTGATAATAATCTTAAGTTGGAAATCCTTCTCCACTATTTGGAACTTTTTCAAGAAGACGTGTTAATTCATAGTTACCAACTTTAGTTTCAAAAAACGTATTATCTTTAAGCGTAAATTTCTTTACAGTTGGGCTAAGTATGTAATCGTAACGGCAATTTTTTAGTTTAATTGTTTGTTCGAATGCCATTGAGTTTATCCTCCGATGATATTTTTAAGAGTTTTAGCAAGAGTTATCATTTCTTGTTCTGTATTTTTGAGGTGAAATGCTGACGCGAACAGACTCGTGTAAGCGAGGCGAGTCTTCTCCATAAAAAGCCTGAAGAACATGACTAACCTGAACAATACCAGCGGTACATGCTGAACCTGTTGAAATAGAAATGCCTTCTAGATCCAGGCGAAGTAGTAGCAGATCATTTCGTTGTCCTGGGAAACCAATGTTGAGGACATAGGGAAGTTGCTCTTTACTTTGGTTTAGATAGTAGTTTAATCCATCCATTTCAGTTAGAAATGTTTCTTGTAACTTTTGAACTTTTTCAAAATTACTTTCTAAATGTTCAAGATCATCCTTAAGTGCTGCAACCATACCGATAATTGCTGGAAGGTTTTCTGTTCCTGCTCTTTTTTTCTGTTCTTGATCGCCACCGTGTAGATAAGAATCAAATTCTTTAGAAGAAGCGTATAGGAAACCTACGCCTTTGGGACCATAGAATTTATGTGCAGAAGCGCTAAGAAAATCAATTCCCAATTCTTCGGGAAGAATCTCTACTTTACCAATCGCCTGAACTGCATCAACATGATAAGCAGCTGGATGATTTTTTAAAACCTCACCAATTTCAGCAATCGGTAATAGAGTTCCTGTTTCATTGTTTGCAAACATAGTTGAAACTAGAATGGTATCTTCACGAAGAGCATTTTTGACTTGGTCTGCTGTGATTTCTTGATTTACAGGTTTCAAAAACAGTTACTTCAAACCCGAAATTTTTCAACCAAATATTCAATTGGTTCAAGAACTGCGTGATGCTCAATAGCAGTAGTAATGATGTGTTTCCCACGCCCTTGGTAGCGAAGGCAGTAACCGATAATTGCAGTATTATTACTTTCTGTACCACCAGAGGTGAAGAAAACGTGCTGTGGCTTTGTTCCTAGTAAACTCGCTAACTCTTGACGCGCTTCTCGTAATAATTTACCTGCTTGACGCCCATGACTATGAATACTAGAAGGGTTCCCATATGTTTCTTGCATGACTTGAGTCATTGCTGAGATAGCTGCAGGTGACATGGGTGTCGTAGCAGATTATCCAAATAAATCAAAAAAACTCACCTAATTTCTATTTAAATTTAAATAGTGGACTAACTGGTTTTCTTTCATGAATACGAACCATGGCATCACCAATTAATTCGCTTGCAGTAATGTATTTTACATTTTTTGGTTTTTTACTTTCTGTTACGACAGAATCTGTAACCAAGATTTCTTTGATATTAGCTGCATCAAGCAATTCTGCAGCGCTGTCAACGAAAAAGTCCATGACTTGAAACTGCATAGATTTCAGTTGCACCATCGCGTTCTAGGATTTTAGCAGCTTCAGAGAAAGTACGACCTGTATTTAGAATATCATCAATCAAGATTGCTTTCTTGCCTTCAACCTCACCGATAATGTATCCCTGACTACGTTCAGAATCATCTTGAGCATAGTCGATGATAGCAATCGGTGCATCAAGGTACTCAGCAAGGCTACGAGCACGTTTTACGCCTGAATTTTTAGGGCTAACAACAACCACATCTGAACCTGTCAAACCTTTATCGCAATAATGTTTTGCAAAAAGAGGAATTGTGTAGAGGTTGTCAACAGGAATATCAAAGAAACCTTGAACCTGAACAGCGTGAAGATCAAGTGTCAATACACGACTAACTCCGGCTTTAACCAACATATTTGCAACAAGTTTAGCTGTAAGGGGTTCGCGAGAAGAAGCGATACGGTCTTGACGAGCATAACCAAAATAAGGCATGACAACATTGATTGTATTTGCACTAGCACGAACACAAGCATCAACAGTGATTAAAAGTTCCATCAAATGATTGCTAACAGGATAAGAAGTAGACTGGATGATATAAACATCATACCCACGAACACTTTCTTCGATGTTAACTTGGATTTCACCATCTGAGAATTGACGTGATGATAATTTTCCAAGTGGAACACCTGCAGCATCTGCGATTTTTTGAGCAATTTCATGGTTTGATGAAAGTGAAAAAAGCTTCATATTCTTTGTATCTGACATTGATAAACCGTCCTCTATAAACTATGTGAATCAGTAAAAGGAAACATTTTATTAGCAACTGTAGTCCATTACAGATTCTATTATTTTTTTATCTCTTATATTTTATCAAAAAAAGTTGATTATTTCAGTTATTTTTTTCATATTTTCTATAAATCGTACCAATTTTGAAGGTGCTTTCTTGTATTGGATTTCATTTGCCTGTAAAAACTCTTGAAAATCAAGACTTCCTTGGTCACCATTTTCGACTTCCAGCTCTAATTCATAATCAACAACATCGAAGTAACTGCTTTGATCAAGTGCCATCAGTCCGATAGACGTCTCTTTCTCATAACGAACAGTAGTTAAACAACCTAAGACAACCCAGCCACTTGGTGAAACACCTCGATTTGAAAGTTCTTCTAAAATCATTCCCTGAGGAAGTTTACATTCTTCTAAACATTTCTTTGCTTCTTCTAGAGTGAGAGCTTGATTGTATTCCATATTTCCAACTGTTTGTGGGATTTTTATGGTCAATTCGGCACTATTTTCAAAATGTACGTATGCGCATAGCGATTTTATGCTGTCGAAGGTAAAAAAAATCAGGCGTATCTAGGTAGTAATTTTTTTGTGTAATAGGAGTGACTTCCGAAAAACTGAGCTAGCAAACGGTCATATTCTTCTTCACTGAGAAGTGTTTTCATTTCAATTTCTAAATGTTTCATTTTTACAACCTTTTCTTTATATTTGAAAGCGATTTATGGTATAATAAGCATTGTATTTATTGTATATGATTTTCATGAGAAAAATCAAAAAACTAGATAAATTAAACTGCATAGAGAATTGGACGTAAGAGTTATATGATTACAGAATGGGAAGAATTTTTAGATCCTTACATTCAAGCTGTCGGAGAATTAAAAATAAAACTCCGAGGAATCCGAAAACAATACAGAAAACAAAACCGACATTCTCCAATCGAGTTTGTCACGGGTCGGGTTAAACCGATTGAAAGTATCAAAGAAAAAATGGCACGTCGTGGGATAACCTATGACACGCTTGAACAAGATTTGCAAGATATTGCAGGATTGCGTGTGATGGTTCAATTTGTAGACGATGTGAATGAGGTTGTATCTATCCTTCGTAAAAGACAGGATATGAGAGTTGTTCAAGAACGAGATTATATCACTCATCGAAAGGCATCGGGTTATCGTTCTTACCATGTGATTATTGAGTATACGGTTGATACGATTTACGGTGCAAAAACTATTCTAGTTGAGATTCAAATTCGTACCTTGGCTATGAATTTTTGGGCTACAATCGAGCATTCTCTCAATTATAAATATCAAGGAGATTTCCCAGAAGAAATCAAAGAACGACTTGAGATTACAGCCAGAATTTCACATCAGCTAGACGAAGAAATGAGTAAAATACGTGCTGATATCCAGGAAGCACAAGCGCTCTTTGATCCTTTGCACAGAAAGTTAAATGACGGGGTAGGAAACAGTGACGATACCGATGAAGAATACAGGTAAACGAATTGACCTAATTGCCAACCGTAAACCTCAGAGTCAGAAAGTTCTATTCGAGTCAAAAAGAACGATTAAAAAAAGAATAATTTTATTCTGAACGATAAAAATCCAGATATCGTCGTCTCTATTGGTGGTGATGGCATGTTGTTATCTGCTTTTCATAAGTATGAAAATCAACTAGATAAGGTTCGTTTTGTTGGGGTTCATACAGGGACATCTTAGGTTTTTATACGGATTATCGTGATTTTGAGTTGGATCAATTAGTTACAAATTTACAGTTGGATAATGGAGCTCAAGTTTCTTATCCACTCCTAAGTGTTAAAATCTTTCTTGAAAACGGTGAAGTCAAGTCTTTCCGAGCACTAAACGAAGCTAGCATTCGTCGAGCGGATCGAACTATGGTTGCTGATGTCATTATTAACCATGTTCCCTTTGAACGTTTCCGTGGTGACGGCTAACAGTTTCAACGCCGACTGGAAGTACAGCTTATAATAAATCACTTGGTGGAGCAGTACTACATCCTACCATAGAAGCCCTTCAATTAGCTGAAATTGCCAGTTTGAACAACCGAATCTACCGAACACTTGGTTCATCAATTATTGTTCCTAAAAAAGACAAGATTGAATTGATACCAACTCGAAATGACTATCACACAATCTCAATCGATAATAGTATCTATTCTTTCCGAAATATTGAGAAAATAGAGTATCAGATTGATCACCACAAGATTCATTTTGTAGCCACACCAAGCCACACCAGTTTTTGGAATCGTGTTAAAGATGCCTTTATTGGCGAGGTGGACGAATGAGGTTTCAGTTTATTGCTGACGAACATGACAAGGTCAAAACCTTTCTGAAAAAACATGAAGTTTCTAAAGGGTTACTTGCCAAGATTAAGTTTCGAGGTGGTGATATTCGTGTCAACGGGCATCCGCAGAATGCAACCTATCTCTTAGATATCGGAGATGAGGTCGTCATTGATATTCCACCAGAAGAAGGATTCGAGACGCTTGAAGCAATTGATTATCCTCTAGATATTTTGTTCGAAGATGATCATTTCTTGATTATTAACAAACCTTTTGGTGTTGCATCCATCCCAAGTGTTAATCATTCTAATACCATTGCAAACTTTATCAAAGGTTACTATGTAAAACAAAACTATGAGAACCAGCAGGTTCACATTGTGACTCGGCTTGATAGAGATACCTCTGGATTGATGCTTTTTGCTAAACACGGCTATGCGCATGCTAGATTAGATAAACAGTTGCAAAAAAAGGCTATTAAAAAGCGTTATTACGCTTTAGTCAAGGGAGATGGACATCTGGAACCACAGGGAGAAATCATCGCTCCAATAGCTCGAGATGAAGATTCTATCATCACTCGACGAGTAGCAAAGGGTGGGAAATATGCCCATACGTCCTATCAAATCGTGGCATCTTATGGGAATATTCACTAGTTGATATTCGTCTCCATACTGGGAGAACTCACCAGATTCGGGTTCATTTCTCTCATATTGGATTTCCATTGCTCGGAGATGACCTTTATGGTGGAAGTTTAGACCACGGCATAGAGCGTCAAGCGCTTCATTGTCATTACTTATCGTTCTATCATCCATTCTTAGAAGAACAGTTAGTGCTAGAATGCCCGCTGCCGGATGATTTCGAAACACTTATTACACAGTTATCAAATAATAATTTATCTTAAAAGGAGTCAAAACTCATGGAAGTTTTTGAAAGTTTGAAAGCCAACCTAGTTGGTAAAAATGCTCGCATCGTTCTACCTGAAGGTGAAGAACCACGTATCCTACAAGCAACGAAGCGTTTGGTTAAAAGAAACAGAAGTTATCCCAGTTCTTCTAGGAAACCCTGACAAGATTAAAATCTATCTCGAAATCGAAGGAATTACAGAAGGTTACGAAGTCATCGATCCAGAACATTACCCACAATTTGAAGATATGGTCGCTTCACTCGTTGAACGTCGTAAAGGAAAAATGACTGAAGAAGAAGCGAGAGAAGTGCTCAGCAACGATGTAAACTATTTTGGTGTTATGTTAGTTTATATGGGCTTGGTTGATGGTATGGTTTCAGGTGCTATTCACTCTACAGCTTCAACAGTTCGTCCAGCTCTTCAAATTATCAAGACTCGTCCAAATGTGAGCCGTACATCAGGTGCCTTCCTTATGGTTCGTGGAACAGAACGTTACCTTTTTCGGTGACTGTGCTATCAACATCAACCCAGATGCTGATGCTCTAGCTGAAATTGCGATTAACTCAGCTATCACAGCTAAGATGTTTGGTATCGAACCTAAAATTGCTATGCTTAGCTATTCAACTAAAGGTTCAGGTTTTGGTGAAAGTGTTGATAAGGTTGTTGAAGCAACAAAAATCGCTCATGAGCTTCGTCCAGACCTTGAAATTGATGGGGAATTGCAATTTGATGCTGCCTTCGTTCCAGAAACTGCAGCTCTTAAAGCACCAGGAAGTAATGTAGCTGGACAAGCTAATGTCTTTATCTTCCCAGGTATTGAAGCTGGTAACATTGGTTACAAGATGGCAGAGCGTCTTGGCGGATTTGCTGCAGTTGGACCTGTATTGCAAGGACTTAACAAACCTGTAAATGACCTTTCTCGCGGATGTAACTCTGACGATGTTTATAAACTAACTCTAATCACAGCAGCTCAAGCTGTTCATCAATAAGAATTTTATCCCTCTTTTCCTCTTGGTAAAGGGGGATTTCCCTTTTATTGAGATATCATTCAACTGCAAAAATAGCCAAAATATGGTAAAATAGTCAGTAATCATCTTTGTTTTATAGAATAAGTTTGTATGAAGAAAAGGAAATAAAATGGCAACTATTCAATGGTTTCCTGGACATATGTCTAAGGCGCGTCGTCAAGTTCAGGAAAATTTAAAATTTGTTGATTTTGTGACGGTTTTAGTTGATGCACGTTTGCCCTTGTCTAGTCAAAATCCGATGCTGACTAAAATCATCGGAGATAAGCCAAGACTATTAATTTTGAACAAGGCAGACCTTGCAGATCCAGTATTAACAAAAGAATGGCGTCAACATTTTGAATCACAAGGCATTCAAACACTGGCCATTAATTCTAAAGAACAAATTACTGTAAAAGTCGTAACGGATGCCGCCAAGAAACTTATGGCAGATAAGATAGCTCGTCAAAAGGAACGTGGGATTCAAATTGAAACCTTACGCACCATGATTATCGGGATTCCAAACGCTGGTAAATCAACGCTGATGAACCGTTTGGCAGGTAAGAAAAATTGCTGTAGTTGGTAATAAACCTGGTGTGACAAAAGGCCAACAATGGCTCAAAACAAATAAAGATTTGGAAATCTTGGATACTCCAGGGATTCTATGGCCAAAATTTGAAGATGAAACCGTAGCACTCAAACTTGCGCTTACGGGAGCAATCAAGGATCAGTTACTTCCAATGGATGAGGTAACGATTTTCGGTCTCAATTACTTTAAAACGCATTATCCTGAAAAGCTTCAAGAACGTTTTCAAACAAATGAATCTGGACGATGAAGCTCCTGAAATTATCATGGATATGACACGTATCCTTGGTTTTCCGTGATGATTACGATCGCTTTTTACAACCTCTTTGTCAAAAGAAGTTCGTGATGGAAAAACTTGGTAACTATACCTTAGATACATTGGATGATCTCAATGGCAACGATTAAAGAAATCAAAAGAAGAATTAGCAAAGATAACTGAACTTGAAAGTCCTTTGTTTAAGGAATTTGAAAAAGATTCTCGTTCAGGTGTCCAAAAAGGAAATTGAAAAAGCGTAAGAAAAGCCCATTCAAGCTGAAATTGATGAAAATCTTCGCTTAGAAGCCATGCTTCGCTATGAAAAAGATCTTATACGTCAAAGGGATATCTCTAATTGCAGGTGTAGATGAGGTTGGACGTGGTCCGCTAGCTGGTCCAGTGGTGGCTGCTGCAGTGATTTTACCTCAAAATTGTAAAATTAAAGGCTTGAATGACAGTAAAAAGATTCCCAAGAAAAAACATGAAGAGATTTTTCAGGCCGTTAAGGACAATGCTCTAGCAATCGGTATTGGGATTATGGATAATCATGTCATTGACCAAGTCAATATCTATGAAGCAACTAAACTAGCCATGAAAGAAGCTATCTTTCAGCTTGACCCTCAACCAGAACACCTTTTGATTGATGCAATGAAGTTGGATTTGCCGATTTCTCAGACATCCATCATCAAAGGAGATGCGAATTCCCTATCCATTGCAGCAGCATCGATCATTGCTAAGGTTACCAGAGATAAAATCATGGCAAACTATGATCAGGAATTCCCAGGTTATGATTTTTCTCAAAACGCTGGTTATGGTACCGCTAAGCATCTAGAAGGTATTGAAAAGTACGGAGTTACACCCATTCATCGTACAAGTTTTGAACCGATTAAAACGATCATTTCAGAAACTAGTAAAAGATAATTAAAGGAGAGAATTATGGAGGAACAGTCGGAAATACTTAGTTCCAAGAAAGAATTTGCCTTCGCGTCCAGTACGATCTTAGCTCAAGTAGGGCGAGGAATTATTGTTGGATTAGTCGTGGGCCTTATTGTAGGATCATTTCGTTTTTTGATTGAAAAAAAGGCTTTTCATATCGTTCAAGGATTTTATCAAGACCAAGAGAATCTGATACGGAATCTATTGATTATTTTATTGTTTTATATCCTCATTTGCTTACTTAGTGCCAAATTAACACGTTCAGAAAAAGATATCAAAGGTTCTGGTATTCCTCAAGTTGAAGCCGAGTTAAAAGGTCTCATGTCTCTCAACTGGTGGAGTGTCCTCTGGAAGAAATACATTCTAGGTATTTTGGCAATTGCGAGTGGACTCATGCTCGGGCGTGAAGGTCCAAGTATTCAACTAGGTGCTGTTGGAGGTAAAGGAATTGCTAAGTGGCTCAAGTCTAGCCCTGTCGAAGAACGTTCTTTGATCGCGAGTGGAGCTGCTGCTGGACTTGCTGCTGCCTTTAATGCGCCGATTGCAGGGTTATTATTTGTAGTAGAAGAAGTTTATCACCATTTTTCAAGATTTTTCTGGGTTTCAACCCTGGCAGCCAGTCTGGTAGCAAACTTTGTCTCTCTTCTCATCTTCGGCTTAACACCTGTTTTGGATATGCCGGATGACATCCCTCTCATGAGTTTGAGTCAATATTGGATTTATCTTGTTATGGGGATTTTTCTTGGACTCTCAGGTTTCCTTTATGAAAAAGCCGTTCTGAATGTCGGAAAAGTCTATGATTGGATTGGCCAAAAGGTTCACATTAATAAAGCTTATCATCCAATTTTTGCTTTTATCCTAATCATTCCAGTAGGAATATTTCTACCACAAATACTTGGTGGGGGCAATCAGGTTGTCTTATCCTTAACAGAACAAGATTATAGTTTTCAAATTCTCTTAATTTACTTTATCATTCGCTTTATCTGGAGCATGATCAGTTACGGAAGTGGACTGCCAGGTGGTATTTTCTTACCGATTTTAGCTTTAGGATCCTTACTTGGTGCCCTAGTAGGCGTTATTTGTGTCAATCTTGGCCTTGTTACCCAACAGCAATTTCCTATCTTTGTAATTCTTGGAATGAGCGGTTATTTTGGGGCTATCTCAAAAGCACCTTTGACAGCTATGATACTTGTGACTGAAATGGTTGGTGACATCCGAAATCTCATGCCTTTAGGCATGGTGACCCTAGTTGCCTATATTGTCATGGATATGCTCAAAGGAGCACCTGTTTACGAAGCCATGCTAGAAAAAATGCTACCTGAATCAGCAACTGATGATGGAGAAGTTACACTGATAGAAATCCCTGTTTCAGACAAAGATAGCTGGAAAACAAGTACATGAACTCAATTTACCTACATAATGTACTTATCACAACCCAGGTACATAACGGTAAAAGTAAGACAGTTAATGGTTCTACAAGGATGTATCTAGGTGATATGATCCATCTCGTGATTCCAAAAAGTGAAATTGGAAAAGTGAAAGATTTGCTTTTATAGAAGTATTGATTTACATAATTTTTTTATTACGAAAAGTTATAATATATTTTTGAAAGGTTTTCTATGAAAAAAATAAGGCAATTTTGGTATATTTGCTAGGAACATTTATCCAATTAGTATCAGTTTGTCTAGTTTTCTTTCTATTGAATCGTTATTCTGTTCAGTCTAATGTATTAACTATTTCAGGAATCATTCTAGGTGGAATTTCTTCAGCTCTTTGGGGAATAATTGTTGCTAATCGATATTTTTCATATTCATTTTAAGAAGATTTTAAAAGATTTTTTTTAACATTCATACTAGTTATAAACACTATTTATTATCTTTCTTCCTAATTATATTTGATTTTTTTCTTTCATATTGTTTGGTGGGAAAAATGTTAGAATTTAACTGGTATCTCCCTTTTTTTGATGTTCTTCAAATTTATTTTATTTGGAGGAATAGAAGAGATTGGATGGCGATATGTATTTCAACCAATTTTACAAGAAAATTTGCCGTATTTCCTCTCAACAATCTTAACCTTTTTTAGTTGGGCTATTTGGCATCTGTTGTACTTTTACATAGATGGTTCTCTGGCAATATTACAATTGACGCCGTTTTTTTATTTGGATTACTGACAAATTCTTTCATACTATCAGCACTTTATATTAAAACAAACAATCTCTGGATTTGTGTAATGACTCATTCAATTATTAATGTCTTGTCTCAACTAACCATAGATACTAATCAATACGAAACTTACTTGATAAAAATCTTCGTCATCTTAGTTTCGTGCTATATGGTAATGAATAAAAAAGAAGAATATAGTCGTAACTGATTGTATTGGTAAACTTTTCATTTTAATAAAATGAAATATAAAACTCAAAAACCAAATCAAATATGATTTGGTTTTTATGATAATAAGAATCAAATTTTACTTGAATTACATTTATTAGAGTTGAAGATGACGAAGGAACATTTAGCAAAAAAGTATAAAAAAATTTTTAATCATAATAAATTAATTAAAAGAATACTAAAAAAATTTTTGGTTACAAACTATACACTAGCAAAAACTAAAAAGTTTATGTACAATTGACTTAACGTGAGCTAAACTATTGATACAACTGAATTAGAAGCATAAAGTACATTCTTTAAGGAGTGTACTTTATTTTTTTATTTTGTACATTATTTTGAAGTGTTATTTTGTATATTTTCTAGTTCATAACATCATCTGATTTAAGGAATTGATTTGTACATTTTTTTACTCTAATAGGTGCAGAAGAAGTAGTGGTTCAATTGTACATTTTTTTGCTACTCATTTAAGGTCTTATTGATAGTAAGATATAGATTTTTTTACTCGTGGTGCTAGTTAATCTCAAAGTATCTCAGATTATAAGTCAGTACAATTTGCTCCATTCTCAACTGCAATCCTGTTAAGCCTCTAGCTAGTGTTTGTTCGACATCAAAAAAAGCACAAAGTTCTGAAAATCGAGTTTCAATAGTCCGTCTCATAGCCATTAGTTTCCAATGATTATGTTGTTTAGCTCTTGCCATCAGATGGTAACCTTTCTGTTTCAACTGTTCTCTAAGTTTCATAGCTAAGATAAGCTAAATCAGCTAAAACATAGGGTTGAGAACAATTTTCTAGTAAGTCATCAACTGCCTTGACCGTCGATTAAACCGACTTCTTTCAAGGAGACACCCACAAGGATTCTTGTTTAGAAGCACCGAATCAATCAAGAAGGATCACCCAGAGGTTCCAGCATTTGAAGAATATGACGAGCTACTTGAAGCAATCAAAAAATCCCTATAAAGGGATTTTTTTATACCTATAATACCTTGTGCAAAAATAGTCGTATATATCAAAAATCAGAGTCACGTTACCTACTATTAGACCAAAAAGTCGCAAGCAAGGTATTTGCTGTACCCGGCTTAAAAATCTGCACTAATCAAATATGGCCAAAAAGCATATCATTGGGAAAAACGGCTATTAACACGCATACATAGGTAGGAAAGCTTGTCCAAAGAAAGCGTGTCGTCTCTAACCAGTGACCCCCATGAAGGTATCATTATTTTGCTTATAGTGAAAAGTATGCATATAAGGTGGACCACTAGAAGATAAATAGCATACTTTGTCTTGCTCAGTATTTTTTTCTTTTTTTCATTTTATCTAACTATCCTTGCTAATTATTCTCTCGTTCACCTGCAATATGAACTTTAAAACTAAAATTAACTATATCATTATTCGAATCAAGGTCTAAATTCATAAAATAATGATTCCAAAAGAATTCATTGTTACCTGCTCCCCACTGCACACCGTAATGTCCCAAATATTCATCTCTTGGATTGCTTGGAGTCAGCCATATTTTTTTACCAAATACTTTCGTAAACTTATTTTCATCAAGCTTCTCTAGCAAATCTATACCATCTATATTATATGAGATTCCATATTTCTTTTAGCAGCAGCTGTGCATTCAGAATCGAAGCAAACCTGCGTAACTACACAGTCCTTCAGCTCCTCATACCTCTTCTTATGCTCCGTAAACACCTATACATCCAAGAACTACATTCTTCTTTACAAGAAGATAAGTCGATCGTGTAACTGCTGAGTCATATGACTTAAAAGCCGTTTGGTACTGTTACACCCCGAACCTTGGTATTTAGAATAGCTTCCCGATGTCAAAAAGCTCATTATAATTAGGATAATCATGTCTACCATTTGACACATAGATTTCAAACCCTGGTCTATCAAATCCGAAATCTTAGTCTCTGTAAGATGAATTTCAGTTCCGTCAATTTTAAGTGGAGGTGCGTTATCAGGTAGACCTATAATTATATATACAAACATCAAAAAAACACGAATATCATAAGCACTGCAACGATACCTATCCAAGATTTCCCGGTTCTCCTTTCGTGCATTGAAAAAGCGCCATTATAGAAGGCGTGATTATAGCAGCACCAATTGGCGCCGCCCCATGACGGAACATGCCCATGACCTTAAAGGCAATTACAGCGCTAATTAGTATTAAAACTATGTGCACTGCATACTCTCCTACGCTTAGCTTACTCGTCCTAGTCTGATTATTTGCTGGGGCATCGTACACTGGAACACCGTTCTCAAAGGTGTTCTTCATTCTAAAACGCAGCCAAAACAATATTCCAATAAACACAAACTGCCAAGAACACTAGCATCCCAATAAAAAAACTAATCTTTTCCATCTGTAACCTTTTTCTCTGACCTAATTATCGTCCATCAAAATTCATATCTAGTCTACCACATTTTGAAATTGTTTTACAATATTTACATACTTGTGCACGAATCAAAAAGTTTTAAAAGGATTTAACGACTTGGCAACAACTCAACAAAGTCTAATGAATGAGTGGGATTATGTAAATAACCTCCTAATAGCAAAGTCCAACTGAAATCACAGAGTTAAGTAATATGTCTGTATGGTGGATATGTCAGGAAAAGCTCAGATCATCGTTATAAAAATTCAAGTTAAAGAAAAGAATGACGTACAGAAAACGAAAATAAAAAGGGCATGTTCGATTTGCAAAGGTTACAGAAGAAAGCAAGAACATTTTTATACAGTTTAAAAAGATGTCAAAAATGAAAATACACTTTTAAGATAAAAAAATTTTTTTAGTTTTCAAAATATACAATTGAAAAATTATCAGTTTTCTAGATAAAATGTAATTAGAGATGGATAGCTTTCAAAGATTTCCAGTGTTCACTTAAATAAAGTACATAATTGAGTATAAATTGGCTTAAAAAAATTTTTGGGTTATATGCTTTTAAGTTTATCTATTGCTATATCATCCCTATAACATCTTTCCGAAAAACTATAATTTTTCTTGAAAAAAATATCTGAGCTATGCTATACTACTAGTATAGAAAGATTTGGAGAAAAAAACATGAAACGTGAGATCTTATTAGAACGTATTGATAAACTCAAACAAGTCATGCCCTGGTATGTTCTGGAATACTATCAATCAAAAACTAGCTGTTCCCCTACAGTTTTACGACCTTGTACGAATACTTAAAGGAATACGATCGATTTTTTACCTGGGTCTTGGAATCTGGTATATCGAATGCTGACACCATGGCTAATATTCCTTTGAATGTTCTTGAGAACATGACCAAGAAAGACATGGAATCTTTTATTCTTTACTTACGTGAACGTCCTTTACTCAATGCTAATACGACAAAGAATGGTGTCTCCCAAACAACTATTAACCGTACTTTATCAGCATTGTCTAGTCTTTATAAGTATTTGACTGAGGAAGTTGAAAATGAGCAAGGAGAACCTTATTTCTACCGCAACGTCATGAAGAAGGTTGCTACCAAGAAAAAGAAAGAAACCTTGGCTGCCCGAGCTGAAAATATCAAGCAAAAGCTCTTTTTAGGCGATGAAACAGAGGGATTTTTGAATTATATCGATGAGGAATACCCCTAAAACTCTCTCAAATCGCGCTCTATCCTCTTTTAATAAGAATAAAGAGCGAGATTTAGCCATTATCGCACTCCTTCTCGCCTCTGGTGTCCGTCTCTCTGAAGCCGTTAACCTGGACCTTCGAGACCTCAATCTTAAGATGATGGTGATTGACGTCACTCGAAAAGGTGGAAAACGAGACTCAGTCAATGTTGCTGCCTTTGCTAAGCCTTATCTAGAGCAATATCTTGCTATTCGAGACAAACGTTACAAGACAGAAAAGACTGATACAGCCCTCTTTCTAACCTTGTATCGAGGTGTTCCAAACCGTATTGATGCTTCTAGTGTCGAAAAGATGGTAGCCAAGTATTCAGAAGACTTCAAAGTCCGCGTAACACCCCATAAACTACGTCATACATTAGCAACTCGTCTCTATGATGCCACCAAATCACAGGTTTTGGTCAGTCACCAGCTGGGACATGCTAGCACACAAGTTACCGACTTGTATACCCATATCGTTAATGATGAACAGAAAAAATGCCTTGGATAGTTTGTAACGGCACATAATATAATTTATGTAAGTATTTTAGTAGAAAAAGAGCGTAGGATTTTTATCAAAATCTATCGCTCTTTTATTATTCTATAAAAATTCAATCCAATAATTTCTGTGTGGCTCAATGATAACTGGTTTTCCCAAAAATGACTTTTAGATAAGCCAGATTCGCAGGGGCTGATGGGTCTTTTCTCTTCGTTATACTTCTCAGCACTTTCTTTCGTTAAAAAGCATTTAACAGCTTCATATGGCGTACCGTCACTAGCTGTACGATCAATACCCATATAAGCAATTTCATCACCTCTTTTGAGGAATGTCAGTAAGAAGTTTTTCCAATAAAAGTAGACTGTTTTATCTTTTCATTAATTCATAAGCTTTTACTATTTTCAAGGCGGTTATTAGCTGCAGCGTACATAATACAAAAAAACTATCAACAATGTCTTTCATAGGCATTAATTCTTCTTTGCTAACGATAATTTCCTCAGGAGCAAGACCACCAATAATTAGGGTCTTTAAAATGTGCTTGCTGAATAACATTGTCTAAAGCCATTCCCAGTGGGATTTGGACAGCTTGCAAAACCTAATGGTTCTAACTCTTGTCTTTTTCTTATCGAAGTGTTCTTGTGTGATACTAATATTCAAATCGTATGGACTTGTAGATTTCTTGTTTTTTAAAAAAAGCTACCACAGTACGATCTAACTGTTCAAATAGACCGAGATTTTCAACTGGAATCTTTATCATTGATATTATGCCTCTTTTATTTTAAAATTTCCACTATATTATACTCTCATGATGATTGATTATCAAGTTTAAATAAAAGAAATCCATATTACATGGATCTCTTTTTGACTTTTTATTCTACAACTGCCTCAGCAATTTCTTCTGCAGTGATTCCTGCGAAGTAACGACCCTAGGTTAATGGTTTGAAGAGCTTTGAGGACATCTTCGCGTTCGTATTTAACACCACGAAGGACATCTTCTACTGCTGCAACGTCTTCGATACCAAAGAAGTCACCGTAGATCTTGATGTCTTGAATTTTTGATTCAATAACGTTTAGCAAAGATTTCAACCTTACCGCTTGGGAATTTAGTTCCACGACGGACATTATATTCAGGTGATTTACCATAGTTCCAGTCCCAAGTCCCAAACTTAGTTTCTTTGATACGATTGATTTCAGCCAATTCCTCATCTGAGAAGACATACTCTGTCATTTCAGGGTATTCTTTTTTCATGTATTCCAAAAGTAGGTCACGGAATTCTTCTACGGTGATTTTTTCTGGCAATTCATCTACGATATTGGTTACACGTGCGCGAACTGATTTAACACCTTTTGATTCGAACTTATCTTTAGAAACTTTAAGTGCGTTAGCAAGGACTGACAAATCAACGTCGAAGAGAAGACAACCATGGTGCATGATACGTCCGTTGATATAAGCTTGCGCATTTCCCACAGAATTTCTTACCGTCAATTTCAAGGTCATTGCGGCCTGTAAATTCAGCTTTAACACCAAGTTCTGCCAAAGTGTTGATAACTGGAGTAGAGAAGCTCTTGAAGTCAAAGGCCTTGTTTTCATCTTCTTTTGAAATGATTGTATAGTTAAGGTTGTTCAAATCATGGTAAACAGCTCCACCACCACTGATTCGACGGACTACTTCAATTCCATTTCACGAACATAGTCACGGTTAATTTCTTCAATCGTATTTTGGTGACGTCCTACAATAATAGATGGTTTGTTAATCCAAAGAAGGAAGATTTGATCCTCGTCCAAAAGATGTTTAAAAGCATATTCCTCTAAAGCAATATTAAAGGCAGTGTCATTTGAATGATTGATAATATATTTCATAGTATTTCCAAAAAAATTAATTTTTAAATTTCTATTCATAGCAATACAATTTTTCAAAAAGTAGTAAAAAGAAATGCAACGTGTTATCGTTACATTTCTCGGAAAAAAATTGAGACAAGAGACTCAATTTTTAGGCATGGAACTCTAATAGAGATCGCTGCCGTCCGTACTACTAAGAAAAATTTTGATTAAAAAGACTTATTTATTTTTCTTAGGGTGAATGGATGGCCATTCCAAGAACATCCGCAAAAGGCTTCGTACATTACTTCAGAGTATGTTGGGTGTCCGTGGATTGTCTTAAGCATTTCTTCAACAGTGATTTCCATTTCAATGATACTTGACGCTTCGTTAATCAATTCAGCTGCTGCAGGACCAATGATGTGAACACCAAGGATTTCACCGTACTTCTTGTCTGCAATGACCTTTAACGAAAACCTTGAGCTGCATCTGATGCAATCGCACGACCGTTTAGCCGCAAAGTTGAATTTACCAATTTGAACATCGTATTTTTCACGAGCTTGTTCTTCTGTCAAACCAACTGCTGCAACTTCTGGAAGTGTGTAGATAGCTGCAGGAGTCAAGTTCAATTTGGCAACAACGTGATTTCCTTTAAGAGCATTTTCAGCTGCTACTTCACCCATACGGAAGGCAGCGTGAGCCAACATCTTAGTACCGTTGATATCACCTGGCGCATAGATACCTGGAACAGAAGTTTCCATGTATTCATTGACCTTAATACGACCACGGTCTAATTCAAACTCAACATCTCCGATACCTTCAAGATCTGGAACACGACCGATTGAAAGAAGGGCTTTATTCGCGATAATATCATCTTTTCCTTCAACCTTGATACGGAGTTTGCCATCTTCTTCAATGATTTCTTGGAGTTTCGTATCTGTCAAGATTGTCATACCTTTACGTTCAAGAATCAAGCGAAGGTTCTTAGATACTTCCGCATCCATAGCTGGAACAATACGGTCCATCATTTCGATAACAGTAACTTTTGAACCAAATGGTCATGAAAGGCTTGACCAAGTTCGATACCGACAACACCGCCACCAATAATCACAAGGCTTTCTGGTACTTCATTCATTTCAAGGATGTCATCACTAGTCATCACAAGAGATGATTCCATACCAGGAACGTTGATTTTGCTTACTTTTGAACCACCAGCAAGGATGATTTTCTTGGTTTCAAGCAATTCAGAACCATTGACTAGGACGTTCTTATCCTTAGTGATAGTACCGATACCTTTATGAACATCAACTCCATAGCTACGAAGAAGTCCTGCAACACCACCTACAAGGGTATTGACAACTTTAGATTTTGTTTCTAAAAGTTTGTCCATATCAACTGTGAAATTAGGATTTTCAATTACGATACCACGATTTGCTGCATGACCGATACTCTCGATAATTTCGGCGTTGTGAAGGTAAGTCTTAGTTGGGATACATCCACGGTTTAAGCAAGTTCCACCAAGTTCAGATTTCTCAACAAGAGCAACCTTACCACCTAATTGAGCTGCTTTAATAGCAGATACATAACCAGCAGGTCCACCACCGATAACAACGATGTCGTAAGCATCATCACTCTTACCATCATCGTTTGAGGCACTTGCTGCAGGTGCTGGGCTAGCTTCTGGTGCAGCTGCTCCAGCTGTTGGGATATTTTCCCTTCTTCACCAAGATAACCGATAACTTCAGTAACAGGGAACAGTCTCTCCATCACCTTTTTAGGATAGCGATTAAATAACCGTCTTCTTCTGCTTCCAATTCCATGCTGACTTTGTCTGTCATGATTTCAAAAAGGATTTCTCCTTCTTTTACAAATTCTCCGACTTTTCTTTATTCCATTGGACGATTTGTCCTTCTGTCATATCCACGCCGGCTTTTTGGCATAATTACTTCTAAGGCCATATCTTACTTCCTCTATCTATATTTCTAAAAACAAATATTTTAAACCAACATTGAGATTGGGTTTTTCAATCAAAGCTTTCAAAGTCTTTCATAAACTTAGCACCAGCCATACCATCTACGACACGGTGGTCAATTGTCAATCCAAGACTCATAATTGGACGAATCACGATTTCACCATTAACTACAACTGGTTTCTCAACTGTTGAGCTAACACCGAGGATGGCTGAGTTCGGTTGGTTGATGATAGGACCAAATGATTGAACCCCAAACATTCCCAAGTTACTGATGGTGAAAGTTGAATTTTGCAATTCGCTAGGAGCTAGTTTACCATCTAAGGTACGTCCAATGACGTCTTTAAATGCAACTACCAACTCAGACAAGCTCATTTTTTCTGCATTATAGACAACTGGTGTCATCAATCCATTATCCATACCAACTGCCATCGCAAGGTTGACATAGTTGTGAGTGATAATTGTCTTACCATCTTCAGTCAACGAAGCGTTGATGTATGGATGTTTCATAAGAGTCTTAACAACAGCAGAGAAAGCAAGTCTGTCACAGTGATTTTCTTACCAGTTGATTCCATAATTGGATCAAGAACTTTCTTACGAAGTGCAAGCAATTTCAGACATATCTACATCATAGTTAAGCGTAAAGGTTGGAGCAGTTAAGTATGACTCAACCATACGTTGAGCAATAACCTTACGCATAGGAGTCATCGGAATGCGTTCGATTTCTCCATAAGGCGTTACGTTGTCTGGAACTTCTTCCACTTTCTCAATTTGAGCAGGTGATTTAATGGTGTCATTTTCGATATTTTCAGGAAGATAGGCCAAAACGTCCTTCTTCATGATTTTACCACGATGACCTGTTCCTTGGATTTCTTGCCAAGCAATATTATGTTCTAATGCAATTCGTTTTGCGAGTGGTGAAATGCGAACCACGTTAGTGTCTTTATATGTTTCCACGTCTTCTTTGTGGACACGACCGTTTGCGCCTGAGCCAGAAATATCGTAGAGATTAATCCCTAAATCATCTGCTAATTTTCTAGCTGCAGGAGTCGCTCTTAGCTTATCATCAGCCATGACCTCTCCTATTCTATTATAAGATACTAAGGGCGTCAAAAGTCACAGTGAAAAATAGGAAAACTGGACGAAGAAACTTCGATGAAAGTTTCTAGGAAAGTTTATCTTTTTCACAGACTTTTAGCCCGTGCTCTAATCTAAGATATCAAGGACGTAGAGGACTCTGCACCTAAAAGATACAAAGCTTCTCGTCTAATTAATTTTGTTTACATAATTTATTTTATGTATTACTGTTTATTATGAGTTTTACGGATTGCATCTTTGATGCTTTCAACTGTTGGGATCATTGCGTTCTCAAGGTTTTGTGCGTAAGGCATTGGTACATCTTCACCTGCGCATCGACGAATTGGTGCATCCAAGTAATCAAATGCTTCTGATTCAGAAATGATAGCTGAGATTTCACCGATAAAACCACTTGTCTTGTGGGCATCGTTGACAAGAACTACTTTTCCAGTCTTCTTAACTGAATTAATGATGATGTCTTTATCAAGTGGAACCAAAGTACGTGGGTCTACTACTTCTACTGAGATGCCTTCTTCAGCCAATTCTTCAGCTGCTTGCATGACACGACGAAGCATTTTACCGTATGTTACTACTGTTACATCAGTTCCTTCGCGTTTGATTTCTCCAACACCAAGTGGGATAGTATAGTCTGGATCAACAGGAACCTCACCTTTTTGGTTAAATTCTGATTTATATTCAAGAATGATAACAGGGTTGTTGTCACGGATAGAAGACTTAAGAAGTCCCTTCATATCAGCTGGTGTACCTGGAGCTACAACCTTCAATCCTGGGATATGAGTAAACCAAGATTCCAATGATTGTGAGTGTTGAGCTGCAGAACCAACTCCGTTACCAGCTGCACAGCGGATTGTCATAGGCACTTGACCTTTACCGCCAAACATGTAACGAGTTTTAGCAGCTTGGTTGACGATATTATCCATGGCAATAACTGAAAAGTCCATGAAAGTCATATCAACGATTGGACGAAGCCCTGTCATAGCAGCACCAGCTGCTGCACCTGAAATTGCCGCTTCAGAAATCGGACAGTCACGAACGCGTTCTGGACCAAATTCTTCAAGCATACCTATTGAAGTTCCGAAGTCTCCACCGAAAACCTCCGACATCTTCACCCATCAAAAGAACATTTTCATCACGACGCATTTCCTCAGACATAGCAAGGATAATGGTATCGCGGAAAGACATTAATTTTAGTTTCCATATTTTCTCTACTTCTCCTTAGTCTGCGTAAATATCTTCAAAATGCTGATTCTAGTGGAGGAATGGACTTTCTTCTGCAAACTTTAACAGATGCTTCCACTGCTTCCTTGACCTGAGCCTGAATTTCTTCAAGTTCTTCTGCACTAGCAATCTTATTTTCAACAAGGTACTTGCGAAGATTTTCGATTGGATCTTGTTGTTTCCACTCTTCTACTTCTTCACGTGTACGATATTTACCTGGGTCTGATGATGAGTGACCAAACCAGCGATAGGTTACACTCTCAATCAATACAGGGACCTTTTCCAGAACGAACATGGTCTACTGCTTTCTTAAATCCTTCGTAGACATCTATTACATTGTTTCCATCAGGGGATAAACATTCCAGGAATACCATAAGCTGCACTACGCTCATGAAATATGCTCGACATTTGTCATTTTTCTTAATGTCTGCAGAGATTCCATATCCGTTATTGATACAGTAGAAAATAACAGGAAGGTTCCAGATTGAAGCCATATTCACCGCTTCGTGGAATACACCTTCGTTAGTCGCTCCATCACCAAAGAAGCAGACAACAATCTTTCCAGTATGTTTCATTTGTTGAGTAAGAGCAGCACCAACTGCAATCCCCATACCACCACCTACAATACCGTTGGCACCAAGGTTACCAGCATCAAGGTCGGCTATGTGCATTGATCCACCCTTACCTTTACAAGTCCCTGTATATTTACCAGGATCTCAGCCATCATTCCATTGAGGTCAATACCTTTAGCGATAGCTTGCCCATGACCACGGTGGTTTGATGTGATCAGGTCATCTTCATTAAGAGCTAACATAGCCCCAACGTTAGCTGCTTCCTCACCAACAGAAAAGTGCGTCATTCCTGGCACTTTCCCTTTTTTTACTAATTGTGTAATCTTCAAGTCCATGCGACGGATTTCTTCCATCTTACGGAACATCTCAAGCAAAAGATTTTTTTATCTAAAGTTGACATAATCTTGCCTTTCTAAGTTTAATTTCTTATAGTTTCTATTCTAACTTATAGGTTAATGAGAGTCAAAGAATATGCTTGCTATTTTTTTACAATATAAAAAACTATTTCACAAACAATTTTTCAAGGTTTTTCACCAAATTATTTGAATCTTTTCATAATAACTTGTAAACGCCACTGATAAAGTAATCCACTGACAATTAAACTTACGATGAGACCTATCCAATAAGAATAAGCGCCTAGATTTGTCGAATAATCTAGAAAAGCCATCCTAGAGGAATAGCTACCCCCAGTATCCAAGGAGTCCGAGATAGAAAAGGTATGACTGTATCTTTATAACCTCGTAAAAATACCTTGTAACGGAGCTGCAAATGTATCAGCTAACTGGAAAAAAATAAGCTATAGGTCATAAAAACTAGCTGTCAATTGAATGAACTCTGGATCATGACCATAAAGTCTCGCAACATTTTTCTCAGAAAAATATACAGAAAAGGAGAGAGTCAAAAATTGCGAATACCATAGCTGATAGTCGTCCAATTTTAATGTATTTCTTAGCATCTTCTAGCCGTTTGGCTCCAACTTCGTAAGACACCACAATCGCCATTGCTGTTGAAATACTCATCGGAAAAGCATACATGAGTGACGAAAAGTTCATCGCGGACTGATGGCTAGCAATAATCAACGATGAAAATTTAGCCATAATCAAACCAACTGCTGAAAAAATAGCAACCTCTGCAAATACAGTTCCACCTATCGGTAAGCCTAATTTGATTGCTTCTTTTATTTTATCGCCGTCTAAGGGTAATCGTTTCTCTAAATGCAGTTCTTTCAATTTTTCCTGTTTAAGAAGGACTAGTATGGAAATCCCCAGCAATGCCCAATAAGCTAAAGATGTACCAAGACCCGCTCCTGCACCTCCTAACTCAGGTAAACCAAAGGCTCCATAGATTAGTAAATAGTTAAAACCACTATTTAAAGGTAACAATAAAAGCATTAAATACATGGATAGTTTGGTCAGTCCTAGCGCATCCAACAGTGATCGAATTACACTAAAAAGTAAAAGTGGAATAATCCCGATTGCTAAAAACCATAAATAACGTACTGCTATATCTGCTACTGCTGCTTCTAAACCCATATTGTTTAAAATGAGTGACGCAGCAAGAAAAACTAATGCAAATAGAACAATTGATAAACCAAGTGAAAGATAAAGAAATTGATAAAAATCAGAAGCCACTTCATGTTTCTTTCCTCGACCCAAATGATGTCCAACTATAGGAACCAAGGCTGAGACAATACCAGTTAGGAAGGTAAAAAAAGGATTCCATAGACTTGTCGCCATTGATACCCCAGCCAAATCTATGGTATTATACTGGCCAGTCATGGTCGTATCGACAAAAGAAGCCGAATAATTGGCAAATTGATAAACTAAAATTGGAAAGAAAATCTTAAGAAATAAGATAAATTTGTCTTTAAAATGATGGGTTGGGTACATATCGTCTCTCTCTAATTAATGATTCGAAAGAGCAGATTTCACCTAGTTCTTATAGACAATCTGTCCATTACAGATTGTGTATTTGACCTGCCCTTTCAAAGATTCACCGATAAATGGTGAATTCGCTGCTTTAGAAGCAAAATGACTATCTACGATTCGGTCCGCTTTATCATCAAAAATTGTAATATCAGCTGGACCGTTTTCTGATAGATAACCTGCTTCAAAGTTATAAAGTTTTGCTGGGTTGTAGGACATTTTTTCTAACAATTGCATTAAACTCAACTCGCCAGGTTCCACCAAATAGGTTAAACCTAGTGACAAAGAAGTTTCCAAACCTGTCATACCTGATGGCGCTTTGGTAATATCCTCAACATTTTTCTCGTCAGCATGGTGAGGCGCGTGGTCAGTAGCAATGACAGAAATGACTCCAGATTTTAAACCTTCAATGACGGCGCGACGGTCAGATTCCAGACGAAGAGGTGGATTCATCTTTGCGTTACTTCCTTTAGTCAAGAGAAGAGCTTCAGTCTTCGAAAAATGCTGTGGAGCTACTTCTGCAGTTACGTTGGCTCCCAAATTTTGAGCAAACTCCACAACCTTGACACTTTCTTCCTTAGACAAATGCTGAATATGAACATGAGCCTTAGTTGCATAGGCAATCATGACATCACGAGCAATCATAGCGTACTCTGCAACTCCTGTTGCACCGCAGATATGAAAATGCTCTTTAGCGATATTTTCGTTAAAACCAAGCGTACCATTCAAGCCAGGATCTTCTTCATGAAGACTAATAAAAGTATTTGAGTTTCTTCGCTTCTTCCATGGCTTCCTTGACAACTTTACTACTTTCAAGAGGAATCCCGTCATCAGAAAAACCAACTGCCCCTGCATCTAAAAGAGCTTTAAAATCAGTTAAGTCTTGACCATTAAAGTTTTTGGTAATTGTAGCCACAGACTTAACGTTAATCTTTTCCTTAGCTGCAGATTGAAGAACTTCCTCTAAAGTCTCAACATCTGAGATAGTTGGATTGGTATTAGCCATCATAACGACAGTTGTAAAACCACCTGCTGCAGCTGCTAAAGCACCTGTATGAATGTCTTCTTTATGAGTTTGACCTGGTTCACGAAAATGAACATGGATATCTACCAATCCAGGTGCAACCACAAGTCCAGTGGCATCAATGACTTGAGCTTCATCCTTATCAATTTGAGGAGCAATTTGAATGATTTTTCCTTCATCAACCAAAACATCACAAACTTGATCCCAAACCAGACTTTGGGATCCATCACACGGCCGTTTTTGATTACTAACATATCTATACTCCTTTATTCGTAGAAATCCACTTGGGTATCCAATAACTTATCACCATCATAGACAAACTTGGCTGAAAAGAAGGGTTTATCTTCTAAAAGCCACTCGACAAAGGTATGGTCCCCTTCCCAGGTCGGTTTGCTTAAAACTTCATCGTAAGGAACCCATTCTAAGGTCCCTTCATTACAGTCAATCAAATCACCCTCAAACTCAGTCACCTTAAAAACGTATGTGTACCAGTCCAGGTCTGGTGTAAACTCAGGAAAGGTAATAACTCCCTTTAGTACTGGTTTTGCTTTCAGACCCGTTTCTTCTAAAATCTCACGGGCAGCACATTCTTGTGGAGTTTCCCCGCGCTCTAACTTTCCACCTACACCGATCCATTTTCCTTCATGGACATCATTAGGCTTTTTATTGCGATGGAGCATGAGTAATTCTTTTCCGTTATCAATGTAGCAAATTGTCGCTAACTGAGGCATATTGTCTCCTTATCTAAGCCAATCGATTGGCTCTTGTCCTGTTTCTTTTAAGAATGCATTAGCCTTAGAAAAAGGCTTGGAACCCCAAAATCCTCTGTAAACAGAAAGAGGACTTGGATGAGCTGATTCGATAATTAAATGCTGAGGATTGGTCACCAATGATTTCTTCTTACGTGCATAAGCACCCCAAAGAACAAATACTACTGGTCTATCTAGATTATTGACGACCTTAATCACAGCATCTGTAAAAGGTTCCCATATCTGACCAGCATGACCATTTGCTTGGCCTTCTGGCACTGTTAAACATGCATTAAGGAGTAAGACTCCCTGCTCAGCCCAAGCTGTCAAATCATGCGATTTCTTAACTCCGATATCGTCTGACAGTTCTTTTAGAATATTTTGCAAGGAAGGAGGTGCTGGGATCGAATCAGGAACTGAAAAACTCAATCCCTGAGCTTGACCAGGTCCATGATAGGGATCTTGGCCCCTAGAATCACCACTTTAACCTCTTCCAGAGGAGTCGTCAAAAAGAGCCTGAAAAACCTTTTCTTTGGGCGGATAAACAGTTCCTTGAGCATAAACCTGCTCCATAAAGTGATTGATTTTCCCAAAATAACCTTCAGGTAATTGCTCTTTAATCAAAGCATGCCAAGATGAGTGTTGCATCTTAATCTCCTTTATAGTATCCATCTAAAAGCACGTTTTAATTCATCCGTACCATTTTTAAAAAAGCATAAACCATGTGCAAGTATGATTTTATCCGGTTTCCAGTTTAACATACGGGAAAAGGAAACCTTTGCTTCCCTTTGTCTTCCTAAAAAAGTCATCCGATAATCGATAGGAGTTTGACCATCAGGGGCTGTTACACGAGCTAAACGATAGAATTTTCTGCGGATTGGACTAGCTATTTTTTCTGGTTCAAAATTCTCTATAAGGTCTGTTACAATAAGTGTTTTAGTTGATTTATGAAAAAACACGACCTCTTCGATGACAGAACTTCCCTTAAAAATAAGCTGTTCAATCTCATCAGACCATAGGTCAGGAGCCATATCTGTTAAAGGAGCATCAAATTCTACCTTGACATTCTGACTTTTCGCTCTCTCTTCAACTCCTGGACTAGACCATGCTTGCGCATGAGGATATCTTTTTCTCCAATCTGCAATATAGGCGTAGTGAATCTTATTTGGTGAAATCAGGTAAGCGACTTTGCCCAAAGCGTCTAGTTCAGTAAACAGTCCCTCATTTGGCGCAATCGGAGAGTGAATCCAAAGTTTGCCATCATTTAACTTAACCACCGTCATACGTGTCTGAAAAGGAAGCTTGAAGATCTTCATATCCATTTGAATCAAATCACCATCTACTATCCAGATATTTTGATCAACTTCCTTTAGTGTATACAATGGTTCATAAAGAGAAAGTTCTGGCCTTGACATCATTAACTACTCCTTCGTTTATACTGCCTCTATTATAGCAAAAAGTGGCTATCTAAACCACTTTTTACAGTTATTAATGCCATTATCCTTCTCGTCGCTAACCATTGTTTTTTTGAAAGAAAGAAATCAATCAATCAGTAATTAAAAACTTTTCCTATTGTATCAATCGCATGCGAAAGTTGTTCATTAACAAATTTCATTTGTTCTACATTTGCATCCATATAATAAAGTTCGGATAACCCACCCCTAGGTATAAAAAGCGCATGGTGGATGTTTATCTTTTCTCGAGTATTCAATTTTATATGATGATTTAAGGAGTACTGCAATTCCTTTAAGGTATTCACTTGAGGGTGTACATCTTTTAACTGATACTGTTCGATGATACTTAGCAAGTTATCAATCTCTTTAATCACTTTATTTTCCATAAAATAACCTTTTAGACAAAGCATTAAATCGAATCTAAACAATCCAGTAACTCTTGATAAGAATGAACTTCATAGATTGGTTTAGCTTGCGTTTTATTTTCCAGATAATGCGGATTGTACCAGATAGTATCAATACCAGCGTTATTGCCACCCTGGATATCCGCTGTCAGTGAATCACCAATCATCACGGTATTTTCTTTGCAAAAACCTGGTATTTGCTGTCCAATTATTTCGTAGAAAAGAGCGTCAGGTTTTTGTGTTTGCAACTGTTCTGATATAAATACTTGATTGAAATAAGAAGCTAGTCCAGATTGTGTCAAACGACCAGTCTGAATTGAAGTGATACCATTTGTGGCAGCGTAAAGTTCATAGCCACGATCAATCAGATTATCTAAAAGTTCTATTGCACCAGAAAAAATTTGGCCCTGTTGTGCTAAATAAAACTGGTAGCGCTCTGCTAAATGAATGCCATCTTTCTCAATTCCGAAATGTTCAAACAATCTAGAGAAACGAGTATTGACTAATTCTTGTTTTGTAATCTTTTTCAGCTCCAAGTCCTTCCAGAGACTTTGTTCATAGGTATATAATAATCCTTATATTCTGAATATCAGCAACTCCTTCTTCTTTCAGAAGTTGTGTCAACGCTACATCTTCGGCAGCATCAAAATCAAGCAAGGTATGATCAAGGGTCGAAAAGTAGAAATTTATAAGTCATAAGTATAGTATCCTAAAGTTTCTAAATAATGGTTGTTAAAATGTCTTCACAATCCTTAGCTCTAAGTATATCATATCGAACATCTTATTTCTGAAACTTAGTTCATATCCTAACTAAATTTTTAACTCAGAGTAGGTTAAATTCTTTAAAAAGTTTGTAAAAAAATGAACAATCTTTTTATTTTTAGAAATTTGTCGGAAATATCTTACTATTTTTATGTTATTGTTTGCCTTTTCATTCTTCATTGTGATATAATTCACAGTATAGGGGAGTTTTAGTATTAGACTAGGGGGAGGCTTTATTAAGATTTGTCTGCAAAAATTAACCTATATCGTTAAGTCGTTTATTTTGATTTTTAAATAATTCTATTAGAAGGTATAACACAATGAGCAATAAGAAAAAGTTTAGTATTTTCTCGTTTTTGATTTGCGTCCTGACAACTATTTTTGTTTTTAGTTTAAATAAAACGTTTGCTGAAACTCCAGAAGTTTCAGTAACTGAGTAAATTTGCGAGATACAATCACGGTTGTGAACGTTACAAGCAATGAAGGTGGCAATCTAAATTAGGGATTTAGAGCAATGGGCTATTTCCATTAATGCAACGTATGACTTAGCAGGTAAAAATGTTAAGGCTGGTGACCAAACTACAGTTACCGTACCAGATGCATTAATTATCACATCTGATAGTTTTGAAATTCGCGATATTAACACAAATGAAATTATCGCTCATGCTACTGTTGATGCTGAAAACAAAAAATTAACATTAACGTATACAGACTATGTTGAAAAACATTCCGATACAAATGGATCGTTCTTCTTCTATGCACGAATTGACTTCAAAAAACACCCTCAACAAGGAGAAATTCCAATTGAAGTGACAGTGAACTCAGTAACAAAAGTAGCTGGTAAAGTAACATTTAAAGGTATCGGGGACGGTAACCCAAGACTTTTAACAAAGACTAGCTGGGTTAATAGCGGAAATCATAAAGAAGTTCAATACACAATTTCTGTCAATCGTAACAAACAAAATATCAAGGGTGTAACAATTGAAGATCACTTGAGATTTACTAATGCATCCTATGTAAAAGATAGTATCAAAGTTATCAAAGGTAAGTTTTCTTACGAAACTGGTGAGTGGGTATTCTCTGATCGCGTCGACGTAACAGATCAACACAAGATAACAATCAGTGAAGATGGACAATCATTTGTTATTGATTTAGGTGATATTACTGATCAAGATCAATACCGTATCGATTATAAAGTACAATTAAATTATGAACCTGTAGATGGTGAACTTTTGAAAAACGAGGCAACTCTTAAAGGTAAAGAGATTGAGAGCAAAGATGTAACTAACATTGCTGCAGTTCAAGTCGCTGGTGGTTCTGGTGTTGGTTATGTATTTACAATCAACGTTCATAAAGTGGATGACGCTAACCAACCAATTAAAGGTGCTAAATTTAAAGTAGTACGTGAAGCGAACAACCAAGTAATCGGTGAATACGAAACTGATGAAAATGGTAATATTACTGTTAATGCATTATTAAAAGATAAATATATCTTGACAGAAACAGAAGCTCCTGCAGGATTCGTTATTAAAGACGCTGATACTGTCGTTAATGTTGAAGACTTCGGAACAGATCACGCTGTAACAAAAACAATTGTGAATCCGAAAGAAGAAACAACTACAACAACTACAACGACTTCAACTACTACGACAACTGAAGCCCCTACAACTTCAACTACTACTACAACTGAAGCCCCTACGACTTCAACTACTACAACCGAAGCTCCTACGACTTCAACTACTACAACTGAAGCTCCTACGACTTCAACTACTACAACCGAAGCTCCTACGACTTCAACTACTACGACCGAAGCTCCTACGACTTCAACTACTACGACCGAAGCTCCTACGACTTCAACTACTACAACCGAAGCTCCTACGACTTCAACTACTACAACCGAAGCTCCTATAACTTCAACTACTACTACAACTCCAGAAGTGCCAACTCCTTCTTCATCTTCTGAAACTACAACAACATCTACAGCTCCGTCAGTCTCTTCTGAAACTACAACTACAGAAGAGAAGCCAGGACTTCCAAATACAGGTGAAAGTAAAGGAACATTGTTTACAATCATTGGGGACTGTAACTTTAATTTCATCAATCGTCCTAGTAGCAATCTTGCATAAGTCAAAAAAAGACTAATATAAATTAGGAACTAAAAAAGGTTTACTTTTTAATGAGTAAATTCTTTTTATATTTATGATTAACAATAAAAAAATCGATAACTGTTTGTAGTTATCGATTTTAAAAATATTTTAGTCCTTTTCACCAAGTTTACTATTGATAGTCATCATGATACTTGCAATCTTTTCACCCCAATATGGATCTGAAGCGTAAAGAACGTTCATACCAGATGATTTATTTCCTAGGTAAGTTCTGCCATTATCTATATAATTTTGACGAATCCATTTGGCTGCACCTAAGATTCCCTTATCTACATTATCGAAACTCTTAGCTGAATCGTACGGAGTAGTATCGTAGGCTGCAATACCAAAGAAATTATTCTTATCCTTAGCAATCTGACTACGTCCCCATGCGCTTTCTAGAGCGCTGTGAGCTATAAGGTAGAGTGCATTTACTTGATAGCGTTCTTCAGCTTCTTTAAAGATAGCTCCCTTACCTGCCAAACGACTTCCTTTGATATTCATAAGAGAATATACTTTATCTAATTCTTCAGCTGTGTAATTAGTTGGTTTTCTTAAATCCCTGAATAAGAAAGGATTTTCCGCTGTAAAGTTTTCAAAGTTAATACCATCAGCTGAATAATATTTTTTACCAATAGCCATTGATGAGCTATGAGGGGCTACACGAATACTTGTGTAAGGTGATAACTCATGATAAAGATAATTACCGTCAGTGGCATAGTGAGGAATGAATTCACTGTCTGAGCTGACAGCTACTAAATCACTCTTATTCATATAGCCTGAAAGTCCAGAGATTTTGACTGGAAGTCGACCGTCTTTAGCTTCATCTCCATCAATCGATACAATACTTCCTTGCGAAATATAGCTAAGTTTCTCACCAGAAGCACTATATACATTTGCTGTAATTGGTTTTACTTTGTAGTATGCTGCTGTATCAGAAATCCATTTTCCATTGCTTTGGAAAGAATAGTTTTTTCCATTAATGGTAAAATTACCAGTTACATATACCCCATCTTCTTTGAGATAATACCAGGCGTTATAACTTTTATCAAATATCCACTCATTCTTGGCCATATAACCATAAGATTTGAGATAGTAAGAGCCTTGCCATTGGTTTTCAGCATAAGCACCATCAGATTTTAAGTAGAACCAACTATCGTACTTCTTATCAAAGAACCATTCGCTTTGAGCCATTGCCCCACTATCTTTTAGATAATATTTCTCTTTCCATTGGCTACTTAACATGTCACCATCTTTATGAAAAGAGTACCATGAACCATTGATTTTTTCCCATTTATCCCGGATAGCTTTTCCTGAATCAGTAGCATAATACCACTTCTCATCCAAATGCACCCAATCCTTTTCAGCCATAGCGCCACTAGTTTTGAGAAGGTAGTCATTATAAATGGTTTTACTTAACATGGTACCTGATTCATCAAAACGATACCATGAACCATTGATTTTCTCCCATTTATTACGGATGATTTTTCCTGAATCAGTAGCATAGTACCACTTCTCATCAATTTTCGCCCAACCCCTTTCGTGCATAGCTCCACTACTCTGAAGAAGGTAGTCATTGTAAACGGTATTAGTTAACATGGCACCATTTTCATCGAAGCAATACCAAGCACCGTTGATTTTTTCCCATTTGTTGCGGATGATTTTTCCTGAGTTTGTAGCAAAGTACCACTTGTCATCTATTTTAACCCAAGAATCCTCAACCATAGCACCACTTTTACTTAAGAGGTAGTCATCATAAACAGTATCACTAAGCATCACGCCATCCTGGTTAAAATAGTACCAGCGACCTGCTATTTTTTTCCAATTTGTGACAGCCTTTTTATTCTCATAATAACGCCATTGGCCATTTTCTTTTTGCCAGCCATCTTTATTAACTTCCTCAATTTTTGTTTCAGTTGTTGTTTTTTCCTTATTTTCAGGTGTTTCTTTCTTCGGCGTAATTTGCGAAGATTCTTTTTCTGCCTTGTTCAGACTTTCGTTAGAACTTTGTTTAGTCGATTTATCACGACTGTTTGATTGTTTTTGATCTTCTTTTTCAACTCCATTAGCTACAGCCTGTTCTGAAGTTTGAGCTTTATTTCTAGTTTGTGAATCCTCGGCATAAACAGTAGATTTTGCAAAGCCTGCAATCGAAGAGCAACTGTACTTGCCAGTAAAATCCTTTTCATTGTATTCTCCTTATCATTATATAAATGATGTATTCGTTTTTGATACATAATGTTTAAAACACAGCAATTATCCATTATATTATACAATATTCTATTAAAGATAAAAAGTAGAATAATTAAGAAGAAAGAAAGTTGTAATATTGTTAAAAACATTTTAGAAATAAAAAGTCAATAAAAAGCAGTCGAACAGTAACTGAACGACTACATTTTTCTAATAATTAACCTTCTATTACTTTTGGTACGTTTATTGGTTAGAAGCGGTTTATAAATATAGATAGAATAGCTATGATTGCAAAACTAATACCTACATACCAATATGGTGCATCGAGTGTGGTTGAACGACCAGATAGATTGACAATACCTCGGAATAGTGTGCCTGTTGTAACAATAGCTACTGCCGAATTCCATAAATTAAGGCTAATTCTTGAAAAAAATACGGAAGGACTTTTGAGCAAAATTGCTAGTATTATCCCACCCACCAGAGGTACAGCGAACAAGTAATGCATATGAACTGATGTCTCTCCAAAAACTAAATGCTTCATAAATTCTAGAAAAAAAGCAAAGAAGAAAATCGTAATTAGTGTATAAGAGATGACAGTTTTTTTAAAGCGTTTTTTGTTAGGATTAATAACCGATGTAGACAATATCACTCACCGACCTTTCTGAAATTTTATTTCCTCCAGTTGTTGGTTTTGTTAATAACCTGACCGTTGAAGTAAAGCGTAGATGATCCACCACCATCAAGGTTGTAGGCCGTTTTTACACCGTATGATTTCATGACTTCAGCCATTTGGTACAGTGATAGCCCCTTGCTTTCAGAAGTACGTCCATCTGAAACTACGATAATATAGTGGTTTTCATCAATAATCCCAATCGCAGTACGAGGATTTGATGCCATAGCTTGTCCAACTTCTTCATTTGTTCCTACTGCAATCTCACTATTTTCAACTAAAGCTGGGCCAAAAGCCAAGAGATTGACAACACCATCTTTAACTAGTTGGTCAGCTGAAATTTGATCTTCGTAAATAATCTTGAAAGAACCATCTTTATAAATGGCTAAATCACCATTATTTGAATTTTCACGGACAGTATCACGATAGACGACTCCATTACGGATAACATATCCTGTAGAGTTAGCTCCGTAGTAATCTCCATTGACCGCTAGAATAGCATTATTATCAGCAGCGGTTTCAGAAGTTTTTGCAGTTACATTGGTCCCGAAGGCATTTTGTGCAAAGGCTGTTTTTAGATAATCTGATGAAGTTACTGTAATATCTGCAACGTAGACTTGCGTATTATTAACTGTCGTTTCAGACAAATTGATGGAGATATTATCATCCTTATAACTTGAGTCTGTTACTGTTGCTGTTTTAGCTGCTTGACTTGCCGTGGCAGTATTTGTACTAGAGCTAGTTGATGCTACTGTTGATATAGTCTCAGCAAGGACAAAAGTCTTCAGCATGGAGTAGCTAAAGGATCCTGTCAGAAGTAATCCGAAAACCGAAGCATAAGCATATCGTTTCTTTAAAAATTTCATAGTACAGTTGATGTCCTTTCCTTAAAAATGAATTTCTTCTGAATGGTCCAAGAAACAGCAAAGAGAAGAATTCCAACAATAACCTTAACGATTAAGAGATTCATTCCAAATACTGCATAGAATAGACGAATAAGAAGCGTGTCCAGAACAAAGAGTCCTACTGCCAGACCGAAGTATCCCATCCCTGTTTTCACAAGGCTATCTTCGCTTTTAAAGACTAGTTTTTTATTGGTTGAATAGTTAAAAATTGAGCTGGTCACACGGGCTAATCCATTAGCAAGAAAAATCCGTAAACCAGTTGGGACTGTTGGTAAAAACAAAATAGCTAGAGCATAGACGATATAATCAACAACAAAAGCTACTAAGAGATGATAAGGCAAATTTAAAAATATTTTTTTATAAATCATTAACCCATCTCTAATCGGACGGAAGTGTGAAGCTTCGTTATCATTGATATAAACAGTTTCGATTGGAACTTCCACAATCTCGTATTCTTTAGTCGCCTCAAGAAGCATATTCATTTCATATTCGTACCGTTTCCCTTCTATCTTTAACATAAAAGGGATCAGATTTGTCGTAAAAGCACGAAGTCCTGTTTGTGTATCTGTTACTCCTACTCCTGTTTGTAATTTAAAGAGTGCTTTTGTTAAGCTATTCCCAAAACGGCTACGGAGAGGGACTTTTTCCTGTGAGCACGCACACCCAAGATGAGTTTGTTAGGATTTTCAGAAGCTTTGTTAGCCGTACGGAAAAATATCTCAAATCTTATGCTGACCATCGGCGTCTGCTGTGACTACTGTTCCATAACTATTTTTGTTCTTTGATAAATTGGAAGGCAGTTTTTGAGTGCATGACCTTTCCCTGATTGACTTCATGTCGAAGAATTGTTGCATATTGGGATGCTTTTATCAAAGAAAATATTTTTGACAGGCTGGTGAGCTTCCATCATCGATAATAAGGATTTTGAAATCACTCTTGTCATGAATCTTTTTCAACAAGTTTAATTAATTTATTATCTGGTTGATAGGCTGGTATAACTACATAGTTCATAACGTCACCTCTTTTCTTAGGTAATGGTATAACTATATAAAATTCCGCTTAAAGATAACTTATATCAGTTTTCTTTAAGAAAAAGTTTAGAATAATTTAAGGTTTTGAAAAAGATTGTTAATCGTTGCTTGGAATAAATATACACAATATCCCTTAAATGCCTCAGACTTCACTTAACAAATCATTCAATTAAAAAAGTCAGCCCCAAAGGGTTGACTCATGTTAAATCTTTGATTGAGACTCACTTATTATCGTGTGTCTTTTTTAATAGTGAAATTCCAAAAGAATCCCATTAGAATAGATGCGATAGTAAAGAATAATTTAGAATTTGCCTCACCTGTATTTGGTAACTGTGCTTGTTCTGCTACAGATTTTGACTCTGCTTCTGTTGCTTTTTCGGAACTAAAAGACTGTATCTGTCCAGATTCAGAACTAGAACCAGGAATCGGATCTACCGTAGTTGTAGTTGTTGGCTCCACTGTTGTAATTGTTGGTTCTACTGTCGTTGTAGTTGTCGGCTCTACTGTCGTTGTAGTTGTCGGTTCTACTGTCGTTGTAGTTGTCGGTTCTACTGTCGTTGTAGTTGTCGGTTCTACTGTCGTTGTAGTTGTCGGCTCTACTGTCGTTGTAGTTGTCGGCTCTACTGTCGTTGTAGTTGTCGGCTCTACTGTCGTTGTTATGATTTCCTTTTCATATTCATAAGCAATATGAACTGTTCCATTTTTCAACGTTCCAGTTTCCGAATCAGAAGAAGTCGAGAGTCCAACAAGACGATATGTGATTCCATCAACCATTATTTTGTCAGGTCGTTCAATGTTATTATCCCCGACTTTGTATGTAACTAACTCTCCAGTTGAATCATAAATAGGAAGTTCAGAAATCTTGTTGTATGTTTCTTTTAATTTTTGGTTAGTACCTTTGATAAGATAATCTACAACTACATTACCTGTATATAAAAGCCGATACATCTTGGTCAGCCATATCTTCTTTTTCAGATACATAATAAACTACATTCGTGTTTGCCCTTAGCGTAAATTTATCAACATAATTGAAAAAAAGTTGATTTATCTATATTGGTATCTTCAGGAATTCTTGTCCAATCACCATTATTTGGGGTGATATAGGTATTGGGATTGGACACTGACTTGATAAGATGACCATTCCTTACATAACTTTCATCAATGGATGAAGGGTCTCCCATACCACCAATATCTCCATTATCCAAATCAACTGCTAAATGATGGTTAGAATATTCTTCTAAGTTTTTGAGATCCGGTTTCATAACTCTGAACACCACCTTCTTGACTAGATTTCCAAATCATTCTGGCATCAATTGGTAAGTATTTTATTTTCTTTGCTTCATCAATTGGAACTGTAACTTCTACTTTGTAAGCTTGACTCTTATCAAAATTGGTAAACAAACCATAAGATTCAACTTTGCCATCTGTCATATATCCATATTCGTAGTTGCTAGTATTGACTACATAAGGTGTTTTCCCAGATTCCAGTTCTTCATAAGTCGGTGTATTAAAGGTTTCTCGATCATAATTTTCTGTATCATCAAAGCCAATCTCTTTCATTGGAGCATTGACATTGATAGGTTTGCCCTTTGCGTCTCGTGTACCAATAAGAGTAAATTTTACCGTAGCATCCTTAATCTTAGGAATTCGAATCAAAAGATCATTTACTGTTTGTCCATGAGTGCTAGAACTTATCCTCTGATAAGCAACTGTATAGCTATAAGTGACGCTTTTCCCATCTGTACTTACAGTAGCATTTTGCCCCTCTACGTTAACCTGACCACCATTAGAAATGATATTGTCATTCTTTAAAATTTCAGTACTTGTAGTGTTTTCATCAGTTGCCGAAGTAGAAAAAAATTTGCACTTGGTGATTCAAGAATGGCAATATTAGTAGTAGCAACTTGTTCATCTGCTTTTAGCATTAGTTTGGATATAAGCATTTAATACGAAGACTGAAAGAGATGCTATACCGAATTTTAATAATTTATTCATGATTAAGGACTCCTACTTAGAATATAATATCAGTTAATAAAATTAGACTCATAGTCTAAAAAAATCATCCTTTATTATAAATAAAAAGATTAAGATTGCAACAAATTATATAAATTCCTTCTTTAAAGAACATTTTAGCTATAATCTATATCCAAGAAAAAAATTCCACCAAATTCTATCTAGTGGAGGTTTTTCTTTTATTCTATTTTTTTCTCTTAACTTCTCGACAAAAAGATAGGCTGCTGGACAGGTTAGAGTATTTTTGATTGTGAGAGTTGTTGATTTGGTAGATTTTCTTTCGGTCAGTATGTGGAAATTCTCTACAAGCCTTGGGACGAACATCGTATATAGAACATAGATTATCGCCACCTAGAAATGGACAAGGCATAGATTTAAAAACCTTATCTCCGTCTTCATCAACTTGTAAGAATTCGGCTTCGAAGGCAGGAAGTTTCATCTTAAAAATACTTAGCAATGCGTGTGATATCAGCTTCTTTAAAGTCGGGACCAAGAGTTTTACAACAATTAGCACAAGCTGTACAATCAATCTCTTCAAAAACCTCTTGGTGAATCTCAAGTGCGATCTTATCCAAATTTTTAGGAGCTTTTTTCTTTAGGTTTCCTAGAAATTTTCTGTGTTCCTTTTGTTTTTGTAGCGCTAATTGATGATAATATTCAATATCGATTTCTTTTTGGCATAAATTCTTTTTACATCCTTTTCTAAAAACTAGTATACCATAACTGAAAACAAATAAAAACTACTGCCAAAAAGCAATAGTTTTAATAGGTTAGTTAACCTCGACTACTTCTACAGTATCTTTGCCAAGTAAAATTAGGTGTTTCTCAATTCTATCTATCTGATAAGAACGAGATAGAGCCTCAGCATATAATTCTAATTGACCACGATAACGTTCAATAAGTTGACTTGAAAACTCGTATCGATCGGTCTTATAGTCAAATAGAACAATCTTATCATTATAAAGCAAATAACCATCTAAAATACCACGGACAACAAAGTCTTCCTGACTCTTAGCATCTCTTTTTAACATAGAGAAGGGTTGTTCTCGGTATAGTTTATCTTGATTAGCAAGAATCTCTTGACCAAGAATTGTATCAAAGAAGGATAGGATTTTTTCTAGATTGACTTTCTCCTTAACGGCAGGACTTGCTTGCACTTGATCTAAGGCTTCTGATAGAGTTTTCAAAGTAGGCTTCTTATTGAGGTTAATTCGTTGCATCAATTCATGGGTCGCACTACCAATCTCAGCCCCTGTAACTTTTTCAGTTTTTGAAAAATCTGGAAGCTCAAACTGAACAGTAGTCTCTTTTGGTTTACTTTGACCAGCTACTACAACTCCTTCCATATCCATGACCGGTTCATAGAACTTTTTAATCTGACTCGGTGTCTGAACACTTGGAAGATTAATTGCTGCACGGTGGATCTCGTTATACACTTCCACTTCTTTTAGCATTTCCAACGCATCTTTGATGGCTTCTGACTGACGGTTTTCTGCTTGGGATAGGTTTTGAAGTTGACTTTTATGTTCCAATTCTCCGATAGCTTCTTTGGTTAGGTCTTCTTCACCTTCAAAGCGCACACTAAAGTGCAAATCCTCTTTAGAAAATGCTTGATAGATGGCCCAAATCCAATCCTGGAAATTTTGAGCGTCTAGTCTAATTTCTCGACTCAAAAGACCTTTTCCATTTGTCGGATATTCTTTAGACTCTAATTTTTCACGTGATCCTTTTCCAACTAGATAGAGTTTTTTCTCAGCACGTGTCATGGCTACATAGAGCAAACGCATGAGTTCAGAATAACTTGCTAATTGGAGTTCTTCCTCATTTTGCGTATATGTTAAGCTTGGGATAGATAATTTAATGGTAGATGGAACATATTCCTCTTTTGCATTTGTAGCGACTCTAGCTACATAATTTAATCCAATTCCATTTGTGCGACTGAGGATAACCTCAGACATAGTATCCTTCTTGTTGAATTTTTGATCAATATTGAGGATAAAGACATAAGGAAATTCAAGCCCTTTACTCTTATGAATACTCATAAGTTCTACTGCATCCTTAGGTGGTGCTACAGCAACATTGGCAAGATCATGCTGGGCTTCCAAGACTTGGTCAATCATTCGAATAAATCGGGATAATCCCTTGTAATTACTCTTTTCAAACTGATCCGCTCTTAGAGCAAGGGCGTAGAGATTTGCCTGTCTGGCCTGTCCATTTGGCAAGGCACCAACATAGTCATAGTAAAAGCGGTCGCTATAGATTTTCCAAATGAGATCATAAAGAGAATGTGTTTTAGAATAAAAGCGCCATGAATGGACTGTTTCCATGAAAAATTCTAATTTTTTATGAAGTTCAGACTTAATTAAATCCTTATGAAGACTAGTTTTCGCTTGAGCATTGACTAGTTTCTCATAAAAGTTCTCTTGAACTTTATCCTCAGATTTTTGGAGAGCGAGACGAGCCAATTCATCCTCATCAAAGCTAAACATAGGAGATTTCATTAGAGCAACCAAAGCAAAGTCTTGAAGAGGGTTGTGGATGACACGAAGAGTATCCAACATAACCTGGACTTCTAGGGATTGCAAATAGTTTGCTTGAGCACCGTCTGTCTTGACAGGAATACCATATTCAGACAAGGCGAGCAGAACTTGATCATTACGACTTCGACTAGCAGTTAAGATAACCATGTCCTTGAAAGGTACACCTTTATCATTATGAAGGTGAATTATCTCCTTGAGCACCATTCGCATTTCACCAGTCAGTTTATTAGTTGCAAATTCCTCCTCATCATCAGAATCGCTATCATCATCCTTATCGTACAAGAGAACTTCTGCCTTGTTTTCTGGATTTGATTGAATATCAGTATTTCCAAAAACAAGCTGGTGCATACCAGTCATAAGATATCTCTCAACTTCCTCGTCCATGAGGGTGTTTAAAGACATCGTTCGTAGCATCAAGAACCTCTGAACCGCTCCGGAAGTTTTCCTTAAGTAGAATTAACTGACCTTCTTTGTCATCTTGAGCAAATCTATGAAATTTTTCGTTGAAAATTTGGGGATCTGCCTGTCTAAAACGATAAATAGACTGCTTAATGTCACCCACCATAAAACGATTATGACCGTTTGAGAGGAGTTCTAGCATTCTTTCCTGGATGTGATTGGTATCCTGATATTCATCGACCATGACTTCGTGGAAGCGTTCCTGATACTCTTGTCGAACCTGAGGAAGTTTTCCAAAAATCTCAATGGTATAGTGGCTAATATCAGCAAATTCGAAGGCATTTTTCTTCGCGTTTTCGTTGTCGATAGCATCAACAAATCTCTCATGAAGACTTGGAAAGTCTTTGCCAAGTCCCAGGACTCTTGATGATAATCTTCTTGGAATTTTAGTAAAGTGATTTGATCATTGAGTGCAATCAGCTTTTCAAATTTTGATTTTCTCTCTTGGTTGTAAGCTTCTTTCAAGTCTTGCAGTTCGGCCTTGCGACTGGCGTTTGTGAGAGCTTTACCATTCTTAGCTTTAGAAATATTTACAACTCGCTCTAAAACTTCTTGGTATTGTTCAAAAGTAGATTCATGAGTTAAAGAACCGATTTCATTAAGAACTTGTTGGACAGATTCTAAATAAGCTGCTTTACCGAATTCATTGGCAACATTATCCAGGTGGTAACGGAAAAAGGTTTCTAAATCCCAGAGTTTCTCCTTTATATCGTCTACAAGTTTTTCTTTAGCTATAGTAAAATCAGCATTTTCACAACCTTTTAGGAAAGAATCCTGTAGCCAGGTCTGAGGATTGCTAGTAGATTGCAAAAAATCATAAATCATATAGACCTGTTTACGCAGTCCACGCATCTTTGCTCCTACCTGCAAAGTTTTTGACTAATCGACTAAATTGTTCTTGTTCTTTGCCTTGGTAATGACTTTCAAAAACTTGTCGAAAAACCTCATTTTTTAGGAGAAGTTGTTCACTTTCGTTCTGAAGGATACGAAAGTTTGGAGCAAGATCAAGGAGGTAGCCGTGCTTAGCCAGGAACTTCTGGGTAAAAGAATCCATGGTCCCAATTGCAGCATTGGGTAAATCGGCTAATTGTCTACCAAGATGTTTTTTTAGTTCCACATCTTGCGTTTCTTGGATCTGTTGGCTGATTTTCTTTTCCAAGCGTTCTTTTAACTCAGTTGCTGCCTTAACGGTAAAGGTAGAGATAAAGAGTTGGCGAATTTCTACACCACGCGCTAGTTCGTCAAGAATACGTTCAGCCATGACAAAGGTTTTCCCCGAACCAGCAGAAGCTGAGACTAGAATATTTTGACCAGAACTATAGATTGCTTGAATTTGTTCAGCTGTTTTCTTAGGTTTCTTGTTAAACTGAGCTTCTGCTATTTGTAACTCTTTAATCTCTTCTTGAGATAAAAATTTCATCGCTCCAACTCCTCTCTGATTTTATTAAACCATGCTTCCTTGTCATTGCTCTTAGCTACCTTATCTAACAATCTAGCCTGACCTAGATGATAATTAGCTTCAAAACCTGTAATAGACTGATATTGCTGAACATAGGGCGCAATGCTTCTACCGTTTTCTGTATATGGATTGATAGCAAATTGACCAGATAAAATCTTCTCTGCTGCCTTTTTGTAGATAAGGGCATTATAGTCTAGTAATAATTGGAATTCTTCATCAGATAACTGATACGTCTTGTTTTTATTGTAAAACTCTCCAAGGTGTTGCATCTCTTTTTCGAGAAAGAGACCTTGGTATTTCATGCTCTTATTGGTTTCAGTTACTGCTTTTGAAAGAGTTTTAACAGTTTGTAATGACTGAGTTGGTTCAGACATTTCTAAGTACATAGCACCGAAGAAGTCTTTATTTCCTTCTTTCTTAAGAGCAGCCAAGTATGTTGGCAATTGTGAGTTTAGACCGTTAAAAAATAGAGGAAAGTTAAATTGAGTTAGAGAAGATTTGTAGTCTACAACACCAATAGCATCTGATGTTTTCAAACGGTCAATACGATCGACCTTCCCACGAACATAAATATTACGACCATTATCTAACTGTACAAAAGCTTGTTCCTTGCCACCAAAAACAGCCTCCTCTTGAATTGTTTCGACATCAACATTGTGACGAAGAATATGTCCAGTAGCGCGTGCCACATCTAAGAGAACTTCCTTAGCAAATTGAGATTCTAAACTTTCTTGATAAATAGCTTGAAAGTTTCTTTCTTGACTAGTTTCAGAGATGGCCTGTTCTAAACGTCGGTCAAAGGATGTATCAGCAGGAAGTTTCATTGCACGTTCAAAAATACGGTGCAAGAAATTCCCGTGACTTCTAGCGTCAGGTTTCAATCGCAATTCTTCCTGTAAACCCAATACATATCGGAGGTAATAGCTGTATTCATTTCGATAGAATTCTGTTAGACCAGATGTTGATAGATAAAAATCTTGCTTCTGAGGATATAAAGCTTCCAGTGTATCACTAGCTAAAGTTTTACTTTTTGGACTTGTTGGTAAAACTGGATTTTCTAAACCTTGGTCTTTCAACTTTTTCCCCATGACACGAGCCAGAACTTTTATAAAAGTTAAGTCTTCATCACTTGAAGTTGATTCACCTTGTTGGTGATAGGCAATGAGACTAGACAAAAGACTGTGATAAGAACCGATATCATCTTTCGATAGATTTTTTCTGTCGATTTTCTTTTCGATTTTGCTAAATCCTAAGTTCTGCAATTCCTTCAAATAAATTGACTCTTCACTCTCGTCTTCATTGAATAAACTTGGAGCTGACAAAACTAACTGTTTACGAGCAGAGTTAACCAGAGAAAGCATAGTATAACGATTCTTTTTAAGATTTTCCTGGCTAGCAATCATCAATTGTGAACCTTCTTGAGTCACTTGATTCAAGGTTTCTCTTTCTTCATCGCTCAACAAACTGTTATTTTGAGTGATTTTTGGCAAGTTGTTCTGACTTAAACCAAGCGCATAGATATAATCGGATGTCAACGGTGAAATTAAATCATAACTCTGCACCAGAACAGTATCTACTGTTGCTGGAATTGTACGGTAATTTGACAAAGACATACCCGAATGAAGAAGTGCTAAGGAATCATCTAAAGTGACCTGAGAACCTTCAAACACGGTTTGCAAATTGCTCCATGACATGGCAAAAAGCCTTCCAGACTTCTTCTTGTCTTTCTTGTTCAGATACCTCAATGTTTCTGTTAAGACTTGTAACTGCTTGGTCACATGAGCTTCCTTCAAAAAGTTGTTCCATTTAGCAAGAAGATTTTCAGCCTTTTGCTTGCGACTTCCTAGTAAATTTTCTAAAGGTGTAATGATACGAAGTCGAAAGTTCATTTAATTTTTCTAGATCAAACTTTCCGTGATGTGACTTTTGTAAACTCTTGTTTAAAAACTAGAAAGACCATCAATCCCCAGATAGCGGAGATATTGTTCAAAGCTATCAATTTCCTCTTGACTAAAGGTCAGTATACAAACCAGTGCGTAGGAGATTAATCAAATCTTCCTGACGAAAATTGTATCGTTTCAAACGTCCGATGGATTCTACAAATTGCGTTAAAGGATGATGAGCCATGGACTCACTCTTGCCCAGATAAAATGGAATCTGATACTGATTAAATATTGTCTGCAAAGACAGTTTATAAGACTCTACATCTCCTAGCAGGATTCGAAAATTCTTATAGCTCAGTTCTGAGTCTTGGTGCAATTTTTGGCGAATATTGCGAGCAACTAACTCCAGCTCTTCTTTTTGTGTCAGACAAGACCAGATTTGCAAGTCCTTTCTATCTTCGTCATTCACGTCTAAATTAATTTCGGAATAATCATAAGCACTTTCGAGAAGCCTTGAAGTTTTGGCAAAGGCATCAAGTTTCTCATGGTCTTGACAAGCATTTTCTGCCTTGGTCTGATATTTAAAAGCCAAATGACGTAGAAACTCAACACTGAGCTTGATAGAGATTCCTTCAGTAAAAGGACTTGTATAAGCTTTTTAGTCGCATAAACCCCAATGACAATTTCAACACCCTTACGATGAAGCAAATCCACTAGGTGTTCTTCTTCTGAAGAGAAACGAGTAAAACCATCAATAACTAACGCAATCTGGCTAAAATCACTACTTACCTTGTTTTCTTCGATAGCATTGATCAGATAGGTTAATGGACTCCCTGTGAAATTTGTCCTTGATTGAGATATGCTGTTACCTTTTCAAAAATCAAGAGTAAATCAGAACGTTTATCAGCGTCAGATAGACTTTCTAAATCCAAAAAGCTCATCTTTGCAGTTGTCATTTCATGATAAATCTCAATCAGTTGTTGGATGAATTGCGGATCTTGCTTAATAGCCCCTATAAACACGCAAATCCTTAGCATCTATCTCAGACAAACATTTATAAAAAGCCATACCCAGACCAATATCATCGAGACTAGATTTTGCTGGTATATCGTTTAAAACCAGATAACGAGCCATTTGAGCAAAAGCGCGTGACTGTAATCGCAAAAAGAAGCCTGCTGACTCAAGCACTCCAGCACGGCACGTTCCTTTTTCAAAAGAAAGAGTTAGGGGCAATATAAAAGACACGTTTACCTTGGTCAACTAGTCCTTGAGCCTCCTTGGTCAGGATTTCTGTTAAAAGAGTCCGAGTATCGGTATAAAGTAGTTTCATCTCTGCCTCATTTGTTTTTGTCATTACCTTTTATTATATCATTTTTAAGTCAAAACAGATTTGATATAAAGCCCTATATTTTCAACCTGTCCCGATATCAAAAAAAGTCAGAATAAACTCCGACTTTTTATTATTTACCTACCAGAAAACAAGAGTACCCATAATTCCCAAAAATGCAGTAATGTTAAATCATGATGTGAAGTAAAAATAGGATAATAGAGAGATGAGTTTTTCGGTAGAGGAATGCTAAAATTGCTCCTCCACTTGCATAGGTGAAAAAGGCAGTGGTGTTATACCATCAGCAACATGCACATAGCCAAAGACACAGGCTGATAGTAAAACATCTCCATACCAAGGTGAATCTTTCAAAAATGTATTCATCAGAACTCCTCGATATACCAATTCTTCTGTAATTGGTCCTAACAGACAAACAATAAGTAAAAGATAAGGTAACTCTTGTCGCCCTGTCATCTCAGTCAATTCATTTAAAGCGATTTGATTGGACGTTGCTGGGGTTAAAAAGAAAACACAATATCTGAAAGATAACTGACTCCATAAGCAAGAAGCAAATAAACTGGATATCTCCATTTCCACTTCAACTCAAGAATTCTTCTACCTTCGAATACTAGTAAATAAAGAATAGCTAGAAAAGTAACGCTAAACTCTAAAAAAGAAAGAATTTGAAAAAATTCTCTACTAGCAGCACAAGTCTACCTGCAAAATGATTAAAAATCCACCAAAACCATGTCTTTCTATAAATGATTACCAACAAGGCTAGTAAAACCTGTACTGTTCTTCTTTTCATGATAGGACCTCTGCTTTTTTTATACTTTTACTCTATAAAATTAAATGCTCACAAATTTAGTATATCATATTTTTGTTATCTATCTAGTAAAAATCCTAAAAAGAAATAGCATTTCTCCTTACTTTAGCCTTATTTGTCTAAAATATGCTATAATATAGGCAGAACACGTAAAAAGGTAAATACTATGATTAAATTACTTGCCCTAGATATGGATGGTACTCTTCTCAACGAAGCCAAGGAAATTCCTCAGGCTCATATTGATGCTATTCATAAGGCTATCGAAAAAGGTGTCAAACTGGTCCTCTGTACTGGTCGTCCTCTCTTTGGAGTTCTTCCCTACTATAAAAAACTAGGTCTTGATTTGCAGAATGAATACGTTATTGTCAACAATGGTTGTTCTACCCACCAAACTAGTGACTGGGGCCTTGTTGACTGGCGAGAACTTAGTAAATCTGACATCGAATACCTGAATGAACTTGCTGAAAAGAGTGAGGTCCAGTTGACTCTCTTTGACGAGGAACACTACTTCGTTCTCGGAGGCAAACCAAATCCTATTGTTCAATATGATGCTACACTTGTCTTTGCTGACCTGACTGAAATCTCACTGGAAGAAGCTACTAGCGGGAAATATCGCATGTTCCAAGGCATGTTCTTAGGCACAAAAGAGCAAACAGATGATTTTGAACAACGATTTGCTGATGAACTTTGTCAGAGATTTAGCGGTGTTCGTTCTCAACCTGTTATCTATGAGGCGATGCCACTTGGCACAACCAAGGCTTCTGCTCTTTCTCGCTTGGCTGAGATTTTGGATATCCAACCTTCTGAAATCATGGCAATGGGTGATGCCAATAACGACATTGAGATGTTGGAGTTTGCAGGGTTAGGGATTGCTATGGGAAATGCCAGCGACTACGTCAAATCTCTCGCGGATGCCGTAACAACTAGCAACGAAGAAGAGGGCGTTGCACGCGCTATTGAAAAATATATTTTGTAAACAAATAAAAGCAACCAGCAGAACATTCTGCTAGTTGCTTTTTATTTTTAAAATAAAGCTGTCAAAGCTGTGATAATCCCAAAAACAATACCTGGTGCATTAGCTGCTGCCAAAGGAATATCACGTTCTTTTTTAAAGAGTCCGTAGTAAACCCAAAGACTACAGTTAATTGCAGCTACTGCTGGCTGAATAAAGTTTCCCTTTTTGACCTGCAAGGTTGTTCATAATTTGTGGAATATATGAGATATACATCATCACAGACATAAAGGTTGCAATCCAACCCAACGTTTTCATTTGCTTTTCAGTCATTTTCTTCTCCTTTCGACTTAGAACCACTGTATTATACACTATTTTTTTCAAATTCATGTAAGCAAAAAGTTTCCATTATTATGAAAACGTAAATTATTACAATCATGTGATAAGATAATCATCAAAAATCCCTCTGAATATTACAGAGGGATTTTTTTATTCGTTTGAGAAAACTTACTTTTTCTCAAATCGGTGCTACACTGGCTAAGAGTTTTTTTGAGACCAACCTCTGGAAAAATTGATTTTCAATTCCTGTAGTTGATCCACTGCCTGAAACTTCCAGAACAGTTCCTTCGCCCCATTTTTTTATGAAGGGCAATATCCCCAACAGACCAGTTTGTATCACTAGAATCTTGCTTATTCCCAGCCGCAAATTGTCCAAATGGTAAACCACTTGATTGGATCGATGTAGGAGCAGCATTCCGCTTTCGTTCTTGAAGCGCCTGAGCGAGACTCATTCCTTTACCAAATGCTGTTCCTCCGCCACTATAAGACGCTTTTAAAACTTGTATTAGCCGGACGTGCTAATCCTTGATAGGTCAACAAATCTGAACTAATCTCATTGATAAAGCGTGTGGGACGATTGTAACTAGTACGTCCGAATAGCAAGCGAGAGCTTGCATTGGTCAGATAAAGAATTTTCTCGGCGCGCGTGATTCCTACATAAGCCAAACGACGTTCTTCTTCTAATTCATCTGGATCTTCAGTAGCGCGACTGAGTGGGAAAACATTTTCCTCCATACCAATGATAAAGACAACAGGAAACTCAAGCCCTTTGGCCGCGTGAAGAGTCATCAAGGTTACTTCAGATGTCTCTTGGCTACCAGAGTCCGTATCTGCTATCAAAGCCAAGTCGTTCAGGAATCGACTAAGTTTATCTAGTCCTGTTTCCTCTTCATCACTTTCAGGATCATCATCGAAGTTTTTCGTAACAGAGAGGAACTCCTCGATATTTTCAACCCGAGCCTTACTTTCCAAGGTTGCTTGGGCCTTAAGTAAATCAACATAACCTGTTCTTTCTATTACTGCTTCTACCAACTCAGTGATTGTCAATCGGTCCAGTTGTTCACGCAAATCAAAAATCATATTAGCGAAGTCCCAAATAGATTGAGCAGCTTTCCCCTTGATACCAGACAACATGATATTTGCAGAGGCATCTAACATAGACATTTCTTGCATGTTCGCAAAGTCACGAATCTTCTCAACAGTTCCTGGGCCAATACCACGTTTTGGTTCGTTGATAATGCGTTCAAAACTGATATTGTCACTCAAATTAGCAATAAGGTTAAGATAAGCAATAATATCACGAATTTCCTTACGACTGTAGAATTTTGTTCCACCAACCATTGTGTACGGAATATTTGACTTAAGCAGAGCTTCCTCTATGGTACGTGACTGGGCATTAGTACGATAAAGAACTGCAAGTCTTTATGTAGGAAGTTGTGGCTACGTCCAAGTTCATCAATCGTTTTAGCTACAAAGACAGCCTCGTCCTGTTCATCATTAGCACGATAGTAAATGATTTGTTCCCCATCTGCATTTTGAGTCCAAAGGTTCTTAGGACGACGGTTCTTATTATTTTTGATAACATCGTTGGCAGCTTGTAGGATGGTTTTAGTGGAACGATAATTTTCCTCTAACAAGACTACCTTAGCATCTGGATAATCCTTCTCAAAATCGAGGATATTCTGCATATCTGCACCACGCCAACCATAGATAGACTGGTCTGCATCCCCAACTACACAGATATTTTTGAAACGAGAAGCTAAGAGTTTAACAAGTTGATATTGAGCGTGGTTTGTATCTTGATATTCATCCACATGGATATACTGGAACTTTTGCTGGTAGTATGTCAAGACATCTGGATTCTGATCAAAAAGTCGCAGCGTCAACATGATCAAATCATCAAAGTCTACTGACTCAGACTGACGAAGCTCCTTTTGGTATGCAGTATAACATTTAGCCACAATATCAGTATACAAATCTCCAGCTTGAGCAGCATAAGCCACATCATCAATCAGGTCATTCTTAGCATTAGAAATAGTTCCTAAAATAGAACGTTCATTCCATTTTTTAGGATCTAAGTTTAATTGTTTTAAGATACGCTTCATCAGTGTTCGTTGCTCACCTGGATCGATGATTGTAAAATTACGATTATAGCCAATATGATCTGCATCCCGACGTAAGATACGAACACACATGGAGTGAAAGGTCGCAATCAAACAATCCTGGGTAGCTGGATTCAAACCATAGGCACGCTCCTTCATTTCACGAGCGGCCTTATTGGTAAAGGTAATAGCTAGGATATTCCATGGATGGACCATCTTTTCATCAATCAAGTAAGCAATACGATGGGTCAAAACTCGTGTTTTCCCAGAACCAGCCCCTGCCATGATTAGCAGTGGACCTTCTGTAGTCTGTACCGCTTCCGCTTGGCGGTCATTCATACCGTTTAATAAAGGGTTCATTTTCTCTTCCTATTCTTCAAATCAATGTTTCTATTATATCAAAAAAGACGAAAAATAACTCGGACTTGGACGAGCTTATTTTACAAAAAAAGAACACCAAGCAGTGTTCTTTGTATTTTAATCATGAATTGATTCTAAGAGTGTCAAGAGTGCTTGTGCTGAGCGACGTCCAGCTTCTACGATAAATTCATCAAAAGAAATAGAAGCTTCGTGATTTGCATTATCACTCATAGCACGAACAACCAAGAATGGTAGTTCCAAGGCATTTGCTGCCTGAGCAATAGCTGCACCTTCCATCTCAACCGCAAGAACCTGAGGAAAGTGTTCTTTAATGGCCTTGATCTTATCATCACCAGCTACAAAACTGTCTCCAGTCGCAATCAAACCTAAATGCCAATTTTGATCAAGTTTAGATAAGCTCTCTTGAATCAAAGTAACAAACTTTTTGTCTGATTCAAAGTAAAGTGGTTGTTGTGCCATTTGACCGTATTCATAACCAAAAGCAGTCACATCAACATCGTGGTAAGCTAGTTTTTCAGCAATCACGACATCTCCTACTGAGATACCTTCAGCAAGGGCACCAGCCGAACCTGTATTGATGACAGCATCCACTCTAAAGTGATCAGCTAAGATTGCAACACTCATGGCAGCCATGACTTTTCCAATACCACTTTCCACTAATACAAGCTCAACAGCTCCAATCCTTCCAGTGTGATAAGTATTGCCCAGAACCTTTTCTTGACTAGCATTCTCCAAGTGTTGAATCAGGTAGGCAAGTTCTTCTGGCATCGCTGCAATAATACCGATTTTCATGACATCCCCCATTAAATAAATCTCATTGCTAAAACTAGCAGAATCAAGAGAAGAATAACAGCAAATAGAATCTTATTTAATTTTAGAATTAAAGACATTTCTCTTGGTATTTTTCGATTCGACGACTCTTATGGATTTGAGATTCAACCTCAATCGTTAGAGTATCTTCACTAAATCCATGGTCACTTGAACGTGAAGCTCTATAATGATGAGATGAAGTAGATAATATCTTTGTCTCTTGATCATCTACTAAAGTGGGACCAGAGATGTCTTCACCACGATTAGCGCGTTCGATAATTTCGTCTGTTAATAAAGGTTTTCCCATGGGTTCCTCCTCTATTTTTCTTGTAATTCCCAGTACTGGATGGCCATGATAGTTTTGGCATCACAAATATCACCAGACTGGATGAGTTGTTTTGCTTGTTCAAGGCTAACTTCTAGTAATTCTAAAGTTTCATCTTCATCTTGTGGACGTGGATTTTCGACTTTGGATAGGTTGCTTGCCAAGTACAGTTTCAATCTTTCATTACAAAATCCAATAGCTGAATAGAAATCATATAAAAGAGTCAAATCCCCTGTGTAGGCTGCTTCTTCTTCTAATTCACGAAGAGCTGCTGCTTCTGGATCTGCATTTTCACCGACTTCTAATTTTCCAGCAGGAATTTCGTAAGAAACTTTTTCAATTGCCTTGCGATATTGCTTCACTAAGACAATCTTGTTTTTCTTGAGTAACTGCAAGAACACATACTGCACCGTTATGGAAAATCAAATCGCGTTGAGCCGTCCCTTTTCCTGAAGGAAGTTCAACCTGGTCTTGAACTAATTGGAAAATAGGACCTTTATAGATTTCTTTTCGACTAATCGTCTTCTCTTCAAATTCCATGGTTAGCTCCTATTTGTTTTTAGGATGGTGAGGGAGACGAGTTGCATATTCGTCCTTATTGACTTGACGGCCTCGCCCGATAGCAATTGCATCAGCAGGCACATCTTTAGTAATTGTTGAACCTGCACCAACAAGAGAGTTATCCCCCTAGTTCTACTGGAGCGATAATCGTTGAATTTGATCCGACAAAGACATTGTTACCGATGACAGTTTTAAACTTGTGTTGACCATCGTAATTCACAGTGATGGTTCCTGCACCAAAGTTGACGTCACTTCCAACTTCACAATTTCCAATGTAAGTCAAATGACCCGCTTTAGTATTTTCACCAATTGAAGAACCTTTTACTTCGACAAAGTTTCCGATATGAACATCTTTTGCCAAGTTAGAACCTGGACGAATATGAGCGTAAGGGCCAACAGTAGCACCATCTGCAACACTACTTTCCTCAATCATTGAATTAGTAATCACTGCCCCTGATCCAATAGTACTATCAACAATATATGTTCCATTTGTCAAAACAGTCTCTGAACCAATCTTACTAGAACCTTTGAGGGTTACATTTGCTTCAATTTGAACATCTGGAGCAATCTCAACATCAACATCAATATAAGTCGCATCTGGATTTACAAACTAACACCATTGACCATATGAGCTTGGTTAATACGACGACGCATAACAGCTTCTGCTGTAGCTAGTGCCACACGGTCATTTACACCGAGACTTTCATCAAAGTCTTTCAGAGTATAAGCTCCAACTTTCTCACCAGCTTCACGGAAAATACCAATTACATCAGTAATATAGTATTCACCTTGAGCGTTGTTGGTATTAATATTCTTAAGTGCTTCAAAGAGACGAGCGTTATCAAAAACATAGGTTCCTGTATTGATTTCCTTGATTTGTTTCTCGAAATCAGTCGCATCCTTTTGTTCAACAATACGGAGCACTTCTGCATTTTCATTACGAACAATACGTCCATAACCAAATGGGTCGTCAGCTTCTGCAGTTAAGATTGTTGCTACATTTTTGTGGTTTACATGGAAATCAATCAAGTTCTTTAGACTTTCACCAGTGATTAGTGGTGTGTCTCCTGCGATAACCAATGTTTGTCCAGAAAGACCTTCAAGAATTGGCTCAGCCATCATTACTGCATGGCCAGTACCTAATTGCTCAGACTGTCTCACAAAGTCAGTTTGTCCGGCTAAAACTTGTTCAACAAGCTCAGCCTTATGTCCAACAACTGTAACAGTCTTTTCTGGGTCAATTTCACCTACACTACGAAAAACATGCTCAAGCATTGAAATTCCCGCAACCTTGTGCATAACCTTCGGTAAATCTGATTTCATACGGGTACCCTTACCCGCTGCTAAAATAATTGCATAATTTGCCATATTTTTCTCTTTTCTATAGAAATTCTTTATTATTATACCACAATTTAGTTCACGATACACAAATTTGATGAACTCAATACCACTCAAAAGACTGTCATTACTCAATTTTGAGTAAATATTTTGATTTTTCATTATTTACGATAAACTATAGAGGTATGAGAAAAAAAATTCGTCCAGCTTTTATAGTTATTATATTTGCTGCTTTTATAGGACTCTTGATTCTCAATCGTCCACGATTCGAAGAACACCCTGTAAAAACTAAACAAAATCCAGTACAAATAGAAACACAAGCTCTACATAACTTGGATAAGCCTATCATCGATATCTCTGGCTGGCAAAGACCTTCAGAAATCAACTATGATATTTTATCTCAAAACATCTCTGGTGCGATTGTTCGAGTTCACGGAGGAAACCAGATCACTACTGAGAACGATGCATCTTATACAAATGGAATAGATAAAGCTTATAAAAGTCATATTTCAGAGTTTCAAAAACGAAATATCCCAGTTGCTGTATATGCATACGTTTCTGGAAAAAGTGTAGAGGAAATGGAAAAAGCAGCTGAATCATTTTATAATTCAGCCTCGCCTTATAACCCTAGTTACTATTGGTTAGATGTCGAAGAAAAAACCATGTCTGATATGAACAAAGGAGTTGAAGCTTTCCGTGCTAAACTAGAATCACTTGGTGCTAAAAACATCGGTATCTATATTGGTGTTTACTTCATGCAAGAACATAGCATCAGTACAGATAAATTTTCTGCTATTTGGATTCCTTCTTATGGACTTGACTCAGGTTACTTTGAAAGTTCACCAAATACAGAACTTGACTTTGACCTTCACCAATATACCTCAAAAAGGAAAAATAGTAGGGATTTGAACATCATTTAGACTTAAACATCATTTCCTTTATCAAAAAGATAAGGAAGAGACATTTAGAAAAGTTATTCTTAAAAGCCTTAAATATAATTAGCAAGTTTGACATTACTTCTGCTTGCTTTTTTTATTTCTCTTACTTTGTGTTATAATACTAGAAGAGTTTTTAATGAAAAATAATGTACGGAGAGAGTTTATGTTATCTTGGATTTCAAAAAAATTATTAAAGGGTATTGTTATTGCGTTAGGCTTTATTTTACCAGGAATTTCTGGTGGTGTTCTAGCAGCAATCTTGGGTATTTACGAGAGAATGATTCGATTCTTAGCTCACCCATTTAAAAATTTTTAAAGAAGATGTTCTTTATTTTTACCAGTTGCAATTGGGATGTTACTAGGTATTGGACTATTTTTCATATCCTATTGAATATCTCCTTGAACACTACCAGGTTTATGTATTATGGAGCTTTGCGGGTGCCATTATTGGAACTGTCCCAAGCCTTGTAAGGGAAGCTACTAAGGACTCCGAAAGAGATAAGATAGATATGATTTTGTTTTGGGCAACCTTCATCATTTCAGGGATTGGACTTTATGCTTTAAACTTTGTAGTAGGTTCACTAAATGCAAGTTTTACAAGCTTTATCTTAGCTGGTGCCCTTCTTGCTTTAGGAGTTTTAGTCCCAGGATTAAGTCCTTCAAACCTTCTCTTAATTTTAGGACTATATAGTCCAATGTTGACTGGTTTCAAGACTTTTGATTTAATCGGAACTTTTCTCCCAATTGCAATTGGAGCTGGAGCAACTCTGATTATTTTCTCAAAAGTTAATGGATTATGCTCTTCGTGTCTACCACTCTCGTGTCTATCACTTTATCATTGGGATCGTCCTTTCAAGCACTCTCCTGATTTTGATTCCAAACGCTGGTAACGCTGAAAGCATCAGCTATAGTGGCTTATCTCTTGTTTCCTATGTCATTATTGCCTTCTTCTTCGCCCTTGGCATTTGGTTAGGGATTTGGATGAGTCAATTGGAGGATAAGTACAAATAATGGCAAAAAAAACTAAAGTAAAGAAGACCTTAGTCGAACAAATATTAGCTAAGGCAGGTGTTGAACACCAAGGGATTCACATCAATGCTTTTAGAGGAGAGCTTCCTTCTGAGTATGAGAGAAAGTCACATTTTTAAAAACACTAGCTCTTTTTAGGGGACAAGACTGGTCCAGTTATTGGGATTGTTCCTATTACTGAACATCTTTCTGAAAAGAAATTAGCAAAGATTTCTGGTAATAAAAAAGTGAGTATGATTCCGCAAAAGGATTTAGAAAAAACAACTGGGTATATCCATGGTGCAAATAACCCTGTCGGTATCCGTCAAAAACACAACTACCCAATTTATATTGATGAAAGTGCATTGGAATTGGAAAAATGATTGTTTCTGCTGGAGAAGTCGGACACAGCATTATCATTGCTCCACAAGATTTGGCAAACTTTGTTAAAGCGAACTTTGTAGATATTTTGGAGGAAAACAAGTTATGAAACTTTACTTTGTTCGTCATGGTCGAACAGTCTGGAATCTAGAAGGTCGCTTTCAAGGTGCAGGTGGAGATTCCCCACTTCTTCCTGAGTCCATTGAGACCTTAAAGGAACTCGGTCAATATCTTAAAGATGTTTCATTTGATAAAATTTATTCGAGTGATTTACCAAGGGCTGTTAAATCAGCTGAAATTATTCAAAGCCAACTGACAAACCCATGTCCTTTGGAAAGTGTTCCCGAGCTAAGAGAATGGCACCTTGGAAAACTAGAAGGGTTAAAAATTGCCACTTTAAACGCAATTTATCCTCAGCAGATTCAAGCCTTTAAAACAAACTTAGCCAAGTTTGACACGAGCATGTTCGAAGCTGAATCCCTCTACAGCACAACTCAACGAACCATTCAATTTATTAAATCTTTGAAAAACACGAAGGCAGAACAACTATTACTGGTTGGCCACGGAGCAAATCTTACTGCAAGCCTTCGAACACTTTTAGGATTTAATGAAGCGCATCTTCGTAAAAATGGTGGTTTGGTCAATGCAAGTCTAACAATTATAGAGACCGACGACTTCGAAAAATTTACTCTTAAGACTTGGAACGATACTTCTATCAAAAAATAATTGAACTTGATCTATTACGTCAAGTTCTTTTTAGTTTTTATAGAATATCCGTGAATTTCTTGACTTTTTATGATAAAATGGGAGTATCGTGAAAAAATTGATTTATTATTTCAAAATTTGATTAAAAACTAGGAGGAACCAATGTCAACAGAACATATGGAAGAATTGAATGACCAACAGATCGTTCGCCGTGAAAAAATGGCTGCGCTCCGTGAACAAGGAATTGATCCATTCGGTAAACGTTTTGAACGTACTGCTAACTCTCAAGAACTAAAAGATAAATTTGCTGACCTTGATAAAGAACAACTACACGAATTAAACGAAACTGCTACTATCGCTGGACGTTTAGTCACAAAACGTGGGAAAGGTAAAGTCGGTTTTGCTCACCTTCAAGACCGCGAAGGCCAAATTCAAATCTACGTTCGTAAAGATGCTGTCGGTGAAGAAAACTACGAAATCTTTAAGAAAGCTGACCTTGGTGACTTCCTAGGTGTTGAAGGTGAAGTGATGCGTACGGATATGGGAGAACTCTCTATCAAGGCTACTCACATCACACACTTGTCTAAAGCCCTTCGTCCCCTTCCAGAGAAATTCCACGGACTTTCAGACGTTGAAACAATCTACCGTAAACGTTACCTTGATTTGATTTCTAACCGTGAAAGCTTTGATCGCTTCGTCACACGTTCAAAAATCATCTCTGAAATCCGTCGTTACCTCGATGCTCAAGGTTTCCTTGAAGTCGAAACACCTGTTCTTCACAACGAAGCTGGTGGTGCTGCTGCTCGCCCATTCATCACACACCACAATGCACAAAACATCGACATGGTACTTCGTATCGCGACTGAGCTTCACTTGAAACGCCTTATCGTTGGTGGTATGGAACGTGTTTATGAGATCGGTCGTATCTTCCGTAACGAAGGAATGGATGCTACACACAACCCTGAGTTTACTTCTATCGAAGTTTATCAAGCTTATGCAGACTTCCACGATATCATGGACTTGACTGAAGGTATTATCCAACACGTAGCTAAAAGCTGTTAAAGGTGACGGTCCAGTTATCTATCAAGGAACTGAAATCAAAGATCAATGAACCATTTAAACGAGTACACATGGTTGATGCAATCAAGGAAATTACTGGTGTTGATTTCTGGAAAGATATGACTTTCGAAGAAGCTAAAAGCTATCGCAGCTGAGAAGAAAGTTCCAGTTGAAAAACACTACACAGAAGTTGGTCACATCATCAATGCCTTCTTTTGAAGAATTTGTTGAAGAAACATTGATTCAACCAACATTTGTATACGGTCACCCAGTAGCTGTATCACCACTTGCTAAGAAAAAAATCCTGAAGATGAGCGCTTTACAGATCGTTTCGAGCTCTTCATCATGACTAAAGAATACGGAAATGCCTTTACTGAGTTGAATGATCCAATCGATCAACTTAGCCGTTTCGAAGCCCAAGCTAAAGCTAAAGAACTTGGTGACGATGAAGCAACTGGCATTGACTACGATTACATTGAAGCACTTGAATACGGTATGCCACCAACAGGTGGTTTGGGAATCGGTATCGACCGTCTCTGCATGCTACTCACAGATACTACTACTATCCGTGACGTACTGCTTTTCCCAACTATGAAATAATCAACAAAAACTCCTAGAAAATTTTCTAGGAGTTTTAAATAACTAGAAAGACAACCTTACATTTGAAGGTTGTCTTTTTGTTTACTTAGAATAAACCGAGAACTGTTCCATCGCTTTCAACATCCATATTGAGAGCAGCTGGTCGTTTTGGAAGTCCAGGCATGGTCATAACGTCACCAGTGAGCGCAACGATAAAGCCTGCCCCCAATTTTTGGTACCAATTCACGAATAGTAATTTCAAAGTTTTCAGGTGCACCAAGAGCATTTAGGATTATCTGAGAAACTGTATTGAGTTTTTCGCCATACAGATTGGCAATTTGTCCCAAACCGTTTTGTACGATTTGTGCGATTTGAGTTTGAGCTTTCTTCTCGAAGTTTACTTTGCTTCCACGATAGATTTCAGTGACAATCTTTTTCAATCTTTTCTTGTACTGAAAGGTCATTGTGATACAAACGTTTGTAGTTAGCAGGGTTTTTCGTCAATTGTTTTGACAAGCGTTTCAGCTAGAGCCACTCCTCCTTCAGCTCCATCAGCCCATACGCTAGCTAACTCAACCGGAACATCAATGGAAGCACAAAGTTCTTTCAAAAGCTGCGATTTCTGCTTCTGTATCAGATACAAATTCGTTAATAGCAACAACTGCTGGAATACCAAATTTACGGATATTTTTCAACGTGACGTTTCAAGTTTGCAAATCCTGCACGAACTGCTTCTACATTTTCTTCTGTCAAAGCATCCTTAGCTACTCCACCATTCATCTTAAGAGCACGAAGAGTTGCAACGATAACTACTGCATCTGGCGCAGTTGGCAAGTTTGGAGTTTTGATATCAAGGAATTTCTCTGCACCAAGGTCTGCACCAAAACCTGCTTCTGTTACTGTGTAATCTGCCAAATGAAGGGCTGTAGTTGTAGCCAAGACAGAGTTACATCCGTGTGCGATATTGGCAAATGGGCCACCATGTACAAAGGCAGGTGTTCCATAGATGGTTTGAACCAAGTTCGGTTTGATAGCATCTTTCAATATCAATGCCAAGGCACCTTCAACCTGTAAATCACCAACTGAAACAGGTGTACGGTCATAACGGTAACCGATAACGATATTAGCCAAACGACGTTTTAAATCTTCAATATCAGTTGCTAAGCAAAGGATTGCCATGATTTCTGAAGCAACAGTGATATCAAATCCATCTTCACGTGGAATACCATTAAGCGGACCACCAAGGCCAACAGTTACGTGACGAAGGGCGCGGTCATTCAAGTCCACTACGCGTTTCCAGAGAATACGGCGTTGGTCGATACCTAGCTCATTCCCTTGATGCAAGTGATTGTCAATCAAGGCAGAAAGAGCATTGTTTGCAGTTGTAATAGCATGCATATCACCAGTAAAGTGAAGGTTGATATCTTCCATTGGTAAAACTTGCGCATAACCACCACCGGCTGCGCCACCTTTAATCCCCATAACAGGACCAAGAGATGGTTCGCGGATAGCAATCATGGTTTTCTTACCAATCTTATTCAAGGCGTCTGCAAGCCCGATAGTGATGGTTGATTTTCCTTCACCTGCTGGTGTTGGGTTAATGGCTGTTACCAAGATCAATTTACCGACTGAATTACTTTCAACCTCACGGATCTTATCAAAGCTTAGCTTAGCCTTATATTTTCCATACAACTCCAAATCATCGTAAGAAATACCAAGTTTCTCAACAACATCAACTATTGGTTTTAGCTCGATACTCTGTGCGATTTCAATATCTGTTTTCATTCAAAAACTCCTCTACATCTAATGTGTTAACTCATTATATCATAAAAACAAGATTTATTTATACAAAAATGAATTTATTGTTCGTATTTTTTCCCATAATTCTGTGAAATTACAAGAATCATCTATTTTTTTTATATGTCTTTATAGATAATAACTATAATAACTCAAAGCTAAACTAAACCGCTTTCTTTGACTTAAAAACATTTTTTTGTGTAGAATGGTTCTATGAAAATTTTAGTAACTTCTGGTGGTACTAGTGAGGCTATAGACCGTGTTCGCTCTATCACGAATCACTCTACTGGTCGATCTTGGCTTGGTTATAACAGAAGCTTTTAATAAAAAGCAGGTCATGAAGTTTGCTTGATTACAACTTCTCATGCAATTAAACCAGCTAGTCATCCAAATCTTAAAAATTATAGAAATTAAGAATACTTTGGATTTACTTGAGGAGATGAGAAATCTTGTTAAAGATTATCAAGTTTTAATTCATTCTATGGCTGTATCTGACTACACCCCAGTCTACATGACAAGTATAGATGAGGTACAAGCAAGTCAAGATCTATCGAAATTTCTAACTAAGCAGAATACTGAGTCCAAAATTTCTTCAAAGGAAGATGCTCAGATTCTTTTTCTTAAGAAAAATCCTAAGATTATTTCTTTGGTCAAAGAATGGAATCCTAAAATTCATCTAATAGGTTTTAAACTCCTGGTTGATGTTACAAAGGATCATTTGATAGATATTGCTAGAGAAAGTCTTAAAAAGAATCAAGCAGACATTATTGTTGCTAACGATTTGACTCAAATAAACTCTGATCAACACCTGGCTTACTTAGTTGAAAAAAATGATTATCAAACAGCATACAGCAAACAAGAAATCGCTGAGCTAATAATTAAAAAAATTCAAGGATTTACTTTTTAGAAAGGAAAGTTATGGCTCACATTACTCTTGCAATTACTGGTTCAATTGCTTCCTACAAGGCTGCCGATTTAGTCAGTTCTTTGAAAAAGCAAGGACATAGTGTATCGGTCTTGATGACAAAAGCTGCTACAGATTTTATCCAGCCATTAACTCTACAAGTCTTGTCCCAAAATCTGGTACATCTCGATGTCATGCAAGAACCTTATCCAGACCAAGTCAATCACATCGAAAGAGGAAAAGAAACTGACTTGTTTATCGTTGCTCCAGCAACTGCTAATACCATTGCAAAATTAGCACATGGTTTTGCTGATAATATGGTGACTAGTACTGCTCTGGCATTACCAGATAATATCCCTAAATTACTTGCTCCTGCCATGAATACAAAAATGTTTACCCACCCTGCCACACAGACAAATCTTAAAACTCTTGAAAGCTATGGATACGAGATCATCTCTCCTAAAGAATCTCTCTTAGCTTGTGGCGACTTCGGAAGCGGCGCTTTAGCCGATTTGGAAATTATTATAGAAAGAATAAAGGAAACTCTTAATGAACAAACGCTCTAACATCGCACCTGTTGCTATCTTTTTTGCAAGTATGATTGTCATCCATCTGCTGACCTCAATCTTATTTAATGTATTACCATTCCCAATTAAACCTACTATTGTACATATTCCTGTTATTATTGGAAGTATCATTTACGGCCCACGGATTGGTGCAATCCTTGGATTTTTAATGGGTATGATTAGCTTAACAGTTAATACACTTACAATTCTACCAACCAGCTATCTCTTCTCACCTTTTGTACCTAATGGTAACCTATATTCAGTTGTGATTGCAATTGTCCCACGTATCTTGATTGGTTTGACACCTTATTTCGTTTATAAACTGCTAAAAGGAAAAGCCGGGCTCATTTTTGCTGGTGCACTTGGCTCGCTGACAAATACAGTATTTGTCTTAGGTGGTATCTTCTTCCTCTTTGGTAATGTTTTTGATGGAAATATTCAAAAACTATTAGCGACTGTTATCTCTACAAATTCGATAGCAGAATTAATTATCTCGGCTATTTTAACTCTCGCCATTGTTCCAAGACTTGAAAAAATTAAACAATAAAAACTGTATCAAGAGATACAGTTTTTTTAGTTATTACTGAGCTAAACGAGCTTCTTCTAAAATCTTTTCAATCTTAGTAGTCAACAAATCAATCGCTACCGTATTGGTTACTCCTTCAGGAATCACAATATCAGCGTAACGTTTTGTAGGTTCAATAAATTGGTGATACATAGGTTTTACTACACCAAGATATTGATCAATAACACTATCCAAACTACGACCACGTTCTTCCATATCGCGTTTAATACGACGGATGATACGAACATCATCATCAGTGTCCACAAAAATCTTTATATCCATCAAATCACGAAGACGTTTATCTTCTAGAACTAAGATTCCCTCTACGATAAAGACATCTTGAGGTTCTTGACGATAGGTTTTCGAACTTCTAGTATGGGCAGCATAATCATAGGTAGGAATATCTACAGGACGACCCGCCAACAATTCCTTGATTTGCTCAATCATCAAGTCAGTATCAAAAAGCAAAAAGGATGATCATAGTTAGTCTTGATTCGTTCTTCAAAAGTTAGATGAGATTGATCTTTATAGTAGGAATCGTGTTCGATCATAGCAATTTTTTCGTTGGGAAAATGAGATAAAATTGCTTTAGAAACACTTGTTTTTCCTCCTCCAGAACCTCCTGTTACTCCGATAATGATTGGTCTATTTTGCATAGTTGCCTCCTTGTATTGTCCGTTGTCTATTTTACCATAATTTTTGGAAATTTTACAGACAGAGTTTTCTATACGAAGAAACAAAAAAACCTTGTAACTTATTGTTACAAGGTTTTTAAATGATTAATCGAAGTTAACGTATTCTTTTGAAAGTTCAAGAACTTCTTCCATCGTTGAACATTCAGTAAGAGCACGGTTAGCATATTCTTGCATCTTAGCTGTGTCAAGTTTCTTCATCAAGCTACGAGTACGAAGTACAGATGTGGCTGACATTGAGAACTCATCCAAGCCCATTCCGACAAGAAGTGGAACAGCAGTTTGGTCACCGGCCATTTCACCACACATACCTGCCCATTTACCTTCAGCATGTGCCGCTTTGATCACGTTGTTGATCAAACGAAGGATTGATGGGTTATATGGTTGGTAAAGGTATGAAACTTGTTCGTTCATACGGTCAGCAGCCATTGTGTATTGGATAAGGTCGTTTGTACCAATTGAGAAGAAATCAACTTCTTTGGCAAATTGATCCGCAAGCATCGCAGCAGCTGGGATTTCAATCATGATACCAACTTGGATATCATCTGCAACAGCAACGCCTTCAGCAACCAATTTTGCTTTTTCTTCTTCAAGAATACCTTTAGCAGTACGGAACTCTTTCAACAAAGCAACCATTGGGAACATGATACGCAATTTACCGTGAACAGATGCACGAAGCAAGGCACGCAATTGTGTACGGAACATTTGGTTACCAGTTTCAGAAATAGAGATACGCAAAGCACGGTAACCCAAGAATGGGTTCATTTCTTTAGGAAGATCGAAGTAAGGAAGTTCTTTATCCCCACCGATATCCATTGTACGAACGACAACAGGTTTACCATTCATACCTTCAAGAACTGCTTTGTAGGCTTCGTATTGGTCATCTTCTGTTGGGAAGTCTTGTGAATCCATGTACAAGAATTCTGTACGGTAAAGACCAACAGCTTCTGCACCATTATCATTCACACCTTCAACGTCTTTAGGTGTACCAATGTTGGCAGCCAACTCAAAGTGTTTTCCATCAGTAGTAACTGTTTTAGCGTCTTTCAAAAGAGCCCATTCAGCTTTTTGTTTAGCGTAAGCTTCACCAGCTGCTTTGAATTCTGCAATTTGTTCTTCACTTGGGTTAATTACAACTTCACCAGTAATACCTGAAACTGCTAAAACATCACCATCTTTAACAAGTTCAGTAATGTTGTTTGTACCTAAAACAGCAGCAATTTCAAGTGTACGAGCCATGATAGCTGAGTGGCTTGTACGTCCACCAATGTTTGTTACAAAAGCTTTTACAAAGTTTGTCCAATTGAGCAGTATCAGATGGAGTTAAGTCATGTGCAATCACGATTACTTCTTCATTAATAGAAGCTGGGTTTGGTAACTTCTTACCAAGAAGATTTGCCAAAACACGTTTTGTAACGTCGCGGATATCCGCTGCACGCTCTTGCATGTATGGATTGTCTTCCATTCCTTCGAAGATAGTGATAAACATGTCTGTAACTTCTTTCAGACCTGCTTCTGCATTTACTTTCTTAGCGCGGATAGTTTCTTTGATTTGACCGATCAATTCAGGGTCGGCAAGAACCATCAAGTGAGCGTCAAATACTTGTGCCGCTTCTTCTCCAAGCGTACCTACAGCTTTCTCGCGGATAAGAGAAAGCTCGTTTTGAGAAGCTTCAAGAGCAACATCCAAACGAGCCTCTTCTGCATTTGTATCTTCGACAGTAATAGTTTCAAAAGATAAATCCGGTTGAACGAGTAGATATGCTTTGGCAACGGCAACACCATCAGATGCCGCAATTCCTTTAAGCATTTCTGTCATTTCCTTATGCCAATCCTTCTTTTTCCATTGTTTCTGAGATAGCAGCGATAGCGTCATCAGCGTCTGCACCTTCAGCAGTGATTGTTACGTCAGCGCCTTGACCAACACCAAGACTCATAACACCCATGATAGATTTAAGGTTAACTGATTTACCTTTGTATTCAAGTGTGATATCTGAAGCAAATTTGCTAGCAGTTTGTACCAACAATGTTGCTGGACGTGCGTGAATACCTGTTTCTGCCACTACGTGGAAATCTTTAGAAGCCATAGTTTGACTCTCCTTTTGTTCTTTCTTTTTTGAGTTATATGTGATAACCCTTACAATTTGGTATTATATCATCTTCTGGGATTTTTTTCAAGTATTTTATGGGATTTCTTCTTTTTCCTTTCAGATAACTTGCTGAAAAATCTTCTATTTTATATATCAAAAATACATCATGTAGTTTTTTTATAATTTTTAACATTTAGAAAACGCTGTTGTTTATGGGTTTTATTTTTTTGTAATCACTACATATTGTGTTTTAGTTATCTGTCGATCAAAAAGAAATCTACAATATTTAGTTTTTTTCTTCGTTGACAAAGATTTTTTTCTGATATACTTAAGAAGTAATTAAATTTTTGAAAGAGGAGTTACAGAATGGTAACCGTTTATTCTAAAAAAATAATTGTGTTCAATGTAAAATGACCAAACGTTTCTTAGATAGTAACAACATCGCTTATCGCGAAATCAATCTTGATGAACAACCTGAATATATCGAACAAGTTAAAGAGCTAGGCTTCAGCGCTGCTCCTATCATTCAAACACCAACTGAAGTTTTCTCTGGTTTCCAACCAGCAAAAACTTAAAAAACTTGCTTAAGTATCAGGATTAAAAGCTTCTATGTCAAATCTTAGAAGCCTTTCTTTTGTAATGAAATAAAGGAAATTTTATGGGATTAAAACAACTTGAGGATGTAACATACTTCCGTCTAAACAATGAAATCAACCGTCCTGTTAATGGACAAATCATGCTCCACAAAGATAAAGAAGCTTTGGATGCATTTCTTTAAAGAGAACGTTGTACCAAATTCTATGGTATTTAATTCTATCACTGATAAAATTGATTACCTTATCAAACACGACTACATCGAAACAGCCTTTATCCAAAAATATCGTCCTGAATTTTTGGAAGAGCTCTATCAATTTATTAAAGACCAAGACTTCCAATTCAAGTCATTTCATGGCTGCATACAAGTTTTACAACCAGTATGCTTTAAAAAACTAACGATGGTGAATACTATCTTGAAAGCATGGAAGACCGTGTCTTCTTTAACGCTCTTTACTTTGCTGATGGAGATGAAGCGATTGCTATTGATATTGCAAACGAAATCATCCACCAACGCTACCAACCAGCTACACCTTCCTTCTTAAATGCAGGGCGTGCACGTCGTGGTGAATTGGTATCATGTTTCTTGATCCAGGTTACAGATGATATGAACTCTATTGGACGTTCTATCAACTCGGCTCTTCAACTTTCACGTATTGGTGGTGGTGTAGGGATTTCACTCAGCAACCTTCGTGAAGCTGGAGCTCCTATCAAAGGATATGAAGGTGCTGCCTCTGGTGTCGTACCAGTTATGAAACTCTTCGAAGACAGCTTCTCTTACTCAAACCAACTTGGTCAACGTCAAGGTGCTGGGGTTGTTTACCTTAACGTCTTCCACCCAGATATTATCGCTTTCCTTTCTACTAAGAAAGAAAATGCTGATGAAAAAGTTCGTGTGAAGACACTTTCGCTTGGTGTTGTGGTACCTGATAAATTCTACGAATTGGCTCGTAAGAATGAAGAAATGTACCTATTTAGCCCATATTCTGTAGAAAAAGAGTATGGCGTACCTTTCAACTATATCGATATCACTGAAAAATACGATGAGCTAGTTGCAAATCCAAACATTCGTAAGACAAAGATCAAGGCGCGTGATTTGGAAACTGAAATTTCTAAACTACAACAAGAATCTGGCTATCCTTACGTTGTCAACATCGATACAGCTAACCGCGCTAATCCTGTTGATGGTAAAATCATCATGAGTAACTTGTGTTCAGAGATTCTTCAAGTCCAAGAACCAAGTCTTATCAATGATGCGCAAGAATTCCTTAAAATGGGTACTGACGTTTCATGTAACCTTGGTTCAACAAACGTGGTCAACATGATGACTTCACCTGACTTTGGTCGTTCTATCCGAGCTATGGTACGTGCTTTGACTTTCGTTACAGATAGTTCTCACATCGTCGCTGTTCCTACAATCGACCACGGAAACAGCCAAGCTCATACATTTGGACTTGGAGCTATGGGACTTCACAGCTATCTTGCTCAACAATTAATCGAATACGGATCACCTGAGTCTGTTGAATTCACAAGCATCTACTTCATGCTATTGAACTACTGGACTTTGGTAGAATCAAATAATATTGCGCGTGAACGTGGTGTTACCTTCCACAACTTTGAAAAATCAGACTACGCGAACGGAAGCTACTTTGATAAGTACACAAGTGGTGAGTTTGTACCAAAATCTGATCGTGTTAAAGAACTCTTTGAAGGTATCTTTATCCCATCTGCAGCTGATTGGGCTGTACTTCGTGATAAAGTTAAAGCAGATGGGCTTTACCACCAAAACCGTCTTGCTGTAGCACCAAATGGTTCTATCAGCTACATCAACGATGTTTCTGCTTCTATCCACCCAATCACTCAACGTATTGAAGAACGCCAAGAGAAGAAAATCGGTAAGATCTATTATCCTGCTGCAGGATTGTCAACTGAAACGATTCCTTACTACACTTCTGCCTATGACATGGATATGCGTAAAGTCATTGATGTTTATGCTGCGGCTACTGAACATGTAGACCAAGGACTTTCACTCACTCTCTTCATGCGCAGTGATATCCCAACAGGTCTTTACGAATGGAAGTCAGAAAACAAACAAACAACACGTGACTTGTCTATCCTTCGTAACTACGCCTTTAATAAGGGAATCAAGTCTATCTACTATGTTCGTACCTATACAGATGACGGCGGTGAAGTTGGTGCTAACCAATGTGAGAGTTGCGTGATTTAAGAACTCACTAAAACTCTGTACATAGGTAATAACAAAAAAGTCGGGTACCGACTTTTTGTGCGTACCCAATCCCTAGATGATACATTCATCATATTTTTAGATTAAAAATTAAAGAAAGAGATTTGTAATGGAAAACTTACTACAAAGCCATTAACTGGAATGCTATCGAAGATGTCATCGATAAATCAACATGGGAAAAAAACTAACTGAACAATTTTTGGTTGGATACACGTATTCCTTATCTAATGACTTTAGATGACTGGAGAAAAGTTATCAAATCAAGAAAAAAGACTTTGGTCGGAAAAAGTCTTTTGGTGGTTTGACACTTTTGGATACCATGCAGTCTGAAACAGGGGTTAAATGCCCTCCGCGCTGATATCCGTACTCCTCACGAAGAAGCTGTTTTTAACAATATCCAATTTATGGAATCTGTTCACGCTAAGTCTTATTCTTCAATCTTTTCAACTTTAAATACCAAATCTGAAATTGAAGAAATTTTTGAATGGACTGATACGAATCCATATCTTCAGAAAAAAGCACAAATCATCAATGAAATTTACCTCAATGGTACTCCTCTTGAAAAGAAAGTAGCCAGTGTATTCCTTGAAACCTTCCTCTTCTATTCTGGTTTCTTTACACCACTCTACTACCTCGGAAATAACAAATTGGCTAACGTTGCTGAAATCATTAAGTTGATTATTCGTGATGAGTCAGTTCACGGTACTTATATCGGGTATAAATTCCAACTTGGTTTCAATGAATTACCTGAAGAAGAGCAAGAAAAATTAAAAGATTGGATGTACGACCTCTCTACACACTTTATGAAAATGAAGAAGGTTATACCGAAAGCCTTTATGATGGTGTTGGATGGACTGAAGAAGTGAAAACATTCCTACGTTACAACGCCAACAAAGCTCTCATGAACTCTGGGACAAGATCCACTCTTCCCTGATTCAGCTGACGATGTCAACCCTATCGTTATGAACGGGATTTCAACCGGTACATCTAACCACGACTTCTTTCTCAAGTTGGTAATGGATATCTACTTGGTGAAGTTGAAGCTATGCAGGACGATGATTATAACTACGGGTTAGATTAATTTGAAATAGAAAAAGAACATCTGTGTTTGTTTTTAAACTTAGATGTTCTTTTTATTTTTGTTTATTTTTGTTTTCTTTAAGTTGCTGATATGTTTAAAAATATGATAAAATGATATTAGATATGGGGGTGATTCAATGCTAAAACAAGAAAAAAACTTGATTTGATTTTAGATATTGTCAATACCAAAGGAACAATCACTGTCAAAGAAATTATGAGTCGTTTAGATATCTCGGATATGACAGCTCGACGTTATCTACAAGAGCTAGCTGACAAGGATTTACTTGTTCGAGTGCACGGAGGTGCTGAAAAGCTTCGTTCAGGCTCTCTATTAGCAAACGAGCGCTCTAATATCGAAAAACAAGGCTTGCAAATCGCCGAAAAGCAAGAGATTGCTCGATTTGCCGGTCACTTAGTTGAAGAAAGAGAAACAATTTTTATCGGTCCTGGAACTACTCTTGAGTTCTTTGCTCGTGAACTTCCGATTGATAATATTCGTGTCGTAACAAATAGCCTACCCGTTTTTATTATCTTGAATGAACGAAAACTTACAGATTTAATTTTAATTGGTGGAAATTATCGAGAAATCACTGGCGCTTTTGTTGGTACTTTGACTCTCCAAGACATCGAAAGCCTTCAATTCTCTAAAGCTTTTGTTAGTTGCAACGGAATTAAAGATCATGCTATTGCTACATTTAGCGAAGATGAAGGTGAAGTTCAAAAAAAGCTAGCATTAAATAATGCAAATAAAAAAATCCTTTTGGCTGACCATAGTAAATTTGATAAATTTGATTTTTACACCTTTTACAATATTGCAGATATCGATACCATTATCTCCGATTCAAAACTTAGCGCTGAAACCCTAAAAAGCTTTGTCCAAACAAACAAAAATTATTAAAGTCAACTTTTAAAAAAAGTCTCACCAATGGTGAGACTTTTTATCTACACATTTACTCGATAAGGCCTGTTTCAGCTACTTTCTTATACCAATAAGCTGATTTTTTCGGGTAACGTTCTTGAGTTTTGAAATCTACATAGAAGAGACCGTAACGTTTTTCGTAACCATTTGACCATGAAAAGACATCCATCAACGACCAGATAAAGTAACCTTTTACGTTTGCTCCATCTGCTATAGCATCAGACAAGACTTCCAAGTGTTGCTTCACGTAATCGATACGACCATCGTCATACACAGTGTTATCAACGAACTCATCTTTATATCCAAGACCGTTTTCTGTGATATAGATTTTCTTGTAGTTTGGATAATCTTTCTTCACACGCATGATTTGGTCATACAACCCTTGAGGATATATAATCCAGTCCCAGTCAGTACGAGGGACATAATCAGGAGCGACTCTTCGACCAACACCTTTAATTTGGTACTTAGAGCTTCCTTTTTCACCTTTACCGTTGTGGATGATTTCAGTTTCACCATCAAATGCTTCCATCCAGTCACTCATATAGTAGTTAATTCCAAGGAAATCATTCAAATCTTTAGCTGCTTCAAGTGCTGCAAAGTCTTCGTCACGAAGATCCAAGCTACCACCATTTACTGATAAGATGTGGTTTACACCTTCCATTGTTGCATCTGAATAGTGTCCAATGTATGTAGCATCCAAGATAAATTTGTTGTGGATGATATCTTCTAATTCAGCAGCACGAACATCTGCTGGATTTTTAGGATCCAATGGATACTTGGTTGGAAGGGCATGAACAACTCCGATTTCACCTTTGTAGCCTTTGTCCTTTATACAATTTTGACAGCACGAGCATGAGAAACCATCATATTGTGGTGAGATTGGAAGACTTTCGCAAGGTCGTATTGAATCCCTGGTGGGAATTTACCGACCAAGTATTGACCGTCACCGATTGGACCAATTTCATTAAAGGTTGTCCAGTAGTTTACTTCTGGGAATTCTTCAAAACAAAATGCAGCATAATCTACAAAGTGGTCAATGTTTCTCACGATTCAAGAAGTCTCCATTTGAATGAAGAGCTTCTGGGGTATCAAAGTGATGAAGAGTAACGAAAGGTTCTACGTGGCGCTTTTGGCATTCAGCAAATAAGTTATGGTAGAACTCAACTCCTTTAGGGTTCACTTCTCCATAACCAGTTGGGAAAGATTCGAGACCAAGCAATGGAAATACGAATACCATTGACGCCCGTATTCCTCTGCCAACTGCAAATCTACTGGGTATTTATGGTAAAAATCACTAGCTGGTTCAGCTGTATACCAATAGTTATCAGCTAGATATTTGTCCCAAGCAACTGGTCCTTTTCCGTCAGTATGGGTAGCACCTTCTGCTTGATAGGCAGCCGTTGCCCCACCAAAAATAAAATCTTTAGGAAGTGTTTTTGTCATTTTTTCACCTATTTCTTGATTGTATAAAATGAAAAGTGAGGGGAGAGGAGCTAGTGAGCTATCCATCTCCGTCTCACTTCTTGTACCAAGTCACCAAATTGTGACATTAGGAGGTAAAAACGATATCTTTTTACCGACGAATTAACAAGGCGATTAGGAAATTCGCCATAGCGATTTACGTAACGATAGGAGACTGTTTTATTGTCCCTATCGTTAATCGAATTGAGCTTGAACAAAGGCTAGAGCACCTTGTCCATCGCGTGTCAATTTAATGTACTGAGCGCCTTCTGTCTTCGCCAGTTTGATACCTAGTTTATCTGTTTCAGCTTTCATATCCTCAAAGTTTGAAGCAACCTGTGGTGCCAAGATAACCAGATCAAATTCTGGTAACATTTCACGGTGGGCTCCATAGCCACCTGCTGCAGCTTTAACTGGAACATTGTATTCTGCTGCTGCTTTATTCAAAGCATTAGCAAGAAGACCACTTGTTCCTCCACCCGCACAAAGAACGAGGACGTTTGTTTCTTCAGTAATTGTATTTTGTGCTGATTCTACTCCAGCTTTTTCAAGAATAGCATCTGCTTTTGCAGTGTTAAAGTTTGCAGCTACTTTTTCTTTTAATTCATCATTAGCTTTACCTGAACGTTCTTCTTCAAGAATTTGTTCATCATAAACCTTGAGGAATGGATAGTAGATAACAATATCTACTACAATTAATAATGCTGCAAGAGCGAATGATAAGAACTGGAAGTTTGTACCAAGAACAATACCAAGAGGTCCTGGTGTAGTCCATGGAAGGTTGGCAGTAAATGAGTTCATGCCAAGTGTTTCAATAAAGAACTTAAAGATCCATACGTTTGCAATTGGTGCAAAGATGAATGGGATAAAGAAGATTGGGTTCAAAACAAGTGGTGCACCAAACAAGATTGGTTCGTTTACACCGAAGAATGTAGGAACTACTGAAGCACGTCCAATAGCACGATTTCGTTTTGATTTACATAACCACATAAACATGAACGGAACAACAAGAGTTGCACCAGTACCACCCATAGTGACGATAAACATTTGTGTGCCAGATGTAAGGATTTTATCAGCGTGCATGCCTTGTTGAAGAAGGTTCAAGTTAACTTCAGCATTGGCATATGTAATAGCTGCAATCGCAGGCTCAACGATAGAAGGTCCGTGAATACCAATAAACCAGAAGAATGCAAAAGCACCGAAAATAATCGTAATACCAACATAACCGTCTGCTGCTGAGAATAGAGGCGCAAAGAATTTACCGATTGATTCTGCTACACTTGCACCAACAAATTGACGAGCAAGTAAGTCAAGACCGTAAAGGGAAACGACAGAAAGCGTAAATGGAATAACATCTTTAAAAACTTGTGAGATATTTGGTGGAACTTCGTCAGGCATGCGAATAGTAACATTATTCTTCACACAAACCTTATAGATAGCTACAGTCACAAAGGCTGCTAGAAAAGCTGAAAGCAAACCTTTTGTTCCGAGGAAACCTGTTGCAAAGCCACCTTCAATTGGATCAGCTGCCAAGATCAATAAACCAACAATAGCAGCTAATAGAGTTGACATATAGTTGATTTGGTTGGTTTTTTCCATGCTACGGTTAACAGAGTCTGTTAAAGATTTAGCAGTTGTACCAGCAACCAAAAGTGCGAGAATACCCATTGAATAGCTGTAAGGTTTCATCAATAGTGCCACTACATCATCCGACCACTGGAATCCCCATGAGTTAGGTACAAAGGCAATCAAGATAAAAATACTTGAGAATAGAATGACTGGCATTCCTGCGATAAATCCATCACGAATAGCACGAAGATAGATATTTCGAGATAGTTTTTCAAAGAAAGGTTTTCCTTTCTCGATAAAGGCAATTAACTTATTCATTATTTAGCTCCTCTTTTATAAAGTTCAATTAAATGATGCATCAAATCTTTTAGCAAGATTGTTGTCATCAGGTGATCTTGGCCATGCATCATGGTCACGCTATAGGCTAAATCCTCACCAGCAGCTTCCTTAGTCAATAGACTTGTTTGCGCGTGGTGGGCCTCTGCAATACAGCTACCAGCTTCCTCTACCAGAGCGTCCGCTTTTGCAAAATCACCAGCTTCAGCAGCCTTCAGAGCTTCTAAGAGTTTTGAACGAGCATCGCCAGCATAGGCAACAATCTCAAAACCTAACAATGTTACTTCTTCTCTATTCATGATAGACTTCTCCTTATGTTTGTTTTCAATAAATGTTATGACAGTAAACGTTGAATATGTAGAACAAGATAAACTCGTTCACTCTTATAAAGGTCTACCCCAGTCTCCTGAGCAATCACCTCATAAATTTTACTACCAATTTCAAATGCTTTTGGATAGGTAGTTTTGATATGTTCTTCCATATCGAGCAAGGATTGGTTGTCATCCCGAGTTCGATCCAGATAATCTAAGAAATAATTTGAGATGAATCATAAAAGCGATCATAGAAATTATTATTTATCTGGTGTTCTCTGAATATCATAGCTTCTGAGAAGATTTCTCAACCTTCTTTTATAATTTCCTTTTCTCTTATCAATAGACTCAACTACTTCGACTTCATTCTCACCTTCGGCATTGATAAAAGTGATAGGCTATTCTATTTATTTCATCCTTTGGTAAAGGTTTATCAGATCAGTTTACTATTATAGATTTCAAAAGACTCTTTGAGCTATTTGAAAAAGCAGTAGGATACTCTGTTGAAATATCAGGCAAATTACTATCCTTATAACTCTCCTTGGCTAATCGCTTGATAAGAACAATAGATATGGTCTGTCAAGGTTACGTAGAGGTACTCTTGAACAGGATATTGGTATTTTTCGAAAGATTATCGATAATTTCATAAGTAACGGTAATGAAAGTCTAACGGAACATCCTTGAGTAAAGTCATAAAAATTTTCTCGAGATTCTTCAGTCTTCATCCGAAAGACTTTTTTTCAACTTGATCCTCAGAAATCAAATCTCCTTCTTTTACCAAAGGCAAATCCCTTTTACCGACTACGACTCAAGCTCTTCACCATACCGTTACGTACCAGTGAAACATTATGGTTCATTGGATTTAATATCCGATACATGATCGACCTCCTTGTTCTGTCATTTAAGAGTTATGAGTATAAAAATGACCACAAATGACCCTGAAAAATAAATTTCCGAGTCATCTGTGATCATGCCTAATATTACTTAGTAACACTCACTCTTATTAACCTGTGACTTAAGTATAGCACAAGATTTTTATTTTTGTAAACCTTTACATACAACTTTTTTTAAAAAAGTTTTTAGCTGGGATTTTAGACATAGAAAGAGTGGAAATTTACACACGTTCGGTCCATGAAGTTGCTGTTGTTTTAAGAACTTTGTTTGAGTTCATCGATGTTCTCAAAACCAGTTGTACGAAGCCATTCGCGAGCAGCTGCTTCACCGTCTTTTGATATAAGCTTCAACTGATCCAGCCCATGTTGCACGTCCACAAAGAACACCATTGAAGTTTGCACCTGATTCGTGGGCAAATACAAGAGTTTCTTGGAAGAGCTTAGCTGATACACCAGCACTCAAGTAGATGTATGGAAGATTAGTTGCTTCGTCTTGTGCTTTGAAGAATGCTGCTGCTTCTTCACGAGTGTGAACAACTTCACCTTCAGCGAAACCTTCAACGTATTTAACGTTAACTGGAACTTCCACTTTCAAAGACATCGATGTTAAAGCGTTGGGTCTGAGAAGACTTTCATAGCACCGATAACTTTGTGTGGTTTTTACTTTTAGCGTATTCAGCAGAACCCGCATCAGCAATCTTTTTCATCGTAAGCCAAGATTTCAAGGAAGAATGGAATATCTTCAGCCACACACTCAGAACCAATACGTTCGATGTAGGCTTGTTTTTGTTGGTTAAGTTCGTCAGAGCTATCTACATCGTAGTAAAGCAAGAATTTAACTGCATCAGCACCTTGTTCTTTAATACGTTTTGCAGACCAAACATCCAAGCAGTCTGGCAAACGTTTTGTACTTGTTGTGTCATATCCTGTTTTTTTCATAAGCAAGGAGAAGACCAGCATTTTGAGTGCAAGAGCTTTTTGTAGCAGGAAGACCATATTCAGGGTCAAGTAGCATTGATGAAGCGTATTTAGTCAATTCATCTGCTACCAAAACTTTTGAGTTCTTCCATTTGAGCTACTGTAGGCTCTTCTGTTTGGTATTGAGCCATCAAACGTTTCAAAGCACCACGTTGGTCAAAAAGCAAGAGCTGAGATGATTCCATTTTCATCTGAGAGTTTTTTCAAACAAGCACGTTTATTTTCTGTTAAAGTCATTTTATACCTCTTTCACAATTAATTGGTCAAATAGAATTTTTGATAGTTAGCCATATTGACATGACCGGTCATTTTTCTTGAGCATTTAGCATACCAAGGACATTCGCCTTAGTCAATAATTCTTGATCAGATTCTTTATGGAAAAGACCTGATGCAATACCTGCTACAGTAGAATCACCAGAACCAACTGGATTTACTACTTGAATTTTTGGAATATCTACTTTATAGAAAGTATCCCCGTGTTTTGCAAAGGCACCGTTAGCACCTAGAGAAACGATAATCCACTCAATTCCATCAAATAAAGGTTCTTGTAGAACTTCTTTTAGTTCATCCAGATCTTTAGAAATTTCTCTTCCTAATAGTTGAGATAATTCTTCATTATTTGGTTTGATAACCGTTGGTTTGTGTGGTGATTCAAGAACAGCCTGAAGAGCTGCTCCTGAACAGTCCAAGACAACTGGTTTTCCTGCTTGATTAGCAAGTTCCACTAAACTAGCATAATAATCAACTGGGAGTCCAGCTGGTAGACTACCTGAAATAGCTACAACTTCTACAGTATTAAGAAGTTCTTTGAAGTAAGCCAAGAAATCTTGTCCTTCTTTTTCTTGAACCTCAGGACCTTTTTCAAGAATTTCAGTTTGATTATCACCATGAAGAATAGCGATACAGTTACGTGTTTCACCTTGGATAGAGAAGAAACGCTTGGTGACTTTATCGTCAATATTTTCAACTAGAAAATCACCCAGTTTACCACCAACTAGACCAGTTGCGACTACAGAATCGCCAAATTCTGATAGGACGCGTGTAACATTAAGACCTTTACCACCAGCTGTTTTCGTAACATCAACAACACGGTTGACAGTGTCAATTTTCAATTCATCCAAAGGATAAGAAATATCAATGGATGGATTCATTGTGACTGTTAAAATCATAAGTCACCTCTTAGTCGTGGTATTCACCACGATCCCATTTTTCAAGGAATTCTGTAAAGAAGTTGGCATCAGTTTGGTGATCGTTATGAGTTTCAACGTGTTGGATTTTAGCGATCAATTTTTTGTTTTCTTCAGATGGTTTGTATTCAGCATTGATGAAAGCTTCAATGATATCACACATGAGCAATTCACCAGTGATTTTACCCACCAAATCCGATAACGTTGGCATTCAATTGTTCTTTTGCATAAAGAGCTGTTGTCATATCACGAACCAAAGCAGAACGAACACCTGGAACTTTGTTAACAGCGTTATTGATACCTACACCAGTACCACAAATACATACACCAAGATCAGCTTGACCGCTAACTACTGCTTCACCAACTTTTTTACCAAAGATTGGGTAGTGTGTACGTGCATGGTCATATGTACCAAAGTCAATGACTTCATGTCCTTTTGATTTCAAAAATTCTGAAACCGCCATTTTTTCATTTGTTACGATGTGGTCACATCCGATTGCAATTCTCATTTTTTTCTTACCTTTCTTTCAATATCAGAAATTAGCACATTTTGTTCAACATGTCGACACGGATTTGGTGACGACCACCGTCGTACTTACCATTTACAAAGCCTTTAGCAATGTTTTTAGCCAATTCATCACCAACGAGTTGAGCACCCATAGTAATCATACGGGAGTTGTTGTGGCCGCGAGTCATATAAGCTGAACGTTCATCAGAAACTTCTGCCGCAACCATTCCTTTGATTTTTGTTGCAACCATAAATGGACCTGCACCATAAGCATCAATAACAATACCAAGGTTTTGTTCTTCTTTCTTAACTTCTTCAGCAACTGCGAGAGTTACATCGACGAAGTCTTGACCTTCAGCAGTAACATCCACAACATGGAAGTTTTCTTTTTCCAAGAAGTCTTTAACAACTTCTTTCAATCTTAAACCTGCAGCATCTGCACCAATAACAATAGCCATATTGTATACTCCTTTTTTTAATAGACCAGTAAACTTTTGAATTCAGATAACATCATCCTTTCTCAAAAAGTCTACTAGTAGTTTTGTTGACAATAATTTTAAATTAAGAACAAATAATCTATTCGTTTCTTAATAAGTTTTCTTTCAGAGAAAAAGCTAGAACAGTCATTTGTTAAAACAACACAAATTGTTCTTTATAAACATAATATACTACTATTAGTTAGAAAAAGTCAACAATTTATGTTTGTTTTTGTTTATTTTTTTATAAAAATTTCGATATCGAATCCAAGCTGATCAAAATCGACCAGGTTTTCAAAATTTCGAACATCTTTTCTTTTCTTCAAGTCGATCGCCTTCTTCAAGTGAAGTAGACAAGCCAGACCATGGTTCTAAGGCGATAAAAAGGGCCCTTTATTAAGAGTTGACCATACAATTAAATTTGGAAATTCTTCAAAGTGTAGTCTCAAACCTTTATCATGTTTTCTTGAGCGCAAAGCTACTTTACGGGATTCTAACTCATCTAATGTCACTGCATCATAGCTAAACAAATCATAATTTAGGCCCAATTCTTTTTGATTGTCTAACCAAGAACTTCTATCTTTGAAATCTAACATTCCTGTTTCTGGGAAAGGTTTCGGAACTGAGCACGTTTCAGGCTCTTCAAATTCAAGATAGTAATCTTCATAAACTTCATCATCTAGAGTGGACAATTAAAGCCAGGATGTCCTCCAATAAAGTACGGCATACTCTTTTCAGATTCTTTATTGTAAATTTTATACTCTGTACGAATTGTTTTACCAGTCACAATATAAGTGATTTCTAGTCGGAAATGATAGGGATAATTCTCATACATTTCCTCAGTATCTTCAATAGCAAATGTAACAGAATTATCTGTTTGATCAACTAAATTAAATTCCTTTTTCTTACCAAACCATGACGCGGAATTTTTCCTATTTCATGACTTCCGTCTTTCATTCTCATAAACGACGGTATCATTTCTAACTGATCCGCAAATTGGGAATAAAACAGGCGCTTGTCCACTCCAATAAGTTGGATCACCTTGCCACAGATACTCTACACCATCTTTATCCTTAATTGAAGATAAAGCACCTCCAAAAGTTTGAAACTGTACTTGCAATTGATCTGATTTTAATTCAATCACAGCTGTTACCTCCATTTTTTTCAAAAAAACTAGGCTGACTGCTCCACGCTGGAAACTGACAACCTAGTTTTTACAATTTACATTTTTAGGAGCAAATTATTTAGCATTTGCTGCATATTCTTCGTTACGTTTGATCATTTGTTTTCTGTACCATGCAAAGATACCAACGTAGAATACAAGGAATACTAATGCGCCAAGGATTGCTTTGATATCACCAGTTGTAGCGTTACCAATTGCCCAACCAAATAGTTTTTCGATTGGTCCTTCAAGAGTTGAGTGAGTAATCAATTGTGATTGGTTCACACCTTCTGGGAAGGCACCTACACCTTTAGCAAGTTCAGTTGCAAATGGTGCGATAAGTGTACCTGAAAGAAGGAAGAGTGGCAACAAGAGAGTTCCGAAGATGATCATACGGAGCAATTTACCACGAGTAACTACCAAGAGGCTGGAGTTACACCCATTGCGATGATACCAGCAAGTGGCAAGATACCATTTCCGACATTTGAAAGAAGCACTGCTTCAACCAACATGATTGGTGCAAGTACGTTGGCACAAGCCCAGATTTCAGCGCGACCAGCGATGAATGGCCAGTCAAGACCGATGTTGAATTTACGTCCTTGAAGACGTTTAGTAGCAACGTTTGTAATACCTTGTGAAAGTGGTTCTACGGCTGCGATGAACCATGAACCGATAAGGAGAATAGCTCAAGCAGACACCGGCAGTCAAACCAAGTGACAACCAACCTTTAATAACAAGTTCCCATTTATCAGCGCCTTCTACACCAGCAACTGGATGTGGAGTTCCCATCAAACCGATAACGATACCAAGGATGAAACCGATGAAGAATTTAGATCCCCAGAAACCGATTCGTCTTGTTTCAATTTAGCAGCGTCAAAGTCGTATTTATCAAGACCTGGGAAAAAGTTTGTCAAAAAAATCTTATCCAAAACCATGATAACTGGGTTCATCATGTAGTTCATGTGAGTTGAAGTCATTGGTGATGAACTTGGTGCGTTAAGTAGGTCATCAAATGTTGGTTTCATCAAGTCAGAGTTAATGATTTTAAGAACTCCCAACAAGAACAACTGCTGCAGTCGCGATAAAGAGTGAAACTCCTTGGCTAACTCCATTGTTGTCAGCATACCATTTGATTAAAAGACCTGTGATAGACAAGTGCCAGATATCGAAGATATCAACGTCAAGTGTATCAGTTTTCTTCATTGCAAGCATCACAACGTTGACAATCAACATGATGAGCAAGAAGTAAAGTGTCCAGGCAGAACCCCATGTGATTGTAGCAAGTGGTGCCCAACCAACGTCGGTGATGTTCAATTGAATACCAGTATTTTCAACGAATTTTGCAAGAGAAGCAGAGAAAGCTCCATTAAGCATTCCGATGATAGCACCGATACCAGTAAGTGCGATGGCAAGTTTGATACCACCTTCAAGCGCTTTGGAGAATTTCACTCCAAAGAGTAAAGCCAAGAGTGTCAACACGATCAGCATGATGACTGGTGCACCCATTTCCAAAATAGGTTTAAAGACCTCATTGGCTATGTTAATAATGACGTCCATAATTTTTCCTCCCTTTATTTTTATGGAAACTTACAAAATAATATTTAACTTAATCCGTGTTCTTTGATTGCTGCTTCAATATTGTCATAAACTGGAGCGCTCATAGCAGGAATACGGAACAAGATTGGTCCAGCTTCAACTACTGGGATACCAGGGTCAAAACCTAAGTCAGTTGCAGCGATTGGTGTGAAGATATCGTAACCTTTAATCAAGTCTTCATTGACGTCTTTTACCATAACTGCGTCACATTTTACATCGTACCCACGGTTTGAAAGCTCTTCTTCTAGAGCACTTTTAATTTGGTGGCTTGAGTTAACACCCGCACCACAAGCAGCAAGAATTTTAATCATTTGGATTTCCTCCGTTTTTTAAGTTTCTATTTATTTTTAAAATTAAGCAGTTGCTTCTGAGATATACTGGTACAGAGCTTCTGGTTCTGTAATCTTAGAAAGCGCCTCTAGATGACCGTTACCTGTAAAGAAGTCCATCAATTGAGCAAGAATGTTTGTTTGACTTGAACTTGAATTGTTGATAATAAAGAAAAGTAATGATACTTCTACTTCCTTGTCAGGTGCAATCATATTGTGGAATGTTACTGGTTTTTGGTAAGCGAACCACAACAACATTTTTCAGTTAAATTATGAATCGTATCTGTGTGAGGGATTGCTACATTTGGCAAGTCCTTCCCTAGAAATTCCATATCTAAACCGGTTGGGAAACATTTTTTTCACGTTCAATCAAAGCCGATCGATAGGTATCCGTAACAACTTTCTTTTTCTTCCAATAGGGTTGCAACTTGATCAAATAGTTGCTCTTGATTATCTGCTTCTAGACAAAAGACTAAGTCTTTTGCTGAAGAAATGATCTAATCCCATGATCTTCTCCCTTCATATTTAACTTTTTATGTTACAAGTATATCATTATATGAAACCGTTGTCAATATTTTTTGTTGTATTTTGTTTGATTTTTTTATTTTTGTTTGATTGTAAACAATTGTATTTTATATCATATTCTTTAAAGGTTGAAAATATATAAAAACAGGATAAATATCCTGTTTTTAGTTTTAATTCTTTTTCACTGTCCAGCTTTCTTCACTATTGGAGTCATTTCGTTTACGATTTCTAAATCACCTTCAAGAGTAACTAATCTAATCATATTATCATCCGACTTAAATACCCAAATAAGTACTTTTTTTACTATTTTTATAATCTGCATAAATTTTGAGGGCATCATAGTCCCTCAATATTTCCCTATTAGTTCTAACATTTGTAAATCTAGGATTTTCTTTTTATATTTTGTACAAATTTGGTCTCAAAATTAGTGAAATTTTTTTACGTCTGCATTTATACTTTTTAACTGAAATGGCATTCTTGTCAGTACCATCATTGTACTTAAAATCAACACTTTTCTCACCGAAATTACTTTTGAACCCAAGATTTAGGTACTTTCAAGTATCCATAATCATCTGATCCAACCCATTGTGTATCTTTAGTTGGAACGGTTGTTGTAGCTTCTGCTGTTTCCTGACTAGTAGTTTCCTGAACAATTGTGGTAGTTTCAGCTGTTACATCTTTTTTTACCAGTATTTGTATTACAAGCAGCAAGAGTGATACCACAAAGCAAAAGTGAAGATAAAGTTATCAATTTTTCATGATAATTCTCCTTTCACTATTATTCTAAAGTAAGAAGAACAAAGTGTCAAATATATACTGTAAACTGGCAGTATTATCGAAAAATACAATAAATCTACTACTATATTTACAAAAACTCATTCTTTTTAATTTTCATTGCAGAAAGCTCTAATCAGGAAATCTATTTGAAGTCCTAAATAAAACTGGATAAAATAAAAAGCAGGAAAAAAATCCTGCCTTTTAAAACCTTTTTATTAGTCCAACTTTCTTCTATCAGCGGAATCATGTCTTTCAATACTTCAGGTGTTCCTTCTAGAGAAACATATCTAAACTTACCATCATCTGATTTAAAGATATAGATAACTAGATATTTTCCGTTTTTAGCAATACAGTTTACCACATAGGCATCATAACCACCAATTTTTGACTTAGATCCCCATACTTTAGAGAAATCCTTGCTTTGTTTTTTTGGTTTGATAGACACTAGTAGAAACTTGAACAGGATCAAGAGCAGCATATTCACTTTCACTAACACCTAAATGCTCTGGTTTAAAGGTATTTAAAGTTACAATATTGACATCTGTTCCATCACAGTACTGAATATCATCACCACCCTCAACTTCTGTAAAATGAATCCATGATTTTTGGAACCTTTTACGTAGCCATAAGCATCTGAACCAATTACCTGAGTATCTTTAATCGTTGATTCGGCTACAGTTGTTGTTTCTTGTCTGAGGTAGTTTCCTGAACTGTTGTTGTATCTGAGGTTGCTTCTTTCTTAGTTTTTGAAGTATTACAAGCAGCAAGAGTTAAGCAACACACTAAAAAGCGTAGATAAGCTGATGATTTTTCATAATCTTTCTCCTTTCATCCCTATTTTAATGTATGTAAATAAAAAGTGTCAAAAGATAACTGTATTAGGAATCAATTATTCTTCATCCATACTCAAAACGCTAAGGAAGGCCTCTTGAGGAACTTCTACTGATCCAATAGCTTTCATGCGCTTTTTACCAGCTTTTTGTTTTTCAAGAAGTTTACGTTTACGAGAAACGTCACCTCCATAACACTTGGCAAGAACGTTCTTACGAAGGGCTTTGATATCAGTACGAGCCACAATCTTGTGTCCAATTGCAGCTTGAATTGGAACTTCAAATTGTTGACGAGGAATGATTTTCTTAAGTTTATCTACGATAAGTTTCCCACGTTCATAAGCAAAATCTTTGTGAACGATAAAGCTGAGGGCATCGACCTTGTCTCCGTTGAGAAGGATATCCATTTTGACCAGTTTAGATGGGCGGTACTCTGACAATTCGTAGTCAAAGCTTGCATACCCACGCGTCGAAGACTTGAGCTTATCAAAAGAAGTCAAAGACAGATTTCAGCAAGCGGGAATTTGATAGATAACATTACACGATTGTCATCAATATAGTCCATGGTCTCAAAAGTCACCCACGTTTGCGCTGAGCTAGTTCCATTACTGCTCCAACGAATTCTTGTGGTACCATGATTTGTGCCTTTACATATGGTTCTTCAATGGTCGCAATCTTTGTAGGATCAGGAAACTCAGATGGGTTCGATACATCCATAGATTCACCATCTGTCTGATTAACCTTGTAGATAACGGATGGTGCAGTCATGATAAGATCGATGTTAAACTCACGTTCCAAACGTTCCTGAATAACATCCATATGAAGTAATCCAAGGAAACCACAACGGAAACCAAATCCGAGTGCTTGAGATGTTTCTGGTTCAAACTGCAAACTAGCATCATTGAGTTGCAATTTTTCAAGGGCTTCACGAAGATCGTTATATTTATTTGACTCAATTGGATAGAGACCTGCAAAGACCATGGGGTTCATTTGCTTGTAGCCGTCTAGTGGCTCTGAAGCAGGATACGACGCCAAGGTAACTGTATCACCGACACGAGTATCCTGAACAGTCTTGATAGACGCTGCAATGTAACCAACATCACCTGTTGCAAGGAAATCACGTCCTACTGCTTTAGGGTGTGAAGATTCCCGACTTCAGTAACGTCAAAGGTTTTACCATTGCTCATGAGCTGGATCTTATCGCCTGGTTTGACTACTCCATCCATGACACGAACTTGGAGGATAACTCCACGATAGGCATCGTATACTGAGTCGAAAATTAGGGCTTTTAATGGTGCTGAAACATCACCGGTTGGAGCAGGAACTTTCTCTACGATTTGCTCAAGAATTTCTTCAATACCGATACCAGCTTTGGCTGATGCTAAGACTGCTTCGCTAGCATCTAGACCAATCACATCTTCAATTTCAGTACGCACGCGCTCCGGATCTGCTGCGAGGCAAATCAATCTTATTGATGACTGGAAGGATTTCCAAATCATTATCCAAAGCAAGGTAAACGTTTAGCTAGTGTTTGAGCCTCAATTCCTTGGGCGGCATCGACTACCAAGATAGCACCCTCACAGGCGGCTAGAGAACGTGACACCTCATAAGTGAAGTCCACGTGTCCTGGTGTGTCAATCAAAGGAAAGATATAAGTCTCACCGTCTTTAGCAGTATAGTTCAATTCAATGGCATTGAGTTTAATGGTAATCCCACGTTCACGCTCAAGATCCATGCTATCCAGAAGTTGAGCTTGCATTTCTCGGCTAGAAACTGTCTCTGTCTTCTCTAAAATACGGTCTGCTAGCGTTGATTTCCCGTGGTCAATATGGGCAATAATAGAGAAGTTACGAATCTTCTCCTGTCGTTTTTCAATTCTTCTACGTTCATGATTCTCTTCCTTTCAGGGTATCTATTAATTATAAAATGTTTTTAATATTTTGACAAGACCATACCCTGCTAGAGTACTAATCTTCAGCAATAAAGCCATCATTTTCGATGAAATAGCGGTCAGTCATACCTTGGTCAGTAAAGACAATACCGTGAAGGACACCGCCATAAACAGCTCCTCCATCCATTCCAATCTTACCGTCTTCTGTAATCCAAAGTTCCGCAGTACCGCGTTCTTGATTCAGTAGACCATAGACTGGTGTATGTCCAAAGACAATCGTTTTACCAGTATGATTAGCTGCTTCGTGGAATGGTTTTCTGAGCCAAACTTTCTTGTAATCTGTAGTATCATGCCAGTCATCCAAAGTCAAATCAATGCCAGCATGAACGAAGATATACTTATCTGTTTCAATCACAAAAGGCATCTGACGGATAAACTCCACTAAGTCAGCTGCTTCAGTTTCAACACGCTTAGCATCTGCTACACCATCTACTGGTGCATCCAATGGGCGACCTAGAATAGAATTAATAGTTGTATCCCCACCATTACGACGATAGTGGTCATAACTTTCTTCAGGGTTATCCAACCAAGTTAAAAACATATACTCATGGTTCCCTGACAAGCAAATAGCTCCCTGATTGTCAACCAAGTCTTTGACCATTTCTAGAACTCGGCGACTATCTTCACCTCTATCAATCAAATCGCCCAAAAAGAGTAATTGAGTCTTTCCATCCCATGTTTTTAGAAGTTCCTCAAGCATTCCTGCTTTCCCATGAACATCTCCAATAACATAATAGTCTGTCATTTATTTCTCCTTACTTTGCAACAATTCTCTCGCTTGACTAAGTGCTGCTTCAGTTACATTTTCACCTGCCAACATCTTAGCAACTTCTTCCACTCTTTCATCAACTGTTAACAAGCGAACGGTTGAAACGGTTGAATGCTCATTGCTAATCTTTTCAATGAAGAACTGATAATCAGCGATAGCGATGACTTGAGGAAGATGCGAAATAGCTAGAACTTGGCCATGCTGACCAATCTTATGAATTTTCTGTGCGATTGCTTGAGCTACACGACCTGAAACTCCTGTGTCTACCTCATCAAAAACAATGCTCGTCTTACCTTCCTTACGAGAAAAGGCAGACTTAATAGCCAACATCAAACGAGATAACTCACCACCAGAAGCTACTTTTACTAATGGTTTAAAGTCTTCTCCAGGGTTGGTTGAAATATAAAATTCAACACTCTCATTCCCTTCACGACTGAATTTTCCTTTAGTAAACTGAACCTGAAATCGAGCCTTGTCCATATAAAGGTCTTTAAGCTCTTGTTGAATCTCAATTTCTAATTGTTGAGCTAAGTTGTGGCGAGCAGATGCAAGTTTACTTGCTAAATCAACCAGACTTACTTCTAATTGCTTGAGTTCTGCTTCCATATCTTCTGAAGAAAGATTATTACCAGTAAGTAAATTGTATTCTTCAGTTATTTTTGCAAAGTATAACAAGACATCATCGACATTTCCACCATACTTACGTGTAATGGCATGTATGAGATCTAAACGACTCTCAATCTGCATCAAGCGATTGCCGTCAAAATCTAAATCTTCGATAATATCCTCTAAACGTTTGGTGACATCTTCTAATGCATAATAAGATTCTGATAAAGAAGTTGATATTTCACGGTACTCAGCATCATACTCTTCTAAACTTTCCATGTCATTCATAGCAGAACGCACGTTAGCCAGACTTGAAAATTCTTCATTATCTAGCATGGTATAAGCATTAGTTAGCGTATCAGCAATATTTTTATGATTCAGAAGTTTATCGCGTTCTTGGTTGAGTTTGAGGTCTTCACCTGGCTGTAATGCTGCAGATTCAATCTCTGCCATTTGAAATTCCAACATCTCAATACGAGCCTTGTGTTCCTCTTGATTTTTCTTAATCTCAAGAAGTTGCTTGCGCATTTGACGGTAGGCATCAAAGTTGGTCTGATAAGATTGCTTCAGTTCAAGAAAATCTGTATCACCAAACTCATCCAGCATCTGAATATGTAATTGTGGACGCATTAACTCTTCTTGATCATGCTGACCATGAATGTCGACTAGATGTTGTCCTATTGCGCGTAGAACAGAAAGATTGACCATCTGTCCATTAACTCGACTAACACTGCGCCCGTTTTGTAAAATTTCACGACGGATGATGATTTCATCACCTAACTCGATACCTTGCTCATCAAAAATCTCTTGTAAAGCGAGACTATTTTCGATTGAGAAAAGACCTTCGATTTCTGCTTTAGGTACACCATGACGAATGACATCTGTTGTTGCTCTGGCTCCCAGCATCATGTTCATAGCATCGATGATGATAGACTTCCCGGCACCAGTTTCCCCAGTAAGAACTGTCATTCCTTTCTCAAAATTAAGTGAAATAGCCTCAATGATGGCAAAGTTTTTAATTGAAATTTCAAGTAACATAAGGTCCTACCACTTTTTAACTTGCTCTACAATTTCTACAGCTGCTTCTTCAGTTCGCGCTACAATTAAAATTGAATTATCATCTGCTAAACAGCTAAAAATCTTATCTGAAAATGTTTGGAGTTAATTGACTTTTAACAAAAATTGAATTTCCAGGAATGACATCCAAATTGATGAGATTTCCCATTCGTTCAAAACTTTCAATATTGTTCTCAGCCAACTGTAAACTTTTGACTACTGACTTTGGTAATTCATAGACATAAGTATTGTCTTTCAATGGAATTTTTACAATCCCTAGTTCTTTGATATCTCGTGAAACAGTTGCTTGAGTAGCAGTGATTCCTGCTTCTTTTAAATGTTCAACGATTTCTTCCTGAGTACCGATTTGATAATCAGTCACAAATCTTCTAATCTTCTCAAGTCTCTCTTTTTTATTCATCTTTAAACTCTCTATGTGCTTTTTCTACTAGTGGTTCTATTTCAGAAACCACCTGATTGCTTGCGTGTTCTTCCTTACGTAAATAAGCAAGAAACTCAATATTACCGTGGCCGCCTTGTATAGGGTGAAAAATCCAATCCTAAAACGGAAAAATCCTTCTGTGACCGCCATTTCTGTTACCGATTTCTAAAACATTTTTGTGAACCTTAGCATCTCTAATAATCCCATTTTTCCCAATTTGTTCTCGACCGGCTTCGAACTGTGGTTTTATGAGGGCAACAACTTGTCCTTGATCAGCTAAGACTCTATGTAGAGCTGGAAGGATGAGACTCAATGATATAAAACTCACGTCGATACTTGCAAAGCTAGGTTCTTGTTCAAAATCAGTCTTTTTCAGCATAACGAAAATTAAACTGCTCCATGCTAACAACACGTGAGTCTTGGCGTAATTTCCAAGCAAGCTGATTGGTCCCGACATCAACTGCATAAACTAATTTTGCTCCATTTTGAAGCATGACATCAGTAAATCCTCCTGTTGAAGCTCCAATATCAATGGTCGTTTTGCCTTCAACTGATATGTCAAATTTTTCCAAGGCTTTCTCAAGTTTCAAACCTCCTCGGCTCACATACTTAAGCTTCTCACCCTTGAGTTTTAATTCAGTATCATCTGGGATTTTTTCTCCTGGTTTATCAAAAACGCTCACCATTTAGAACAGCAACAACCAAACCAGCCATAACGCCACGCTTAGCTTGTTCTCTCGTTTCAAATAAACCTTGTTTGTAGGCAAGTACATCTACTCTTTCCTTAGCCATTGATTCTCAAACTTTCTACTATTTTTACAATTGGTTCCTTATCAAAGGTTACTAACTGACTAATCTCTTCCAGTTTTTGCATTAGCTTGATCCAAAGTTTGGTTACAAAAAGTTTTTGCTTCATCTAATCCTAACAAGGCAGGATAGGTCGATTTTTCAGCTTGCAAATCTTTTCTGGGTGTTTTACCAATTTCTTCAAAGCTAGCTGTAACATCAAGAATATCATCTCTCACTTGAAAGGCAAGACCAATCAACTCTCCAACTGTTTTAAGAGCTATTTGAATAGTTGTATCCAATCCAGCGATGATTCCAGCTGCATGAAAAGGAAAGGCTAATAGTTTACTAGTCTTATTAGCATGGATAGTCTGAAGTTCTTCTAAATTCAAGTGTTTTCCTTCACCTTCCATATCCAAAACTTGTCCAGCTACCATCCCCATACTTCCAGAAGAAAGGGACAGATTTAGCTATTAAATCTACCTTAGTTTGGTTTGGCAAAGTCTGCCTGAGCTATTAAGGCATAGGGATCTAGAAAAGCGCATCACCTGCCAAGATAGCTAAATCCTCTCCATAGACTTTATGATTGGTCAAACGTCCTCGACGATAATCATCATTATCCATAGCAGGTAAATCATCATGAATCAAACTACCTGTGTGAATCATCTCAAGCGCTGCTGCAACTTGAGCATGAGCTAGTGTGATTGGCACCTGCAAAGAGTCCAAAACTTCTAAGAGTAGATAAGGACGAATCCGCTTGCCACCAGCATGAATGGAATAGAGAACCGCTTCTCTTAGATTTGAAGCTATTTGTTGCTCACCATAAAACTCCTCAAGAGCTGACTCAACCAAGTCTAGTTTTTCTTGCTTGTTCATACGAGTTCGCTCTCTGTTCCATCTTCTTGCATGACTTTAACTAAGGTCTTTTCTGCTTTATCAAGTGTTGCCTGCAATTCCTTTGATAAGATCATTCCTTTTTGAAAAGCTGCAATGGCATCTTCTAAAGCAATTTCTCCATTTTCTAAGCTCTGAACAATAGTCTCAAGTTCTGCTAAATTTTCCTCAAATTTCTTCTGTTTTGACATCTTTAACCTCTAATTCTACCTGACCATCTCGCATCATTAACGTTACTTGATCAGTTTTTTTCAAATCTTTTGCTGACGATACTACGGCATCCTCTTTTTTCACAATCGCATAACCTCTGGCTACGATACGACTAGTATCTAACATGAGTAGCGCTTCTGACAAACGTTTGACTTCGGCCACCTTGGCATCATAAACTACTGCCATTTGACTACGAAGTAACTTTTCCAAATTGGAGTAGACGGTCCTGATAACGATGAACCTTATTGATTGGTGATAACTGCTCTAATCGATGAACTAGTTCTAAAACTCTTTGCTCCTGTCTAACAAGTTCTGAATTTACACTTTGTTTGAGACGAAGCTGTAACTGATCCAATCGTTGTAAATAACCATCATATAAGCGTTCAGGTTGCCTGAAAATAACGGATTGACTTAGTACTTTTAATGCTTTTTCTTTCTTAGATAAAGTATTTTGTACAGCTGTAGCCATACGTCTCTCTTGATTCTTCAGATAAGTCAAAAGATCTAACTTAGTAACAGGAGTCGCTAGTTCTGCTGCAGCAGTTGGAGTTGCTGCTCTCTTATCTGCTACAAAGTCTGATAAGGTTACATCTGTTTCATGCCCTACACTTGAAATAACAGGTAGGCGTGATTCAAAAATAGCGCGGACAACAATTTCTTCGTTAAAGGCCCAAAGATCCTCAATCGATCCACCTCCGCGCCCAATAATCAGAACATCTAAGTCGTCACGTTCATTAGCCCATGCAATATTCCGAGCAATCTCCTCTGCAGCACCTTCGCCTTGAACCTTGGTAGGATATAAGATAATTTCCACACCAGGGAAGCGTCTGCTAACGGTTGTAATGATATCCTGGATAACAGCTCCACTACGACTAGTCACAACTCGATGCGTTTTTGCAAACTGAGGGATTGCTTGTTTAAAAGCGGTCTTGAAAAAGGCCCTTCTTCTGAAAGTTTCTTTTTTTAATTGTTCAAACTGAAGCGCAAGTGCCCCTACACCATCAGGCTCTGCCTTTTTCAATAATAATGAATAACTCCCACTTGGTTCATAGACTTGAACTCGACCGACTACATTAATCTTCATGCCTTCTTCCAAAGTCGAAAACCCAAGTTTTCTGATAAATACCCAGACCATATGGTTGCTTGGATAACAGCACGATCATCTTTTAGAGAAAAGTATTGGTGAGTTGGACGCTTTCGAAAGTTAGAAACCTGACCAGTTAAATAGACCCTCTCTAAGTATGGGTCTTTATCGAATTTCATTTTTCAGATACTTGGTCAAAGTTGTTACCGATAAATACTTTTTCCATCTCAACCTCCTTCTTTCTCTAGTTTTTCCTGGGTATTATTATACCAAAAACCGTTTAAAAAATCTCTTTTTCACCTCTAGAATACGAAAACAAGACTGGATTTCTTTGACCTTGTCTTATAAGATACAAAAAGCCCTTGGAAAAACTCCAAGGGCTTTTTTATTAGTTCACTGAACTATTTTATTTTTAAGGTTGTAGAATGATTTCAATCCACGGTATTCAGCTACTTCACCAAGTTGATCTTCGATACGAAGCAATTGGTTGTATTTAGCGATACGGTCAGTACGTGAAAGTGAACCAGTCTTGATTTGTCCTGCGTTTGTTGCAACTGCGATGTCAGCGATTGTTGAATCTTCAGTTTCACCTGAACGGTGTGATACAACGGCAGTGTAACCAGCTTCTTTCGCCATTTCGATAGCGTCGAATGTTTCAGTAAGAGTACCGATTTGGTTAACTTTGATAAGGATTGAGTTAGCAGCTCCTTCTGCGATACCTTTTTCAAGGTATGAAGTGTTTGTTACGAAGAAGTCGTCACCAACCAATTGAACTTTACCACCAAGACGTTCAGTAAGAGCTTTCCAACCGTCCCAGTCGTTTTCGTCCATACCATCTTCGATAGTGATGATTGGGTATTTGTTTACCAATTCTTCAAGGTAGTCGATTTGTTCTGCAGCAGTACGTACAGCAGCTCCTTCACCTTCGAATTTAGTGTAGTCGTATACTTGACGTTCTTTATCGTAGAATTCTGATGAAGCACAGTCAAATCCGATAAATACGTCTTTACCTGGAACATAACCAGCAGCTTCGATAGCAGCAAGGATAGTTTCAACACCATCTTCAGTTCCTTCGAAACGAGGAGCGAAATCCACCTTCGTCACCTACGGCTGTTTCAAGACCACGAGATTTAAGGGATTTTCTTAAGAGCGTGGAAGATTTCAACACCCCAACGAAGAGCTTCTTTGAATGTAGGTGCACCAGCAGGTACGATCATGAATTCTTGGAAAGCGATTGGAGCATCTGAGTGAGAACCACCGTTGATGATGTTCATCATTGGAGTTGGAAGAACTTTGAGTGTTGAAATCCACCAAGGTAGCTGTAAAGTGGGATTTCAAGGTAGTCAGCAGCAGCGCGAGCTACAGCGATAGACACACCAAGGATTGCGTTTGCACCCAATTTTACCTTTGTTAGGGAGTACCGTCAAGAGCGATCATAGCACGGTCGATAGCTTGTTGGTCACGTACATCGTAGCCGATAATAGCTTCAGCAATGATGTTGTTTACGTTGTCAACAGCTTTTTTTGTGTACCAAGACCACCGTAACGAGATTTGTCACCATCACGAAGTTCAACTGCTTCGTGTTCACCAGTAGAAGCTCCTGATGGAACCATACCACGTCCGAAAGCACCTGATTCAGTGTAAACTTCTACTTCAAGTGTTGGGTTACCGCGTGAGTCTAGGACTTCGCGAGCGTAAACATCAGTAATAATTGACATTTTTTACTCTCCTTATGAGTTAAATTTTTTACACCTCTATGATACCTTAAAAAGAGACCTTTTTCAAGAAAAAACGTTATCTTTGTGCAAATTTTCCTTAAGTGAAAAAGTAATCGCTTTCTTTTTCCTTTTATCTTGAGACTTTTGTGATATACTATATTTATGACTGATGTATCTAAACAAATCCTAGAAAAGGCCAATGGTGGTCTTAAATTAAATCCTGATGAACAAAGACGTTTTCTCGGAACATTTGAAGAACGTGTCCTTGGCTATGCAGACCTTGAAACTGCCGATGATGATAAATTTCAAAAAGGATTTTTAACAATTTTAGAAACCTTTAAAAAAGAAACTGAACCTCTATTTGTCAAAATTTCTCCTCAGATTGAATTTGACAAACAAGTCTTTTATCTAAAAAAAGCCAAAGAAGCTGAATGTCAAGCAACCATCGTTTCTGAAGATCATAACTCTTCTCCTTTCGGCATGGTCATCCATAGTGATGCTCCAGTTCAAACAAGTGAAAAAGACCTCAGAAAAGGCCTTTCTCTGACTTATGGCAGGAAAAAGAGATGAAAAACTACGACTTCTCTTGGAAAAAAATGGTTTGGTTAACTCTGTTTTCAAATGATAAGATTTGACCGATATTTGCTGCAGTATTTTTCTAAATAAAGTTGCTGCATTTTTAAACTATCTTCTAATGGTTCACTTTTTCTAGAATAGAAAAATGCAGCGACGATATTCTCAAATGGTAAGGGGAGGTAAATCTTCTGATAAACTACCACAAAATTACAATGACCGGAACACCCTTGGGTGTTCTTTTTTCTCACCGATTGGCGCCTTTACCTGCCAAACTTTGAGTATCAACCCTACCTTCACCAACGATAACGAGATCCACATCTACAACCTGTTCATCAAAGTTTTACTCAAATCCAAACAAGTTTGGATACCAGATACAATCCCTGCTCCAGCAAAGGCACACAAACCAGCTGCAATCCCACCACCAGCTCCAGCACCCTCTAATTTTAATATTTCAGGTGCGACTTTTACCATAAAAGTTTTTAATTAAAAGTATCAACTTCTTGGAAATTTAGCAGGGTTTAATCCCTTTTTGTTTTCCGAATGTATAGGTGGCGCCATGAGGGTCCACATAGGGGATTGGTTACATCCGCTAAAATATTTTTGATATGGATATCATCAGGAATGAGACTAACACGACTCTCCAAAATTTCTCCTGATTTCAAACAAGGATTGACCACGAGCTTTAAGCTCAATTCCGTGTTCATCATAAAACTGATAACCAAGACCTGAAGCAATACCAATTCCACCATCGTTACTAGCTGTTCCACCGACACCGATGTAGATATCTTTTATACCTTGCTCTATTAAATGTAGAATCAGCTGTCCAATTCCCTTTGTTTGAATCTCTAGTGGATTTCGTTTTTCATAAGGTATCTTAGCAAGACCTACCAAATCAGCAACTTCAAATAGAGCTAGTTGACCTTTTTGAAAATAGGGCATTTGAACCTCATCACCAAAAGGTCCTGTTACCTGACTTGTATGTTCTTCAAGACCTAAAGAATTTTTTATAGCAGCAACGGTTCCTTCTCCTCCATCGCCTACAGGCAAAAGTACACATTCTGAATCAGGCAGAGCTTTTTTAAAGCCCCGTTTTATAGCTTCAGCCACTTGGTTAGCAGGGAGACTCTCCTTAAAAGAGTCAGGTGCAATAATAATTTTCATCTTGATTTCTCTTTCTACCTAAAGGTATCCTATCTTATCTAACACCTTCATCATATCTCTATCATCTACCTGAAGATTTATTTCTTTTTTCACAATATCCTTAGCACAAAAAGCTATTCCAATCCCAGCTCTTTTAAGCATTATTAGGTCATTAGCCCCATCCCCAATAGCAATTGTTCTCTCGATTGGCACCTCTAATTGATCTGCCCATCTTACTAGAGTTTCTTCTTTGACTTCTCTAGTGATCACTGGCCCAAAAAGATTTCCAGTTAAGTTTACCCAACTTTGATTTCTAGTTGATTAGCAGCAAATAATGAAATTCCTAAATCCTTTTGCTAATCTTTCAACAATTGTAGTAAATCCACCTGAAACCAAACCAACTTCAATCTGACTTTTCTTTGAGAGCTTTTAATAAACTGCACAGCATTTTTACTAAGGTGAAGTTCATGATAAATCTTATCAAAAGGCATCTATAGAAAGTCCTTTTAAGAGGGAGACACGTTTTTCAGACTCGATTCAAAGTCTAATTCCCTCTCATCAGCTTGAGCAGTTATCAGAGCTACTTCTTATCACAATCTGCCTCTTTCCCCAATAAATCAATCACCTCTTCTTCTATCAAGGTCCCATCAACATCTAGGATACAGAGTCCTCTAGCTTTATTCATCTATCTTCCCTTACTTTCATCATCTCAAAAAAATCGTATGAAAACTTCATACGATTTTAACTATTTAGTTGCTAAACTGTGATACAAATCAAGGTAAGACTGACAAGCTGTATCCCAAGAGAAGTCACATTCCATAGCTTGAACTTGAAGATTTTTCCAAACATCTGGATGATTATAGTAAACATCCAAGGCAGTTTGTATAGCCCAGTTAAGCCAATATGGAGTCAAGTTATCAAAACTAAATCCTGTACCTGTTCCTTCAATTGGGTTGAACGGTTGAACAGTATCTCTCAAACCCGCCTACCTCATGAACAAGTGGTAATGTTCCATAACGCATAGCCATCATTTGAGAAAGTCCACATGGTTCAAAACGACTTGGCATGAGGAAAAATATCACAGGCTGCATAAAATTCTTGTGCTAGCTTAACATCAAAGGTAATATTGGCAGAAAGTTTATCTGGGAATACTTGACCAAACCATGAGAAGGCTTCTTCAAAACCAGGATCACCTGTACCCAAGAGAACAATTTGAACATCTTCTTGAAGCATGCGATGCAAACCTTCAACAACGACATCAAAACCTTTCTGCCTTGTCAAACGCGACACAATACCAATCATTGGTACATCTGGACGAACTGGAAGACCAACTTTCTCTTGCAATTTAGCTTTGTTCTGAGCTTTTTCCTGACAGATCAGATTTGTTAAAATGGTAATCCAATAAAGGATCCGTCTCTGGATTGTAAAGATCAGTATCTATCCCGTTTACGATACCAGAAAGCTTACCAGATTCCATACGGAGTATCTGATCCAAACCACATCCAAACTCTGGTGTCATAATTTCATGAGCATAGCTTGGTGATACAGTTGAAACACGATCGGCATAAAGAATACCAGCCTTCATCCAGTTAAGGCAATCATTCCAACGAACAGTACCATCCGCATAGCGCTCAAAACCAACTCTAAATAAGTCCCAAAGCATACCCTCAGAGAACTGACCTTGGAATTCCAAGTTATGGATGGTTAAGATGGTTTTAATATTCTGGTAAGCTTGAATCCATCTGTATTTTTCCTTCAACAAGAAAGGAATCATTGCTGTATGGTAATCATGGGCATGGAGAACGTCAGGGATGAATCCAATACGCTCCATAGCTTCTAGGGCTGCAAGTTGGAAGAAGGCAAAGCGTTCACCATCATCGAAATCACCGTAAACGTGACCACGGAAGAAATAATATTGATTGTCAATAAAGTAGAAAGTAACACCGTTTAAAACTGTTTTCTTAATTCCACAAAATTGTCTGCGCCAACCAACATACACTTCAAATTGAAGAACATCTTCAATCTGGTCACCAAACTTAGCTTCTACCATGTCATAGTAGGGTAAGATAACAGCAACTTCTTGTCCTGCTTTTACTAATGATTTTGGAAGAGCGCCGATAACGTCTCCCAAGCCACCTGTTTTTGAAAAGGGCGCACCTTCGGCTGCTACAAATAAAATTTTCATGAAAGGATATCCTCTGTTACTTTTTCGCCTTTTTTGATGACAACAGGATTTTCTGCTGTACCTCGAATGACAACTCCCTCAGCTATTTCAGCACCCTTATCTACGATTGCATATTCTACCTGAGCACCCTTACCAATGACCACACGAGGAAAAATAATAGATTCTTTAACTAAGCTATCTTTTATGAATCTGAACATTACGGGAAATAACAGATTTGATCACTTTCACCTTCGACGATACTACCAGAGCAAACTGCGATGTATTTACTTTTAGAACCTGGTGCATAGTAAGTTGGTTCTTCGTTTTAACCTTAGTATGAATCTTTTGATTTGGAGAGAACAAAGAGTAGAATTTATGCTGATCAAGCATATCTATATTAGCTTGGTAGTAAGTTTCTACAGAATGAATATTTGGCTAAGTATCCAGTATACTCGTATGCAAAAAGCACCTTCTTTTTGCTGCCAAATCACGAAGAACATAACGTAATTTTTCTGGATATTCTTTTCTGAGCTTCTTCTTCAAACGTTTAATCAACCATTGAGTGTCTACAACAAAAGATATCTGTTGACATGTTGTAAAAATCTTGGATTTGATTTTTTATCAAAGAGTTTGTGAGAAAGCACATGGTCAGTTTCGTCGATATCAAGGATTGCATTTACTTCTGAAATGTCCTTCTTAGGCAATTTCTTATAAACAACTGTAATAGTGATTTTGTTGTATTGTGCAAATGGAAAAACCTGATTGAGATCGATATTCACTAAAACATCACAGTTCAAGGAAACTGTTTGGTCTGAACCTGAACGTTTTAAGTAAGTCAAAAGTTGTTGATAGTATTCTTTACCAACAGTGCTACTTTCTACACGAGTATTATAGATTCCAAGATAGTAGTGGCTAAGTAGTGTATTCAAGCCCCATTCACGTCCTGAACGAATGTGGTCAAATACTGAGCTGATATTATCTTGTTGGAAGATTCCAAAAGACACTACGAACACCAGCATTTGCTAAACTTGAGAGTGGGAAGTCAATCAGACGATACTTTCCTCCAAATGGCAAACTCGCCACTGGACGATTACTTGTCAAGGTTGACATATCATGAAAACCAACAGTGTTTCCTAAAAATCGCTGAATATTTATCAATCTTCATCTGTTGCTACCCCCACTACTTCGTTATATCCGACTACTTCTACTTCTTCAGTTCCATCAATTTCTACACCATCAGCAATGATTGCACCTTCACCGATGATTGCACGTGTAATCTTTAGCACCTTTACCGATAACTGCTCCACTCATGATGACAGAATCAACAACTTCTGCTCCTTCACGAACTTGAGCAGCTGTAGATAAAGATAGAGTGTTTCACAGTACCATTTACGTAACATCCATCTACTACAAGAGAATCTTCTACATGAGCATGTTCTCCAATAAAGTTTGGTGGAGCGATAAGGTTACGAGAATAGATTTTTCCATTGACGGTTACGACTATCTAGAGCATTTGTCTGGAGAGATGTATTCCATATTTGCTTTCCCAAAGCGATTCGATGGTACCAACATCCTTCCAGTATCCACTGAATTCATAGGCATAGACACTTTCACCCAGTCTCAAGATAATTTGGAATAACATTTCTTTACCAAAGTCTGACATATCTAGATTAGTCTTTTCAGCTGCAACTAGCATATTGCGTAGACGTTTCCAATCGAAAATATAAATACCCATTGATGCCTTGGTTGATTTTGGTTGGGCAGGTTTTTCTTCGAATTCAACAATGCGATTATTAGCATCTGTATTCATGATACCGAAACGACTAGCTTCTTTTAGTGGTACATCCAAAACAGCAACTGTCAAAGCTGGCATTGTTATCCTTGTGTGATTGGAGCATATCATCATAGTCCATTTTGTAGATATGGTCTCCTGAAAGAATCAAAACATACTCAGGATTGATGCTATCGATATAGTCGATATTTTGGTAAATCGCGTGACTCGTACCTTCAAACCAACGATTTCCTTCACTTGCAGAGTAAGGTTGAAGGATAGAAACACCTGAATCAATTACATCAAGACCCCAACTAGAACCGTTTACCCGATGTGGTTGTTGAGAGCTAGAGGTTGATACTGTGTGATAACCCCAACATTATGGATACCAGAGTTGGCACAGTTTGAAAGAGCAAAGTCAATGATACGGTAGCGCCCACCAAATTGCACGGCAGGTTTTGCAATGCTTTGAGTGAGTTTACCGAGACGAGTTCCTTGCCCACCGGCAAGGATTAAAGCTAGCATTTCATTCTTCATTTTCTACTCCTTTTTGAGATTTTATTTGATTCTTTTTGTAGGTTTTCAAGCGACGTTTGATTTTCCAAATACTTGCACCCATAGCTGGCAAAAGTAAAGGTCAATGTCTGCTCATAATCCTTCCATAACCCTTCTTGAGTTTGAACAGTTTGGTTGTGTTCTTTCCAAACTCCACCCCATTGTTCCAACTCTGTATTCCAAATTTCTTCGTAAATACCTGCAACTGGTAATCCAATTGTAAAATCAGGACGTTCAACCGGTGCCATGTTAAAGACACAGACTAGCATCTCACCTTTTTTACCTTTACGAATAAAGGATAGAACACTTTGATCTCTATTATCAGCATCGATGATTTCAATTCCATCATAACTTGTATCAATTTCCCAAAGACAACGGTGATCTTTATAAAGCTGATTCAGCTGAGATGTGAAGTATTTCATCTTGGCATTCATTGGATCTTCGAGATTTGACCATTCTAATTGCTCTTCTGATTTCCACTCTAAGAATTGACCGAATTCACTACCCATAAAGAGTAATTTCTTACCAGGGTGACAAATTTGATAAGTATAAAGATTTCTCAGGCCTGCAAACTGATTGTAGCGATCTCCCCACATCTTATGCATCATACTCTTCTTACCATGGACAACTTCATCGTGTGAGAATGGCAAGAGGTAATTTTCATTAAAGACATACATAAAACTGAAGGTTACAAGGTTAAAATCATACTTGCGGTAAATTGGATCTTCTTCGTAGAAACGGAGAATGTCATTCATCCAGCCCATGTTCCACTTGTAGTCAAAACCAAGACCACCGATCTCTTTTCGGACCTGTAATTTTAGTAGCCGAAGAGCTTTCTTCTGCAATCATCATGACATCAGGGTGAGCTAGCTTAATAACAGTATTTAAACGTTGAAGGAAATAATAACCTTCATAGTTGAGATTTGCCACCATCTTTATTTGGTGTCCAAGGTGCATTATCATAATCAAGATAAAGGATATTACTTACAGCATCTACACGGATACCATCTAAATGATAAAAATCAATCCAGAACTTAATGCTAGAAATCAAGAAGGATTGTACTTCGTTTTTCCCTAAGTCGAAGTTTAATGCTCCCCAACCATAGTTATGAGCTTTGTTATGGTCTTGATATTCAAAAGTTGGTGTTCCGTCATAATAAGCTAGAGCATCATCATTGATTGTAAAGTGACCTGGAACCCAGTCCACAATAACTCCGATATTGTTTAAATGACACTCTTCAACAAAGTCTTGAAACTCTTCTGGTCTTCCGTAAGAATGTTCTAAACCAAAATACCCCATCAGTTGATAGCCCCAGCTCAAACCAAGCGGATGCGCCATCAAAGGCATAAACTCAATATGAGTGTAGTTCATCTCAACTAAGTAAGGAATCAACTCTTCTTTTAATTGAGCAAAAACTGTATGGAGTTCCGTCTGGATTTTCTTTTCCACGAGCCAGCATGAGCCTCATAGATATTAACTGGTCTTTCAAAAAATCCCAAACGTTTTCTACGAGCTAACCAAAGTCCATCCTTCCATTTCTTTTCTGGGATTTCTGTTAAAACAGCCCCTGTTCCTGGACGTGCTTCATACCGAACAGCTAAAGGATCAATCTTCATAAGCTGATGACCGTTAGCCCGTGTGATATGATATTTATAAATCTGACCTTCTTGGGCTAAAGTTGTAAAAACTTCCCAAACTCCAGATTCATTTCGAACCATAGGGATTTGATTTTCAACCCAATTCGTGAAATCACCGACTAGATGAACAGCCTGCGCATTTGGAGCTCAAACACGGAATGTGAACCCCATTCCCGTCTTTCTCCTCACGATGTGCGCCCAAATAGTGCTGAAGATGGAAATTTTCGCCTGTTGTAAAAAGTTCTTAAAAGCTTCTAATGTATCCATAAATCCCCCTTTATATTGTAAGCGTTTTCTATATTTGTATTATACTATCTTTTTAGAAAAGTTTCAACCAATTTCCGAATTATCATAAATATTTTTTAGAAAAATCTTCAAATAATTATCTTGACATTTCTAAAAAGTTTTCAGTATTGTCGATATTTTTACATGATTTAAGCTTCCATACATCAAATCACTTACAATATTTTTCAATCCTAATTTTGCAAAAATAGACACTACAAAAAAACTTAACATTATTTTCATAAATCAATCATTTTTGTTCGGATAAAAGTATCTTAAGTACAATTTTATCAAATTTTCTGAAATTTTCAACTATTTATTGTAATATTTCCATATTTTTTTATTATTAGGACAAATTATAGATAACTATAAAAAACTCAAGATAAAATCTTGAGTTTTCATTAAAGATTTATGATAAAACATTCATAACAGCTACACTCACGTTGTCAAGGGTATTTTCTTGATTTGAACAACTGTTCGTAATCAACATTTCGAGATTACCAGCATTTTCATAATAGTGAGATTCACCCTTAGCATTAAAGACAACTAGGTAATGCTCATCATCTCCTGAATCTCATAAACAATCCACCCACTATTTTTCAATGGCTGTGTGAACAAAGACATGACGATATACTTCCTCGTATGTAGGGTATGAAAAGGCACTACTCTTTGTTTTAAGACCTATAATCTGACGAATAAATTCAATGCTATCCTGACGCTCATGAATCAAGTCCCAGTCTACCTGGTTAACTAGCGTCTGGAGCATTGTAACTGTTCATAGCACGTTCACGATCATCATGGGTCAACTCACCGTTTTTCACCTGTAGGAACTAGCTTTGGTACGTCCCAAACTCTTGACCGAGTTCCATAAAGGAGATGCCTTGCATGAGCAGATTCATAGCAGTTGCTGTTTCTACCTTTTTCATGATGCTTGCTTGGTCTTTCTGTTGGATGAAGTGTCGCTAACAAATCATGCAAAGTTATAGTTATCATGAGCTTCTACATAGTTGACAACCTGGTTAGGGGCTTAGATAAGAGCCCAGTTCTCGACTACCAAGGATAGCTTTGGCAACAATTGGTTCATGTAGCACCACTTACGAAGCCTGATTTGATATCACCATAAACTTCAGCACCCTTTACCGCATTACGTTGATCATCATTGAAAAATCCAATATTTGGTAACTGATAAGCATTGTCTTTCTTAGCCTTATCATAAGGTGCTAGACCAGTACCCATATCCCAACCTTCTCCATAAAGGATGATTTTAGGATCGACTTCATCCATAGCCCAACGGATCATCTGCATGGTTTTAATGTCATGGATTCCCATCAAGTCAAAGCGGAAACCATCAATATTAAACTCATTCACCCAATAAAGAAGTGAATCAATCATGTACTTACGGAACATTTCGTGTTCACTAGCAGTCTCGTTTCCTACACCAGTACCATTTTGATAACTTCCATCGCGGTTCATTCGGTAATAATAGTCTGGAACCGTTGTTTGGAATGGGGCATCAACAGTTGAAAACGTATGGTTGTATACCACATCCATAATGACGCCAATTCCAGCATCATGATAAGCTTGAATCATCGTCTTCAAATCGCGGATGACTTGACCTGGATCATTTGGATTCGTAGACATGCTGGTTTCTGGTGCATTGTAGTTTTGTGGATCGTAACCCCAGTTGTAGGTCACATTTCCATCTGCATCATACTCTTTGTGACGATCAGCAATTGGTTGCAGTTGAACATAGTTCACACCAAGTTCTTTGATGTAGTCAAATGCAGTAGACTGACCGAAGTGATTGACTGTTCCAGTTTGGGCAGCACCCAAGAAAGTACCTCTTAATTCTGGAGCAACACCAGAAGTTTCAGACTTGGTCAAGTCACGAATGTGCATTTCGTAAACAACCGCTTGACAAGGATTTTCCAATCGCCAAGTTGCTTCCGTTCCATTCTTAACTTCAAAACCTTCAACTTGACGTTCTTTTTCTGAAAGAATCGCTGAACGTTTGCCATCTGGACTTGTCGCAATGGTATATGGATCGCGTGTCAATGATTGATGATGTGGAAAATCAATCTGATATTGATAGGCACGACCTGCAAGACTTTCAGGAACTGTCAAATTCCAAACGCCAATTGTATTATCCTTGTGACTATAGGAATAACTATTTCCACGTTTCATCTCATACGTTTTTAGGATAGGAGCGTCATTGCTTGCTGATTCATAAACTACAACTTGTACAGTTGTTGCTGTTGGCGACCAAAGTTTAAAGCTTGTTTCTTCTTCAGAAACCTGGCATCCCAACTCTCCTTGGTAACCCCAGTGGTGATCAAAACTAGCACTGTTTAATCGCTTTTATCAAAAGCAAATGGATTTTGATCTTTATAGTGTGGACTTGCAATGGCTGGATTTTCTGAATAATAAACAGTGTCATCTCCATCTAAAATCCAAACTTCCGTTAGAAGTGGATAATAATTGAATCGGATAGGATATTCTTTTGATCTCCCCATCTTTTTCTACACTAAAACATCATTTGTTCAAGAGGTGTTTCACTTGATTGAGTCAAATGAAAATTTGTCTCCAAAAGTATTCTTCTTCTTTAACAAATTCTACTGAATCAGCTGGCCTTTTACTAAAGTTGCAACTCTGATATGCTTCATCCTTACGATGATAATGAATAAGTACAGGATAATTGTACATGATTTCTCCCTAATTTCTAATTATTAAATTTAAATAAATAATTTCTTGATTTAAAAGTTTTCGAGTTGAAGCAAGAAATCATAGATGAATATTCTTTAGTGTGTATTGATTATAAACTCTCCAACCAAGCTTCATCTCGAATCTCAATTCCAAGTTCTTGTGCTTTTTGGAGTTTGCTACTGCATCTGCTCCTGCTACCACAAGGTCTGTCTTCTTCGATACGCTACCCAGTTACCTTGGCTCCTAGACTTTTCTAGTTTATTTTTAGCTTCTGAGCGAGTTTAAACGTTCTAGCTTTCCTGTCAATACAACAGTTAGACCTGATAAGGCTGCATCTGCTGCAACTATCTGTCCTTTATAATCTAGATTAACACCTAATTCTTTTAATTCGCTTAAAAGGATTTTAGAACCCTCAGTTGCAAAGTAAGTCTGTAAACTTTGAGCAATCACAGAACCCAAACTCTCGATAGTTGCAATTTCTTCTGGATTTGCCTGAGCCAAAGCTTCAACAGAATGAAAGTTTTGAAGTAACAACTGACTTGCCTTGCTTCCTACATGACGAATTCCCAAACCAAACAAGAGTTTCTCAGCAGAGTTTTCCTTAGATGCTTGAATAGCCTGATAGAGTTTTTGGGCAGATTTTTCCTTAATGCCTTCTAGCAAGAGGAAATCTTCCACAGTCAAACGATAAATATCTGCTACATCCTTGACCAATTGTGCATCAAAAAGTTTTTCGACGACAGATGGCCCAAGGCCAGAAATATTCATGGCATCACGGGATGCGAAGTGCGTCAAGCCTTCCTTGATTTGAGCTGGACAACGCGGATTGATACAACGAAGGGCAACCTCATCTTCAAAATGCAAAAGCTTACTATCACAACTTGGACAGTTTGTTGGAATATCGAGTTTTTCTTCAGACACACGCTTAGATTCAACGACACGTAAAACAGCTGGAATGATATCCCCTGCCTTATAAACAATCACCGTATCATCCTTACGAATATCCTTTTCTGCAATATAGTCAACATTATGAAGAGTTGCTCGACTTACAGTAGTACCTGCCAGTTGAACTGGAGTAAGATTAGCAGTCGGAGTTACGACTCCTGTTCTTCCAACTGTCCAATCAACCGAAAGAAGTTTTGCTTCTTTTTCTTCTGCCGGAAACTTATAAGCCACTGCCCACTTAGGTGCTTTTACTGTAAAACCTAGTTGCTCTTGACCGGCTAAGTCATTAACCTTAATCACAACTCCATCGATATCATAAGGCAACTGGTCTCTTTCTTGACCTACTTCTTGGATAAAATCCCAAACCTCATCCATGCTGTGCGCTAATAGACGTCTTGGATTAACAACAAAACCTAATTGTTCTAAATGTTCCAAAACCTTCTCTTGGCTATCTCGTGTTGAAGGACTAGCTTCCTGATAGAGGAAGGTTGCAAGATTACGTTTAGCTACTACTGCTGTATCTAACTGGCGAAGAGTTCCTGCAGCAGCATTTCGTGGATTGGCGAAATTCAGGCTCGCCGTTTTCTTGACGCGATTGATTGACCTGATCAAATGATGCCCTCGGCATATAGCATTCACCACGAACAGTGATATCTAATTTTTCTGGTAAAGTTAAAGGAATGTCTTTCACTCGTTTAAGATTTTCCGTGATGTTTTCACCAATAGAACCATCACCACGAGTTGCCCCAGCAACAAAAAGTCCCTGCTCATAAGTCAAGGAAATCGATAATCCATCAATCTTCAACTCACAAATATAAGTGACATCATCTAATTCTTTACGAACACGCGCATCAAAGGCATCGAGTTCTTCACGTGAAAAAGCATCCTGCAAACTATAGAGAGGATACTGATGACTATATTTTTCAAATCCATCAAGAATCTTTCCACCTACACGATGTGTCGGGCTTTCTGGCAAGACTTGGTCCGGATGAGCTTTTTCTAACTCTACCAATTCACGATAAAGACGGTCATACTCACTATCAGATACAGATGGATTGTCACTTGTATAATACTCTGTCGCATAGCGATTGAGCAACTCAACGAGCTCTTTCATTCTTTCATTCATAAAACCATTTTACCATAAAAAGGGCCATAGAAACAATACTCAAGCTCTAAAAAAGAAAATGAGAAGGGCTTTTCTATCCCTTCTCACTAATTTTTATTTTTTACGGTTCAAAATAGCGTTCAAGATAATAGCTACTGTACTTGCAATAACGATACCATTTGAGAAGAACATTTGTAATTCAGTCGGTAAAGTATTGAAGAGGTTGCTTCCATTTAATCCCACCCCTGCAGAAATAGAAACTGCTGCAATGAGGAAGTTGTGTTCATTGTGCTCAAAGTCTACACGAGCCAAGATTTGCATCCCTTGGAGAGACACAAAACCGAACATGACGAGCATAGCTCCACCAAGAACAGGGCTAGGAATAATCTGTGCCAAGGCACCAAACTTAGGCAAAAGACCGAGTAAGATAAGGAAACCAGCTGCGTAGTAGATTGGCAAACGAGTACGAATACCTGAAAGTTTCACCAAACCTACGTTTTGTGAAAATCCTGTATAAGGGAAGGTATTGAAAAGTCCACCAAGTAAAACAGCGAGACCTTCAGCACGATAACCATTACGGAGACGAGTGCTATCAATTGGATCTTTAGTAATATCAGAAAGAGCAAGATATACACCTGTTGATTCTACCATTGATACAGTAGCGATGATACACATCATGACAATAGATGAAATCTCAAATTGTGGAGCACCGAAGTAGAATGGAGTTGGGATATGAACAAGTGGAGCTTCTGCTACTGGAGAAAAATCAACCAAGCCCATAGTTGCAGCTATAATCGTACCGGCAATCAAACCAATCAAAATCGAAATAGATTTGATAAATCCTTTTGTAAAGATATTAACCAAAAGAATAATGAGAACAGTAATCATTGCCAAAGCTAAACTTTGACCAGTTGGTTTTTCTACGTTATTTCCCATATTTCCAATAGCAACTGGAATCAAGGTCAATCCGATAGTTGTGATAACAGAACCAGTTACGATAGCAGGGAACAGATTGGCAACCTTAGAAAAGATACCTGAAATCAGGATGACATAAATCCCTGAAGCAATCAAGGCTCCAAACATAGCACCACTACCATGACTCTGACCAATCATGATAAGAGGAGCAACAGACTGGAAGGCTACACCAAGAACGATTGGCAATCCAACACCGAAGTGTTTATTGAGTTGCAATTGTAAGAGAGTTGCAACCCCACACATAAAGATATCTGTTGAGATAAGGTAGGTCAACTGTTGAGCTGAATACCCCAAAGCACTTGCAATCATGATTGGTACTAGGATTGAACCTGAATACATGGCTAGCAAGTGTTGCAAACCAAGAACGGCCGCCTGTGAGTGTTTTTCTTGTTGTTTCATTAGATGTCTGCCTCCTTGAAGATAACTTTTCCATTTTCAAAACGCTCTAATCGCGCTAGTGATACTACTTGATGACCTGATTTTTCTAACAGTTCACGGCCATCTTGGAAGGATTTTTCAATCACAATTCCGATGGCTTCAACTCTAGCACCAGCTTGCTCGATAATCTGAATCAGCCCTTTAGCTGCTTGGCCATTTGCCAAGAAATCATCGATAATCAATACTTTATCTTCAGGAGATAAGAACTTCCCTGCAATGGATACGGTACTAGTTACTTGTTTCGTGAAAGAATAAACTTCAGCAGTCAAAATTCCTTCATTCATGGTAATATTTTTTGCCTTCTTAGCAAAAATCATGGGTACATCTAACTGTTCTGCAACATATAGAGCTGGAGCAATTCCAGATGCTTCAATGGTTACAACTTTTGTAATGCCAGCATTTTTAAAATGCTCTGCAAAAGTACGACCAATCTCACGCATCAAGGAATAATCAACTTGGTGGGTCAAGAAGGAATCCACCTTAAGAATATTCTCACCTAGAATATTCCCATCTTTTAAAATACGTTCCTCTAGTAATTTCACATTAACCTCCGAAATAAAAAGGGACTTACAAAGTAAGTCCCTTGGAAACATAGAAACAGATAGCCCTGCTTCTTTTTATCTCTCTTCGACTTACTCATTGTTAGGTATTTACGGTACCTTGTAGAAACGCCACGCCAATTCGCGGCATAAATAAGTAATGATATTTTTTAGTGAGCATCTCCATTCCAGATAGAGTTCTTCACAATCACATAATCTACATGTCTAAGATCTGCTACTTTTCGACCTCCAGCATAAGAAATCGAACTTTGCAAATCTTGTTCCATCTCTGTTAAGGTATCTTGTAAATGTCCTTTGGCAGGAAGAAGAATTTTCTTACCTTCGACATTCTTATAAGCACCTTTTTGGTATTCTGAAGCAGAACCATAGTATTCTTTAAATTGTTTACCATCGACTTCAACTGTTTTACCAGGGCTTTCGATATGTCCTGCAAATAGTGACCCAATCATAACCATACTTGCACCGAAACGAATTGACTTGGCAATATCTCCGTGTGTACGGATACCACCATCAGCAATAACCGGTTTACGAGCAGCCTTAGCACACCAGCGAAGAGCCGCTAACTGCCAACCACCAGTACCAAAACCAGTTTTGACCTTAGTAATACATACCTTACCTGGACCGATTCCGACCTTAGTAGCATCTGCACCAGCATTTTCAAGTTCACGAACGGCTTCTGGTGTTCCAACGTTACCAGCGATGACAAAGGTATCTGGCAATTCTTTCTTGATGTGCTGAATCATTGAAATCACACTGTCTGCATGACCATGAGCGATATCAATAGTGATATACTCTGGAGCATCATCCTTTAATTGACTAACAAAATCATACTCGTAATCTTTAACACCAACAGAGATAGAAGCAATCAAGCCCTTATCATGCATGCGTTTCACAAAAGGGATGCGTCCAGCTTCATCGAATCGATGCATAATATAGAAATAACCACCTTTTGCAAGTTGTTCTGCAACATCTTCATCTAAGATTGTTTGCATATTTGAAGGAACAACTGGTAATTTAAAGGTGTGCTTCCCAAGTGTCACTTGTGTATCAGCTTCTGCACGACTTTTAAGAACACACTTGTTAGGAATTAGCTGAATATCTTCATAGTCAAAGATCGGAAATTCGTTTAACATTTCGATGTCTCGTTTCTTTTATAATGACCTACCTATGCTTTCGCATCACTACGCCTTTTTCCGACGTTTCCTCTAAACGATTATAAACTAAGGTAAAGTTTTTTTGTCAATTATTTTGAAACCTAAAATTTATAACGTTCGGGATTTTACTGATGATTTTCATTAAAAATAGAGAGTCTATGAACTCTCTATGATCTGTTTTATCTTAATAATACTCACCTTGACGATAATCCCATGAGTTAAAGGTATCTGATAAATGCATCATGATTTTATCAATATCCAGTCCTTTACGGATCACAACTGGAGCTGGTGAGATTGAACGTGCTCCACCTTGTTCTGGTATGAGTTTGCCATCCTTATCAACCATAGACACCATCACACCTTGCTCGTAACGAGTTTCAACTGTTTTGTCTGGTTGGATAGATGCAACATAGTCGTCTGCTTCAATGACAAGATCCACTGCTCCTTCGATACGTTGACCGATTCCTTCAACCTTACCACGATTTCCTTTTCCTGATAGGGTTTGCTGATGAAGCATAGACCATCTTTGCCTTCTTCCCAAAGTTTAGCTGCCAATTGTTCACCAGCTTTCCCAAATTTGATAACAAAACAGCTAGTACCACGCACGTCAGTCATAAGTTCTTCACGTCCATCACCGTATGCTTTCAATTTTTCAAAAGCTTCTGGTTTCCATGGAAGGATACAACCAAGAAGAATGTCTTCATCCCAATGTTTTTGATAGAAGGCTTCAATTTCTGGGTTTGAGTTAGTGCTAAAGCGCGAAGCTCATCCATGCTACCACAGAGGACTACTCCTGGTTTATTACGATTACGTTCTTTGGCTTCAAACTTGCGTTCAAGTCCCTGCCTTATCACTAGTCATGATAATGTAACCAACTTTTAGTAGGGACAAACGATACATCCGCCCTCACCTTTTAAAATTTCATAACCTTCTTGTGAAAGTGTTCCGTTCCATTGAATGTGTTTTGTCATAGTTCTATTTCCTTTTCTATTTTTTTATTCTTGCCAGTAGGCTGGTCGTTGTTTTTCATAAGCAGCAATCAAGTCTTCATACTGCAAGGTAATACCGATATCATCCAAACCATTTAAGAGCTTGTGTTTCCACTCGCTATCAATTTCAAAGGAGAATTCTCCAACTGGTGTGATGATTGTTTGTTGTTCCAAGTCCACAGTTACCTGGTCAGTCGGTTTGAGTTGGGCTAGCTTTTCTCTAACCTCCCTAGGCTGAACAATAGGCAACATACCATTATTGAGCTCATTATTGTAATGAATATCTCCAAAAGAGCCAGCAATCACGACCTTAAAACCGTAGTCTAGCTAGTGCCCAAGCTGCGTGTTCCCTCGAAGAACCAGCCCCAAAATTATCTCCTGTGATGAGGATACTGGCTTTACGATATTCAGATCGGTTAAAGACAAAGTCTGGGTCCTCAGTATACTGATCATCCACATAACGCCAAGCATACATGAGGTATTTCCCAAAACCTTTCTTATCAATCAACTTGAGAAACTGTTTAGGTAGGATTTGGTCGGTATCGATATTATCATTCATAAGAGGAACCGTTGTTCCTGTATAAACTGTAAATTTTTCCATATCCTCTCCTTACTGGGCTTCTGGCATTTGCCGAACATCTACGAAACGTCCTGCGATAGCTGCCGCAGCTGCCATTGCTGGACTACAAAGATGGGTCTTCGCTCCAAATCCCTGTCTATCTTCAAAGTTACGATTGCTAGTTGAGGCGCAGTGAACACCATCTGGTACCTTGTCAGGATTCATCCCTAGACACATGGAGCAACCTGGGTCTCTCCACTCAAAGCCAGCATCTTGGAAAACCTTATCCAAACCTAACTTTTCAGCAGCTCGCTTGACTGGTCGAGAACCTGGTACCACGATTGCTGTCAGGTTAGGGAGCAATCTTTCTTCCCTTCGACAAATCGAGCAGCCAGTTGCAAATCGCTAAGTCGAGCATTGGTACAAGAACCTATAAAAACATAGCCAAGTTGGATATCTGCTGGTTTCTGACCTGGTTGTAAATCCATGTAATGATAGGCCCGTTCATCGTTCATATCTTTTATTTCTGGGAAGCTAGTCTCATAGTCAACTCCCATGGCAGGATTGGTTCCCCAAGTCACCATAGGTGCTAATTCAGAAACATCCATACGGATAACCTTGTCATAGACGGCATCGTCATCACTAACCAGTCTTTTCCAATCAGCTACTGCTGCATCAAAATCCTTTGGAACACACTCACGTCCCTTTAGATAGTCATATGTTATCTGATCTGGATTCATGATTCCCATCTTAGAGCCAAACTCAATGGACATATTGCAGATGGTCATTCGCTCTTCCATACTGAGTGCATCAATAGCCTGACCTCGATACTCCACCACGTAGCCAACACCACAAGCAACGCCGTACTTAGCAATCAAGGCTAAAATGAAATCCTTGGAATAGACTCCTTTTTGAGGAACTCCTGTGAATTCCACCAACATTTTCTTGGGTTTAACCTGCCAGAGGGTTTGAGTAGCAAATACGTGCTCGACCTCGCTAGTCCCAATTCCGAAAGCAATCGCCCCAAAAGCTCCATGGGTCGCCGTATGACTATCTCCACAGACGATAAATTTTCCTGGTTGTGTTCGTCCTGTTTCTGGACCAACCATGTGAACGATGCCTTGTTTTTCAGAACCGTGGGCCGCATGTTCAATCCCAAATTCCTCAACATTTTCTGCCAACTTATCAATCTGTGCTTTCGAGATTACATCTCGAATATCGTAAATATTTACCGTTGGAACATTGTGGTCAAAGGTACCAAATGTTAAATCTGGTCTTCTCAATCTTCGCCCTGCATCTCGTAATCCTTGAAAAAGCTTGAGGACTGGTCACCTCGTGAATATAGTGTTGATCCACATACATAAGCTGTGGTTGTCCCTCTTCTCCTGTGATCACATGGAGGTCCCATAATTTATCAAAAATCGATTTTCCTGCCATTCATTACCTCCATACAAAATACAAAGCTACTAGAGTAGTCACTATTCCTAAGAACCAAACTGTTTTAAAAGTACCATTTTCTAGTCTTGTGATGAAAAGTGATTCCTGCCAACCAGGCCCCAAAACCGCCACAAAAGAATGCAAATGATAATAAATATTTTTTTCTGGGATTCGCTAAGCACCTCTTTTGGCTTTAGATTTATCAACACCATAAATCATAAATATCAAATAGATTCCAAATCAAAAATAGCAAAAGTAATTCCTTCGATTTAGTCTTCATAGTCTTTTCAATGATGGCTTCCGTCATATCCTTGGTCGAAGCCTGTCCTCCTATATCTCTTGTTAAAATACCTGCAGCTAGACTTTCCTCAACAGCACGCTCGATATGCTCCGCATCCTCATAACGTCCAAAACTATCACGCAGCATCATCGCAACTGATAAAATCATGGAAATGGGATTGGCAATGCCTTGACCTGCTATATCAGGTGCTGAACCATGAATCGGTTCATAAAGGCTCGGTCCATTTTCAGAGTGACTAGCCGATGGCATAACTCCAAGTGTACCAGATAGAACACTTGATTCATCAGATAAGATATCTCCAAAAAGATTCTCTGTCACGATAACATCAAACCTGTCTGGATTTGTAATCATGAGCATGGCAGCTGAGTCTACTAGCTGGTGCTCCAAGGTTACATCCGGAAAATCTTTTGCGACTTCTTCAGCCACTTTCCTCCATAGTTTTGAAGTTGCTAACACATTTTGTTTATCGATACTTGTAACGACTTTTCTCCGACTCCTTGCGATTTCAAAAGCCTTACGAATAATCCGCTCCACTTCCTCATAGCTATAGTCGTTGATATCACGTGCCGATGTCTCTTCAAGGATATGATCTCCGAAGTAAATACCACCTGTCAACTCACGCACCACTACAAAGTCAACACCAGCAATTCGATCTGGCTTAAGAGGTGATAAGTGCTTGAGACTCTCAAATATCTTTACCGGACGAATATTGGCATAGAGATTGAGTTCCTTACGAAGATCCAGCAAACCTTGTTCAGGTCGAACTGCGGCATTATCATACTGAGGACTACCAATTGCAGCTAGCAGAATAGCGTCCGCTTCTCTAGCAGCCTTTAAAGTTTCATCTGGTAATGGATGTCCTGTAGCATCAATACCTGCACCTCCAAATGGTCGTCTGTCTATCTCAAAGTCAAAAACTGTTTTTTCGGCTATCGATGCTAGAACTTCTAAACCTGCTTCCATGATTTCTGGTCCAATTCCGTCGCCTGCTAGGGCAACTATTTTCTTTGTCATAGAATTCTCCTTTAAACACTAGGCATGTCACGGTAGGAAAGATTTGGGCCGATCTCGCCAGTATTCTCTTTTTGAACAAAGGTATTGGCATTGATATAAGCAATAGCTGATGCTTTCAACACATCAAAATCAAGACCTGCTGCGTTAAAGATAGTCTCAGTATCTCTGTTTTCAACAGTAACTAAGACACGTGCCTGAGCATCAATCCCATCTGTTACTGCATCAATTGTGTAGGATACCAAGCGAACAGATTGATTAAAGAATTTGTCGATAGCGTTAAAGATAGCCTCAACCGAACCTTGTCCTGTTGCATTAAATTCAACCTTTTCACCATCCAAATTAGCCAAGCTAACAGTCGCTTCAATATCATTTTCCGCATGAGTTTGGAGTTGTAGATCATCGAAGTGGAACCCTTCTGGATTTTCAACCATGGTACCAGCTACTAGAGCTCGAATATCTGCATCAGTGACTTCTTGCTTCTTATCAGCCAAAGCCTTGAACTTAGCAAAGAGTGGTTTGATGTCTTCGTCTGTAAAGTCTAGGGCCAAATCTCTTAGTTTCTCAACAAAAGCATGGCGACCAGACAATTTCCCAAGCGGAAGACTATTACTCTTGACACCCACCAATTCTGGTGTGATGATTTCATAAGTAAGAGGATTTTTAAGAACACCATCTTGGTGAATACCTGATTCATGAGAGAAGGCATTTCCACCGACAACTGCCTTATTTTTTGGAACTGGAATCCCTGAGAAGCGAGAGACCATTTCAGACGTATTAATCGTTTCATTTAGGACAATACTTGTCTCTGCTTGGTAGTAATCTTGTCGAATATTGAGGGCCACTGCTATTTCTTCTAAAGCAGCATTCCCAGCTCTTTCTCCGATTCCGTTAATGGTGCCTTCAACACGTCCTGCTCCATTCTTTACAGCTGCAAGGCTATTTGCAACCGCCATTCCAAGGTCATCGTGACAGTGAGGAGAATAGATGATCTGACGGTCTGTTTGGACATTGTCAATCAGATATTTAAAGATACTTCCATATTCCTCTGGTGTTGTAAAACCAACCGTGTCAGGAATATTGATATAGGTTGCACCTGCGTCTACCGCTGTTTGAACGACTTGTAGGAGAAAATCGAGCTCAGTTCTTGTCGCATCCTCTGGAGAGAATTCTACTACTTCAAACTTGCTCCTTGCATAGGAAACATGCTCTTTAATAGCTTCCAATATCTCCTCTTTACTCTTATTCAACTTAAATTCACGATGAATAGGACTTGTTGCAATAAAGACATGGATTTGTGGATACTTAGCATCCTTAAGAGCTTCATAACAAGCATCAATATCAGATTTAACAGAACGAGCTAACCCTGTCACTGCTGTTGTTTTCATAGCTTTGGCAATCTCTTGAACAGCTGTAAATGAATCTGGACTAGCTGCTGGAAAACCAGCTTCGATTGCTGAAATTCCCCATTTCTCTAGCTGTCTAGCTATAGCAACCTTTTCTTTAATTGAAAAATTGACACCCTGGCGTCTGCTCACCATCTCGGAGACTGGTATCTAAAAACTCAACTACACGCATGAGAATTCTCCCTTCACATTTTCGATATAGAAAAAACATCTCGCTCGGAGTACCAAGCGAGATGTTGATTTACTCCCGCTTGGTAAGCCAAACAGGACTAATGCTATTGCACTAGTCCGAGTACCTCAACAACAAAGCAAATTGATTAAACTTAGCTGTTTTCATGTTTGACTTTCTCCTTTGTTTGATGTCTTGTTTAGTATTCTAGCATAGGAAAAAAATCACGTGTCAAGAAAAAAATCAAATATTTTCTGAAAAATTTCTTCAATAGCGAATATTTTGCGAATTGAAAGTATTTGAAAACTCAAATATGTTCCTTTATTTCTTAGAAGTCAAAAACCAACTTCTCTCAAATAGTTTAACAATCTGTTCATCCGATAAAGTATCATCAAGTGGCAGACTTATCCAATAGCGTTTATTCATATGAAAAGCTGGGTAAATGCCTTTTTCTAGTAATAAATTAGCTACTTGATCATGTTTAAGATTAACGACTTCTACGTGTCCTTCTCGTGCCTTATCTAGTTTTTCCCAGGAAATCTTCATTAATACTGCGTACCACTTCTGATTGTCATCATGGCGTAAAACCGCCGTATCAGGTGATTTCTCCCATAAGTATTCTAATTGATTTTCAAACTTTTCTTGGACTAGAGTCATAATTCTCTTTGTCTGCGGACAGAGAAATTCCTGCACCTCAAAACAGGCCTTTCGGATATCATAAAGAACTTCTAAACAAGCCTCTCGAACACTTCCAACAAAAGTACCTCTCATACTTTTCATGTGAACTTGAGGATATAGATCACCAGTTTCTTGGTCATAAATTTGAAAAGATAAGTCTCCATCCTCAACAGTAACTATCATAAGAAAGTCACCCTGTAAAATGGTCGAGCTAAAGGTCCATACACCTTGATTTTCTACAAATCCATACCCTTTGGCCTTTTTACTATTAAACTGATAGGCTTTAAAAATTTCAAACATAAGCGAAAACTGCTACCAAAAGCTAGCAGTTCCTTTCTATTTTTTAAAAGACAACCTTTGTTCCATGTAATTGTGTCACACCTAGTTGATCGATAAAGGTTTGACGGTTGTCCATGTCAATCCCTCCACCCGGTAAAATTTCGATTTTACCTGCAGCATGTTCGAGAATTCTACGATAGTGAGCAAATCGTTTCTCTAACGAATCTCCAGATACACCAGCGCGAGTCAGGATGCGTGTCACTCCAGCTTGACTAAGCCAATCAATGGCTTCCAACTGGTCCTCGTCACTTAATTCATCAAAAGCCATATGGAAAACAATTTCCATGCCTTTAGAAGCAGCAATCAATTTTTCAAGGTTGGACTTATCCAGTTTCTTATCTGCTGTCAATGCACCAAATACAACCCCTTGGCTACCTGCCTGAGCAGTTACACGAATGTCCTCAAGCATAATGGAAATTTCTAGATCATTGTAAACAAAATCACCACCACGTGGACGAATCATAGTCATGATAGTCGTATCGTAGTCAGATGCCAGTTCAACAGCTGCCTTAGTTACTCCATAACTTGGTGTCGTTCCACCAACAGCAAGATTATCACAGAGCTCAATACGGCGAGCGCCAGCCTGTATGGCCTTTTTAAGCAAGGTTACATTTTCAGCACAAAATTCGTAAATCATTTGATACTCCTTGACGATTTATTTGATATTATTATATCATATTGTTTTAAGTACCCCCTACTTTTTATCAAGGAAAAACGCTACTTATTAAAGCTATTCCTTATCTGGAATCACCTTAAAGAGATAATAGGTTATAAATATTGTTAAACATCCTAAAGCAATTTTCACGGGTAAAAGCGGAGCGAAATAAATGGAGATTCCCATCAAGATATAAATCGAAACAATGATTTTTTTCTTGCGTTCACGCGCAATAGACTTGGTTTCTCTAAAGTCAGCAACATATGTTTGATAAAGTTTGGTATGATAGAGCCAATCTTCAAAACGCTTAGAAGATTTAGAAAAACAGGCAATTGATAATAAGAGGAAGGGAGTTGTTGGTAATAGTGGCAAGGCAACTCCAACGATAGCCAAAGCTAATGAAATGAATCCAATGCTAAGATAAATAATGCGCATATCTACTCCTAAGTAAGAATAATCTTCTTCTAGTTAAGCATAAAAAGATAAAATCTGTCAAGTTTAAATTAAAAAGAGCTGAAATTATCATTTCAGCCCTAATTATTTTTATTTAATCTTTTCTTCTTCGTAGTCACCATTGCTACATACGATCTGTTTCCCTCCACCACGGATTTTTTTCTCCATGAGGAAGTGACCACATTTAGGACAATCACGTCCAACAGGTTTATCCCAAGAAGTAAAGTCACATTCTGGATAACGATTGCATCCATAGAATATACGATTACGTTTAGTTTTGCGTTCGATGATTTGCCCTTGATGGCAGGTTGGACAGGTGACACCAACTTCTTTAACAATGGCCTGTGTGTGTCGACAATCTGGGAAATTACTACATGCGTAAAACTTACCAAATCGTCCAATCTTAATCACCATCGGACTACCACAGACTTCACAGTCAAATCCAGCTGGTTCATCCTTGATTTGAATTTTTTCCATCTCTTCTTCAGCTTTTGCAACCTCTTTAGAGAATGGTTTATAAAACTCATCGATGACTCTTTGCCATTGTTCTTTTCCGACTTCGACATCATCTAGCTTCCCTTCCATTTCAGCAGTAAATTTCACATTAACAATGTCAGGGAAGTATTCGACAATCAGCTTGTTAACGACTTGTCCTAAATCAGTCGGTTCAAAGCGTTTAGATGCGAGTCTTACATAGTAACGTTTTTGAATTGTTTCAATGGTTGGAGCATAGGTAGATGGGCGACCAACTCCGTTTTCTTCCAAAGTTTTAATCAATGTTGCTTCTGAATATCGTGCAGGAGGTTGTGTGAAATGTTGTTCAGGTTTGCTATTGACCTGTTTGACCACATCTCCTACTTTCATATCTGGAAGCATCTTATTCTTATCAGAATCGTTATAAATCGCCAAATAACCATCAAACTTAACTTGGCTACCATTAGCAGCAAATTGAACTCCATTTTGTGAAAGTTTAACAGCCATAGTATCGAAAATAGCACCAGTCATCTGACTAGCCACAAAGCGGTTCCAGATGAGGGTATAAAGTTTAAGCTGGTCTTTATCCAAATACTTAGCAATTTTTTCAGGTGTATTGAAAACACTAGAAGGCCGAATAGCTTCGTGGGCATCCTGAGCACCAGAGGCATTTTTTACCCGACTACCATGCTTAGAATAGTTACTACCAAACGTTCAGTGATATAGCTTGCAGCTTCGTTTTGCGCTACAGGACTAATACGAGTAGAGTCCGTACGCATATAGGTAATCAAACCTTGAACACCTGTACCAATGTTGATACCTTCATACAGTTGTTGGGCGACCATCATGGTTTTGCGTGTACGGAAGTTGATCTTATTAGCAGCATCCATCTGCATAGAAGACGTTGTATATGGAAGAGGAGCATTCCGCTTTCTCTCTTTTTTATCCACTTGATCAACTGTAAAGTCCTTGCTAGTCAAGTGAGATAAGACCTCTTTAACATCTTCATTGGTAGTCAACTTCATCTTCTTGCCATTCATTCCATAAAAAGAAGCTTGGAACTGCTTGGTTCCTTTTTTAAAGGTACCATCAATCGTCCAATATTCTTCTGGTTGGAAGGCATTGATTTCATCTTCGCGATCAATGATTAGCTTTAAAGCGACAGACTGCACACGTCCTGCCGATAAACCTTTTTTAACTTTTTTCCACAAGATTGGAGAAATTGAATACCCTACTAAACGGTCCAAAACACGACGGGCTTGTTGGGCATCGACCAAATCCATATTGATTTTACGAGGTTCTTTAAAGGCATTTTTCACTGCATCTTTGGTAATCTCGTTGAAAACAACACGGTTGGTGTCATTCTCGTCAAGATTTAAAATATGAGCCAAATGCCAAGAAATAGCTTCTCCTTCACGATCCGGGTCACTTGCAAGAAAGACTTTATTGGCTTTCTTTGCTTCTTTTTTCAAATCGTTGATAAGAGGACCTTTACCTCGAATATTGATATATTGTGGCTCGTAATTATTTTCAACGTCAACTGACATACTTGACTTTTTCAAATCACGGATATGACCGACGCTAGCTAAAACCTTATAATTACGTCCTAGATATTTTTCAATCGTCTTCGCCTTAGCAGGTGACTCTACGATTACAAGATTTTTTTTACTTGTTGATTTTTTCTTTTTGGTTGCTGTTACCACAGTATCACACCTTCTAAAAGTAATTAAACTTTATAAAGTGTAAACCATTTTTAAAAACCTGTCAAGACTTAACACCCATATAATAGAAGAAAAGTTTGCTAAATGAAATCATTTCATTCATTAAAATTCAAATTCTGCTAGTATATCCTGCCCACATGTTGCTAGTTTTGCTCCTTCTTGGATCAAATGATGACAGCCGTCTGAGCGTCCATCTAAAATGGAACCTGGAATCGCAAAGACATCTCTACCTTCCTCCATCGCACGCTCACAAGTGATTAAGCTACCAGATCTCATTTTAGCTTCTGCAACGATAACTCCTCGACACAATCCTGCAATAATGCGATTTCTGGCAGGAAAGTGAAATTTCAAGGGTTCTTCCCCTGGTCCGTACTCACTTAGTATTAAATGATTGTCTCCAATGTATTCTTGAAGACGTTTATTGGATCGGGGATAATAGACGTCTAAACCAGTCCCGATCACTGCAATCGTTTTGCCACCAGTTTGAAGAATTGACATATGGGCTGCTGTGTCGATTCCTCTAGCAAGTCCGCTCACCACAACTAATTCATTCTCCAGTTCTTCAATGACTTTCCGGACTGATTTGGTTCCGGTTTGACTACAAGAGCGACTACCTACAACTGCTATCTTTGGGTAATTTTCAAGAGATTTAAATCTCCTTTATAAAAAAGCAATACAGGTGCATCATAAATTTCACTGAGTGAAATTGGATAAACATCATCCAAAATTGAAAATGATGGGAACTTTTCAAAATCTTTCTGGAGACGTTCCATGCTTTCAAAAGTCAGTTTATGATATCGCTCCATAAAAACTACTGGATTACGACACTCTGAGGCTTCAGCAATTGTCTCTATACTCAATTCCTGATCATAAATTTCTCCATATTGAAGAACTTTCAGAACCTGCTGATTACTTAAACCTGCTTGCTTTAACTTATAAATCTCGAAATTATCAATCTTAATTTTCATGATCGACTCCTTTTTTTCTCTCTATTTATCTATTCGTAGAAAAAGAAAAAAACTCCCAACAATTTTACTTGTTAGGAAGTTTCTATTTATCTTTGTTATGTTAGTAATCAGGTCGAAGAACTCCAGTGACAGTCGCTTTAGTTGCTTCGTAGTCTCCGTCAATAACAACCTTGATAATGCGTTTAGCATCTTCTTCAGGCGCAGGAACCAATGGGAGGCGAGTTGGACCAGCTTCAAATCCCATATAGTTGAGTACTGCCTTGACAGGCGCAGGACTTGGATAAGAGAAAAGAGCATTGACTTTAGGAATAAATTTACGTTGAATCGCTGCTGCCTTCTTCATATCACTCTCTTCAATCGCAGTGAACATTTCATGCATTTCATCACCATTCGTATGAGAAGCAACAGAAATTACACCGTCAGCACCAAGATTCATAGCATGGAAAGCATCCCCATCTTCACCAGTGTATACCAAAAAGTCTTCAGGCTTATGCTCAATCAAATAGGCCATATTTGCAAGGCTGGTACATTCTTTAACTCCGATGATATTTGGATGTTCCGCTAAGCGAAGCATGGTTTCTGGAGTCAATTCGACTACTACACGACCTGGGATGTTATAGATAATAATTGGCAAATCAGATGCGTCTGCAATGGCTTTAAAGTGTTGGTACATACCTTCTTGAGATGGTTTATTGTAGTAAGGAACAATCGCTAGACCGGCTGCAAAACCACCAAACTCCGCTACTTCTTTGACGAACTCGATAGAGTCGCGAGTATCGTTAGTACCAACACCCGCAATTAAAGGAACACGGCCGTTAACAACCTTCTGAACAGCTGCGAACAACTGCAACTCCTCATCGTGAGTTAGAGTTGGACTCTCAGCAGTCGTACCCCGCCAAGAGAATTCCATCTGTATGATGTGCCAATAAGTGTTCAATTAATTTTGGAATCGCATCGAAATTGATAGAGCCATCTTCATGAAAAGGAGTAATAAAAGCTGTAATAATTTTACAATCTTTTTAAATCTTGATAAGACATACAATAATTCCTCTCTATTTTAAAGAAGGAGTTCAAACGAACTCCTACATGTTATTTCAATTCAAATTTTAATTCAGCTGTTGGGCGAACCAAACCACGTTCGTGAAGTGTTTCTGCGATTTGGACTGAGTTCCAAGCGGCACCTTTAAGGAGGTTATCAGAAACCACCCACATATGGATTCCTTTTTCTGCATCCAGGTCTTTGCGGATACGTCCAACGAATGTATCACGTGAACCTACAGCATTGACTGCTTGAGGATAGATTTGATGGGCAACATCGTCTTCAAGGACGGCACCTGGGAAGGCAGCAATAGCTGCTTTCACTTCTTCAATTGGGGCTACTTCTTTTGTTTCAATATAGACTGACTCTGAGTGAGCTGACAAGACGGGAATACGAACACATGTTGCTGAAACAGCAATACTATCGTCTTCCATGATTTTCTTAGTTTCGTTTGTCATCTTCATTTCTTCGTATGTGTAGTCATTATCTGTGAAGACATCAATTTGTGGAAGAGCGTTGAAGGCGATTGGATAGTGTTTCTTATCTCCACCTGAAGGCAAGATTTCTGCTTTTACATCACGTGGATTAACACCATCATTCAAGACTTCACGAAGCTCACGTTGAGTTTCAAGAATTGCTCCCATACCAGCACCTGATACTGCTTGATAAGTTGATACGATGATACGGTCCAACCCCCATTTTTGACGAACAGGCTCAAGAGCAACCATCATTTGAATCGTTGAACAGTTTGGACAAGAGATGATTCCGTTGTGAGCATCAAGAGCGTGGGCGTTCACTTCAGGTACTACCAAAGGTACATCAGGATTTTGACGGAAGTAAGAAGTGTTATCTACAACGACTGCACCTGCTTTAACAGCATAAGGTGCGTATTTTGCAGAAGTTGAACCACCAGCTGAGAAGAGAGCAATATCAACCCCTTCAAAAGCGTCTTCTGTTGTTTCTTCAATCGTCACATCTTGACCTTTAAATTGGAAGACCTTTCCTGCAGAACGTGCAGACGCAAGGTAACGAATCTTATCAATTGGAAGAGTTGATTCTTCCAACATTTTGATCATTTGAGCACCAACGGCACCTGTAGCGCCGACAACAGCAACTGTGTATCCCATAACAAACCTCTTTTTGGAATTTTTCTAAAAATTTCTATAATAGAAACATTATACTACTTTTTAAAAGAATTGAAAAGTCTTTACCCTATCTATTTTCTGAAATTACAAGAAAAAAGGCTCGCTATAGCTAGCGAACCTTTTCTACTATTCATAAAATTGTTTATATGGTTTATTAAAAGCATCTAAAAATATTTGATGGAGTATCTGAATAAGATTTTGTCTCAGTCCAATTTCCTTTAACAATAATTCTTTCAGCTGCATTAGCATCTTCACAGGTCACTAGGGTGATTTCATTAATCCCCTCACGATCCTCAATTAAATCTACTCGGTCAGGAGTAACAATTTTAACTTCATCTATCTCATACGTATAGACTTTTTCTTTATCAGTTAGATAAATTTTCATCCCTTTCTTAGCTCGAGCTAGAGGTGAAAATAATTTCTTGTCTGCATTATTACCAGTAAATATACGGTGACTAGCTAGAGAATAGTTTCCTTCTCCCATTACTTGATTAGCTTTCATTGTACCAGCACCATAAAAAAGGTTGACGTTATCGAGTCCCTTAAATATTGGTAGATTCATTTCAAGTTCTGGAATAGCAATTCCTCCAATAACCGGGAGTTGCTGAGAATTCCATTGAGCTGAAAGCACTGCCTCTGATGAAAGTGCTTTGACAGAGTTAAAGTCAAAATTTCCTTCTGTTTCTTGATTCTTCTCAATATTTTCCTTCGTTACTTGACTAACCTGATACTTATTAGTATTTAAAAATCATAAAAAAATATCACGTATCTTCGAATTAAAAATCAAGGCTAGAGACAAAAAGAATTAGAAAAGCCAGCCAAAAATATTAATCAGCAGATTCTTACGCTTATTCTTTTTACTTTTTCTTCTTTTTTGAGACATTATTCTTCACTTTCTGTTTCGTTTTTTGCCTCAACTTCTTCCTTCTCTGCTGCTGCAACTGTTGTAAAGGTTACAATCTTAGCATTTTCATCCAGACGCATTACTTTTACTCCCATAGTAGAGCGTCCAGTTTGTGAAATATTGGCAACATTTGTTCGAATCATCACACCGGTATCTGTGATGACCATCAAGTCTTCGTCACCTTTTACTGTGAGTAGGCCGGCAAGTCGACCGTTTTTATCAGTAATATTAGCGGTTTTCATCCCTTTACCAGCACGGCCCTTTGTTGGATATTCAGTAGCAACTGTACGCTTACCGTATCCTTTTTCAGTAATGATAAGGACTTCATCTTGGTCAGTAATCACTCTCGCTCCAACCACAGCATCCCCTTCACGAAGGTTAACCCCTTTAACACCTGTGGCGCTACGGCTCATGCTACGAACCGAAGACTGATTGAAACGAACAGCATAACCTAATTTGGTTCCGATGATGATATCGGTATCTTTTTCAGTTAGTAAGACATTAATCAATTCGTCCTCATCTTTCAAATTCAAGGCTTTGAGACCATTTTGACGAATATTTGCGAATTCTTTTACACTCGTTCTCTTAACGATACCTGCACGTGTTGTAAAGAAGAGGTAAGCATCATCACTACGTTCTGATTCTACATTGATGATGGTTTGGATACTTTCACCCTCATCTAGTTTCAAAAGGTTAACAACAGGTAAACCTTTGGCTGTACGTCCATACTCAGGAATTTCATATCCCTTAAGTCGATAGACACGTCCTTTGTTGGTAAAGAAGAGTAAGTGATCATGAGTACTTGTGGAAACTAACTCACGAACAAAATCATCGTCCTTAACACCAGTTCCTTGAACACCTCGTCCACCACGTCTTTGAGCTGTGAACTCATCTTGGTCCAAACGTTTGATGTAGCCTTTATTTGATAAAGTAATGAGGACATCAGACTCTTCAATCAAATCTTCATCTTCAAGTGTCAAAACTTCACCGACCATCAACTCCGTACGACGTTTATCACCAAACTTACGTTTGACCTCATCCAATTCTTCTTTGATGATCTGAGCAACACGTTCTGGCTTAGCAAGAATATCTGCCAAATCAGCAATCAAGGCAATCAATTCGTCATACTCTGACTGAATCTTATCACGTTCTAAACCTGTCAGACGACGGAGACGCATGTCAAGGATAGCTTGACTTTGACGTTCAGAAAGCTTAAACTTGCTCATCAACTCTGCTTGAGCTTCTTCATCGGTTTCACTAGCGCGGATGATACGAATGACTTCGTCAATATGATCCAGTGCAATCAGCAGACCTTCCAAGATATGTGCACGTGCTTCGGCTTTCTCTTTATCAAATTGAGTACGACGAGTCACCACTTCTTTTTGGTGCTCAATATAGGCATCTAAGATTTGACGAAGAGAGAGAATCTTTGGAACACCATTTTGGATAGCCAACATATTAAAACCAAAGCTAGTTTGCATCTGAGTCATCTTGAACAAGTTGTTCAAAATGACATTGGCTGACGCATCACGCTTCACTTCAATGATGAAACGTACACCTTCTCGGTTTGACTCATCACGTACAGCTGTAATTCCTTCAATACGTTTTTCTTGAACTAAACGTACAATGTGTTCATGCACTTTAGTCTTGTTAACCATATATGGAAATTCTGTAACAACGATCCGTTCGCGACCTGTTTTCGTTTCTTCGATTTCTGTACGAGAACGAAGAACAATAGAACCTTTCCCTGTTTCATATGCCTTATGAATACCTGATTTCCCCATAACAAGGGCACCAGTTGGGAAGTCTGGACCAGGAAGAACTTCCATCAATTCTTTGGTTGTGACTTCTGGATTATCCATCACCAACTTAACAGCATCGATGGTTTCACCCAAGTTATGTGGCGGAATATTGGTCGCCATACCAACGGCAATACCTGTGGCACCATTAACCAAAAGATTTGGAAAACGAGCTGGTAAAACAACAGGTTCTCGTTCATTAGCATCATAGTTATCAACAAAGTCAACGGTATTTTTATTGATATCGCGAAGCATTTCAAGAGCAATCTTACTCATACGTGCTTCAGTATAACGTTGCGCGGCAGCGCCATCACCGTCCATAGAACCAAAGTTACCGTGCCCATCTACAAGCATGTAGCGGTAGCTCCACCATTGAGCCATACGAACCATAGCTTCGTAGATAGATGAGTCTCCGTGTGGGTGGTATTTACCCATGACGTCCCCTGTAATACGGGCAGATTTCTTATGAGGTTTATCAGGCGTAACTCCTAATTCATTCATTCCGTACAAAATACGACGATGAACAGGTTTCAACCCATCACGAACATCAGGAAGAGCACGCGATACGATTACACTCATGGCGTAGTCGATAAAGCTAGTCTTCATCTCCTTTGTCAGATTGACATTCACTAGATTTTTATCTTGCATTAAAAAATGCCTCATTTCACTATTAGTAACTAGATATATTATACCATAGTTTGGACTATTTTACAGTCTAACAACACGTCTAAAACGTTTACATATTTATCCCGAAGGTATATCCGTGACAAAACTTAGCAAAAGTGATAGAATGAAATCAAACAGGGTATTACCCTTAAAAAAACAAAGGAGATGTTTAGACTAATGACAGCAACTAAACAACACAAAAAAGTTATCCTCGTTGGTGACGGTGCCGTAGGTTCATCTTACGCTTTCGCTCTTGTTAACCAAGGAATTGCCCAAGAACTTGGTATCATTGAAATTCCTCAATTGTTTGAAAAAGCAGTTGGTGATGCAGAAGACCTTAGCCACGCGCTTGCTTTTACTTCACCTAAGAAAATCTACGCAGCTAAGTATGAAGACTGTGCAGACGCTGACCTTGTAGTTATCACTGCTGGTGCTCCACAAAAACCAGGTGAAACTCGTCTTGACCTTGTTGGTAAAAACCTTGCTATCAACAAATCAATCGTTGAACAAGTTGTTGCATCTGGTTTCGACGGTATCTTCCTTGTCGCAGCTAACCCAGTTGACGTTTTGACTTACTCAACTTGGAAATTCTCAGGCTTCCCTAAAGAACGTGTTATTGGTTCAGGTACTTCACTTGACTCAGCTCGTTTCCGTCAAGCTCTTGCTGAAAAAATCGGTGTTGATGCACGTTCAGTTCACGCTTACATCATGGGTGAACACGGTGACTCTGAGTTTGCCGTTTGGTCACACGCTAACGTTGCCGGTGTAAAATTGGAACAATGGTTGCAAGCTAACCGTGACTTGGATGAAGCTGACCTTGTAGAACTCTTCATCTCAGTTCGTGATGCTGCTTACTCAATCATCAACAAAAAAGGTGCAACATACTACGGTATCGCGGTAGCTCTTGCTCGTATCACAAAAGCTATTCTGGATGATGAAAATTCTGTTCTTCCACTTTCAGTATTCCAAGAAGGCCAATACGGTGTTGAAAAACGTCTTTATCGGTCAACCAGCTATCGTTGGTGCTCACGGTATCGTTCGTCCAGTGAACATCCCATTGAACGATGCTGAACTTCAAAAAATGCAAGCATCTGCTCGTGAATTACAAGAAATTATCGATGAAGCATGGAAAAATCCAGAATTCCAAGCTGCTTCTAAAAACTAATTATATTAGAGTTAAAAAGAAAATGTCTAGACAAAGTTTTGTCTAGACATTTTTTATAACTTTAATTCATTTGAGCAAAAGCTGCTTCAGCATCTGCGTTACTAATTGCCCCTAATTGAATCTTAGCAATTTTACCCTGTGAATCAATTAAATACTCTGTAGGGATACTACGAATTTGATAGGCTTGAAAAACAGATCCTTTTGTATCATATAAAACGGGAATGTCTTTATAGCCTTGGTCCTCAAACCATTTGGAAATTGATCTACAGTTTTTTCACCTTGAAGACCTGGTGCAATAACAGATAATATTTCGAAATCACGATCTTCTTTTGCAGCAAGTTCCATTAATTCAGGCATACTTTTTTTACACGGTCCGCACCAAGAAGCCCAGAATTTTAGATAAACTTTTTTACCTTTATAATCAGATAATTTGACTTCTTTTTCCATCCATCGATTGGAGGGTGAAAATCTGGTGCTTCGACTCCTACAGCAACTTGTTTTACAGTTGCTTGCTGCTGTGTTTGAGTCGTTTGAGTTTCTTGACTTGATTTTTTTCTTCTTTGCCACAAGCAATCAAAAGAAAGATAGATAAGAAACTAAGTCCAAAAATAGATAATTTTTTTCATAGATAACTCCTTTTATCCTAATATTCCAGATAAGATATTTAATTGTCCCAACATTAATAAAATTCCCATAAGGATAATCAGTAAACCACCAATTCTCTTCAATAAGAGGAGGTGAGATTTGATTTTACTAAAAATAGGGCATGACAAGTCCTGATGCCAAGGCCAGAACTAAAAAAATGGAAGCGCCATTCCGAGAGTATAGATAAGGGTTAATAAGGCACCCTGAAGAGCTCCATTTCCTCCTGAGGCAGCCAGTGCTAAAACAGAACTTAAAACTGGACCAATACATGGAGTCCAGCCAAAACTAAAGCTGATACCAAGTAAAAAGGCCGACAGATATTTACTAGACTGTTTTTGATTAAATGTTACTGTTTTTTGGAACTCTAATTTACGTAGATGAAGGATTTCCATCTGATGCAACCCTAATATGATAATAATGACTCCCATGACATAACGGAACCAATCAGCATAGAGTAAGTTACCTAGAAATCCTGCTCCAAACCCTAGAATAAAGAAAATCAAAGAGATACCTGCAATAAAACAGAGTGTCCGAATTAATCCTGACCAGGCAACCTCTTTACCTAAAAAACGAAATGTCTTTGACTCCTCTTGATCATCTAATAGAACACCTGCATATACTGGTAGCAGGGGAAAGATACAAGGAGAAAAAGAATGATAAAACCCCAGCTAAAAAAATACAGAGATAAAAAAATAAAATACTTTCCAATTAAGAACCTACTTTCATTTTAGTTATATTTTTATTTTACTATAAAAGAAAAACGTTTGTAAGATATCTGCTACGCAAATTTAATTTTCAACTTGAAAGAATCAAAAAAAGGAGCTCAGCTCCTTTTTTTGATTAATAAGTTCCTCTTCACCTTGACTTGTCAAGATTACAGGTCCATCTTTAGTAATAACAAACTGATGCTCGTACTGACAAGATAGACCACCGTCAATCGTTTTATGTGCCCATCCTGTTTTCATATCTGTATCGATTTCCCAATCACCTGTATTGATCATAGGCTCAATGGTTAAGACCATGCCTTCACGAAGGCGGAGACCACGACCTGCGATACCATAGTTAGGAACCATTGGCTCTTCATGCATGGTTGGGCCAACACCGTGTCCTACAAGATCACGTACAACACCATAACCACGATTTTCAGCATATTCCTGAATGGCAGCTCCAATATCACCAATACGGTTTCCTACAACAGCTTTTTCAATACCGATGTACATAGCTTCTTTGGTCACGTCCATTAAGTTTTTAACTTCTTCTGACGGTTTGCCAACAGCGTATGCCCAACAAGAATCAGCCAATCCACCTGTAAAGTTTTGAGTATATTTTTTCATCTGCTCAACGTTGTTAAAATTGAGTTTAGAAACATTGAGGTCAGACTTAGCGATTGGCCCACCAAGGACCATATCAACCTTCAGCAAATCACCTTCTTTTAAAATATAGTGGCGAGGAAAAGCATGAGCTACTTCGTCATTGAGTGAGCAGCATGTTGCATAAGGATAATCCATAATTGCCCCATCAACACCAATTTGTAAAGGAAGGAAATTTTCTTCTTTACAACGACGGCGCACATATTCTTCTACTTCCCACATATCTACACCTGGTTTGATGATATCGCGCAAGCCAATATGGATGCTTGCAAGAAAATCACCAGCCTTGTCCATAGCTTCAATTTCTCTAGCTGATTTTAATGTAATCATGTTCTCTCCTAGATTCTAATTAATTTTTACAGTAACATTTGCTTTTGATACAATTTGATGATTGAGATAAATGTCATAATCAATAATAGCCGATCGTCTCGTATGGTGAATAATTCTAGCTTGAATACGTAGAACATCATCAATCTGAACAGCCTGTAAGAAGTAAATCAACATCTGCTCAATGATCAGGTTACGCCCACTATTAACGACCAAATCCTGAGTCATATGGGTCAATATTTCTGCAAGAACTCCATTTGCAAGGACACCATTCTTTTCAAGCATAAAGGGTTCAACTGTAATGACAACTTCATCATGATGATAAGATAATTTCTGGCCAATCTGCTCTGAAAATGTTGGTAGAGCCGATACCTGAGAGCGACTCATTTTTTCCATGACATCGCGTCTAGTAATGACACCTAGCAAAGTTTGATTGCTACGAACAACGGGTACCATTTCAAAGTCTTCAGCAATCATTCTCTGGCTAACGTTAGCGACATTCGTTGCTAAACCTGTCATGTAGACTGTTCTAGTCATGACCTTATCAATGGTCGTTCCAGGTGATTTATCCCCAGCGTCACGCATGGTAACTACCCCAACGACAACCTGGTGTTGATTGATGACAGGGAAACGACTGGTCCTATTCTTTCGAACCAAATCTAGATAATCTTTGACAGTATCCGTTTCCTGTAGAAATCCATATTCATGACTAGTACGATAAATCTTTTCAACTGTTAAAATATCCGTCTTAATCTGAACATTTGAAAGAGCGCGGTTAATCATCGTCGCAATTGTAAATGTATCATGCTTGCTTCGTAATACTGGAATATTCTTCTTATCAGCTGCGTTCAAACATCTTTATGAACTTCAAATCCACCTGTGACCAAGACAGCATTTTCGTTTTCTAGTGCCAACAACTGGATGCGTGTTCGGTCACCGACAATGACTAGCCCACCATCATGAAGGTAAGAAAGGATATTCTTCTCAGTCATCGCTCCGATGGAAAATTTACTAAATTCTCTGTCCAAACCAGCTTGACCAGCTAAAACTTCTGAACCAGTGACTTCTGCAATTTCTGCGAAAGTGAGTTTCTCAATGGCAACTTTTTTTGATTTGACACGAACAGTCCCACTCCGAGGCCGTGTTTCTACTAAACCTCTATTTTCAGCCTCTTTGATAGCACGATAAGCCGTACCATCACTAACTCCCAAACGATTGGATATACTTCGAACACTGACCCGTTTTCCAACTGGTAATTCTTCCAAGTAGGCTAATATTTCTTGGTGTTTACTCATTTAGTTCCCCTTTTGTATAGCGAAATTCTAGATAATCTCGCATCTTACGAGTATAGCGATCACTACCTTTGAAACGACGTGATAAAACAAAGCCTGATTTTTGTGCAACCTTTTGGCTGGCAGTATTTTCCAGATGCGTCACAATCAATAATTGCTTTATGTCGAATTCGGTCATGGATAAATCCCTCAATTTGGTGACTGCTTCAGTCATATACCCCTGAGACCAAAAATCTTTCCTTAAAAAATAGCCAATCTCTGCTTCTTTCCTAATTTCATCCAACTTTTCAAACTTGATTGCTCCAATCAATTTTTCTGTTTTTTTATCACAAATGGCCCAAATACCCAAAGGTGATTTCATAAAGTAGTTAGCAAGCGCATATTGACTTTCTTCAATACTAGCTTGCGTAGGAAAAATAAATTGAAGATTTTCAGGGTTTGATGCCAACTCATGAAAGTCATCAACATCTGTAAAAAAGAATGGACGGAAATACAAACGTTCCGTCTCATAAAAAGAAAACATTGCTAATTTTGTCCAGATATTCATTCTTATCCTCAAATTGCTAATCTTCAATCAGCTCAATATCTGCTCCAAGCTTACGTAATTTCTCAATGATATTTGAGTATCCTCGCAAAATAAACTCAACACTTGTAATCTCTGTTCTACCTTCAGCCATTAGACCAGCAATAACCAAAGCTGCACCTGCACGCAAGTCTGTAGCTCTTACGCTTGCACCATGTAAAGGATTCCCACCTTTATAGATAATGTGATCATTAGTAGTTGAAATATCAGCGTTCATTTTTGCTAATTCAAAGACATGGTTAACGCGTTTTTCATATATGGTATCAATCAGTGTCCCACGTCCTTCTGCTTTTAATAGCAATGGTGTAATTGGCTGTTGGAGGTCCGTTGCAAATCCAGGATATGGAGCTGTCTTGATATTAACAGCCTTAAGATTTGTTTGCTCTTCGACGAAGATACTGTCTTCTGAAACAGTCATATGAACACCCATTTCTTCAAGTTTAGCAATAAAGGCTTCTAAATGCTCATAGAGTACATTATTGATGCGAATTCCTTGACCAACTGCAGCAGCCATTGAGATATAAGTACCAGCTTCAATACGGTCTGGAATAACTTGATGTCGTGTGCCGTGAAGGGATTCAACACCATCAATAATAATCATATCAGTACCAGCACCACGAATATGACCTCCCATATTATTTAACAAAGTAGCCACATCAATAATTTCAGGCTCTCGAGCAGCATTTTCAATAACTGTACGCCCTTGAGCCTTTACTGCTGCAAGCATTGTATTAATGGTTGCTCCGACACTGACAGTATCCATATAAATACTAGCACCCTGTAACTTTGAACCATTAGTTGAGAGATTCATATTATCTCCCTCGTATGTTGTCTTTGCTCCCATAGCTTCAAAGGCTTTTAAGTGCAAATCAATCGGACGAGGACCCAAGTCACATCCACCAGGTAAACCAACTGTTGCTTCACCGAAACGTCCAAGAAGACTACCGTAGAAATAATAGGATGCTCGAAGACTATTAATCTTACCATATGGCATTGGTTTATTTTGAACACCACGAGGATCAATTTCTAAAACGTCATCATAGCGCTTAACACTAGCTCCCATGATTTCCATAATTTCAATTAAACTGGCTACGTCTGAGATGTCTGGTACACAGTCCAAGATAACAACATCATCAGACAAAATAATAGCCGGAATCAGAGCTACCACACTATTTTTTGCTCCGCTAATGGTTAACTCACCCTTTAAAGGACGGCCACCGTTAATGACAATTTTTTTCATTAGTTACTATATACTCTTTCACTATTTATTCATAAGGTCTCACCCTATATTATACCATATTTCTTTCTTATTATCTATCAATATAAATGAAATATATTGCTAACCTCTCAAGTAATTTCTACTAGTTTTAGGTTAAATTTTATCAGTTCGTCTATCACTGCTTTTTATTTATAAAAAAAGCTTCCCGAAAACTCGGAAAGCCTTATTTAATGCTACTTTCAGCATCCTCGCCTTTTTATTTCAAGGCTCGGGATAAAAAGGTTCACTGGACCTTTTTATTTTGCGATTGGGTAAACAGAAACTTGTTTTTTATCGCGACCTTTACGTTCAAAGCGTACTACGCCTTCAACTTTAGCGAACAAAGTATCGTCTCCACCACGACCAACGTTTACACCTGGATAGATGTGTGTACCACGTTGACGGTAAAGGATTGATCCACCAGTTACAGTTTGTCCGTCAGCTGCTTTAGCTCCAAGACGTTTAGCTTGTGAATCGCGTCCGTTTGATGTAGAACCTCCACCTTTTTTGTGGGCGAAAAGTTGCAAGTTGCTAAGAGTCATTTTTAACATAATGTTTTCCTCCGTGTTAGTTTTCTGTGATAACTCTGGTTTGGACGAACTCAGAAGAGTTCTCCGATAAGTTTGCCATACCTAAGAAAAATGATTCGAAGAATAACTGCGTCATTTCTCTCTGGTGTGAAGGAAGATCAGTTGGAATTTCAACCATCAGATAACCACCTTCATCTTCGTTTAATTCTAAGATTGGTTCGTAGCCTGCAAATTTCTCAATGGAATTGATGAAGTTTATGGCAAGCGTAGAAACCGATGCACACACGACATCTAGGCCGTATTCGCCACTCTCGGCGTGTCCAGTAATCTCCGCACTCCTCAGCTCGCCATCTTCGGCTCTCTCAAAGACTGCTTGTATCATGTGTTCTCCTTAAAACTAAGCGTTGATTGCGTTGATGACAACTTTTGTATATGGTTGACGGTGACCTTGTTTACGATGGCTACCTTTTTTAGGTTTGTACTTGTAAGTAACAACTTTCTTTTGTTTTCCTTGTTTTTCAACAGTTCCAACAACAGTAGCTCCAGAAACAAGTGGAGTTCCAACAACAGTGTTTTCACCACCAACAAGAACAACTTCGTTAAAAGTAACTTCTTGACCAGCTTCAACGTTCAATTTTTCAACGTAGATAGCTTGACCAACTTCAACTTTAACTTGTTTCCGCCAGTTTTGATAATTGCGTATGTGCTCATCATGCACCTCCTATGATTTTTATGGGTTTCCCCGTATTTTTTGTGAAGACTCGCCTAGCATCGTGGGACGAACCACTTATACTTGAAAATCAAGCAACGATGTTCGTGCGGTTGCACAGGAATGTGCATAGTCAACTCTAAAAAGTATAACATGTTTCTAATTTTTTTGACAAGTATTTTTCACTCAAAATGATACTATTTCTCATTCTTTTTCGAAAAGAAGATAAAAAGCATACTTAGATAAAAAAATGCTCATCATGATTGGACACCTAAAATCGTTTTTTCAGTGAAAAAAATTGTCAAGTAAGCTGAAAAACACTACTCCCAAAGACAAAACTACTAAGTAGACTCACAAAGATAAGACCTTCTCGTAAAAAAGGTGTATGTTTGGTCCGTACGTATTCCCCGAAAGCCAACATAGTGCGTTTGATATTTCCCGTCATAAACGCATTGTTATAGGCAATGCCAGAAACCTGACCAAAAGGCTGTTGTCACTAGTCCCATACAAAAAAAGCAAGGGAGGAACAATATAGATATTGTCAACCGTTAAGGGAACAAAGCCTATAATCAAGGGACAAAAATAGCAAGGGGAACAAGTGATAAGATTGGTTTTTTTAACCATGCGTAATTTTTTCCTTATAGACTGTCAGCAAAAAGACACCCAACATGAAAGGAAAGCAAGTGTCAATGACTTTATGTACTGGCATCTGATACATTATCTTGAATGAGTCCAACGGAAAGAAATACAACATTCCCCGTTTGCCCAGCAACCAAGGTATTCCCTCTTACAATAAATGTATAGGCATCCACATAACCTGCACAGAAAGTCAAAAAAAGCGCCAATCTTTTTGAATGACGAGAAATTTTTTTCTCATAGGTAATAATCTCATACTAAACTCCTAGTTTTACTATCACTATTGTACCATTTTTTTCATGAAAATTCGAAGCTTTCAAAATCAAAAAGAATTATCTCTCTTAAGCTAGTTGACTCTTTCTATGATATAATGAAATCAATCATTACTGATGGAAAAAGGAGTTTCCATGCTAAAAACTAGGTATAATCGGAACTGGCGCAATCAGCCATCATTTTATCGATGCAGCCCATACTAGTGGAGAATTTCAACTGGTTGCAGTCTATTCAAGAAAAATTGAAACTGCAGAAAAATTTGCTTCTCACTATCAAGATGTAACATTATTTGACCAGTTAGAAGATTTTTTCAAACACCCTTTTGATGTCGTCTATATTGCTAGTCCAAATTCTCTACACTTTAGTCAGGCTAAAATTGCCTTAGTTGCTGGAAAACATGTCATCCTTGAAAAACCAGCTGTGACTCAGCCAAAGGAATGGAAAGATTTATTGCAAACAGCTCAGAAAAATCAACGGTTTATCTTTGAAGCGGCACGAAACTACCACGAAGAGGCTTTCGCTACAATTAAAGACTTTCTTGCAGACAAACATGTTTTAGGAGCAGACTTTAACTACGCTAAATATTCATCTAAGATGCCTGAACTCCTTGCTGGCAATACTCCTAACGTTTTCTCAAACCGTTTTGCTGGCGGAGCTCTCATGGATTTAGGAATTTACCCACTCTATGCTGCTATTCGCTTATTTGGAAAGCCAAATCGTGCAACTTATCAAGCTCAGCAACTAGACAACAGTATTGATCTAAACGGAGACGGTATCCTCTCCTATCCTGATTATCAAGTTCATATCAAAGCAGGAAAGAATATCACTTCTAATCTTCCTTGCGAGATTTATACGACTGACGGCACCTTGACTCTCAATACAATCGAGCATATCCAATCAGCTGTTTTTATAGACCATCAAGGAAATGAACTTCAACTTCCTATCCAGCAGGCACCTCACACTATGACAGAGGAAGTCGCTACTTTTGCACATATGATTAACCACCCAGACCAGACTCTCTATCAGCAATGGCTCACCGATGCAACAGATGTTCATCAAGTTCTTTATACCATGCGACAAGATGCTGGCATTAGATTTGAGGCAGAAAAATGAAAACGAAACTACCAAACGAATGGCAAAAATTGATTGACCAACTAGGTTTCCAAGAATTCACTCCCATTCAAGAACAACTGTTTAATCCTATTTTAGAAGGAGAATCACTCCTCGGAGTCAGTCCAACCGGAACAGGAAAAACCTTAGCTTACCTACTCCCGAGTCTTTTAAAACTCCAAAAGAAAAAAGCGCAGCAACTGTTGATTTTAGCTCCTAACACTGAACTGGCTGGCCAAATTTTCGATGTCACCAAAACTTGGGGCGAAGCTATCGGCTTAACCGCTCAGCTATTCCTTTCAGGTTCAAGCCAGAAACGTCAGATTGAACGTCTGAAAAAAAGGGACCAGAAATCTTGATTGGAACTCCTGGTCGTATCTTTGAACTCATCAAATTGAAAAAAATCAAGATGATGAATGTAGAAACTATCATTCTGGATGAATTTGACCAGCTGCTAGATGATTCTCAGATTCATTTTGTTGAAAAAATTACCCATTACGCACCTCGTGACCACCAACTCATCTATATGAGTGCCACTACCAAGTTTGACCAAGATAAGATTGCAGCTAACACGCGCACCATTGACCTCTCTGATCAAAAGTTGGACAACATCCAACACTTTCTACATGCAAGTAGACCAACGTCACCGAGTAGATATGCTTCGGAAACTAGCACATGTCGATGACTTTCCGTGGACTCGTCTTCTTTAACAGCTTGTCAGACCTTGGAAGCGCTGAGGAAAAATTGCAGTATCGTGATATTTTAGCTGTTTCGCTTGCGAGCGATGTCAACGTTAAATTTAGAAAAGTTATCTTAGAAAAGTTCAAAGATAATCAACTGACACTACTTCTTGCGACAGACCTTCTAGCTCGTGGTATCGACATTGATAGCCTGGAATGCGTGGTTAACTTTGATGTCCCTAGAGATATGGAAACTTACACTCACCGCGCTGGACGTACTGGACGTATGGGCAAAGAAGGCTATGTGATTACTCTTGTAACCCATCCAGAAGACCTCAAAAAATCTGAAGAAATTTGCAAGTGTACGTGAGATCGTCTTGAAAAATCAAGAACTCTATATCAAATAAGGTTGGCTTTCGCCAACCTTATTCTTATCCCCAAGTAATTTCTAAACGGTAGTCCGCAAATGGAACTCCTTCTTTGTTTTGAAGTTGATAGGCTAGTTCAATCTTCTCTTCACCAACTTCATAGTGGCTGGTTTGAATGATAAACTCCTGCATACCCATAGGTGTTGGAATATAGGCTAAACTATCGGAATCCTTCAGAAAACGCATGATAGTCTTGGGATTTGAGAAGCGCGTCATGACGAGCTCTTCTTCCTGAAACTTAATCACAACTTTTTCTTGCTCTTCATTGTAGAAAAGGAGATAAGAAAAATCCCCCTTTTCACGTAGTTCTACATCATAAAGTTGGTCGATTACTTCCAATTGTTCATCGAACTGGATAGTATTTCTCATTCTAATCTTCACAAGAGTTCCTCTTTCTTCTCACTTATCCCTACTATTTTACCAAAAAGCCACGGAATTTGCTATAATGGTCTTATGAATGAAAAAGTATTTCGTGACCCTGTTCACAACTATATCCACGTTAACAATCAAGTCATTTACGACTTGATCAATACCAAAGAATTTCAACGACTTCGTCGTATCAAACAGTTAGGGACATCTAGCTATACCTTCCATGGTGGAGAGCATAGTCGTTTTTCTCACTGTTTGGGTGTCTATGAAATTGCCCGTCAAATCACTGAAATTTTTGAGGAAAAATACCCTGAAGAATGGGATTCCAATGAGTCTCTCTTGACCATGACTGCAGCGCTTCTCCACGACCTTGGACATGGTGCCTACTCTCATACTTTTCGAAAATCTCTTTGATACTGACCATGAGGCAATTACTCAGGAAATAATCCAAAGCCCTGAGACAGAGATTCACCAGGTTCTTTTGCAGGTTGCACCTGATTTTCCTAAAAAGGTTGCTAGCGTTATCGACCACACTTATCCCAACAAACAGGTGGTTCAGCTGATTTCTAGTCAGATCGATGCGGACCGCATGGACTATCTCCTTCGTGACTCCTACTTCACCGGTGCATTTTATGGTCAGTTTGATTTGACACGGATCCTTCGTGTCATTCGTCCTGTTGAAAATGGTATCGCCTTTCAGCGTAATGGGATGCATGCCATCGAGGATTATGTCCTCAGTCGTTACCAGATGTACATGCAGGTGTATTTCCACCCAGCTACACGGGCCATGGAAGTCCTTTTGCAAAATCTTCTCAAACGTGCCAAAGAACTCTATCCAGAAAACAAGGACTTCTTTGCTCTAACCTCTCCACACTTACTACCATTCTTTGAAAAAAACGTTAGCTTGTCTGATTATCTAGCACTAGATGACGGAGTTATGAATACCTACTTCCAGCTCTGGATGACAAGTACGGACAAGATATTGGCTGACCTTTCCCAACGTTTCATCAATCGGAAGGTCTTTAAATCTATTACTTTTTCTCAGGAAGACCAGAAATCAACTTGAAATCATGCGAGGTTTAGTAGAGGAAATTGGTTTTGATCCCAACTACTACACTGCTATTCATAAGAATTTTGACCTTCCATACGATATTTACCGACCAGAGTCCGAAAATCCTAGAACGCAAATTGAGATTGTGCAGAAAAATGGTGAGTTAGCTGAACTTTCTAGTCTTTCACCTATCGTCCAATCTCTTGCAGGAAGTCGTCATGGTGACAACCGTTTCTACTTCCCTAAAGAAATGCTGAATCCAAACAATATTTTTGCTTCTACCATTCAACAATTTTCACATTTGATTGAGAATGATCATTTTACTCCAGACAAGAAATAACAGAGGAAATTTATGAGTATTAAACTAATCGCCGTCGATATCGATGGTACCCTAGTCAATAGCAAGAAAGAAATTACGCCAGAAGTCTTTGCAGCTATCCAAGATGCCAAACAAGCTGGAGTTAAGGTTGTGATTGCAACAGGTCGTCCTATTGCTGGTGTTGCTAAACTCCTTGACGAACTAAAATTAAGAGATGAGGGGGATTATGTTGTAACCTTCAACGGTGCCCTTGTTCAGGAAACTGCTACAGGACATGAGATTATCAGTGAATCCTTGTCCTACGAAGACTATCTGGATATGGAATTTCTCAGTCGTAAATCTAGGAGTTCACATGCATGCTATTACTAAGGATGGTATCTATACTGCCAATCGCAATATCGGAAAATATACCGTACACGAATCAACCCTCGTCAGCATGCCTATCTTTTACCGCACTCCTGAAGAAATGGCTGACAAGAAAATCGTCAAGTGTATGTTCATCGATGAACCTGAGATTCTCGATGCTGCTATTGAAAAGATTCCAGCAGAATTTTACGAGCGCTACTCTATCAACAAATCTGCTCCATTCTACCTAGAACTTCTCAAAAAGGATGTAGACAAGGGCTCAGCTATCACTCATCTAGCTGAAAAACTAGGATTGACAAAAGATGAGACTATGGCTATCGGGAGATGAAGAAAATGACCGTGCCATGCTTGAAGTCGTTGGAAATCCAGTTGTTATGGAAAACGGAAACCCAGAACTCAAAAAAATCGCCAAATACATCACTAAAACAAATGATGAATCAGGTGTTGCCCATGCGATTCGAACTTGGGTCTTGTAAAATTATTAGAATATAAAAAGCACCTCAGAAGTTAGAGATAAAAAACTAACTCCTGGGGTGTTTTAAATTATGGATTACTCTTCCTCATCAAACATAAGTGCGTCTAATTCTTCTCTTTCAGCCGCAATCTCTTCATAGGTGGTAATAATATTATTTAATATTTTTAAGGTGATAACACCAGTCGAATCTTTCATAGTAACCATGGTTCCAATGCCACTCAAGTCATGAATAAGGACTCTTAATTTTTTTAATTCGTCCAAATCTAGAATATCCACTTCCATAACTGTATCATGATTTTTTATTCTTGATTGAATTAGAGAAAGAGGCAAGGATGAATAGTTTCTTAACAACTTATAGGTCGCTGACTTATCCCCTATAGAATCAATATAAATGGCTAACATAGTCCTTACTCCTTTACTCACTCTTTATCAGTTTGTATGTTCTACCTTCAATCTCATATCATTGTTATAAGATTTATAAACAGCATTAGCATAGTAACTCCTACTGTAAATCTTTGATAAAGGCCACAACTTGACGGTTTGCTATTCTCACATAATATCCACCGCTATTATTAACAAGTTTATCCCCTTCATATTTATCAATCTTTACAGCATAAAGACCGCTTTGGTAAGGGTTGATTGTTAAAAAATTCTTTCATTTGCGATTCAAGGTCTTCAAGATAGGCATCATATAACTGATCCTTCTTGTCTTCTGGAGTGTAGTATCGAAATTGAAATTCTGGTATAAAAATATCTTTTTGGAAAAGATATTGAGCATCCATAGGGATACATCCCTTGTAATGCTTGTCCTTTTCTTTGATTTTCCTCTAATATTTCATCATAAAGATACATGTTGCCAGTTTTACTGTTAAATTGAAAACTGATCCCTTCATACTTCAAATCCGTCATTTTAGGATCTGTTATTGATAGTCTCCAATGTTTTTAAAAATTCGCTGGTGCCTGGACTAATCTCAATCCCTAAATAAGCTAATTCTGGAAAAACTTGATAAATTTTTTTGTTTTGTTTATAATCTACTTCCGCATCAGTCTTTCTATACGTTTCTTTTTCAGAAGGACGAGTATAGTATTCAAAACGAGTCTTAGCCTGATAGGTTTTACCATCTATATTTTCAGTGTATGTTCCATGAATAACAAATCCTCCAACGCTTGTATAGTTTTTTTCATATTTTTCTAACTCAAACTGACCTGTAAGACCATAGTTCTCATAAGAGCGATGCACTGCTTGCTCAAGTTCATTCCGACTAGCATGGGCAAATAGCCCCCACATATCCATCATAGCAATAATAGGACTCAGTACTATGAACATTGCAAATAGTATAACTATGGATAAACAGCCGATTAATAAGCCTTTTTTCATCTCTTTTTCCTAAATATTCTACGTCTATTATAGCATAAAAAGAGAGCGTTTCCGCTCCCTTTTTTACTCTGGCAATTCTACCTTCAAGCTCATATCCGTTGGTTGCAATACTTTCTGAACCGCTGCGAGAAAGGCCAAACCGTTGTCTGATGGAGAATATTGGAAAGTAATTTGGATGACTTTTTTGTCAAACTTATCACCGTATCGCTCCACATACTGCTTGCTTTCGAGGAAGTGAATGTAATTGTTGATTTTTTCTTGCAGAATCTCCAGATGTACTGCTTCTATCTCTTCCTCCCAGCCAACTGGATCCACCAGAAGAAGCTATAAATGATTATCAACTATACCAATTGCATCAAGTTCAGTTGGTTTGAGCTCTGAGGAAATTGCTTTTTGTAAAAGTGCTTCGAATTCTTGATTGGAAAACAATCGTTTAATAGATGATGGATTTAGCAAAAATCCGAACTGGTGAGGATCTAAAATAATTTTGTCTGTCTACTTCTTTACTTTCTTTAGTCACACATTCCCCAGTTTGTAAGAATAACTCAACCTCATAAGCATCCTGTTCTGACCTTAAAGCCTTGTCCACTAATTCTTTACTAACTGGATAAGTAACTTCTCTATCTTGAAAACCTCCCGTCATCCAAGACATTGTATAATTGCCGTTTTCTTCAGTTATAATAAATCCATTCCCCTTTATCTGATTCATTTAAAAATAAACCTTTCTATTTTTCCCCCATAAAGCTATTTCAATGGTGATACATAATCATCTGGAAGTTTACCTCTCCAGTCAATCCACATTTGCTCAGCAATTGGAATTAATCTTTCAAGCTCTTCCTGAGTAAATAACTCTCTAGTTTCAGGTAAATCAATTAATGATGTAGGACTCTCTTCTATGAATCGTTTCTCACTAGCTTTCTTTTCTTCTTCCGTTGGTGGCCAACAATCGTGTTTAATCTTCCAAGAAATTTCGAGTAGCGATCTCTCTCCACTATCTAATAGAGAGAATAATTCTTGGGGTAATTCATAAACCACTAACCAAGAAGCTACAGTTCCCTCTTCTGAAACTAAATAATATTTATCCTCATTTTTTTCCAGATGGATTTCCCATATCCTTCAACTTCTTCAAACTGGATAACATCTTCCCATTCTAAGTTTGTTGGTTTCATTTTATTTGTCCTCTAAAAATAAAGTTATTGGTGCTTTTCTTTTTCCAACCGGTAAATACTCGCGCATATTCAAGCCAATAGAAGGGAAGGCAGACTATGCTCGCTACAACAAGGCTAGGGACAACATACGCCGGCAACGTAAATAAACGTGCTATAACTATTACAATTGCTGAAATCAATAGGTAAACAACAGAAGGAAGAAATAAAAGATTCTTTCTATACTCACCAGGTGGTAATTTCTTAGCTTTAGGGACAATTAACAACTGGTAAACAAAGGTTAGTAGTTGAAACATAATGCTTAGGACAAATCAACATGATGAAGACAGACCAGTAGTTCTTCCCAAAAAATAAAGAACACCAGAAAAGAAACTCAACATGAGAAATTAAAAATAGAACTAGCTGGAATCAATTGCAAGAATCTGTGATTTGGAAAATATTTGAAATAGCAAGAACATGAATAACAAAGCCAATAGATGAAAAAAATCGTAATGTAAAAACACAAACATACTCACATCATGTTTCTCACCTTCTATAAAAATAGAACCTATGAATATCAGTAAAGTAAAAATATTACTTCCATTGCAACTGAGCCCTGATATAAGTCAGAGTTCTTTATGGGACTAGTATCTACAACTGCCATATTCAAAAAAATTCATAATATCTTTCTTTCATTTCTCTCTCCCAAAAACAACAAAATCTACGTCTATTATAACACACCATGGATATCATATGAAATAGTTTAAAATTTGGGTCAAAGAAAAACACTGGTTATCCAGTGTTTTTGTGACTAATACTGCCCCTGCAGGAATCGAACCTGCAACTACTCCTTAGGAGGGAGTTGTTATATCCATTGAACTAAAGGGAGCTAGAAAAACCCCTGCCGAATAAGCAGAGTTTTTATCATCGAATTAACGACGGATTTCTTTGATACGAGCTGCCTTACCTTGAAGAGCACGCAAGTAGTACAATTTCGCACGACGTACTTTACCGTAACGAACAACTTCGATCTTTTCAACACGTGGAGTGTGGATTGGGAAGATACGTTCAACACCTACACCGTTAGAGATTTTACGAACTGTGTAGTTTTCTGAGATGCCAGCACCTTTACGTGCAATAACAACACCTTCAAAAATCTGGATACGTTCACGGTTTCCTTCGACAACTTTCGCGTGTACACGAACAGTGTCACCAGGACGGAATGAAGGGATATCTGTACGAAGTTGACCTTCAGTCAAGCTTTGGATTAATGGATTCATTTTATTCTCCTATCTTTGTCAATCTTGAGGAAACTTCCTCAGCGGATAAACTGTATTTTTGTGCGTCCATTACACACAAGATACAGTTTATCAAATTTCCTAGAAAAATGTAAAGAAATTTAAAGCAAAAATTCCCAAAAATCGCAAAACAAACCACCAAGTAGGTTACAAGTAAATAACTATAAAATTCCTTCTTGTCATTGAGCAGTCTTTGGAGTTCATCATTCAAGGTTGAAAATGTCGTCAAACCTCCACAAAAACCTGTTGCAAGGATAAGATAGACTTCTTTTGATTCCACATGATTGTAAAATAAGCCAATCAGAAAACAGCCCAAAATATTGGCTATGAGAGTTCCTAGAGGCAGTACTGAACCCTTGACTATAATGTGAAAAAGAAATAACGGACAAGAGCACCCTAGTCCACAAGCAAGTGCTAGATAAAATACTACCATTTCTTCCTCCCTAGACAATAGGCCAATAAAAGTCCCCCGCCGACACTTAAAATTAGGTACACAAGCAAGCTAAGATATCGTCCTGTATCCAACATTTTCACAGCGTCTAGTATAAGACTAGAAAATGTCGTTAAGCCACCACAGAACCCTGTTCCAAGCGCTAGAACGACACCTTTACTGCTTCCTTTAAAAACCAGATAACCTTTTACAAGATAAACCAAGCAGAAAATCCCTAGATAATTGACAAGAAGCGTCCCCCAAGGAAAGTCTGGACTAGCTGGTAAGTATTTTGTAATCTGAAAACGAACTAGTCCTCCTAGCATACCAGCTAGAAAGATTCCTAGTGGATAGAATTGTTCTTTTTTCATTTGATTGTTTTATCCTGATAATCACGCGAACGTTTGAGAATATCTGAAAAAGTCTCAACAATTGTTTCTTCGTATTTTTTATTGCTGACGCGATTTCTGACTTTTTCAAAGATAACTTCTTCTCTTTTGGTATCCAAGATTGGTTTTCCTGTAGACTTTTTATAAGCAACTACACCCTCAACTAGATGCATTCTTTCTTCTAAAAGTTGAACGATTTGGTCATCGATTTGGTCAATTTCTTGTCTAATAATATCTAAATCCATTGAGTCTCCTTCTTTATTTGAATCATTGTGTACAAAGCTACTAAATAGGCAAGTTATTCTCAGGCATATCTAACAAAAAACTGCACTGACATCTATCATCAGTGCAACTTCATGCTTATCCCACTTTGGCAGCCAATTCTTCTGCAAATTGCTCCAAGCGTTCGATATCTTCATCTTCTGCTGAAAGGTCTACTTTAACGCACTCTGAACCTTTTTCAGCTCCTGTTGCTACAAATACACGATCAAAGTCGTCAACAGCCTTACAGAATTCGTCATAGAAAGTATCACCCGAACCAACTACTCCGTAGATTTTCCCATTCAAGTTGAGGTCAGCTAGGTCTTCGTAGAAGTCCATCATCTCATCTGGAAGCTCACCATCACCGTATGTGTAGGTTGCAACGATTGCAAGATCTGCTTCTAAAAAGTCAGAAGCATCAACAGTTGTACACTCATCAACATCGACATCTAAACCACATTCTCGTAATTTATCTGCTACAATATCAGCGATTTCTTCAGTATTTCCTGTCATACTGGCAAATACAATTTTTGCTAATGCTATAAGGTCCTCCTCAATTTATCTTCCTCCATTATATCACAGATTTTTTTCATTTTAAAAATAAAAAACTCTTGTGCTACAATGATATGAGAAAAGAATTGAGGTTATTTATGAAAATTTGCCATCAAATTTTAGAACAAATTAAAAAAATACGATACAATTATTATTCACCGTCACATGAGAGCAGATCCGATGCCTTGGGAAGTCAAGTTGGTCTTAAAGAACTGCTCCAGTATAATTTTCCTGATAAAAAGATTAAAGTTGTTGGCTATGATTTGCCTACCCTAACATGGTTAGCCAAAATGGATGAGGTAGAGGATCAAGAATTTGAAGGAGCACTTGCTATTATTTGTGATACAGCCAATACTGCTCGAATCGATGATAAACGTTATCTTAATGCTGAGACAATTATCAAGATTGACCACCATCCAAACGATGAAGAATATGGAGATCTGGTTTGGGTAGATACGACTTCTAGTAGTGCCAGTGAGATGGTAGCTATCTTTGCAGAGGAAACCAACCTTAAATTATCTGACCAGGCCGCTTACCTCTTGTCTGCTGGAATCATTGGTGATACTGGTCGCTTCCTCTTTCCAGCAACTTCTGCTCGTACGCTTCGTATAGCGAGTCAACTGAGGGAGTATGATTTTGATTATGCTAAACTTACACGTCATATGGATACAATCAGCTATAAAATCGCCAGACTTCAAGGTTATATCTATGATCACTTAGAGGTTGATGAAAATGGAGCTGCTCGTGTCATTCTTACTCAAGAAATCTTGAAGAAATACGACGTTACTGATGCTGAAACAGCTGCTATCGTTGGGGCTCCAGGTCGTATCGATACTGTTAGCCTTTGGGGAATCTTTGTGGAACAAGCAGACGGTCACTATCGTGTACGTCTACGTAGTAAATTTGTCCCTATCAATGGTGTCGCAAAAGAACATGATGGCGGTGGGCACCCTCTTGCTAGCGGAGCAAATTCTTATAGTTTAGAGAGAATGAGCTCATCTACCAAAAATTGAAAAACTTACTGAAAAAAATAGATAAAAGTCTTGCCAAACTTCTGATAATCTGATAGACTAGTATGGTAACAATCTATGGCTCGCAAAAGAGACCATGGCAGAAAAGGAAAATATTGCAAAATGAAAAAAAGATATCCATCCAGAATATCGCCCAGTTGTCTTCATGGACACAACTACTGGTTACAAATTCCTTAGCGGTTCAACAAAACGCTCTAGCGAAACAGTTGAGTTCGAAGGCGAAACTTACCCATTGATCCGTGTGGAAATTTCATCAGACTCACACCCATTCTACACTGGACGTCAAAAAGTTCACTCAAGCAGATGGACGCGTGGATCGTTTCAACAAAAAAATACGGTCTCAAATAATCAACCGCATTACTTGCATAAGGTTGAACAAAAACAACTTCAAATCGAAGTTGTTTTTGTTGCTTTTATTAGAATCATCGATGATGATTTCAAATGTGAGTTCAACTAGAAATACTAGTTTATCTTCTCCTGCTACTTTCATCCCCTTATACACCTGTTACACAAGCTCAAATGCTTGATATGACAGGCTTTTATAGAATCATTATTTAACTGTTTCTTTTCATACCCTCGTCTCACTTTCCAGCGCCCTGAGTTCAATCTCGTGGCTAACTTGTTTTAATAGCTTCTCACACCTTTTTGGCTTCTCTGTACGTTGTGTTTTCGCTGATAAAGTAGTCAACAAGTTCGATGATTTTATCTTCCATGATTGTCTCCATATCAGTCTTGAGACCGATGTAATTCCTCCTTAATTTGATATAATAATTCTTGACTAGGACCTCTCACTGTTTTAGTCAAAAGTTCAATAGAAAGGAGAAAGAAAATGAATCTAAATCAAATTCGTATTTTAGAAGTTTGTCATAAATTTTTTAATTGGTCTTACGGAATTTGAGGAAAAATTACAAAATGATTCCCTTGTCTACCGATCTCAAGATAAAAAAATATTACGTTTGTAACCTATCAAGAGTACAGGGAATTTATCATTCATCGATTTCAAATTAAAATATGATTATCTAGATGACTCTATAACCTATATTGACGATAGAAAGATTTGATAAATGCATTCCCGAGCCAACACGAATTAAGAGCATTAGCTAGAGTATCAGATCCGGAACAAGCTCGTATTCAAATTTTTAAGTTGCTATCACAAGCTAGTCTTGAAACACTCACTGATCCAAAATGCCAAAAAGATTATTTTTGGTTACCAGTTCCGTAATCTCGAAACAAAGAATCATATCCAATTTATTTGTTCCCAGAAAATGCTAATTTTGAACTAGTTTCCATCATTTGATAGGATATCTGCTTCAAAAACGAAACATATTCAGCTTATGAGCAAGTTCTTCAAAGCTCATGAGCTTTTATTAAACATTTTGACAAGATCGTTAAATTGATCTATATTCGTAACATTTACTTTAACTTCAAGGGTTCATTGAATTGATACTCATCCCTCACCTCCTTTCAAATATGGTATAATCAAAATAAAAATGATTGGAGAAAAAACATGACTGAAAAATTTGTTTTATCGTAACTGCCATTGGAGAATCTGGAACACCTACCAGAGAACGAGCTGACAATGTTTATAAGTACCTTATCGCCCCTGTTTGTGAAGACCTTGGTTATAAGCCTGTACGTGTTGACCATGTAAATGCGGTGAGATAACATCAACGCTACAATTATCAATTACCTAAACTGCTCCCTATGGTTATAGCAGATATGACAGACCATAATCAACGCATTCTACGAGTTAGGGTTTTAGACAGGCGCTTGAACTTCCACTAGTCCCAATCATAGAGTGGGAGGAAATCTTCCTTTTGATGTTATGACGACTCGTGCTGTATTCTATGATACAGACGTATCAAAAAAATAGATGAATCAAGAATTGATCTTAAGGCTAAGATACAAAGTTTTGAAAAACTTCGAAATGCCTGAAAGTCGTATTGATAAAAGCGTTACATTAGAAGAGCTTGATGACAAGTTAACTAAAAACTAAACAAGATACTTAATCTGTTAGAAAAGCAACAGTCTTATTCTCCTCTCTCACATACGCATGATTTTAATTTAAGAACACCACAAATTGACTATCAGTCATTTGTCCAACAATCTCAAGATAGAATCAAACAGGTCCAGAACCATCCATTATTCCCCGAAGATAAAGAAATAGCTAACTCTTGCTGAGTTTGAAGTTCATTAACCTCAGCGACTTTTTGATTTATAAGTCTAACAGTCCTCAACACCTCGTCGAGGGCTTTTCTTTCTAATTCGTTCATTTCCCTACTCCTTTCTCTTTTTCGCTCCGTGAGCAACAGCTAGGAGAGGATCGCTACCTCTCTACGCTACCCTAGCTTGTTTTAGCTTCTTCAACCTTTTTCAAGAACTAAGATTGTAAAGAGCCATTTCTTGAAAAATCTTTGTCGTCAAATCCGATAACATCACCGTAAACCCTGATGGCTGTTAGTAGTGTGTTTGTACAATGCGTACATATCATCTGATGATAACTTTTTCGATCTAGGATTTCTCCAAGTTTAAGAGAGCGTTCTCTGCGATTCTTAACATGAAGATTTCTTTGCTAGTGTGATTTGTTCTTGTGTTTGTAAATTCTTTAGTCATTGTTTTTCTCCTGCTTGTTTTTCTTATTTCCTTAAAGCAGATTATAGTTTAACACGTTAAACATAAAATGTCAAGTGTGTTAAACAAAAAATTTTACTTTTTTTATTTAAAAGATGTATAATGGATTAAACAATATATAGAAAGGAGTTTTTAAATGAAGTTAGGAGAATTACTCAAAATCATATAGAACTGAGCATAAATTATCGATGGATGCTTTTTTTGTGAATTATCTGATTTAACAAAAGGATATATTTCTATGCTTGATGAACATCCGAAATCAAAAAACCCATCGTCCCTTCGTATGAAACAATAGAAAAATTGCTAAAGGTATGCAGATCTCTGTTGAAGGCTTAATTGATATGCTCGATGACGATCAAGAAATTCAAATTAATGCTACTCCCCTGTTCTTTTCAAAAATCCTCCATCCAAAATCCATCTACGACGAACTAGAACCTCCAAGACAAGCCAAAGTCTTGACCTATGCCGAGAGGCAACTGAAAGAGCAAAACGAAGAAAAAACGAAGGTAAACGAAGTATCGGAAAACCTCATCAGCTTGTATCAAGTCGAGATAGTATCTGAGACGGCTGCAGCTTGTGGATTTAACTACGGATTTGGTTACGACGATACAGACAGAGAGACTATAGAGGTTGACGAACAACCACCACGCCACGATATCGCAACCAAAGTCAGTGGAGATTCCATGCAACCTGACTACCAAGACGGAGATATTCTCTATTTAGTAGACAAAGGACTGACTACCTACAACGGAGATTTAGCAGTTATCGCATACGGAGACCGTTCTTACTTCAAAAAGATATATACCGAAAACGGACGCTTACGCCTTGTGTCGCTCAATGACAAGTATGAGGACATTATCCTAGACTTCCCACCAGCCGAAGACACACATATCAAGATTTTTGCTGTAGTTGGGGTGTATAGGGAGGTGTTACCTATTGAGTCGTCAACCAAAAATGGAACAATAGAAAACTTGTCAATCATCTAGCTTCTAAGATGTTGCCTTCAACAACATTTCTATAGGTCAAGCAATAACTTTCTTAGACAAGAATAACTACTACTACAAGCTGGCTGCCTTCAGGAAAAACTTTAAAAAGAAAGATGGTAAATATGTGGATTTAGACTTCTCGTATTTACAGGATCTTGCATCTCTTGATATGAAAATCAGAGGTATACTTTTAAATATAGCAATCGATGTGGAACATTTTATTAAGGTTGAGCTTTCTCGCCAAATAAACAATAATCCGCAAGAAGATGGATATAGCATTCTGACTGAGTTTAAAAACTCGCAATACAATAAATATTACGAGTTTACTAAGAAGAAATTTAGAGAATCACGTTATCAAAAACGCTATGTTTAATAAAAGAAAACATGATTATCCATATTGGGCACTGCTAGAACATATGGATTATGGTTTGTCTCATTAAATTCGTTACTTTTTACTACCAAAAACATGGATGTAAATCATTGAAAAAAGCTTCAGAATTAGGCGATGGAGCTGGACATATAAAGGAACGCCTGTGCCCATAATAGCGTTTTACTGCTTAATGTGTTTGAAAAAGAACGATAAACTATCAAACGTTAACGCTGTTATTACTACTTTTTGCAAAACAAGTCGATGTAATCAAATATAAAAACTATAAGAAAGTAAACGATTTGATTTCACTTCTAGTATTAGCTAAGACTTATTGCTCTCCTGCAGTACTACAGTACCAAAAACAAGCTATAAAACAATTTTATAGCACGCTGCCAGAGGAATCAATTGGCTTATGCTAAAAAATGTGGAGTTAACAAAAATGATGATCGTATTCAAAAATCGTTGACATCTTATAAAGAATTTGATACTATGGATATAGTGTAAGACTGATTTAGTTCAGCGCCCTATAAAAAATGCGTGCATTTACAAGGGAGTCCATACCATAGAAAAAGTCGGCTGAAACTAGTCGACTTTTACTATTTTAGAAATATATTATATAAAAGGCCGTAACTGTTTCCAAACACGAGCAAATTAAACAAGCAAACACAATCAGTAATAACGCCCTTTTCAATAAAAAAGAAAGATTATAGGAACTCAACAATGAAAATTTGTTTAAGATGTCAGCATGAGAATGATGACCAAAAATAATACTGCATTAAATGCGGTGCACCAATCAGAAATATTTGCACCAATAAAAAAATGTTTAAATTGGGGAGCAAGATGTTCTTTTTGACTGATGAAGCTGCATTCTGTCCTCTCTGTGGTTCTGAAACCCTCTTCAAAAGCCTACGGATTAGCATCTTCTTGGCTCGATGTCTCTGAGAGGACCTACCGTTCTAATGTATCTGCTATATATTGACGAATCAGGTACCAAAGATTTACACCGAGGAGAAAATAACAAGAGGAAACTCAGAATACTTTGTCATGGGGGCTGTTCTTATCAAGACAGAAGATTTAAGTGATATAGAAGAAAAGATACTAGAAATAAAAAAGTATTATAAAGATCCTTATAAAGAATTGAAATCAACCGTTAAAGCTAAAGATTTAAAAGACTGGTAAAGATAGAGATAAATTTCTTAAAAGCTATTCACAATCAAATAGCCAACTCTTCTTGTCATTGCTTCAGCTCTCAAAATTCATAAGCAAACGTTACAAAACAACGAGATACTAAAAACAAAGATGAAATCTATAAACTTTGTTTTCAATATCTCTTATCAGCAGTTAATAGCTTCATGAGACATAATAATATCAATGAGTCTGTGACAGTATTTATTGATCGCATTGATTCTCACCATAATAAGAAGGTTTATGTTGCATACAAAAGAAGCAATCCAGAGTAAAGCTATTGATTTTTATAGGATTTGATGAGAAACATTTTTCTCCTTCTATTAATTTTTGTTGACTCTGAGTTCACTATAGGTGTTCAACTAGCTGACCTTGTAGCTGGCGCACTGTGGAGAGGTGTCGAAAGACAACAAAAAACATACTCACAAATGCTGCAAGTACGTTTCCCAGTAGATTCAAATAATCAATTTATTGGTTTAGCTATCAAAGATGCGAAGAATGGAAATAAAAACGAACAGGGTAGCAGTAATTTCAACTGCAAGCTGACAAGGGCATTTCACCCTTGCCACCCAGGCTATTCGGACCTAGACCACTGTTCTTCCGTTAAAACAATTATACACTATATAACTCTAATTTGTCAACAAAAATCCCCACTCGCCATCGCCAAGTTTTTGAGTGTGAGGAACAGCTAGTATATAAAAAGGCATTAAAAAGCCCTTTTTACTATACCCATTTTACCAGAAATGAGGTGAAAAGCAAATGTGGATGGAAGAATTACCGAACGGAAAATATAAATTTTTTTGAACGGTACAAAGACCCATATACAGAAAAAAACGGAAAAGAGTTTCTGTTACTCTTGAGTTCTGGTACATCAAGAGCAAAGAAAGAAGCTCAGAAAAACTACTGGATGAACGCATAGAAGAAACTTTACAGAATTTACAATCAACAGATGTGACTTATCAACACATTTTAGATGAATGGTGGACATTTTACCAGAAAGAAATCAAAGGGTAGTTCTATCAGCTCTCTTACTAGTAGCGTGAACGATTTTAAGGAAACATTCGATACAGAAATTAAAGTTAAAAAAACATAGATACTAAATACATCCAGCGTTTTCTTGAATGATCTAGATATTTCTCGTTCAAAAACTAGAACGCTATAAAATGATTTTAAATCTATCACTTGATTATGCAGTTAATCTTGAATACATCAAAGACAACCCTGCGAGAAGAGCAAAACTTCCAAAACAAATAAAGACAATCGAAGAATTAGAAAAAGACAGAAAAAGAAATTTTTAGAAGAGGAAGAACTAAAAAGATTACTGGATGAATTATACAGAACAAAGAATACATATAGACTAGGATTGCTTGCTGAATTCATGGCATACAATGGTTGTCGAATTGGTGAAGCTATTGCTATTAAACAAGAAAACATTGATTTCGATAACAAGACAGTAAAAATTCATGGCACTCTGGATAAAAACAGTAGGTTATTCAAAAGGTCACAAAACAACTACTAAAACAGCTGCAAGTTTCAGAACTGTTTCCTTGTCAAAAGAGAGATTGAAATTTTAAAAAGAGTTTATCTCAATAAATGAACTTTCTAAAAAAATACTCGAAAAAAACATTCAATGATCTTGGATTTATCTTTGTTACCAAAAATGGAATACCTATTCAAAACAATTCTTTTCAACTTAGCAATCCAGAAAGCAAATAAACGTTTAAAAAAATCCAATCGACAAACATCTGACTTCACATATATTCAGACATACTCTTGTTAGTAGACTAGCAGAAAATAATGTACCTTTAAAAGCAATCATGGCAAGAGTTGGTCACTCAGACTCTCGAACGACTAATAAAAATCTATACACACGTTACTAAAAAAAGATGGATGATAATATTCTGGACTTTGCTCGATTCTTTATAGTTTGCCCTTTTTTTGCCCCCTATACACAAAAAAGCCTATCATACAAGCTCAAATGCTTGATATGACAGGCTTTTTATAAAATCATTATTTAACTGCTTCTTTAAGAGCTTTACCAGCTTTGAATGCTGGAACTTTAGAAGCTTTGATTTTGATTTCTTTACCAGTTTGTGGGTTGCGACCTTTACGAGCTGCACGTTTACGAACTTCAAAGTTACCAAAAACCGATCAATTGAACTTTTTCACCAGCTGAAAGGAATTCAGTTACTGCTGCAAATACAGCGTCAACTGCTGCTGCTGAATCTTTCTTAGTCAATTCTGTAGCTTCTGCTACTTTAGCGATCAAATCTTGTTTGTTTGCCATGTTAATGAATCCTCCAAAATTATTTCTAATTAACACTTATAATCATAACCTAAAAATTCCTTTTAGGTCAAGTCAAAAACACCTTTTCTTTGATTTTTCTCAATTTTTTTAGGAATTATAATGAATTAAGATAGCCCAGGCGTTTTCTCCGGTATGAGTTTGGATAATAGAACCAGTTTCTAGGACTGAAATTGGCTTTTCAACGTATGGTTGAAGCACCGCTTTCATCTCATTTGCCCATTCGTTAGTACCAGCATATGAAATGCCAATCTCGGCAACTGAACGATGTGACAAAGTCTCTACTAGTTCATCCAACCATTTTTTAAAAGTTTTTGCACCACGTCCCTTCACAATAGGTTGAAGTTCGTTATTTTTCATTTGCATCACTACACGAATATTAAGCAGTGAGCTCAACAAACCTGTTACACGACCAATACGTCCACCTTTAACAAGGTTTTCTAAAGTAGAAACACCGATATAAAGTTCTGTGTGATTTTTAACGTCTTCTACATGTGCTAAGATAGTTTCTAGGTCTTTACCTTCTTTAGCTAATCTAGCTGCTTCTACAACTTGAAACTTCAATGCTTGGTCTGTATAAGAGCTATCTAAAACAGTGACATCAGCCGATGAAAGGCTTGCTCCTTGGCGAGCTGCTTCTACTGTACCTGATAGAGCATAAGACATGTGAATCGCAAGAACCTGACTACCATCTTTGCCTAAGTCATCAAATATTTCTGCAAAGAGTCCCACAGGTGGTTGACTAGTCTTAGGAAGATTTTTACTTGCTTGCATCAAACGAAGGAATTCACCTTCTTCAAGATCCGCATCTGAATAGAGGACACTATCAATCATTACAGATAGAGGCACAACTGTAATATCTAGTTCTTTGACCACTTCTGGTTCAATGGTAACAGACGAATCCGTTACAATTTTTTTACTTTTTGTCATAATTCAAATCTTTCTATTTTCAAATTTTGTGATTATTCTACTTAACTATAACAATTATATCAAAAAAATAACTAAAAAAATTCATACTGTTTCTATCTATTTTTGATTGCTTATTCTTAATTTATTTTTTTAGACGTGTTTGCATAACCGCCTGTTTTAAAAGGCGATTATTTCGAACTATTTTAAATGAGATGATTATACAATTCTTGCATCTGAATATCATCTGGAACTAGGTCAAGATAAGCCTGAATGTAATCTGTTTGCTTCTTCTAACTTCCCTAGTTCTCTTAATAAATAAATGTATTGTTCCAAGAACTCCGGATTATCCTTCAATTCTGTAGCGAGTTCATTATAAAGCTCGTAAGCTGGATCCAATTCCTCAGTCTCTTGGTAGCTACGGGCAATCATCCATTTCGTTAAGAGGTTTTCAGGTTCATACGCTTCTAAGGCTAAAATATCTTCATATCTCTCTTGCTCTTGGTAGATGGTCGCTAAGCGCAATAAAATTTCTTCCTGGTCATCAGCATTCTCTTGTGCTTTCAAAAGATAAGCTTCGGCTTGTTCTGGTTGATGCAATTCATAAGATAACTGTGATGCAAGGAGCAACAAACGTGTTTCAAAAGGATTTTTTGCCAACCCCTGTTGAGCAATCCTAAGAGCTTCTTCTGTTTGATGTTCCTTATGGAGTGCCTGGCTATAGCCATACTCATATCCTTCAAAATCTGGAGAAATCGTATCTAATTGTTTAAAGTATAAGGCTGCTTTTTGATAGTCCTCTTGGTCAAAATAGAGACTTGCCAGTTCATAGGCCGTTTGGTCGTCATATTCTAGTTCCAAGGCTTTTTCAAGAAATTCAATAGCAGATTCGAATTTTCCAAGTCGTGCATATGCAAGGCCTATTCTCTGATAGGTTGAAATTCCAGTTTGAACATAGATAGCACGATTATCTAATTGAGCATAGCCTTTAATAGCCTCTAAATCGTTTCCTAATTCGCTATCTAGTTCTGCTAGTCCAAATATCAAGAGAGGATCATCGGAGTAGTTACGAGCTTCTAAAAGCTTCTCACGCGCAACATCTGTCAATCCTTCCATCTGATATAAATCAGCCTTTAAGGCAAGAGCTGATACATACCATTCGCTCTCCGGACCTATATTCTCTAAATAATCAAAAGCTTCCTCAATCAGTCCATCCTCACCAGCTATTGCAGCTAGATTGATGTAGACTTCTGGAAATTTCGGTGCTAGTTTCTCATAGATTTGTGCTGCCTGTGGATAGAAACCAATCCCTTCGAGATATGTAGCAAGTTCAAGAAGCACTTCATCTAAGTCTTCTTCTAAAGCTTTTTGAAAGAAAGAATCTGCGCTTGTTAAATCCTGTTGTTCTAGGGCTTCAAGCATTTGTTGACTATTGTTCACGATCTGTCTCCTCTACCGGTTCATAAAGTCCACTAACTTCTTTGTACCAATCAAAAATCTCTGAGATGACTACTTTAGCTGAAGCATAAATTGGAATTCCTAGCAATACTCCCCAGATACCAAACATAGAACCCGAAGTCAAAAGGACAAAAAGAATGGTAATTGGGTGAATATTTAATTGGCTTCCTAAAATCAGTGGTGAAACGAAACGACCTTCAATGGTTTGCTCTACAATAAAGACAATAATAACTTTTAAGAGCATGACTGGACCTGCAATGAGCCCCAATACAAGGGCTGGGAGCATTGCAAGGAAGCTTCCAAGATAGGGCACAAGGTTCAATACACCTGCAGTAACACCTAGCGCTACTGCATAACGAAGGCCAATAATCTTGAAGAAGATAATAAACATGATAGCTACGATTACAGCGACCGTAATTTGTCCTCTAACGTAGTTAGCAAGTTGTTGGTTCACATCTGATAGAACCTTACCTACTGGTTCTCTTAATTTATTTGGTAAAAATTGAGTGATATAATCTCTCAGCCCTTTTACCGTCTCGAAGGAGGTAAAAGAGCATAAATGGCATGATAATCAAAGCGACAATTACTTGTGACGTTCCGCTAATAATAGCACTCACCCAGTTAACGGCTTTGGAAGAGATATTACTTGCCCAAGCAGTTGCCTGTGTTGAAAATTGAGCTAAAACCTGTTCCAGTTGAGGTCTAAAGTCATCTGGCAAACGCTTAGTTACAAGATCATCAATCACTCTATCAGCATCTTCCAAATAACTTGGTACATTTTGTGCAAAAAAATAACTCACTTGACGTTGAAGGTTTGGGATTGCAACAGCTAGACCGATAATTAAAGAGAAACAGCGATTATGACAAAGATAATACTAATGGCTAAGACACGGTTTATCTTGTGCTTTCTCCATCAAATCTACTAATGGATTTCAATAGATAAAAATAGTAGTCCCTGATAAGATAACAGGCAACATCACTACAGATAAAAAGTCAATGACTGGTGTAAATAAAAAGCTGATTTTACTGAGAATAAAAAAATATTGAGACCTAATAGTAAAGTCACCAAGAAAAACTGTGATAGCCTTATTATCTAAAAACCATTTAAAAAAACCAAGATAAGGTGAAAAGTGTTTCTCTTTTTGTTCCATGTTTATCTTCCTTTCCTATGTCCTAACATTATACCATTTTTTTAAGAAAAAAATAAGAGTGTTTTTATAGTGTTTTCATCAAAGGAGAAATTTATGATTTTCCTAATCAGTAAAGCTCGCCATTTTCTACCTTAGAATTTTCATCTAGTAGACCTTTTTATGTTATAATGGAAGTATATTTTTTTAGAGGTATGAATATGAAAAAAACAGTATATTTTGGAACTTATACTCGTCGTATATCCCAAAGGGATTTTACAAGGCTGATTTTGATACCGAGACAGGTCAGTTAGCAAATTTAGAACTCTTTGCAGCAGAACCAAGTCCAACCTATTTAGCATTTGATCAAGACCAACATTTATATACTGTTGGAAGCCATGATGGCAAAGGTGGTATCGCAGCTTACAAAACTGACGGTAGCCTTCTTAATCATGTAGTGGAAGAAGGCGCTCCCCACTGTTACGTTGCAGTTGATGAGAAGCGTAGTCTAGTCTATGGCGCAAACTACCATAAAGGACAAGTGCTAGTCTATAAACGAAAAAGAAGATGGCAGTCTTGAATTGGCTGATAAAGTTCAACATGACGGGCCATGGTCCACATGAAAATCAAGCTTCTCCCACATGTTCACTTTTACAGATTTAACACCAGATCAATACTTAGTCACTTGTGATCTAGGTACTGACGAGGTCACTACCTATGATGTCGATGCAGAAGGAAAATTAAGTCCACTAGCTACCTACAACTGTACCCCTGGTGCGGGTGCTCGTCACCTTGTCTTCCACCACCACTATAAGATTGCTTATCTCATTTGTGAACTCAATAGTACGATTGAAGTATTGATTTACGACGGAGTTGGAGCATTTGAAAGAATGCAAACTATCTCAACACTTCCAGAAGGATACAATGATTTTAATGGTACTGCTGCTATTCGTCTCTCAAAAGATGGTAAAATACCTCTATGCTTCTAACCGTGGGCATGATTCTATCGCGGTGTATAGCATTTTAGCGGATGGAAGTTTGGAGTTATTAGAGATTGTTCCAACTCACGGACAAAACCCACGTGATTTTGATTTGTCACCTAATCAAGAGTTCCTCATCGCGGTTCACCAAGATTCCGATAATGCGACTGTCTTTAAGCGTAACCCTGAAACTGGTCGCCTTGCAGAACTTTCGAATGACTTCTCATGTACCTGAAGCGGTCTGCATTAGTTTTCATAACTATCGATAACAAAAAAAGAACTTGAATAAAGATCAAGTTCTTTTTATTTTATAATTATTTCCGACATTGATACGGTTAATGGCACGTTGCAAATGCAATCTTAGCACGACGCTCTTGGTCAATCAAATGTTTATCTTGTGCTTCTTCGATTTCACGTTCTGCACGAAGTTTCGCACGTTCTGCACGACTAACATCGATATCACGAGCGCGTTCAGCTGAGTCAGCAACGATAGTTATGACATCATTAGCAATCTCAATGATTCCTCCGTTTACTGCTATCCAGTTTACATGAGAATCATCATCAATACGTTTGACTTTAACTTCATCAACTGCTAATACCGCAATCATATTTTTGATGTCGTGGCAAGATCCCCATCTCACCATCCAGAGTTCGAACCGATACAAAGCTGGCATGGTGATCATAGACGAGGCCATCTGGTGTCACGATCTGGACAGTTAACTGAGCCATAGGTCACCTCTTAAAATCCCATTTTTTCAGCCTTAGCAATAACATCTTCGATTGAACCTACTCCACGGAAGGCGTCTTCTGGTAGATGATCGTATTTTCCGTCAAGAATTTCCTTAAATCCACGAACTGTTTCTGCTACTGGAACATAAGAACCTGGTTGACCAGTAAATTGTTCCGCAACGTTGAAGTTTTGTGAAAGGAAGAACTGAATACGACGTGCACGAGCAACCAAAGTCTTTTTCTTCATCAGAAAGTTCATCCATACCAAGGATGGCAATGATATCTTGCAACTCATGGTAACGTTGAAGGACACGTTTAACCTCAGCAGCAACTGCGTAGTGCTCTTCTCCAACGATTTCAGGTGCCAAGGCACGTGAACTTGAAGCAAGTGGGTCAACGGCAGGGTAGATACCCAATTGAACCAATTTACGTTCCAAGTTGGTAGTTGAATCCAAGTGAGCGAAGGCTGTTGCTGGCGCTGGGTCAGTATAGTCATCCGCTGGCACGTAGATAGCCTGGATAGAGGTTACAGAACCTTTCTTGGTTGAAGTGATACGTTCTTGCAATTGTCCCATTTCAGTTGCGAGTGTTGGCTGGTAACCAACGGCTGAAGGCATACGACCCAAAAGGGCAGATACTTCTGAACCAGCTTGTGTGAAACGGAAGATATTGTCAATGAAGAGAAGAACGTCTTGGCCTTCAACATCACGGAAGTATTCAGCGATTGTCAAACCAGTAAGAGCAACACGCATACGTGCTCCTGGTGGCTCATTCATCTGACCAAATACCATGGCTGTTTTTTCGATAACGCCTGATTCTTTCATTTCCCAGTAGAGGTCGTTCCCTTCACGAGTACGTTCCCCAACACCAGTAAATACTGAGATACCACCGTGTTCTTGGGCAATATTGTGAATCAATTCTTGGATCAAGACAGTCTTACCAACTCCGGCACCACCGAAGAGTCCGACTTTACCACCTTTAAGATAAGGGGCAAGAAGGTCGATAACCTTAATCCCTGTTTCGAGGATTTCTGAAGAGGTAGACAACTCATCAAAAGTAGGTGCTTTTTTATGAATTGGCTGACGTTCTGCGTCTTCTCCAAAAGGAGCTTCCAAGTCAATGGTATCTCCCAAAACATTGAAGACACGTCCCAAGGTTTCTTTACCTACTGGTACAGAGATTGGACGACCAGTGTCCAATACTTCCATTCCACGAGTTAAACCATCTGTTGATTCCATAGCGATGGTACGAATCATACCATCTCCCAACTCTAAGGCTACTTCAAGGACGATTTTTGTTTTCTTTTCGTCATTTTTGTAGACGACAAGTGCATTGTTAATCTCAGGAAGTTTTTCCCCTGCTGCAAACAAAACGTCTACAACGGGTCCGATAACCTGAGCAATTTTACCTGAACTCATCTCCTTCTCCTATTCTATATAAGATACTGTCGGTTCCTAGTATTGCTAGGTCCTAAGTTCATTCATTTGAGCAGGATGGCTTTATTCTAAAGCGCTAGCTCCTGCCACGATTTCTGTGATTTCTTGTGTAATCGCCGCCTGTCTGGCACGGTTATACTGAATGGTCAAATCATTAATCACTTTTTTAGCATTATCAGTCGCTGTTTGCATGGCTGTCATCCCTGCAGCATTTTCAGCTGTCTTGGCATCAATAATAGCACCATAAATCATACTTTCAGCAAATTGTGGTAGTAATTGATCCAAGATTTCTTCACGACTTGTTTCAAGGTCAAAGGTCAAGCTATAGTTCTCATCCGCTTCATTTGGATCCAAGTCCACAATTGGAAGCATCTGTTCTACACGCATTTGACTTGTCAGTGTATTAACGTGGTGGTTGTAACAAACATAGAGCTCATCAAAAAGTTCGTTTTGATACATTTCAATCGTTTTTGTAATAATCTTACGAACTTCATCAAAGCTTGGTTGGCTTGCAAGTCCACGCAATTCATAGATTGGTTGAATACCGCGTGATTTGAAAGAAAGTCGGCTCCCATACCACCAATACAGATAACCTCAAAGTCATCACCTGAAGGATGGTATTCTTGCTGAAGTTTCATGACTGCTTTTAAGATTGAAGAATTATATCCTCCAACAAGACCACGGTCAGATGTAATGACGATATAGCCTGTTTTTTTGACAGGGCGACTGATCAACATAGGGTTAGTTGATCCGCCTGCACCATCTCCGTGGAGGATATCTGTAACTAGTTTACGCACTTTTTGTGCATACACTTGGAAGTTACGAGATGCTTCTTCAGAACGACCTAACAGCTGCAGAAACCATCTGCATAGCGTTAGTAATTTGACTAGTATTTTTCGTTGAGGCGATTTTTTTGTTTTAATATCATTTAGAGATACTGCCATCTGACACCTCTATTCTTATTGGAAGCTTGATTGATTGAGAAACTCAGTAATCGCAGCATCCAAGACTGCTTCATCTGGCAAGTCTTTTGTTTCACGAATGGTTTCCAAAAATCTCAGGATGTTGAGCATCAAAGAACATATGGAACTCTTCTTCGAAAACGAACGATATCGTCTACAGGAATTGTATCCAAGAAACCATGGGTCAAAGCATAGAGAATAGTAACTTGTTTCTCAACAGGTAATGGTTTTGTGAACAGGGCTGTTTCAATACTTCTACAGTACGACGACCACGGTTCAATTTAGCCTGAGTAGCTGCATCCAAGTCCGAACCAAATTTAGTGAAAGCTTCTAACTCACGGTATGAAGCAAGGTCGATACGAAGAGTACCAGCAACTTTCTTCATGGCCTTAATCTGTGCAGAACCACCAACACGAGATACGGAAGAACCCGCATCAATAGCTGGACGGATACCTGCATTAAAGAGACTATCACTTAGGAAGATTTGTCCATCCGTAATAGAGATTACGTTTGTAGCGATATAGGCTGAGATATCTCCGGCTTGTGTCTCGATAAATGGAAGAGCTGTGATAGATCCTCCACCCAATTCATCCGAAACTTTAGCTGAACGTTCAAGTAGACGGCTATGAAGGTAGAAGACATCCCCTGGGAAGGCTTCACGACCTGGTGGACGACGGAGCAAGAGAGAAAGTTCACGATAAGCTACCGCTTGTTTAGATAAGTCATCATAAACAATCAATACGTGCTTACCTTGGTACATAAATTCTTCGGCCATAGCAACCCCTGCATAAGGTGCGAGGAAAAGCAATGGTGACGGTTGTGAAGCTGATGCTGTCACGACAATTGTATAATCCAAGGCTCCGTACTGACGAAGTGTTTCTACTTGCGTACGAACTGTTGATTCTTTTTGACCAATCGCTACATAGATACAGATCATATCTTGACCTTTTTGGTTCAAGATTGCATCGATAGCGATGGTTGTTTTCCCTGTTTGACGGTCACCGATAATCAACTCACGTTGACCACGACCAATTGGAACAAGGGCATCAATAGCTTTCAAACCAGTTTGCAATGGTTGTGATACTGATTTACGTTGCATAACCCCAGGAGCTGGTGCTTCAACTGGACGAGTTTGTTTGTGTTGATTGGACCAAGTCCATCTACTGGACGACCAAGTGGATCTACGACACGTCCAATCAAGCTATCACCAACTGGAACTTCCATGATTTTTCCTGTACGACGAATAGTGTCGCCTTCGCGAATATCTGTAAAGTCTCCAAGGATGATAATACCAACATCTGTTGATTCTAAGTTTTGCGCCATACCATAAGAGCCGTTTTCAAAAAATCAACAACTCTCCACTCATGGCATTTTCAAGGCCATGAGCACGCCTAATTCCGTCCCCGATGTATGTTACAACACCAGTTTCAGTCACATCAAAATTGGGTTTGAAATTTTCAATTTGTTGCTTAATTAAAGCGCTGATTTCTTGTGCGTTAATTGCCAAAAGAACACCACTTTCTATTTCAAATTTTTCCTTAACAACTTTTAAGTTGTTGTTTAATACTAACATCAATTGTCTTGTGATTGGCGATAATGACAAAAACCACCGATTAAACTATCGTCGATTTCTTCTTTAATGCTACGCACTTTTAAAGACATCTTTTTCTCGATAATTGGAACCAAACGTTCTTTCTGTTCATCAGTCAGAGGATGAGCAGACACAATCGTTACTTCAAAACGATTCGTTTCTCTCTCAAGACGGTTTAAACAATCTACAATCACATCATAAAAAAGATATGAGCGATGATTGTACAACAGAACTTGAATGAAGTTTTTGTAATAATGGCGATGCCGAGTCTTGGAAATAACTAACTGTTTTATCCTTATCAGACTCATCCACATCTACCTGAGACAAAAAAGAAGGCAAATTTGTTTCTTCAGCGACTTGCTTGATTTGAGTCAAATCTGAGAAGATACGATCTTCTTCTCCTTTTTCAATCACCAATTGGACAAAAGGCATGCTGTATTTTTCAATTACCTTTACTGTCTTTTTGTCCATTAAGCTTCTCCTAGCTGATCGATATACTGATCAATGAGTTCTTTGTGGGCATGACCATCAAGGTTTTGTGAGATAATTTTTCCAGCTAGATTAACTGTCAAATCTGCTACCTCACCTTTAACGCTTTGTAAAGCCTCTGCTTTATTTTGCTCAATTTCTTGGTTAGCTTTTTCTTTTAAGCGCCCTGCTTCAAGTTTAGCTTCAGCCAAAATATCGGCCTTACTTTTCTCAGCTGTTTCCTTTGCATTCTCGATAATCGTTTTAGCTTCGGTACGGCTTCCTGCTAACTCAGCTTCACGTTTGCTAGCAAGTTCCTCTGCCTTTTTACGGGCTTCCTCTGCACCATCAATATCTGAAGAAATCTTTTCAGCGCGTTCATCTAAGACACTGGTAATATTTCCCCAAGCATATTTCTTCACTAAAAAGATTAATAAAAAGGAAGGAACCAGCGATCAGAATAAAGTCACCAATAATGGTACTAATAGTTAAATCCATCTTCTAATCCTCCTCTACTTACTCTTCCCCTTCATTTATTTTTTTACCAATGTACATAGATGACAACATGGTAAATACATAGGCTTGAATACATGAAATGAAAATCGAAAAAGGCTGTCCATAACATGTTTGCAATAAAGGCAAAAAGGATACCAATACAAGGCATGTTGTGACAAGGCCAATAGCAATCCTGCTAAGACCTCACCGGCAAAAAAATATTTCCGTATATCCGAATCGCCAAGGAGGCAAAATTGGTGAACTCTTCTAAAATGTTCATCGGAGTCATGAAGCCAGGTGTAACAAATGCTCTCAAATATTCTTTAACGCCTCTACGACGAATTCCTTCTACATGAGCGATCAAGGTGATCAATAATGAGAGGGATAAATCGTATCCAAGGTTGGCTGTTGGAGAAGTCCACAAGTTATAACCGTTTGTTGTTTGTACCTTTGCCATTAAACCAATATTATTGGCAACCAAGATAAACAAGAATAGAGAAAATAGGAACAAGGAATAGTCCTTGATGTATGAATCTCCAATGTTTGGTTTTACAAAACTAACCACAAAGTCATAAATCATCTCAAGAGCATTTTGTTTGCCCTTTGGACGGATGGTCATTTTTCGACTTGCCCAGTAGACAAAGGCAAAAACCATCAAAACAGTTACAAGAGACATGGCAAGCAGGGTCAAATCAAAGGATATTGGTCCAATATTAACGGTTGGATTCAAACTTTCTTCCATGGTTTGACACCTCCATTTCTAAATAGAGTTGTCTATTTAATGACAAATGACATCGCTAGAGTTACAAAGAATGTTCCTTCGATAAAGGCGATCCCCATGATCATCAAACTACGCAATTGTGGGATGATATCTGGTTGGCGTGCAGCTGATTTGAACAAACCGTTCATCAACATACCTTCTGCAAGAGATACACCCATACAGGCAAGACATAGACCGAAAAATGTTAAATTCATGACGAATTCTCCTTTTTAAATTAAATTTACCTCCCTAGTTTAGTCCCTAAAAATTTGCTTTTTGTCAACTTTTTACTAATAATGAAAGCGTTTTCGAATCATTTATTTCTAATTTTTACGATTTTCAAGATCATTTATATAGAAAAATTTTTAATGTCTTTTTCATATTGTTTTCCTTATGTTTCCCTATTTTTCTGAAAAGCAAAAACTCAGGTTTTACAACCTGAATTTTTTTATCCTTATTTGAAAATAAATATGAATGATGACTCTGACAAGCTGGATTAAATGCAGCATTACAATATGGACAAGTGCCCTGTCTCTGAATATTCCTCATAAGTTAGTGTTTTCCCTACAGGATCCACATAAGATAGTTCTGTCCTCTTTTCAACTTTAAAGGATAAGGGAGAAAATATGTGCGTCTCAAAGTTCATTGTGACACTGATAACAGGCATAGTATTTTCTGACACTCATAGCACTGTAAGTGCTACGATATCTTTGTCACTATGATAATGAACACATCTGCTTTCATCATCCACTAGTAAGCCCTGAGCTTGAACCATTATTTCATCCTTATCTAGGCACGAACGGTGACGCTTGTTCCATCTTCTTTGTAAAGGTTAATCAGACCTTCTTTCAAAGCACGGACCATATCACCAGCTTGTACTGGTTGAGGAACCTTGATGGTCAAGAGTTCCATTGGGTTTGGTGCACGGTCGATTTTATTTCCTTTTGCATCATGAAGGTCTTCGATGTAGGTTTCAAAATGACGGAAAGCCTGGACCGTAGAACTCAACTTGGTCACCTTCATTGATAACATTACGTTGACGAATAGTTGCTGTTTGTGTTGCATCATCATAGGCTACTACTTCAGCAACAAACTTGTATTCTGGAATCTTACGACGAGCACCGAACAGTTGTTCATTTTCAGATGGTGTTCCATAGTAGAAACCTGTAGCCAATTCACGTTGGGCAACCTTCCACATTTCATCAATCAAGTCTTGCTTGATTGCTTCAAACTTTTCAGGGCTCTCAAGGTAAGCATCGACTGCAGCCTTGTAGCAGTTTGTTACTGTTGAAACATAGTGAATAGACTTCATACGACCTTCAATCTTCAGACTGTCCACTCCATTTTCAATCATATCTGGAATATGGTCAATCATAGACATATCAACCGCAGACATGGAGAATTCTTCAGGAATTTCTCCCTTGAGGCTCTTACGTTCTTTACCAAATGGCATATCGTAAAGGTCATATTTCCAACGACAAGATTGTGAACATCCACCACGGTTGGCATCACGCATACTCATATGGTTTGAAAGAGTACAACGACCAGAGTAGGAAATACACATAGCTCCATGTACGAAGGCTTCGATCTCAACATCTGTACGTTTGCGAATCTCTGCCAATTCTTCCATAGAAACCTCACGCGCCAAAACGACACGAGTCAAACCAAGTTCTTTCCAGAATTCTAGGGTTTCGTAGTTAGTCGCACTAGCCTGGGTTGAAAGGTGGATTTCAAGTCCTGGTGCTTCTGTTGCTGCAATCATAATCAAGGCTGGATCTGATACGATAACCGCTGCAATCCCAATATCACGCAACTTACGGAACCATTCTCCGGCTCCTTCTTCATTTCCCTCGTGCATAACCATATTGGCAGCCACATATACCTTAGCTCCATACTTAGCCGCGAACTGAACTCCTTCTTCCATTTGTTCGAAAGTAAAGTTCCCTGCACGGCTACGAAGACCATAGGCCTGACCACCGATAAAGACAGCATCTGCTCCATATTGAACAGCTACTTTTAGTTTTTCTAGTGTTCCTGCAGGTGATAGAACCTCAGGACGTTTCAAAGTTTTTGTCATGTTTTCTCCTATTTGCAATATAAAAGTTTGACACTAATCTTTACCATTTTATAGCAAAAAGGTTCTAAAATCAAGTTTTGATTGATTGTTTAGACAATTTTAATTTTTCTTGAAAAGCTAAGCTCAGCGAACTGTTTCTATTTGCCAAGCACTCCAACCTTTAAAAACGAATGGCCCCTTTTGATCCGTTTTTGTAAATCGAAATTCCCAAGTTCTTGGTTATTCTCCCCATTTTTTTCTTTTTAAATTTTTTTCTTCTTGTCTACAGAAATGACAGTGATTTTAGGTTGTAAAGTTTTTGAAGACTTCGACATCTGTCTTTTTTTCTTCGATGCTTGCTGATGAGTTATCACAATATCTGCTTGGAGTTTTGGATAAGACTTGGTTAAGAACTTCTCCTCTATATTTCCAGTAACTAGAAAAGGTTTGATTTAGTAGCTTTCCATACATTGACTATTGAATCTTTTACTATCCCTGTTTTGATTTGTCGATTACTTCAAACTACTCCCAAAAATAAATAACTGCTCTCCTGTTTTAATAGGACGTACTTTGACTTTTACTTTTCTTTCAACTTTATCCATAAATTCTCTTTTAGATAGAGTTTCTTCAGTTACTAGAATCTCTCCAAGATTGAAGGCTTTACTGATTTCTAACACATGATCTAACTGCTTAGTATCACTAGTCGTTAGCACAAGCTGATCAATCTTTGCCACTCCTCGACTTTTCAGATAAGGGATTAAACTCCGTTTGGCATTGCTTGAGGAACCCCTCTCCTGCCAGGCTTCTTTCTTGTCACGTTCAGACTTTTTCTCCGACATCCAGTAGTATGGTCTTTCCTGTCATGTCTCTTAGGAAAATGCTCCGCCCCTGTTCCATATCTAGGACTGTGATTTCATTCTCCAGTGGATGTTTGGTTACTAAAAAGAGTGAGATAGCAACTATGACAAGCATAGATATTTTTTTCAAATTCTTTCGATAATCGTAGATGAGAGCTAAAGTAATCAAAAGAAGGATTAAAATCCAAAGACTCGGCTGACCAAAAACAAGAGGCCTCGTAGATAGCTGAGAAATATAGCGTATGATGTTTTCAAGCCATTCAAAGAGAAAGTTGAACTGGGTGATGGGATATATAAATGACAGACAGAAGAGAATCGATAAAAGTGGTAACAAGACCATATCAAATAAAGAAAACGAAAAAGACAAAATGTCAAGAGAATGGACCACGGTTGAAATTCTGAAAAATAAAATGATAAAATTGGCAGAATTCCCAAGGAAATAATACAACTCTCTCTAACCAGACCTTTTATCCCTGCTACTTCCTCACCAGTCATGGTCAGGATAAAGGCATAAGCACAGGAAAGAACTCCCCCAGCAGTTAAGAAAAAGTTCGGCATGATAAGAAATAGAATAAGAATCGTTAAAGCAAAATTATCTAGTGACTTAAAGCCATGTTGAGCCAAAAGTTTTTGTAAGAGACTACGAATAACAGAAGCTGAGAACCCTGTCAAACCTGCATATATCAAAGAAAAGGGATAGGCAAGCCATTTGAACTTCTCTTGTGTCAAACCCAATCGTAAGAGTGACTTTTTAAAAGCATTCATGAAGAAACCGACCTGCATTCCTGATAAAGCAAAAAGGTGAATAATCCCTAGACTCGAGTAGAGTTCATTCATTTCCTCAAAGTCCGTATCTAAATGTCCCAATAAAAGACCTGTCATATAATTGCGCATGGGATCGGGAAAATTCCTTTTTATCCAGACAACTGCTTTTCTCCTCAAGCTTGATAGATTTTCTCCGATATCCCAACTACTTGTTTGCTTTAGCTCAACAATTTCGGATATAGTTAATGTCTGATAAATTCCTTGCGTTTTGAGATAGTTTCGATAATCAAAACCAGCAAAATTACTGGCACCTTGAGGACTAGCTAGCTTGCCTTTTACTACCATCTCATGAAGTTCTGATAACTCTTTAAACCTTTCCTTTTCAGCCTCTGACTGGAGTTTATAATAGACCTGAAAGAGTCTGCCCTCAGCCTTGCCACGAAAAGATAAAGCTATCACCATTTACCTTGATGGTATCAGGCAAGATTCGAACTGTATCAACCGTGTTGACTAGATGTTGACTCGCTTCTTCTTGCTGCCATTTTTGAAATATAAACCAACTCCCAAATAGGCTACAAACCAATAGGACCTTGACCACAGTCTTCCATGGAAATTGGAAAAAGAGGCATACTAGTAAAAAGACAAAGCCCAAAAGTGCTAAGAAATTTGCTGAAAAGATAGCATAGTAGAGCCATAGCAAAAGAAAACTGAGATAGATTTTTTTGGGAATGGGAAAAGCAACTAATCCACTGTAACATACTCTTTTAACTTTTCTATCGTTTTTGCACCAATACCAGAAACCTTTTTAAGCTCATCAACTGACTTAAACTTACCGTTGGATTCACGATGGTCAATGATATCCTGAGCACGTTTGGCACCTAAACCTTTGACTTGTTTAAGTTCCTCTAAACTGGCTTTATTAAGATTGACTTTCTTATTTTCCTTTGGTGTTAGAAGCATTTGATGGCATTTCTTGACTGGTAGCTTCTTCCTTAGTTGGAACATAGACAAGCGCTTCGTCACTAATTCTCTGGGCAAGATTGATAGACTTACTATCAGCATTATCTGTCAGTCCACCAGCTTTTTGAACAGCATCATTGATACGACTTCCAACTGGCAAATCATAAATCCCTGGTGATTTAACAGCCCCTTTGACATCGACAGTAATTAGATCTTGCTCTACCACTTCTTCCTTCTGATTCCCATCCTCCTTTTCATCCGTCGAATCCTTCGAAACAGTTGTAAATTCTGTCTGCAAATTGCTTTCTTTAGCAGGTGTTTGAACGACTGGTTTTAAGAGGAAAAATCCACCCAGGATCAAACCCAAACTAACACAGATGACGATGATTTTATATTCTTTTATTTTCTCGATAAATACTTCCATATTTTCTCCTCTCTTAGCTTATTCGTAAGAGAAAGAAAAAAACAGCTGAAAAATCTTTTTCAACTGCTTACTTATTTGCAAAATAGTCTTCCTTGGTTAAGACATAATGGACATCTGTCACGATACTTCCAGGTTCTTTTTTATGCTATTCTAGCATATGGTTCTTCGTGAGAAAAGCGCATGCCTGATTTCTCCATGACCTTTCCTGACGCAGGATTGTCCTTATCGTGAAGAGCGGTCAACTTATTCATTCCTATCTTTTCAAAAAGCCAGTTCAATTACAGCTCGATTGGCTTCAGTTGTCAAACCTTGATTCCAATATTTTTTGATGGATAATATAGCCAATGGCTCGCCTTCTTAAGAACAGTATCGATCTTGTGCAGGTCAATAGTTCCGATAAACTCTCCTGTACTTTTTAATTCAATTCCCCATCGGCCTCAATGGGATTTGGCTAGATAAAATTGAGCAATATTATTCTTTGTTTCCTCTAAACTTTGATTGGTTGGAAAAGTATAGCGTGTATTTTCCTGGTTTGAAGCATATTCAAACATGGCTTCTGCATCATCAAGTGTTACTGGTCTAAGTACTAAACGTTCTGTTTCGATAATTGGATGCTTAGCTAGTTTGATAAATAGTGATTCCATTGCCCAGTCCTACCTTTCTTTCTTTAAAAAAATATTTTTTCTAAAAGCTTAGCATAAAAATGCATAAGTTTACAAATTTTTTTCTTGCAATTTAAAAGCGGTTTCATATACAATAAAAATCATCACAAAAAAATCAAAAAAATGTGATATAAAAACTGAAACTGTCTGATAGAAAGTGAGTTATATCTATGTTAATTGGAATTCCAAAAGAAATTAAAAATAATGAAAATCGTGTTGCTTTGACACCAGCTGGTGTACAGAGTCTCGTTGGTCGTGGCCACCGTGTCCTCATCGAAACAAATGCTGGGCTTGGTTCAGGATTTACAGATGCCAACTATGAAAAACAAGGTGCTGAGATTGTTGCTACAGCTGCTGAGGCTTGGGCTGCAGAGTTAGTTGTTAAAGTGAAAGAACCACTTGCTAGTGAATATCAATATTTGCGTGAGGATTTACTTCTCTTCACCTACTTGCACATGGCCGCCGCTCCAGAATTAGCAGATGCTATGCTTGCATCTAAAACAACTGGTGTCGCTTATGAAACTGTTCGTGATACTGAAGGACAACTTCCTCTCCTCGTCCCAATGAGTGAGGTTGCAGGTCGTATGGCTGTACAAATCGGAGCTCACTTCTTGACGAAACAAGCTGGTGGTTCAGGGGTCTTACTCGGTGGTGTACCAGGTGTTCCAAAAGGAAAAGTAACCATCATTGGTGGTGGTGTGGTTGGTACACATGCAGCTCGTATCGCTCTTGGTTTGGGAGCTCAAGTAACCATTCTTGATATCAGCGCCAAACGCCTAGCAGTCCTAGAAGACGTCTTTGGTCACCAAATTCAAACTCTGATGTCTAACCCATTTAATATTGAAGCAAGTGTTCGTGAAGCAGATGTTGTGATTGGTGCTGTCTTGATTCCTGGTGCCAAAGCTCCGAAATTGGTAACAGATGACATGGTTCAACAAATGCGTCCTGGTTCTGTCATCGTTGACGTCGCTGTCGACCAAGGTGGTGTTATTGCAACAGCTGATCGCGTTACAACTCACGATGAACCTGTCTATGAAAAACATGGGGTTCTTCACTATGCTGTTGCCAACATTCCTGGTGCAGTTGCACGTACATCTACCATCGCCCTCACAAATGTGACACTTCCTTATATTGAAGCCTTGGCAGAAAAAGGCTTTAAGAAAGCGATTCTTGAAGATGATGGTTTACGTGAAGGTGTCACAACTTATCAAGGTCAACTGACTAGTCAACCAGTTGCGGAAGGTTTGGATCGTGACTTCACTCCTATTAGTGAACTTGTTTAATAAGAAATTCAAAAAAATAAGAGCAGTTTTTCAACTGCTCTTTCTTATTCAGTTTCTTCTTGGTTTTCTTCAGCCTTAGCAGCTAGCGGTTCATATGCTCTAATAATCTGAGCAACGACTGGATGTCGGACCACATCCTTGGCCGAGAAGTGTACAAAGTCAATCTGGTGAATGTTCTTGAGTTTTTCCTGAGCATCAATCAAACCTGACTTAACATTCCGCGGCAAGTCAATCTGGCTAATATCACCCATTGACAATCATTTTTAGAATTGAAATCCAAGACGAGTCAAAAACATCTTCATCTGCATGATGGTTGTATTTTGCGCTTCATCCAAGATGACAAAGGCATCATCCAAAGTACGTCCACGCATGTAGGCCAAAGGCGCAATCTCAATAATTTCTCGCTCCATGAGACGAGTTGTTTGGTCTTTTCCGAGAATCTGGTACAAGGCATCGTAAACAGGATCGAAGGTAAGGATCTACCTTTTCCTTCAAATCACCTGGAAGAAATCCTAGACTCTCGCCCGCTTCTACTGCTGGTCGAGTCAAGATAATACGTTTGACTTGTCCACGTTTCAGAGCTGTTACGGCTAAAGTCACTGCTAGGAAGGTCTTACCTGTACCTGCAGGGCCAATCCCAAAGGTTACATCATGGTGCTTCACACTATCGACATATAGTTTTTGCCCCAAGGTCTTTACACGAATTGGTTTACCTGTATTATCCTTGATAATTTCTTCTTCGTAAAGGGCGACAAATTTATCAATTTCATGATTTCGAACCATATTGATAGCTGTCACCACGTCAGGAGTTCCGACAGTCATCCCACGATTGACCAAGACCATCAAAGCTTGAATAACTTGCCGTGCTTCCTCACAAGCAGACTCCTCTCCCAAGACTTGAACAATCTCTGTACGGGCATGGATGATGACATCTAACTCATCCTCCATCAAGCGAAGATGGCGTTCATTTGAACCAAAAAGGTGAAACAAGTCATCTGGATGACTCAGCTGAATATCTATTGAATGTTCCTTCAAATAAAGAACCTCTCTCATACTTTAATTTCTTTTTATTATAGCAAAGGCATTTAGAAATTGCTATCCCTAACACTTATGCCCTTTTTAATGTTCTAAATATTCCTGCCAGATGCGATCGAAGTCTCCCATATTAAAAGAAAAACTGGCATGTTCTTCTAAAAATCGACTCACCTGATCGAAATCATCCGTATGTTTTGGGAAGGCTGACTCCTCAAAGGCAAGATCCGCTAAAATGGCTTTGGGACTATTACTTTTAGGATTTCGTTCTGTCATAAGCCAGGTATAAAATGATTTTCTCATAAGCCTCCCTAAATCAACTCTGTACCAAACTGGTCTTGCTTAACCTTTCCAGCTTTCATTAATCCACCAAGAGCTTTTTTAAACTGCCCTTTTGAAATACCAAAAGTAGCCTTGATATCGTCAGGTGATGACTTATCGTTCAAGGTCATGAAGCCACCATTACTTTCCAAGTAAGTCAGAATCATTTGTGCATCATTTTCTAACATCTCAAAAGATCGTGGTTTTAAAGAGAGATTAAGCGTTCGGTCAACCTCACGGAAACCAATAACTCGCGCATCTAAGACTTGTCCCAAACGTGGTTCTGCATAGCGCTCACTTGGATGGATAAATCCAAGCATGTTGTTCTCTGGTAGATAGACAAAAGTTCCTGATAACTTAAGACGATAAACGATTGCGGGCCAGTTCTGATTCTGCATGTTATTGTATGCAGGACGTGCCAGTCGTTGGAAATCTTCCTGATATGCTAAGATTCCCCAGATACGGTCTTTCTTATCAACTTCTAAACGAATATAAAGTTTATCGCCTTTCTTAGGCCAGAGCTCTTTGAGTTCAGGCAGGATATCAAGCGACACAACGATTTCCTTATCAGGAAGCCCTGTATCAACAAAAACACCCAAGTCCTTACGCACTTCTGTGACAGTTCCCCAACCAAATTGATCCTGAGTTGCAGTCACTTCTTGAGTTGTCAAGCGAAGTTTTTGCTTCATATCTGTGTAGGCAAAACCTTTAACAGTATCACCAACTGTATGCTGACCTTCTTCCTTAGCAAGAGCGTATGTTTGACCATCCTTTTGAACAAAGTAAAAACGGTCATTTTCATCGATGATAAGTCCAACGATAAAACTTGCAAGATTTGTATTCATGTTTCCTTCTTTCGAATAAAACTCAGCCAGCAATGCCAACTGAGTTTTTCTGTTTATTTCTTAGACTTCCAAGATTTCTTTTTCTTTATTGGCAGTCATGTCGTCGATGTGTTTAACAGCATCGTCTGTCGCTTTTTGAATATCTTTTTCAAGAGTCTTCAATTCATCTTCAGTGATTTCTTTAGCTTTTTCTTGTTTCTTAGCTTCATCCATAGCGTCACGACGGATATTACGGATAGCTACTTTAGCATTTTCACCAACTTTTTTCACTTCTTTAGCGAGATCGCGACGAGTTTCTTCTGTAAGAGCTGGGATAACCAAGCGAATAACAGAACCATCGTTAGCTGGTGTAATACCAAGATCTGAAGCGTTCAAAGCACGCTCGATATCCTTCAATGAAGATTTATCAAATGGTGTTACCAACAAGACACGCGCTTCAGGAATTGTGATAGAAGCGATTTGGTTCAGAGGTGTTTCGACACCATAGTATTCAACAGTAATACGGTCCAGCAAGCTAGCGTTAGCACGACCTGCACGGATACCACCAAATTCACGAGCAAGTGAGTGGTGAGATTGAGTCATTCTCTCTTTAGCTTTTTCTACAATTGCGTTAGCCATAATTTTTCCTATTCCTTTTCTTCGATATTGTTTGAAACTGTTGTACCGATATTTTCACCAAATACAACACGTTTGATATTACCAGGTTGGTTCATATTAAAGACTACCAAGTCGATGTCGTTATCCATTGATAGAGTTGAAGCTGTTGAATCCATGATACGAAGGCCCTTATTGATGACATCACGGTGAGTCAATTCTTCAATTTTAACAGCAGTTTTATCTTTCTTAGGATCAGCATTGTAGACACCGTCTACACCATTCTTAGCCATCAAAATAGCGTCTGCTTCAATTTCAGCTGCACGAAGAGCTGCTGTAGTATCTGTTGAGAAATATGGTGAACCGATTCCTGCACCAAAGATAACGATACGACCTTTTTCAAGGTGACGAAGGGCACGTCCACGAATATAAGGTTCTGCTACTTGTTGCATAGCAATAGCTGTTTGTACACGAGTATCAACCCCTACTTGTTGCAATGAATCTGCCATCACAAGAGCATTCATAACTGTCCCAAGCATTCCAGTGTAATCCGCTTGAACACGATCCATACCAGCTTCTGCTGCAGGTTCTCCACGCCAAAGGTTTCCACCTCCGATAACCAAGGCAATTTCAATTCCTAGTTCGTGAACTTCCTTGATTTCTTGGGCCATACTTTGGACAGTTTTGATATCAATCCCGACACCACGTTCGCCAGCAAGGGCTTCACCAGATAGCTTGATTAAGATACGTTTATACTTAGGTTCTACCATTTTCTCTCTCCTTTTTTTATCCTACCTATTTTATCACAATTTCAAAGATTTTTTTATAGTATCATGAGCAATTCTTTCAAAAAATTAGACAGATAAAAATTTCTCTAAATCAGACAAGGCACGTTCCGCGATTTTCTCATAACGAGTCTTTTTATCACGGATTCGTTCACCTTCTAATTCCTTGATAATGCCGAAGTTGACATTCATAGGTTGGAAGTGTTTGCTATCAGCATGGGTGATATAATGAGCTAAACTTCCGATAGCTGTTGTCTCTGGGAAAATAGCTTCGCTTTCTCCCTTGAAAAGTCGAGCTGCGTTAATACCTGCTACTAACCCTGAAGCTGCTGATTCAACATATCCTTCTACACCTGTCATTTGCCCGGCAAAGAAAAGATTTGGTTGTTTCTTAGAACGATAAGTCTGCTCAAGGAGATTTGGAGAGTCCATATAGGAATTGCGGTGCATAACGCCATAACGGACAAACTCGGCGTTTTCAAGACCTGGAATCATTTGGAAGACACGCTTCTGCTCTCCCCATTTGAGGTGAGTCTGGAATCCCACGATATTGTAGAGACTACCTGCTGCATTGTCCTGACGAAGCTGAACGACTGCATAAGGAGTTTTAAAGTCTCCATCACGAGGTCCCTTGTAATCTTCTGGATATTCTAGTCCAACTGGTTTCATAGGACCATAGAGCATAGTTTTAATGCCACGTTTAGCCATGACTTCAATTGGCATACAACCTTCAAAGTACTTTTCTTTTTCAAAAGAGTTAAGAGGTGCTTCTTCTGCATTAACCAATGCTTCATGGAAATCCATAAACTCTTGTTTGGTCATCGGAGCATTGAGATAAGCTGCTTCTCCCTTATCATATCGAGATTTGAGATAAACCTTGTTCATATCGATTGTATTGACATCCACAATAGGCGCTGCAGCATCGTAGAAATAAAAACCATCTCCTCCATTTAGAGCGTGAATTTTCTCAGCAAGAGCATCACTTGTTAAAGGACCAGTTGCTACAACTGTAATAGCATCTGTTGGCAATTCTGTAATTTCGTCACGAACGACCTCAATCAAAGGATGATTGGCAATCTTTTCAGTGACCATTTGAGAAAACCATCACGATCAACTGCAGAGCACCACCAGCAGGAACACGCGTTGCTTCTGCCGATTCCAAGATAAGAGAACCTAGACGACGCATTTCTTCCTTGAGGAGACCAACAGCATTTGTAAGAGCATCCCCACGCAAGGAGTTGGAACAAACCAACTCTGCAAAATTGTCTGTTTTGTGTTGAGGTGTTGACTTGACACCACGCATTTCATAAAGTTTAACTGGAATACCACGCTCTGCGATTTGGTAGGCTGCTTCCGAACCTGCCAAACCAGCACCGATAACATTGATATAAGATTGAGACACGACACTAATACCTCTTTGGATGTAACATAAGTCCATATCAAAAATCACTGGACTATTTGACACCCACAAATCTTTCTAAATTAATACTTGGTCCATTATACCAAAAAGCTAAGTAAAAAGACAGACAGGAGAATTCCTGAATGTCTTTCAAAAATTATTGTTTATGGAAACTGAAAGATTTAAAAGCATACCGATTACTTTTGTCTTTGTAAGTTATGCCAAAACCTACTTCTGTATTTCTAGGCAAGTTTTCAATTTCAACTATTTGAGCAAGTAAATTTTGAAAATCAGAATCAGTCCAATTGTCAATATCCTCATTAGCTAATTGAAGGTTTTGTCTTCGTACCTGCTCTATGTCAATATCTATGTCAATACTAAAGGTCGAACGATTGTCTGCAACCCTTTTTAAAAGTAGATCTCGATTGCGAACAAGCGTCTCTTCATCAAGATTATTGACTCTACTTGGGTCTAGGTCCTCAATTAAGGGAGTGAGTTCTTCTACATCCATCTTCAAAATTGCTTCTCTTTTTTCTCTCTCTTCAAGACGGGTTTTTGGGTTGCCACTATATTCCTCTTTCGGCACCAAAGAATAATAGGAGTCAAAGGAGTCCAATTCAACTGATTTTTTAATATAAAGCTTCCTAAGCTGATTATCCTTTAAATATGTTGAAGTCAAGCTACCACTTTGAAGTATCGTATTGTAAGCTTCCTTAAGTCGGTCATAGCTGTCATCATTAGAAACATACTCCATTTCTAAACGGTAGACTGTTTTCTTGGAAAAACCAAAGAAAATTTTCTTTTCAACTTCTTTAAGCTTCGGATTGTATTTAAGAACTGGAGTTTTCTCAACATAATCTTTTTCAAAATCTACATAGACATCAACAAATTTCTCATTTCCTTTTATGTAAAATGGAAAACCCTAGTATCCAAAAGTATCAGCTGTCGAGTATCCTTCTGCTTCTAACCCTGCAGCTTCTACTACGGAACGGATGTTTGTAAATAGCTGTTTTAGCTAAATCACGATCGACTTTGTTACATGCTGACAATATAAATAATGTGAGAATAGGAAACAGTAAAGCCAATTACTTTCTTAATCACTTTGCTTTTCATTTCCCCTCCAAATAAGCAATCGTAGCAAAATACTTATGATTGTTAGATTCTACTTTCAGGAAGAAGGCAAACTTCCCTGTTTAGTCATCCGATTGATTCTCTTCCCATTCATGATAAGCTGCGTAGAGCTGGCTTTTGTTCCACTGATAAATTTTAGCGACTTCCTTAATGGCTTGATTTTTCTTGATTCCTTGTTGGATACGTTCTTGGATTTCTGAGAACAAGTCCTCTTCATCCTTATCTTCTACTTCTTGACTAGCACCCTCTACAATGAGAAGACACTCGCCCTTGAGAGGTGTTTCAGAAATGCTTTCTAGTAGCTCTGTAATCTGACCTCTTTGGTATTCTTCATAAATCTTGGTCAATTCTCGAACCAAGACAACCGAGCGATTTCCGTATACTTCTAGCATATTCTTCAGCGTATCGGCAACGCGATGTGGAGATTCATAGAAAATTTGAGTCTCTGGATAATCTTTCTTCAATTCGAAAAATTGCTTTTGTTGACCAGATTTTCTTGGTAAGAATCCATAAAAAATATGAGGTTGTGGTGCCAACCCGCTAGCTATTAAGGCAGAAATTCCTGCACTAGCACCTGGAACTGTGATAACTGCGATATCCTCTTCAATAGCGGACTTAACCAAATCGTGACCCGGATCTGAAATACTAGGAAGTCCTGCATCAGAAACTTGAGCAATACTTTGACCTTGTTTCAACAAATCAATCAAATCAGGAATCTTTTCCTTGGCGTTGTGCTCATAAAAACTGATTTGTTTGGTCGGAATATCAAAATGCTTGAGTAAAAGCCCAGTATTTCGAGTATCCTCGGCAGCAATCCAGTCCACTTCTTTCAAGGTCTGAATGGCACGAAAGGTCATATCCTCAAGATTTCCAATTGGCGTTGCAACAAGATATAGCTTACCATAAGGTGACTGACCTTTAAAACTTTTTTGAATCTGCATGCTTACTCCCTAAACAACAACTCATCACAGAACATACATTCTGCATCTTGTTCACGACGCTGTCCATAAAAATCACGACACACGTGAAAGCCATCTTCATAGATTCGACGAACATTTTCTCGAACATGCTTGGTCTTTGCAGGAGTAGAATCCTCTTCTTCTCCTAAGCGCTCTCTCAGTTTATCATTTTCCAAGCGAAGAGCTGTATTCTCTTCTACTACACTTTTGAGATTTTTTTTGATGGCTTCGACATCTGCCAAGGTTGCCAACAACTGTTGAGAAAAATCGTCTAAAGCATCAAATAATTCTTTTTTGTTCATAGACAGCCCTTTCTTTTTCTGTTTTCATCTTCATTTTATTGTAAAACGAGGTTTTCCAAAGCATTTTGGAAAGACACATTTGCCTTCCACATTCTTCTAGCTTCGAGAAGGTTTTGCAAGATTCTACGAGCTGAATTTTTTAGAATCTCTTGTCCAGCGATTACTTCTAGAATTCTAAATACCTGGTCTTGCTTTTCTTTGTCGTCTGCTAAACTAGCTAATTTTGCCACCTGCAAATACGCTTCCTTTTTCCCAGTTTCTAACCATGCAAAGAAACGCTCACTTTCTTCAATTAGAGTCCAAAAACTTGTTTGATTTGTCAGTTTTTCAGCTTCTGCTTGCGATTGACTGAACTCAGCTAAGAGTCTTGCTTTATTTTTGACCAATCCTGCTTTTCTCGAGTTCAACCATAAGATTTGCCACTTGTTTCTTAAATTGGAAAATCTGTGTCCGACTTCGAATGGTTGGTAAAATTTGCTCTTGATCATTGGTTAAGAAGAAAATATAGATTTCACTTTGAGGTTCTTCGATAACCTTTAGAAGCGAATTAGCTGCATTAACATGCATTTTTTCAGCTTGTTCAATGATAAAAACCTGACGTTGATTTTCAATCCCTGATTGAGAAAACTGACTAACTAATTCTCTAATTCTTTCTGTTTTTATAATCTGATTAATGGGACGAATAATTGTGACATCAGGAAATTCTTCTTGTTCAATCAACTTACAATTTCGACAAGACTCGCAGGGTAAGACCCCCTGTTTTTCAGTACAAAACAAACTCTTAGACAGAAATAAAGCCATCTCCATACTTCCAAAAAAGCCTGAAAAGAGATAGGCATGATTGAGCTGTTTTTGTTCTAAGATATGAACAAAACGTTCAAATTGTTGTGGTTGACAAGCCTTTAATTGCTCTTGATTCATTCTTGCAGCCCCATTCTGTCAAATAAGACTTTCTTAGTATTCTCAACAACTTGATCTAGTGGTAAGCTGGCATCAATCTTAACAATGCGATCACCTTCTTTTTCAAGAAGGGAGAGATATCCTTGACGGACTTTGCGATGCAAGTCTAAACCTTCCAAGTCTAAACGATTCACTTCACGATTACTATTTGCTGCGATTCGTTCAAGACCTTTCTCAACATCAATATCAAAATAAAGTGTCAAATCAGGCTTTAACCCATCTGTAGCATATTGGTTGAGCCATTCAATAGCATCAATGTCCAAACCACGACCAAAGCCTTGATAAGCAACCGAGCTATCAATAAAACGATCCATGATGACCAGTTTACCGGCTGCAAGGGCAGGTAAAACCTTTTCCACTAAATGTTGTCGACGACTAGCTATATAAAGTAAAAGCTCTGTCTTGGCATCCATTTGAGTATGACTTGGGTCTAGAATAACTTCACGAATCTTTTCACCAATCAATACGCCACCGGGTTCACGTGTCGTTAAGACCCCAATATTTTTTTCTTCTAACACAGGAAGGATAGCTTCAAGTACACTCGTTTTACCAGCTCCCTCTGGCCCTCTAGAGAGACTAAAAATCCTTTTGACATGACTAACTCATTTCTTTTTTTCTTCCTTCTATTTTATCAAAAAAAGAGGCATTTGTGAAAAGCTTTTTAGCCTAATAAAAATTTATTCTGAAAAAAACTAGGATATATATTCGTTAATAAAGTAGATAATTATTTAATTAAGTTTCTATATTCGTAATCAACTACCATACTGTCTTATTTTTGTCTTTGTATAGCTAGAAAAAAAGAACCTTGCTTAGCAAGATTCTTTTAGTGTCTGACTTAAATAATTGTTCTTCTGGGAACTAAATCGAATTAAGCTTCGATTTCTGTAACCATACCTGAACCAACAGTACGTCCACCCTCACGGATAGAGAATGTAGTACCTTGTTCTACGGCGATTGGGTGGATCAACTCAACGTCGATTGTCACGTTATCACCTGGCATTACCATTTCAGTACCTGCTGGAAGTTCGATTGAACCTGTAACGTCAGTAGTACGGAAGTAGAATTGTGGGCGGTAGTTGTTGAAGAATGGAGTGTGACGTCCACCTTCTTCTTTTGTAAGGATGTAAACTTCACCTTTGAATTTAGTGTGTGGGTTGATTGAACCTGGTTTAGCGATAACTTGTCCACGTTCGATTTCATCACGTTGGATACCACGAAGAAGCACACCTACGTTGTCTCCTGCAAGACCTTCGTCAAGTTGTTTACGGAACATTTCAACACCAGTAACAACTGCTTTTTGGATTTCTTCTTTGATACCAACGATTTCGATTTCGTCGTTGACACGAACGACACCACGGTCGATACGTCCTGAAGCAACAGTACCACGTCCAGTGATTGAGAATACGTCTTCGACTGGAAGAAGCAATGGTTTGTCAGTGTCACGTTCTGGTTCTGGGATGTACTCATCAACTGTGTTCATCAATTCCATAACGATATCTTCGTATTTAGTGTCACCTTCAAGGGCTTTAAGAGCTGAACCTTGGATAACTGGAAGATCGTCACCTGGGAAATCGTATTCTGAAAGAAGGTCACGAATTTCCATTTCAACCAATTCAAGCAATTCTTCGTCGTCAACCAAGTCAACTTTGTTCATGAAGACGATAAGGTGTTTAACACCAACCTGACGTGAAAGAAGGATGTGCTCACGAGTTTGTGGCATTGGTCCGTCAGTTGAAGCTACTACAAGGATAGCTCCGTCCATTTGAGCGGCACCAGTGATCATGTTTTTAACGTAGTCCGCGTGTCCTGGAGCGTCGATGTGAGCGTAGTGACGTTTTTCAGTTTCGTACTCAACGTGCGCAGTGTTGATAGTGATACCGCGTTCGCGTTCTTCTGGAGCAGCATCGATAGACGCATAGTCTTTTGGTTGGTTAACTGATGAAGGCAAGCGACGTGCCAAAACAGTTGTGATAGCTGCAGTTAGGGTAGTTTTACCGTGGTCAACGTGTCCGATAGTACCAATGTTAACGTGTGGTTTACTACGATCGTATTTTTCTTTTGCCATTTGAGTAAAAGCCTCCAATAAAATATATTTTATAGATAGACAGTAGGCAATACAGTCTAACTTTCCTTACTATTTTATCAAATTTTAGCTAAATTGCAAGTGTTTTACAAAGTTTTTTTGTGAATTATTCTTATACTTATTCGAAGTCCTTGATTTATTAATAAAAAAATAGAGAAACAGTTAAATCTGTTTCTCTATTAATATCGTTACATTTTTTTCAACTTCTTGTACTTCTTTGTGTTTTTTTCGTAAAGTTGTACAAGGAATTTGGATATTTCTTTTAATATAGAATAAGTTGGGACGGCAACAATCATACCAATAACACCATAGATATTACTTGACAATAATAACAGAACCAGGATAGTAATTGGATGAACTTTCATAACACCACCAACAATTCGAGGATAGAGGATATTGCCATCCACTTGTTGGATAATCAACATATAGATGACAGCAATAATCATCTTTTGTGGATCCGTAAATAGATTTGAAATAACCATTGGAACCAAACCGATACTTGGACCAACATAAGGTATCAAATTCGCCAAACCAGAGAAAATAGCAAAGACCAATGCATACTTGAGTCCAATGACACTATATCCGATAAAGGCCAGACATCCGATTATGAATGCATCAATTGATACACCGCTAATATAACGGGAAATAGTCGCATTCAAGTTTGTTAATAAACCAGAAATATTGAGTTTGTCTCGTTTTAAAATCGTTCTTTCTAGCATCGGTAAGAACTTATGCCCATCTAGTAGGAAGTATACCAAGAAAACTGGCGTCATAATGATAATTAAAACTGTACTTACTAATGCTGACAGAACACTACCGACACTGTTTGTTACGCTATTTAAGATATTTTGCAGAATATCAACATAAGAAAGATTTAATTGTCGGATTGTTTGTTGAATATCAAGCTCTTGGAAAGTAGGATATTTTGATAATTCTATTACTAAATCTTGGAGTCGACCATAGATTCCTTGACTAGATATAATCAAGCTACTCAACTGATTGATTAAAATCGGTAAGAGATAGACAACACCAATGACAAGTGACCCAAAAGAGAACAAATAGGGTCAACAAAATTCCTATAATGCGGTTAATTTTTGCACTCTTTCTCTAAAAAGATAACAATTGGGTTGGTCAAATAGTATAAAAATCCTCCTAATAAAAAGGGAATCATGATGGTATTTAACGACACTTACAAATGGTGTAATAATTGCCCCCATTTCCTCCATAGGTAGAAAAATTAAGGTTATTAATAAAAATCTCAGTTGTCCAGAAGAATAATTTATTTCTTCGAAACATAGGCCACCTCCTCTTTTTCCTATTTTACCATAATTCGAAAAAAAGATTGATAACCTTCATCATAAAAAAATAAGAATATTTTTTTGTCTTTATGATAGAATAAAGTTACTATGAAGAAATTATTTTTAACATTAATCACACTTATTTCATTTGGTTCTGCTACTACTGCTTTTGCCCAGGATTTTGATGTCGCCGCAAAACATGCCATCGCTGTTGAAGCGACTACTGGTAAGATTTTATATGAAAAAGATGCGACTCAACCTGTTGAAATTGCTTCTATTAGTAAGTTACTAACTGTTTACTTGGTCTACGAAGCTTTGGAGCAAGGAAAAATCACCCTCTCTACTCCAGTTGAAATTTCAGATTATCCTTACCAACTCACAACCAACTCCGAAGCAAGCAACGTTCCTATGGAAGCTCGTAACTATACTGTTGAAGAGTTACTAGAAGCAACATTGGTATCTAGTGCCAATAGTGCAGCTATCGCTTTGTCCGAAAAGATTGCGGGATCTGAAAAAGACTTTGTAGATATGATGAAGGCCAAACTTCTTGAATGGGGAATCCAAGATGCTACCCTAGTCAATACAACCGGTCTCAACAATGAAACTCTTGGAAACAATATCTATCCAGGTTCTAAGAAAGACGATGAAAATAAATTGAGCGCCTATGATGTAGCTGTCGTCGCTCGTAATCTTATCCTCAAGTACCCTCAGGTCTTAGAAATTACCAAGAAACCTTCCTCTACTTTCAGAGGAATGACCATTACTTCTACTAACTATATGTTGGAAGGAATGCCTGCTTACCGCGGTGGTGTCGATGGTCTTAAAACTGGAACAACTGATAAAGCGGGTGCTTCTTTTGTCGGTACGACTGTAGAAAAAGGAATGCGTATCATCACAGTTGTCCTCAATGCTGATAACCAAGATACAAATCCTTATGCTCGTTTCACATCTACTTCTGCACTTCTAGATTATATCTCATCAAACTTTGCTCTCCAAACAATTGTAAAACAAGGAGAAAGCTACCAAGATAGTAAATCTCCTGTCCTAGATGGAAAACAAGATACCGTTACAGCAGTTGCTAAAGAAGATATAAAAATTGTTCAACGCCTTGGAAGTCGAGCTCAGTCATCTGTCACCTACACACCTGATACTACTGAACATACCGCTCCACTTGAAGCAGGTACAGTGGTTGGTCATCTAACCTATGAAGATAAGGACTTAGTTGGTCAAGGTTATATTACCTCTGACAAACCAAGCTTCGAAAATGGTTTCTGATAAAAAAATGTCGAAAAAGGCCTTCTTCTTAAAAAGTATGGTGGAATCGCTTCGTTCGATTTGTAAATGAAAAAATTATAAAAAAATCGCGATTACTCGCGATTTTTTTATTTTCTTTCTGATAAAGTTGAATGTTTATAGCCATAAGTAAAGTAAATAATAACTCCTATTATTAAGGCTAAACCAAATGCTATCCATGTTTCAAATAGTATATTGAAGCATGAAAGGATAGACAAATAAGAATCGATAAGATTGGTAGAAAGGGAACCAGGGGTGTTTTAAATTCTCCCTCTTTAGGCTCACCCTTATCTTTCCTTAGCTTGATAATCCCATAGGCTAATAAAATAAGATAGGCCAAAGTACAGATATTAAGAAAGGCTGCAATACTAGATAGAGGAAAAATTCCTGCTGCAATCGCTGAAACGACTCCCGTTAAAATAGTAGCATTCTTAGGTACTCGACTTGTCTTAGTTACTTGTTTAAAACTTTGAGGCAAGAGCCCATCACGTGCCAAACTATAAATCATGCGAGATAGGGCATAAGTCATTGAAATACAAACCGTAATCAAGGTAAAAATAGCAACAATAGAAACATAGTTTGCTGCCCACCCTATACCAATATTTCTAAGAGCAAAAGCTACCGCATCATCAACATTGAGCTTGCTATAGTGGACAACACCTGTCAATACTAAGGTGACCAAGGCATAAAGGATGGTTACAATCATCAAGGATAAGACAATTCCACGAGGGATGTTCTTTTGCGGTCGTTGAATTTCATCAACTGCCATAGAAATGGACTCAAAACCTAAGAATCCAAAGAACATGAGGGAAGCTCCAGCCATAATCCCTGTGCTTCCACCATAAATCTGACCAAAACCAAATGGAGCAAAATTGGACCAGTTCTCAGGTTTAATATACCAAATTCCAACTAAGATAAATAAGGCAAGAGCAGAAAATTTTAAAACAACAAGAATCGAATTAAAACGAAGAGCAGTTTTCGAATTCAATAGAACAACACCTGTAACAAGGATAATCACTAAAATTGGTAAAAGATCAATATAAGTACCATTTTCTTGGTTAAATGTCCCGTTTAAGGTTTGTGGCAAGGAAATTCCATAATGACTAAGCAAACCTTTAAAATAGGCTGCCCATCCAGAAGCGACACCAGAGACTGCTGTCATAAATTCCATAATAGTTAACCAACCGGCAATCCAAGCAGGAAATTCTCCCAAAATTGCATATAGATAACTATAAGCGCCACCAGTTGCTGGAATACGAGAAGCAAATTCTGCAAAAAAGAGCGCCGATAAGGAAACACAGATAGCTGAGATAACGATAGAAACAACAAGGGCTGGACCTGCTAATGTAGCTGCAGCTGTTCCTGTAATGGTAAAGATACCTGTTCCCACCATGGCTCCAATTCCCAAGAGAATTAAATCCCATAATTTCAGATGACGATGCATCTCTGTTTTTCCTAGACTTACGTCTTTCGTTCTAAAAAAATATTCATAATTGATCTCCACTAACAATTATTGTTTTATTTTACCACAAATAATGGATTTTGTGAATATTTATAAAATTAGTATATTAAAAAAACTGAACAAATTAGTATTTGCTCAGTTTTTATTTCTAGTTAAAATTCGACAGTTATTAGACTTCGTAGTATGGGAACGGACGGTCACTATCTAAAGGACGATTTGGAATTTCTTGTTCCAAAATAGCGCGCCATCCAGATACTAATTCTTCAAAAGTTAATTTGGCTTCTGGAGAAGTTATTGTAATCTTCCGACCAAACCAAGCCATGGTTGCAGTTTCAAACTGAAGCATAGCGTACTGGATTACTGGTACATTTGCCTCTTCATAATTTTCATTTACCGCACGCGCTACTTCTGCTGCTTGTGGTAGAAGTTGATTGCTGATTTTATCGACAACACTTGCATCCATCTCTCTCCAAGAAAGTAATTGACCATCCACCTGATAAAAGAGCTCAAAGGTTTCTTGATTTTTCTTAAAATTGGTAAGAACAAAAGCACGTTCCACTGCCTCTGGACCACCAACAGCCTTGACAGCGTTTATAAGGAGATTTTCTTCCATTTGTCTCCAATAATCATCAGCTTCTTCTACTAAATCAACTGTAAAAGGTGGAACAATTTCCTCGGTAGAAATTTCGCCTTTATTCGCTTTTTCGATATTACCAAATAACTTTTTTAAGAATCCCATTTGCTTCTCCTTTTGGGTTTTATCCGACAGATCCTTCCATTTCATAGCTAATCAAGCGGTTAAGCTCAACAGCATATTCCATTGGTAGTTCTTTAGTGAAGGGCTCTACAAATCCCATAACGATCATCTCAGTTGCCTCAGACTCTGACAAACCACGACTCATGAGGTAATAGAGTTGTTCTTCTGAAATCTTAGAAACTTTGGCTTCGTGTTCCAAAGCTACTTGTGAGTTGTGGATTTCATTGAACGGAATAGTATCTGATGCTGACAAGTCATCCATGATAATGGTATCACACTCGATGTGAGAAACAGATTTCTTAGAGTTCTTGTTAAAGGTTACTTGTCCACGATAGTCAACCTTCCCTCCGCCTTTGGCGATGGATTTAGATACGATTGATGAACTTGTATGTGGCGCGTTGTGAATCATCTTGGCACCAGTATCCTGGTGTTGACCAGCATTGGCAAAGGCAATTGAAAGCATGGTTCCACGCGCACCTTCTCCATCAAGGTAAACAGATGGGTATTTCATGGTTGTTTTGGCACCTAAGTTTCCATCAATCCACTCAACAGTCGCATCTTTCAAAGGCTTTTGGCACGTTTTGTTACCAAGTTATAGACGTTATCAGACCAGTTTTGGATGGTTGTATAACGCATGTAAGCTCCGTCCAAGGCAAAGATTTCTACAATGGCAGCATGCAAAGCTGTTACTTGAATAAGTTGGCGCTGTACATCCTTCTACATAGTGGACACTTGCTCCCTCATCAACGATAATCAAGGTACGTTCAAACTGACCAGTATTTTCATTGTTGATACGGAAAGTAGGTTTGAAGTGGAATATCCACTTTCACACCTTTTGGTACATAGATAAAGGTTCCACCTGACCATACTGCTGAGTTGAGGGCAGCTAACTTGTTATCTGTCGGCGGTACCAACTTAGCAAAGTATTGTTTAAACAAGTCTGGGTATTCCTTGAGGGCAGAATCTGTATCTGTAAAGATGATACCTAACTTCTCAAATTCTTCCTTCATGTTATGGTAAACCACTTCTGACTCATACTGGGCAGAAGCTCCAGCAAGATAAGCACGCTCAGCTTCAGGAATCCCAATACGTTCAAAGGTTTCTTTGATTTTTTCAGGAACTTCATCCCAAGAACGGGCTGGTTTATCAGATGGTTTTTGGTAGTAAATCAAGTCATCAAAATCAATCTCTGACAAGTCTGCTCCCCATGTTTGCATGGGCATTTTTTTGAAGGTTTCATAAGATTTCAAACGGAATTCTAACATCCACTCAGGTTCTCCCTTAGCAGCTGATAGTTCACGAATGACATCTTCATTCAATCCTTTTCCTGTCGATAGGACAGGCTCTACATCATCATGGAAACCAAATTTATATTCACCAAGATCAATTGGTTTTGGTTCTACTCTTTCTTCAGCCATAATATCCTTTTCTTTCATTATGTGTTTTTATGTTTCTTATTTATCTTCTTGATTTTCAATTGTTCTTTTGAGAGCGTTCCAAGCTAAGGTTGCACACTTAATTCTTTGTGGGAATTTAGCTACACCAGATAAAAAGCTGCATCTCCAAGACTGTCTTGTCTGTCATCTTTTTGACCTTGAACCATTTCTGAAAAAAAGATAGTTGCTAATTCTAAAATCTCTTGCTTTGTCTTTACCTAGAACTGCATCCGTCATCATACTGGCAGAGGCAGTTGAAATAGTACAACCTGAATTTAGAAAAAGCGATATCTTCCAAGCGATCTTCAGCGTTAAACTTGACAGAGAGATTGATGACATCACCACAGGTTGGATTGTTAAGACTGATTTGTTCAGCATCTTCTAGCTTCCCTTGGTGATGGGGATTTTTCGAATGGTCTGCCACCACTGCCATATAAAGGCTATCTAGTTTAGAAAGTGCCATTGAAAAACTCCTTTGTCTTTTGTAAAGCATCGACTAACTTGTCGCAATCTGCCTTGGTATTGTAGATATAAAAACTTGCACGAGCTGTTGCTGGAACTTCTAAATACTGGAGCAAAGGTTGAGCACAATGGTGACCGGCACGAACCGCTACTCCTTCATAATCCAGAGCTGTCGCAAGGTCGTGAGGATGAAGGTCTCCTAGGTTAAAGGCAATAACACCTGAACGTTGAGCCAAATCTTGCGAACCGTAAATGGTCAATCCTTCAATTGCCCTGCAATTTTGGAAAGACATATGCAATCAATTCCTGTTCATGAGTTTCAATCGCATCCATCCCAAGATTTTCAAGATAATCTACTGCAGCTGCAAGTCCAATCGCACCTGCCATATTGGGAGTTCCAGCCTCAAATTTCCAAGGCAATTCTTTCCAACTAGCAGATTGCTCATATACGAAATCAATCATCTCGCCACCAAACTCCACCGGTGACATTTGTTCCAGATATTTTTCTTTACCGTAAAGAACACCAATACCAGTCGGACCAGCCATCTTGTGACCTGAGAAGGCAAAGAAGTCTACATCCAAGTCCTGAACATCAATCTTCATATGTGGTGTAGACTGAGCACCATCTACAACCATAATAGCTCCAACTTTATGAGCCATTTGCGTGATTTCTTTGATAGGATTGACCACTCCAAGAACGTTGGAAGCATGTGCTAGTGAAACGAACTTAACCTTATCAGTCAATTTAGCTCGTAAATCATCCATATCCAGAGCGCCATCTTTGAGATAGACATAGACAAGCTCAGCTCCAGTCTTACGACAGGCTTCCTGCCATGGGATAATATTGGAATGGTGTTCCATGATTGAAATCAAGACCTGATCCCCCTCGGTCAAGACCTCCTCAGCGAAGCGCGCTACCCAGTTGAGACTAGTTGTGGTACCTCTGGTAAAGAGAACTTCCTTTGTCGAACCTGCATTGATGAACTTACGAATAGTTTCACGAGCAGCTTCATAGGATGCTGTCGCTCGTTCTGCCAAAGTGTGAACTCCACGGTGAACATTGGCATTGTCCTGCTCATAGTAGTGATTAATGGCTTCCAGAACTGCTAATGGTTTTTGTGTCGTCGCAGCATTGTCCAGATAGACCAAAGGCTCGTCGTTGACAATCTGGTCTAAAATCGGAAAATCCTTGCGAATCACTTCTACATCTAACATAGGCTTCCCCTTAGCGTTTTGACAATTTTTCTTCGATCGTCGCAATCATTTCATCACGAACTTCCTTGACAGGAATCTCAACGATAACTGATCCAAGGAATCCACGTACAACCAAGCGTTCCGCAGTCGCTTTATCCAAACCACGACTCATGAGGTAGTACATGTCTTCAGGATCAACTTGACCAATAGAAGCCGCGTGTCCTGCAGTGACATCATTTTCATCAATCAAAAGAATTGGGTTAGCATCTGAACGAGCTTGGTCAGAAAGCATGAGAACACGGCTTTCTTGTTGAGCATCTGCTCCCTTAGCACCCTTGATGATGTGTCCGATACCGTTGAAGGTCAAAGTTGCTTTTTCAAGGATAACCCCATGTTGAAGGATATTACCGATAGAGTTGCAACCATAGTTAGTCACTCGAGTATCAATCCCTTGAACCTGACGGCCACTTGAAAGCGCTACAACCTTAAGGTCTGCATGGCTACCATTTCCAATCAAGTCACTATCAAAGTCAGCAACAACATTTCCTTCATTCATGACACCGATAGCCCAGTCAATACTTGCATCGTTGCCCAATTTACCACGGCGGCTAATGTAGGCTGTAACATTTTCGCCAAGACGGTCGATCGCTGCAAACTTCACTTGTGCGCCTGAACGTGCAATGACTTCTACTGTGATATTGGCAGTTGCCTTAGCACTACCTTCTCCACGTGACTCCAGACGCTCAAGGTAGCTAAACTTACTGTTCTTACCAGCGATAATGAGGATATGCTTGTTAAATGGCACATCGCTATCGCTGTCTTGGTAGAAAATACCTTCAATTGGTTCTGTGATTTCTACGTTATCTGGAATGTAGAGAACAGCACCACTGTTAAAGTATGCTGTATGGTAGGCTGCCAACTTGTCATCGTCGTACTTAACAGATGACATGAAAAATTCTTCTACGAGTTCTGGAATATCTTCTAAAGCTGAGTGGAAGTCTGTAAAGACCACTCCTTGTTCAGCCAACTCAACTGGAATTTGTTCAAAAACAGTCTGGGTTCCTACTTGCACCAACTTCAAGTGATTGTCTAGATCAGTGAAGTCAGGTACATTTGCTGACGGTTCACTTTCTGTAATAGTTCCATCACCCAGATTCCAACGGTGAAATTTAACACGCTCAATAACTGGTAATTCTAAACTCTCAATCTTATCAAAGGCTTTTTGACGGAGGTCAGCCAACCAGCTTGGTTCAGCATGCATTTCTGAAAAAGTTTAATAGTTTCTTTAGTCATTTACTTCTCCTAAAAGATACGAGCGAATTACAATTCTTCCTTGTAGTCATAGCCAAGTTCTTCAGCTAATTTTGCGTATCCTTCACGTTCCAAACGTGCAGCCAATTCTGGACCACCAGAAAGAACAACACGACCTTCCATCATAACGTGTACTACATCTGGCGTAATATAGTTCAAGAGACGTTGATAGTGAGTAATGATCATTGCACCAAAGCCTTCGCCACGCATAGCATTAACACCTTTAGAGACAACTTTAAGAGCATCGATATCAAGACCTGAGTCAATCTCATCAAGAAGGGCAAAAGTTGGTTCCAACATCAAGAGTTGTAGAATTTCATTACGTTTTTTCTCACCACCAGAGAATCCTTCGTTAAGGTAACGCTCAGCCATTTCTTCTTTCATGTTGAGCAATTCCATTTTTTCATCCAATTTAGTGATGAACTCGCGAACTGAAATCTTTTCGTCATCTTCTTTACCAGCATTCATGGCTGCACGAAGAAATTCAGCATTTGTGATTCCAGGAATTTCTGATGGGTATTGCATAGCAAGGAAAAGTCCCATGCGCGCACGCTCGTCCACTTCCAATTCAAGGATATTTACACCGTCAAACAAGACTTCACCTTTAGTGACTTCATAGTTCGGGTTTCCCATAATTGCAGCTGAAAGAGTAGACTTACCGGTACCATTTGGTCCCATGATAGCTGCAATTTCACCTGTTTTAAGAGTCAGGTTGACTCCTTTTAAAATTTCTTTTCCTTCAATTTCAACGTGAAGATCTTTGATCTCTAATACTGACATGATAGTTCCTTTCTTTTCAATCCTTTTTACTGTATCCCACTAAAATTTCAACCTTTTTAAAGTCTTAGAAAATACGGTAAAATGTCAATAAATATACCTTAATAGTATAACAAAAAAAAGCCTAAAAGGCTTTGATTTTGTCTAGAAGCTAGGAGCTACTTCTTCCCTTGAAAATGATCATCTATAGCGCTCACAATTTTACCCATGATATAACTCACGCGAAAATTTCTCAGGATCAAAATAGCCCAAAGCAAGGCCACGATATACCGTTGCTCCATGATGGATTCATTAAAGAAATAAGTCTCAGCAGCAGTAAATAAGGCCATGATAATAAATTGTTGTCTGTTCATAGTCTTTTACCACAACTTCCTATTAGTCTTCTGCTATGGTCACTTTATCTGCTAAAAATTCAAAGCCTTGAGGAAGTATGGATTCTTCGGGTTCTTCCTTATTGACCTGTTCTTGAGAACCTTTAGCTCTGCTTGAAAATGCAGCTCGAACTTCCTTCCATTCATCCATAGAAATAGCAAGAATCTCTGGAGAAAATCCAGCAGCACGACTAAGAATATTGCCAAACATGGTGTTGAGATTGTCTCGTTTCATGGTTTGACCAGCATTGAAATTCGATTCAAAAGCCAAAATCGCATGGTGTTCATTAGCAGCAACTGGTTGAGAACCAGCCAAGAGTGCCTTATCTGGTCCTGATAAGCTTTCGATGACTTCTCCCCAAGCATTCTGAAGACGGATTAAGTTTTGACGGGCTAAGTCTGGATTTTCTACTGCTTCTTGAAGAATAGACTGCACCTTATTTCGGTCTACACGATAGATGGACTTACTGTTCGTCGGACGACTCGGTGTCGAAACAGATTGTTTTGGGGTAGACCCTACATTAGCAAGAGCTTGTTTTAACCGTGCAACTTCTTCTCGTAGAGAAGATAGCTCTTCGGCCACCTCACCTGAAAGTTCTGGCTGTGAATCGATTTCTGCTAAACGAATAGTCATCATTTCAGCATAAATCTTAGTTGTAAGCTAGCCTTAATATCAGCCAGACTTTTAGTAGCAAGACTAATCATCTCAAACAAGATATCCTGCGGAAGGTCTAAATTTCTCTCAAATACATCACTATGGTGAGTATTCTCTCCACCTGCTTGAACAATTAAGATATCACGTAAGTATTGTAGTAAATCCACTACAAACCGTGTCATGCTCTTTCCATTCTCAAAAATCAGATCAAGTTGTTCCAAAGCACCTGTTACATTCTTTTGTGCTAAAGAAGCAACATAATCGTCCAAAGCACTTAAACTAATGGTCCCAGTGATTTCCTCAGAAACTGCTGTAGTAAGAGTAGTTTCCTGTGTTAAGCTTAATGCCTGGTCTAAGATAGATAAGGCGTCCCGCATACCACCTTCAGCTCGTCGAGCAATAATTTCGACAGCTTCTGTCTCGTAATCAATTCCTTCTTTTTCCAAAATCTGGAAGATATGATCACGAATATCCTGAGTCTTAATAGACTTAAACTCAAATCGTTGAACACGAGATAAAATCGTTGCAGGAATTTTATGCAACTCTGTCGTTGCCAGAATAAAAACGACATTTGGAGTAGGTTCTTCCAGTGTTTTCAAAAGAGCATTAAAGGCACCTGTTGAAAGCATATGGACCTCGTCAATGATATAGACCTTATACTGAGCTATACTTGGAGCATAGGTTGATTTATCACGGATATCACGAATTTCATCAACCCCATTATTAGAAGCAGCATCCATTTCGATAACGTCTTCTAAACTTCCTTCCGTTACCGCTTGACAGATATAACAGTTATTACAAGGTTCTCCCCCTACTTGATTAGGGCAGTTCATTGCCTTGGCAAATATTTTGGCTACACTGGTTTTGCCAGTTCCACGAGGCCCTGAAAATAGGTAGGCGTGACTAATCTTATCCTGTTCCACAGCCTGTTTAAGTGTTCGAGCAATAACATCCTGGCCCACTAACTGTGAAAAATTTTGACTTCTATATTTTCGATAAAGCGCCTGATACATTATGCTTTCTCCTCAAACATTGAAAATATCCATTCTGTTTTTCCTAACAAGATGGTAACAAATTCTTCTAAATAGCGTTGATCAATTTCATCATAATCATCAACATGAGATGAATCTAAATCTAATACTCCAAGAAGCTGTCCATTTTTTACCATTGGAAGAACAATCTCACTACGAGCACTACTATCACAAGAAATATAGTTGGGATAGGTCTTCACATCACCAACGATAACCGTTTGACGACTAGCTGCAGACTCTCCACAAACGCCTTTCCCAAGTGGGATTCTAACACATGAAACTCCACCTTGAAAAGGCCCTAAAATAAGCTCATTTCCGTCATATAAATAGAAACCTGCAAAGACAGTACGAGGAAAGTTCATTTTTAAGAGAGCGCTGGCATTTGATAGATTAGCCAACACATTGGTCTCACCTTCTAAAAGTGCAGTGAGCTGAGCATTGACCATTTGATAAATTGATTCTTTTTCGGAATATAACATAAAACCATTATATCAAAAAATACTAGTTGAAAAAAGAAAAATCCCTTGTTTTAACAACAAAGGATTTGTAATTAAATCTGATTGATTAAAGTTCGATGTCTCCGAACAAGTCAGCCATTGAGAATCCAGTTTGAGTTTCTGGAAGTTCAAAGTCACGTTTTTCTTGACGTTTTGGACGACGTGGACGTGGAGCACGTTTTTCTTCGTTTTGTCCTTCTTCTTGAGCTGGACGTTCTTCAAGAGCCTTGATAGAAAGTGAAACGCGTTCTGCATCAGCGTTAACATCAAGAACTTTAACAGTAACTTCTTGACCAACTGTAAGAGCTTCTTTTGGATTTTCAATACGTTTGTGTGAAATTTGTGATACGTGAACAAGTCCATCGATACCTGGCAATACTTCAACAAATGCACCGAAGTCAGTCAAACGTTTAACTGTACCTTCTACAACGTCACCTTTAGCCAATTTTTGCTCAACGCCATCCCATGGTCCAGGTGTTGTTGCTTTAAGTGAAAGTGATACACGTCCTTCTTCTTCGTTAAGATCAAGGATTTTCACTTCAACTTCTTCACCAACAGTTACTACTGATTTAGGTGAAACGTTACGTTCGTGTGACAATTCAGTCAAGTGAACCAATCCATCAACACCACCAAGGTCGATGAAAGCACCGAAGCTTGTGATACGTGCAACTTTACCAGTTACAACATCACCAACAGCCAATTTACCGAATACTTCAGCACGAGCTGCAGCAGTAGCTGCTTCTACAACTTCACGACGTGAAAGGATGAAGCGGTTTTCTTTAGGGTCAACTTCTTTGATTTTAGCTTCAAATTCTTGACCTACAAAACGCTCAGTGTTACGTACGAAACGAGTATCCAACATTGAAGCTGGGATAAATCCACGCAAACCTTCAAATTCTACTGAAAGTCCACCTTTAACAGCGCGAGTTCCTTTAACTGTAACAACTTCTTCTTCACGTCCTACAAGTTTGTCCCATGCTTTGCGAGCTTCAAGGCGTTTTTTAGATACAAGGTATGTTACTGTATCAGTATCTTTACCAACTACTTGACGAAGTACAAGAACATCAAATACTTCACCTACTTTTACAAAGTCATTGATATCTGCATCGCGATCGTTTGTCAATTCGCGAAGAGTCAAGACACCTTCAACACCAGTTCCTGAGATTGCAACGTTAGCTTGATTAGCATCAACTGTCAATACTTCAGCACTAACAACATCACCAGGTTCAACTTGGCTAACGCTATTTAGCAAATCTTCAAATTCATTCATCTAAAAAATCCTCCAACAATCAAGTTTTTTTAACTTGACATACTTATAATTTTTTTCCTAAGCACCCGCAACGACATGAACATCTCGAACGTCCTTCAATTATAAAAATAAAATACCCTAAGATATTTTTTTCTTTTTCATCTTGAATTTATTACCTAGAGAACTGGGGTAGCTGGATTCGAACCAACGCATGAGGGAGTCAAAGTCCCTTGCCTTACCGCTTGGCTATACCCCAAAAAGTGAAATGGAGAGAGGGGATTCGAACCCCGAACCCGAAGGAGCGGATTTACAGTCCGCCGCGTTTAGCCTCTTCGCTATCTCTCCGATAATGAACAAAACCTATTATATCATGAAAAATTGCAAAAAAACAAGCATTATTTTTGCTAAATTATAGTTTTCAATCAATATTTCCACAGCTTTTTCAAGATTCTTGTAAAAAAACTATCGACATTTCCATTCTTTATGATTGCAAATTGGTTGTCTAGTTCGGCAATTTCACCGATTAACTTTTTACCAATCATTAAGGTATAACCATCGTAGTTATCTTTTCCAACTGCTACTTTAGCATCTGACAACTGAATCTCAATTTTTTTATCTTTTTTACTCATACCATACCTCTTTTCACTTTCTCTATTTTACAAGAAATTCCCCGATCTCGCAAGAAAAAACTCTCTACCAAGCTAATCTTGGTAAAGAGTTCCTTGAATCGTCTAGAGAATTTTTTTCCTTGAATTTTAGTCAATTAATGGGTTGCTCCACCAACTATTTTCAAGTCCTTATCTTTGTAGTCTACGATAGCACCAATCGCAGCTTCGATACCTCGGACAATATCTCTTAAGCACATGGATGCAGTATTAGGCTTATTTACCACTTGTTCGGTCATATAGGGAATATGCATAAAGCCTGCTCTCATATTGGGAAAACTTTTTTTATCCGCTAAATAGAGAGCCTGATACATCAAATGGTTGCAAACAAAGGTTCCAGCTGTATTGGATACTGTAGCTGGCAGCCCTACCTCTTTTATGGCTTGTACCATTGCTTTGATAGGGAGCGTGCTAAAATAGGCAGCTTCTCCATCTAGGCGAATAGGTGTGTCAATCGGTTGATTCCCTTGGTTATCTGGAATTCTTGCATCATCTTGATTGATGGCAACTCGTTCAGGAGTTAAACTAGCTCTACCTCCTGCTTGTCCGATGCAGAGTACCACATCTGGTTGATAACGGACAATTTCTGCTTCTAAAACCTCTGCTGATTGATAAAAGACTGTTGGAATCTCTACCCAGCGTATCTCCGCTCCATGAATTACAGACGGCAATGATTTAACTGCTTCCAGAGCTGGATTGACCTTTTCACCACCGAAAGGATCAAAACCTGTAACTAATATTTTCATTTTATTTCCTTTGCTAAAACGCCAAATAGTACATTAAAAATACATGTAGGATTATCATGATAACAGCCACTCCTACTTGCGCTTTGATAACGCCATTTGGATCTTTCATCTCCAAAAGTGCTGCCGGTAATGCATTAAAGTTAGCAGCCATTGGAGTCAATAAGGTTCCACAACAACCAGCTGTCATTGCCAAGGCAGCAGCTACGATTGGATCAGCTCCCAAGGCAAATACAAAGGGAACACCAATCCCAGCTGTAATGACTGTGAAAGCAGCAAATGCATTCCCCATTATCATGGAAAATAGAACCATCCCAAGGACATAAGCTACCACACCCATAAAACGACTACCCGAAGGCACTAGACCACTTATCAAATGCGAAATCAAGTCTCCCACTCCTGCTACGGTAAAAATTGCCCCCAAAGCTCCTAAAAGCTGAGGAACAATCCCACTAGTTGAAACTTGTTGAACCATGCGATTGTTTTCTGCTAATAAGCTCTTAGGAGAACTCTTAGTAATCAATAAGAGAGAAATCGTTGCGAAGAAAGCTGCAAGGCTGATAGCTATCTTACTAAATTCAGGAATTATTTTTGCTAATACTAAAGCAATCAAAGCCATTAACATGACTGGGATAAAAATTTTATTCTTTAATCGTTTGGCTTCAATATTTGCCTTGACTTCATCCAGAGACGGCAAGGTTCCGATACGAACCTGTTTAAAAAGAGTCAGTAGGGCCAATAGCACTACAATAATACCAATCAAGATCGATGGTAAATAGGAACCACCGATAAAACTGATACCCAATAAAGCCCAAAACCCAGCTGTTCCAAAGCGAACTGGGTTTGTTTTATCTCTATAGCTACAATAAGCCGTATGAAGGAATTGACAACCAATCACAATATAGGTCAACTCTAATAACTGTCTTGCTAGATTGGTCATTCTTCTTTCCCTTTACTAAGCTTATTAGCTAGCAGTTTTTTATCAAACAAGTAATTGTAAATCCCTACTACAAGAAGGGCAACTCCTGCAACAATAAGAGAAGCCGAAGCGATGCCTGCATAATTACTTTCGTAACCTAATTGGTCCAGAGTGCCCCCAACTAAGAGGACACCACCTGCACCAACGAAAGTATTCTGAGCAAAGAAATTTGCAAAATTATCATTTGCTGCTGCACGCGCTTTTAGCGCTTCGCTCTCCTGCTCTGTTAATTTTCTACCTAATTGTGACTCCGCTGCTGCTTGTCCCATGGGTTGAACCAAGGGTCTTACAAACTGCGGATGTCCTCCGATACGAATAGCAAAAAAAGCTTCAAGTTCCCGAAAAAAGAAATAAACTGTATAAAAACTTCCTACGGTCAGTCCTTTAATCTTTTGAATCAAGTCAATCGAACGTTGCTTGAGGCCAAAAGTTTCAGATAAACCTACCAGTGGCAAAGTTACCATAAAAATCGTCAGAACTCGTTGATTACTAAATTCTTTTCCCAAAATTTCCAAGAACTCAACAAGAGAAACTCCAGAAACTAGAGCTGTAACTAAACTAGCTAAGACTACCGTTGCAATGGTATCTAATTTATAGATAAAACCAACCACAATGATAACTATCCCTATTAGTTTAATCCATTCCATATAGGCCCCTTTATTCCAAAAATACTAGTCTGGTTTATTTGACATGACTTTCTAGTTCTTTTTGGTATTTATTGTTTGATTCCAATTTCTCTTTTTGCCATTTTTCAAGAGCTGCTTGATATTCTTTAGCAGTTACAATCTCTTTTTGCAATTTCATTCCCTTGAAGATATATGGATCACCCTTGATACCTACTTGTGAGTAAGGTTTAGAGAATGGAACAACGTTGCTGACAACTGGTGAACCACCTGATGAAGCTGTTGGCATCAAGAGAGAGCTATCAGTGAGCCAAGCTTGAGCTTTAGCATATTTTTCATATCTCTTGTCTAAATCATTTGTCTCAGAAACTGCATCATCCAAGAGTTTCTTATATTCGTCCAGACCAAGTTGAGCTACTACTTCCTTGTCTTTACCTTTCGTAATACCAAGGTGTTTCATAGCAGAACCAGTCTTTAGGATCCATGATATTTAGATAACTTGCTGGGTCTTGATAGCTTGGAGCCCAACCAGTACTATTCAAGTCATAGTCTTTCTGAGCAGGAACACGTGCTTGAGATGTAATACTTTCCTTCTCGTTATCAGTCATCTGAAGAACATCGATAACGACATTTTCAGAACCAAGAGTTGACTCGATTGATTGTTTAAAGGAATTGCTTTGTTGAACTGCAATTGTATCTGTTTGCTCAACTGGGACATCCAAGTGAATTGGGAAGGTTACACCTTTTGCTTCCAATTCTTTCTTAGCTTTTTCAAATGAAGCTTTGGCTTTATCAGGATTATAGATAGTATCTTTTCCGTCTACAAGTTCAACACCTTTCCATTGGTCTCCATAGTTAACCAATTCTGCTTGAGCAATATCACCAAAGTTTTTACCACCAGATTGGACAAAGTTATCTGGAACTAGGCTGTTACGAATAATCTTATCCGCACCATCTTCACCGTTGAGCTGTGCAGCATATGAATGACGGTTGAAAGGCAAAGTTGATTGCTTGACGGAAGTCCTTGTTCAACATTGCTTCTTTTGTAGAAGTTTTCTGTTCTTCACTTGTCTTCGCAGTCTTATTATAAGATTGACGGTTTACGTTAAAGGTAAAGTAATAACTAGTTGAATCCTGTGGACTATAGGTGATTTTATCTCCGTATTGTTCTAAAGTAGAAGCAAAGTTTGAGCTACTTGGGAAGATACGAGCTGTTGTATAAACACCTGAAGAGAAAGCTACGGATTAATGATTCTTGGTCTGAACCATCATAGTAGGTCAATTTAACCTTCTCAATTTTAACCTTCTCTTTATCCCAATAATTTGGATTCTTTTCGTATTCGATTAAAGATTTTGAAGTCAAAGTCTTCAAGATATATGGACCGTTATAAAGGATACCTGATGGGCTGACAGCTCCGTAATTTTTACCTGAAGCTTTGAAGGAATTCTTCATTTACCGGCAACATAGTTGCTGAAGTCACTTTTGAATTCCAGAAACTTTCAGGTGCATTAAGAGTGTACTGGACTGTGTAATCGTCCAACGCCTTAACCCCAACTGTTGAGAAGTCGTTAGTCTCACCAGTCATATATTCATTCAAGCCCTTGATGGAGTTTTGAATAAGAGTGACACCGTCTGATTTACCATCTGCAACGTGTTTCAATCCTGTAACAAAGTCATGTGCAGTTACTTCAGCGTATTCTTCACCCTCTGAAGTATACCATTTAACCCCTTTTCGAAGTTTATAAGTATAAGTCAAACCGTCTTGTGAGACGCTCCAATCCTCAGCTAGAGATGGAACCAAATTTCCGTATTCGTCATTTTCCAACAAACCATCAACGACGTTACCGATGATATCCGTTGTTGAAGTACGAGTTGCGATACTGTAGTCCAAAGATGATGGGTCTACTCCATAGACGTAAGAGAAGGTAGTAGGTGCGTCTGCTTCCTTGTCAGCTTTACCACAAGCTACGAGAAGTACAGCTGTACTCAGGACAACTCCTGCTGTTAACATCCACTTTTTCGTTTTCATAAAGATCTCCTTTAAAAATGTTTAATCTACTTTTACAATCCAGCCTTCTGGTGCTTCAATGTCACCAAATTGGATACCTGTCAATTCATCGTATAGTTTACGAGTCACTGGACCAACCTCTGTTTCACTGTAGAAAACATGGAAATCATCACCGTGTTGGATTCCCCCAATAGGTGAAATTACGGCTGCAGTACCACAGGCACCTGCTTCTACAAATCGATCCAGACTATCAATTGGTACATCTCCCTCAACAGGTTTCAAGCCCAAACGATGCTCTGCCAAGTAAAGCAATGAGTACTTGGTAATGGATGGCAAGATTGATGGACTCAATGGCGTTACAAACTCATTATCAGCTGTAATCCCAAAGAAGTTTGCTGAACCGACTTCTTCAATCTTGGTGTGAGTTGACGGGTCTAGGTAGATAACGTCTGAGAAATGGCGGGATTTAGCCATTTTTCCCGGTAAAAGACTAGCTGCATAGTTCCCACCGACCTTGGCAGCTCCTGTTCCATTTGGTGCAGCACGGTCATACTCATCTTGAATCAAGAAGTTTGTTGGAACCAAACCACCTTTAAAGTAATTTCCAACTGGCATGGCAAAGATGGTGAAAATATACTCCTCTGCTGGTTTTACCCCAATGATATCTCCAACACCAATCAAAAGTGGACGGAGGTAGAGGGTTCCACCAGTCCCATAAGGTGGTACGTATTCTTCATTGGCACGAACAACAGCTTTACATGCTTCTACAAACATTTCTGTTGGAACTTGAGGCATCAAGAGACGATCACAGGTGCGTTGCAGACGTTTGGCATTTTCATCTGGACGAAAGAGTTGTACGCTACCATCCTTTGTACGATAGGCTTTTAATCCTTCAAATGCTTGTTGTCCATAGTGAAGACTTGGAGATGATTCTGAAATGTGAAGAGTTGAGTCCTCGGTTAATTCTCCTTGAGTCCATTGTCCATCTTTTATAAATAAGCGATATAACGATAAGGTAGTTTCATATAGGAAAAACCGAGATTTTCCCAATCGATTGTAACTGTCATGATAATCTCCTTTATTCTAATCAAGCTTTGTGTTCTATTCTACACTATTCTCCTAAAAAAATTCAAGTATTATTTGTAATTTTCTGAAAATTTTGCTTATAAAAAAATCAGTCACTAGGACTGATTTTTAATTTTCTTTATCTTCTTTAAAGACTTCTTTGAGGTAGGCATCAAAAACTTCTTCATCAGAAATAGTATCTGAGATAAAGCTTCCATTACTTGTACGCTCTGATAGATTCAAATCTTGTAGGATTGCTTCATAAATCGTTCCATTATTTGATTGGATGACAAGAGTTTGTTCGCCATCTTCTACTTCTGTACTAAAGAGATCTCCAATAAATCCTTGTTCTGAGACTGCTCCAGCCAAGAAGACGCGATGCGGTTTACTCTTCAATTCTCTCAGAACTTGAAGACCACGCTTAGCGCGACTAGTTGCTGGAATTTCCTCTGTTGATACACGTTTCAAGCTTCCACGTTGCGTTAACAGATAGAAAGATGACGTATTGCAGATAAAGGCAGCTTGAAGCTCATCATCTGCTTTCAGATTCATAGCTTTAACACCTGCAGCCTTGGCTCCAACAACTGGAACCTCTTCGATATTAAAGCGAAGAGCATAGCCATTTTTACTGATTAATAGAACATCATCAAGCTTGATTGGTGCAACAGCTACAATTTGGTCACTATCATCTTTCAACTTAGCGAACTTAACAGATTTAGAACGGTAGGTTCTCCATGGAGAGAATTCTTTGCGTTCAACACGTTTGATTTGTCCAAGGCGAGTCGCTGCAAAGTAGGTTGTCGCATCCTCAAACTGATCCACAACTTCAACATAGAGCACTTCTTCATTGGTTTCAAAGTTGGTAATCGTTTGACTCAAGTGCTCCCCGATATCCTTCCAACGGATATCTGCCAACTCATGGACAGGGCGGTAAATGACATTCCCAAGCGTTGTAAAGATCAAGAGGTGCTGAGTGGTTTTGACAGATTGGACAAATAGCAATCGGTCATCATCCCGTTTGCCAATTTCTTCTAAGGTCGAAGCTGCGAAAGAACGAGGACTAGTACGCTTGATGTAACCTGCCTTAGTCACGCTGACGTATGTATCTTCTTCAGCGATCAGACTAGCTGTATCAATCTCAATGACTTTTGCTGTATCTTCTAAAGTACTCAAACGTGGTGTCGCAAACTTCTTCTTGACCTCACGAAGTTCTTTTTTCATGAGATTGTACATAGTTCGTTCATCACCGATGATAGCCGCAAGCATAGCAATCTTCTCACGAAGTTCTGCTTCTTCTTCCTGCAAGACAACCACGTCTGTATTCGTTAAACGATAAAGTTGCAAAGTAACGATAGCTTCAGCTTGTTCTTCCGTAAATTCATAGCTGACCTTGAGGTTTTCCTTGGCATCAGCCTTATTCTCAGAAGCACGGATAAGGGCAATGACTTCATCCAAAATAGAGATAACGCGAATCAAACCTTCCACGATATGGAGACGTTTTTCAGCCTTTTCCTTGTCAAAGCGAGAACGTGCCAAGATAACTTCACGACGGTGGGCAATATAACTAGACAAGATTGGCACAATCCCAACCTGACGAGGTGTGAAATTGTCAATCGCCACCATGTTGAAGTTGTAGTTGATTTGCAAGTCAGTGTATTTGAAAAGGTAGTTGAGAACAAGTTCCGTGTTCGCATCTTTTTTGAGTTCTATAGCGATGCGAAGACCATCACGGTCAGACTCATCACGAACCTCAGCGATACCTGCCACCTTGTTATTGACACGGACTTCATCAATTTTCTTGACTAAGTTAGCCTTATTGATTTCATAAGGAATCTCAGTGATAACGATTTGTTCCTTACCACCTTTTAGCTTCTCAATTTCAGTCTTGGAACGAACGACCACGCGCCCCTTACCAGTTTCATAGGCCTTCTTGATTTCGTCACGACCTTGGATGATAGCTCCTGTAGGAAAGTCTGGCCCAGGCAAGAATTCCATCAACTTATCAACCTTAGCAGTTGGGTGATCAATCATGTAGACTGTCGCATCAATAACTTCAGCCAAATTATGTGGTGGAATATCTGTGGCATAGCCAGCTGAAATACCTGTTGAACCATTGACTAAGAGGTTTGGAAAAGGCTGCTGGTAAGACAGTTGGCTCTTTCTCGGTATCGTCAAAGTTCCAAGCAAAGGGAACTGTCTTTTTATCTATATCTTGAAGAAGGTAGCCTGCAATCTCAGATAAACGAGCTTCCGTATAACGCATAGCCGCAGGCGGATCTCCGTCCATAGAACCATTGTTACCGTGCATTTCAACTAGAATCTCACGGTTCTTCCAGTCCTGAGACATACGGACCATGGCATCATAGATAGAAGAATCCCCGTGTGGGTGGAAATTACCCATGATGTTCCCGACAGACTTGGCTGACTTACGGTAGCTCTTATCAAAAGTATTGCCATCCTTATTCATCGAATAAAGAATACGGCGTTGAACCGGCTTCAATCCATCACGAATGTCTGGCAAAGCCCGGTCTTGAATGATGTATTTGGAGTAGCGCCCAAAGCGCTCTCCCATGATGTCCTCTAAGGGACATGTTTTGGATATTACTCATATAGGATACAAAGCCCGTAAAATGCAAAGTGAAAATTAGGAAATTCTTGCAGTGAGCGATGCTCACAAGAGAATTTATCTTTTTCACACAGTATTTAGGGCGTGTTCAACTCCTTTCAAAGAATGTAGAGTAGTTTTTTATAGACAAAGGTGTTCAGTTACTATAAATAACCAAACTATCCTTTCTGTAGTTTAAATTGATAAATAGAGTTCTTTATTTCTTAGTAATTAGGAAGTTTTGACTCAGCATACTGAATCATCTTCTCAGCTACTTCCCTATCGTATTCAAAGCCCATCTTTTTGGGAAAGACTTTGAGCTTCTTGATGAAAAAAATTTGCATCGTAGCCAATAAAGACTGAATGATTTTGTCTAAACTCGAGAAATCAAGTAGATTTGAGAATTCTTCTCCTTCTCAGCAGGCAAGTAGATTAAAGAGATACTTGTAGTTTTTACCGATATCGACCTTTCCTCTATCACTTGCCACCTGCCAAGCCAAGACTTTTCAAGAGTTCTTGCTGACAAATACCGTAGAGATGGTCCGTCGCATAGATGACTTGATTACGACAAATTCCTTTGACCACGTAGGCTGACACCCACCAAAATTCATTACAAGATTTTTCAAAATCCGTCTCACTAGCTGGGGTGTATCCAGAAACGCTCTGGACTGGAAGAATAGGGACTCAAACAAGCCCTTAGTCATCTACTAAGCACTGTGAAGTCAGCTTCACTATCCACCCATTCTTGGATATGTGCTTTGGGACAGAGGGTTAGATCAATGCGATTCCCATCTTCAAAAAGCATGAGAAATAGACGGCGATGTCCAAGAGTCACCTCTTGCTCAATGATGCGTTCACCGAACTGGTCCAGCCAAGAAAAGTCACTCGACAGATAATCTAAGTCATCCACAATATAGACAACATCATAGTCTTGAAATTCATCTGTTTGAATCTTTTGGTTTGTCGTGAACCAGATAGCGCCACAGCATCAACCTGTAACTTTTTAGCTATTTGTAAAATCAGTCCAAGCATTTCCTGGTCAGTTCTCATGTGGTTCATCCTCAGTTGCCTCTAAGTTCTGAATAACAGCATCTTCATTTTCTTTGCTTAAGAAGCTTCTGAACTCTTTTTTTCTTTCAAGCTCTCCGACCAAGAATTGAATGATAAAACTAATACCAAAAATTGGTAATAGCAAAATAATTCCCATTTCTAGCGTCAGCATTATAAATAGTAGATTCATCCCTGATAAGATTGCCAAAAACCATGCATTTATCTTAAGAAGTTTTGAGTAACTACTAGGATAATACTTGTGATGTTTGGTACTTTTTATAAATAGCTGTAAAACTGAATGCTAAGCTAGCTGATGTGAAAAATATAAAAGTCAAAAAACATAGAAAGAGCAAACCTGCATAAGGATTGGATCTTAAAGGATTATCAAATAAAAAAAGACACAGGTAGTTACTATGGTTAATAGTAAAAATTCAAGATAGCGGCTTTGCTCAGGTTTACCTTGTTTGGCAATTATATACATAACTGCAGCTAAAGCTAAGACTATGACAAGAAATGGACTATCAAACAATAAACTTATCATGATTTATACCTCTTTTAGAGAGCTAAGATTTTGAAGGACGAAGATTTACTTAAAATACTGTTGCTTCCTCCAGCGTAAACTTCACGTTATCCTCAATCCACTTTCGGCGTGGTTCGACCTTGTCCCCCATGAGGACATTGACGCGACGTTCTGCGCGTGCTAGGTCTTCGATTGTGACACGGATGAGGGTACGAGTTTCTGGATTCATAGTTGTTTCCCATAGTTGGTCCGCATTCATCTCACCAAGTCCCTTGTAGCGTTGGAGGGTAGCACCTTTACCAAACTGCTTACGTAGTTCTTCTAGTTCACCATCCGTCCAAGCGTAAGCCACTTCTTCTTTCTTGCCTTTCCCTTTTGACATCTTGTAAAGAGGAGGAAGGGCGATATAGACATGACCTGCCTCAACCAGCGGACGCATATAGCGATAAAAGAAGGTTAAGAGAAGAGTTTGAATGTGGGCACCGTCGGTATCCGCATCGGTCATGATAATGATCTTATCATAGTTGGCATCTTCAAGAGAGAAGTCTGCCCCCACACCAGCACCGATGGTATAAATCATGGTATTGATTTCTTCATTTTTCAGGATATCTGCCATTTTAGCCTTGGCTGTATTGATAACCTTACCACGAAGAGGCAAGATAGCTTGGAACTTGCGGTCACGACCTTGCTTAGCAGAACCACCGGCAGAGTCACCCTCGACTAGGTAGAGTTCGTTCTTAGCTGGATTTTTAGACTGGGCTGGCGTTAATTTACCAGAAAGCAAGCCCTTATCTTTTTTGTTTTTCTTGCCATTTCGGCTCTCATCACGCGCCTTACGCGCTGCTTCACGAGCATCACGAGCCTTGATAGCCTTGCGAATCAGGTTAGAAGCTAGTTCTCCATTTTCCATGAGGAAGAAGGTTAACTTATCAGCTACAATCCCATCCACAACTGGACGAGCAAGGGGACTACCTAGTTTATCCTTGGTCTGTCCTTCAAATTGCAAGTGTTCTTCAGGAACCAAGATAGAAAGAACGGCCGCTAATCCTTCACGGTAATCAGACCCTTCAAGATTTTTATCTTTTTCTTTGAGAAGGCCAGTTTTTCGCGCATAGTCGTTCATGACTTTGGTAATAGCAGACTTAAGTCCCGTCTCATGCGTTCCACCGTCTTTGGTACGGACGTTATTAACAAAGGACAGGATGTTATCTGAAAATCCATCGTTATACTGGAGGGCTACTTCTACTTGGAAACCATTGTCTTCCCCTTCAAAGTAGAGAACTGGTGTCAAGGTTTCCTTGTCTTCGTTAAGGTAGGAAACAAAGTCCTGCACCCCATTCTCATAATGGAATTCAATTGCTCGTCTGTTCGCTTGTCCGTTAATGACAAGGTTACATTTTTCAAGAGAAAGGCAGACTCATTAAGACGCTCTGAAATGGTATTGTACTTGAAATCAGTCGTAGAAAAGATACTAGCATCCGGCATGAAGGTCACTTTTGTACCTGTCTTAGACTTCGGTGCTGTGCCAATCTTTTCAAGAGTTGTTACTGGCTTCCCACCATTTTCAAAGCGTTGTTTATAAACAGCACCATCACGAGTAATTTCTACTTCAAGCCAACTAGAGAGGGCATTGACGACAGAAGAACCAACTCCGTGAAGACCACCAGAGGTCTTATAACCACCCTGACCGAATTTTCCTCCGGCATGAAGAATGGTAAAAGATGACCTCAACGGTTGGGATCCCCATAGCGTGCATTCCAGTCGGCATCCCACGTCCGTGGTCTTGAACCGTTAAACTCCCGTCTTTATTAATCGTTACGTCAATACGATCACCAAATCCAGACAAGGCTTCGTCAACCGCATTATCCACGATTTCCCAGACTAGGTGATGGAGTCCAGCACCGTCTGTCGATCCGATATACATCCCTGGACGTTTACGGACCGCATCCAACCCTTCTAGCACCTGGATGGCGTCATCATTATAATTGTTAATATTGATTTCCTTTTTTGACACAAGGAACCTCCTATTTGTTCATCTTTTCTATTTTACAGGTTTTCTAGGGATTTTGCAAAGCTTTTCTAGTTAAAAAGCCTATTCCCAAGTCCTTTTTAGCAAAAAATAGTACATCTTCACCAAAAAAGAAACTAAGATATACATCCTAGTTTTCTTTTCCTTTAATTTGGGTTGTAGCCACATCTTCGCCAAACCATTTCTGGCTGATTTCTTGGAATTTCCCTTCTTGATAGAGTTCCTTAAAAGCTTTATTTAAATTGTCTAACAAGGTCTCATCAGCCGGTCTTACTCCAACTGCAAAGGATTCACTCTCAAAACCAGCTGGGAAAATCTCATACTGGTCTAAGATTCCTTCAGTTTTAAGATAATAGTTGGCATAAACACGGTCAATTAAAAGAGCATCTATCCGGTCATTTTGTAAGTCAATCAAGGCTTCATTAAAACTTTGATATTGGTTAGCCTTTTGATCTTTTACAATATTTTTCAAGAGTTCAGGCTGAGCTTCAAAATCTAGATAACCCGAAGAACCTGCCTGAGCACCTAAAACTTTACCTGCCATATCAGACACTGATTGGATATTTTGTGATTTCTTAGAGACAAGAACCTGCTGATTTTCCATGTAAGGAATAGTAAAGGCTACTTTCTCACGACGTTCATCCGTCGCAGAATAGCCGTTCCAAATTGCATCAATAGTTCCATTTTGAAGCTCTGTTTCCTTCATATCCCAATCAATGGGTTGAAACTGAACCTTGAACCCAAGTTTTTCAGAAACAGCTTGGGATAAATCAATATCAAATCCCACATATTGCCCATTCTTTTCTTCAAATCCCATAGGAACAAAAGTATTGTCAAATCCGATAGTAATTGTTCCCTGTTGTTGGTATTTTTCCCAATTATCTACTTTAGGATTGCTAGCCTTTTGCGTGCATCCTACGAGGAAAAAAGCAAGAAAGAATACCAAAACAAGGATGATTTTCTTTCGATTCATAGACACCTCCTACTTAGGCTCTACTTTGAGAATCTGATCAGCAATATTCTCTGCAAACTGTAGATCGTGAGTCACGACAATCTGCGTCATACCTAAGTCACGATTTTGTAAAATCAGTTTTTCAACTTCGAGACGCAACTCTGGATCAAGGGCTGAAGTCGGTTCATCATAACCAATCACTTCAGGATCTATCATCATAGCACGTGCTAAGGCAACACGTTGCTTTTGACCACCAGATAAGGAATAAGGATAGGCATCTGCATGAGCTTCGAGTCCCAGACGAGTGAGTAAGTCGATTGCCTTCTTCTTAGCATCTGCTTCAGACATCCCCATAGTCTTGATAGGTGACAAAATCAAATTTTCCATAACGGATAAATGAGGAAATAGCTGAAAATCTTGAAATACAAAACCTAACAAGTGACGCTTTTCAAGTTCATCCAATGGTAGAGATTCTCCATTATAAAAAAATCTCTCCTGAATCAATGGTCTCTAGTCCAGCTAGCATTCTAAGCAAGGTTGTCTTTCCACCACCAGAAGGACCAACAATGGCCAAAATCTGCTTTTCAGGAATTGTTAAACTGAAATTGGATAAAATTTCTTTTTTTCCAAATTTTCTTGCTGATATTTCTTAACTCTAACATGGATAACCTCCTATCTATAGTAGCTGAACTTCTTCTCAAGTTTCTTAGCTAAAATCGTAACGATACCAATCATAAGAAGATAGATAGCGCCTGCTAGAAACATTGGAATCAAACTAGCATCACGATTGGCTGCAGTATCGACTAGCTAGGATTAAATCTGAAATACCGAGTGCATAAACCAAAGAAGTATCCTTAACCAAACTCATAACCTCGTTAAATACACTTGGTAGGACAATCTTGGTCACCTGGGGCAAGATGATATAGCGAACAGTATCGATAGGATTGAATTTTAAAACTTTCGCTGCCTCATATTGCCCCTGAGGAATGGTTGCAATCCCTCCACGGAATATTTCTGCAAAATAAGCTGCATAATTAAGCGTGAAGGCAATAATGGCTGCTGGTACTCGGTCGAGTCGAATTCCGATACTTGGCAGGACATAATAAATAAAAATCAACTGCAAAAGTAAGGGTGTTCCACGCATCACCCAGATATAAACATCAATCATGTAATGGAGGGGTTTCCAATGGACCTGTAAGCAAAAGGCAACCAAAATGCCTAAAGGGATTGAAAAGAGTAAGACCAGTGCAAAAACTTGTAAAGTCATTGTCGCACCGCTCAATAAACTAGGTAATATCTCAAACAAGTAAGACATACTCCACCTCCTAAAAAAATAATTGTTCCTATTATAGCATAAATAAACACAAAATCAAGTTTTTCAGAAACTTTTCATGAATTTTTTTAAAAACTTTAGCCTTGGTTTTCTGAATTAACCAAAGCGTTTATCTAAAAAACTTTTTCTAGTTGCATAAAGTATCAGATGTCAAAGTTTGAAAAAAATTTAGTTCGGATTCTCTCTCATTTCATGGTATAATAGAAACATGATGACAATAGTATTATTAATTTTAGCTTATTTATTAGGTTCAATCCCTTCAGGACTTTGGATTGGACAAGCCTTCTTTAATATCAATCTTAGAGAACATGGTTCTGGAAATACTGGAACGACCAATACTTTCCGAATCCTTGGGAAGAAAGCTGGTATGGCAACCTTTGCAATTGATTTCTTCAAAGGTACTTTGGCGACTCTACTTCCACTCATCTTCCATGTGCAGGGAATTTCGCCTATCGTCTTTGGACTCTTAGCAGTCATTGGACATACCTTCCCTATCTTTGCCAAATTCAAGGGTGGCAAGGCTGTTGCTACTAGCGCTGGAGTTATTTTTGGATTTGCTCCTCTCTTTTGCCTTTATCTAGCAGTCATTTTCTTTGGAATCCTTTATCTGGGAAGTATGATTTCCCTCTCTAGTATTTCAGCTGCTATTGCTGCGATTATTGGAGTCCTTCTATTTCCTCTATTTGGATTTATCTTGAGTAGTTATGACCTACTTTTCACTGTGATTATTATTGGTCTTGCCAGTCTAGTGATTGTTCGACACAAGGACAATATCAAACGGATCCAAAATAAAACAGAAAATCTCATTCCTTGGGGACTTAACCTAACGCACCAAGAACCAAAAAAATAAAACGTCAGTTTCAACTGACGTTTTTTTATGTTATTTAGACTTGATATAGTTGATACCATCTGCCTTCGGCGCAACAGCTTTTCCAAAGAAGGCTGCTAGTACGACAATGGTCAAGAGATATGGTGCAATTTGCAAGTAAACGGCTGGAACTCCTTGCAAGAAAGGAAGTTGAGAACCGATAACTGCCAAACTTTGTGATAGTCCAAAGAAGAGACTTGAAAGCATAGCACCAACAGGATTCCATTTACCAAAGATCATGGCTGCAAGAGCGATAAATCCAGGTCCTACGATAGTTGTAACTGAGAAGTTGACGGAGATTGACTGAGCGTAAATAGCTCCACCGATTCCTCCAAGGAAGCCTGAAATCACAACTCCAAGATATCTCATCTTGTAGACATTGATTCCCAAAGTATCTGCTGCTTGTGGGTGTTCACCAACTGAACGAAGGCGAAGTCCAAAGCGAGTCTTAAAGAGGATAAACCAAGCTAGGAATGAGAAAGGCAATTGCTAGGTAACCTAGTAGACTAGTTGACTTGAAGAAGATATCTCCGATAACAGGGATATTAGCTAATACCGGGAAATCAAAACGTCCAAAAGTTTGCGTTAAGTTGTCCGTTTGGCCCTTGTTATAAAGCACCTTCACCAAGAAAACTGCCAAGGCTGGCGCCATCAAGTTAAGTACGGTACCACTGACAACATGGTCAGCACGAAAATGAACTGTAGCTACTGCGTGAATCAGTGAGAAGATTGCTCCGACCAATCCACCAACTAGAAGAGCTAACCAAGGAGTTAATGCTCCCAAATCTTGTGCAAATTCAAGGTTAAAAACAACTCCAGAAAAGGCACCCATGACCATGATTCCTTCAAGACCAACGTTAACAACTCCACCACGTTCAGAGAAAACTCCTCCGATACTTGTGAAAATAAGTGGTGCTGAGTAAATCAACATTGAAGAAACCATAAGGGTTAACATTGTTGTAATCGACATCCTTATTTACCTCCTTTAAGTTGTTTTCTTGGTTTGACAAAGCGTTCGATGATGTAGTGAACGCTGACAAAGAAGATAATTGAGGCTGTAACGATACTTACAAGCTCAGATGGTACTTGTGCAGCATTCATACCAGGAGCACCTACTTGAAGAACACTGAAAAGGAAGGCTGCAAATAGAATTCCAACTGGTGAGTTTGAAGCAAGCAGACTTACCGCCATACCATTAAATCCAACTGCCAATGATGAACCTTGAACGTATACGTTTTGGAAGGTACCAAGTCCTTCTACTGCTCCACCAAGTCCTGCAAGGGCACCAGAAATAATCATTGATAGAATAATGGTACGTTTCGCTGAAATACCTGCATATTCAGAAGCATTTGGATTGAGACCAACTGCACGGATTTCAAAACCGAGAGTTGTCTTCTTAAGCAAGAACCAAATAACTGCTACTGCAATGATAGCAAAGAAAATCCCAATATTCATACGAGAGTTTCCTGTTAACTCAGCAAGCCAAGGTGTTTGATAGGTTGCGTTTGCACTTACTCGGATAGATGAGTCTGTACTTTGCATGATATCTTTTGGGAAAGAGTGGATAAAGGCGTTACTTGTATAGAGAACAATATAGTTCATCATGATGGTTACGATAACTTCAGATGTTCCCAGATAGGCTCTTAAAATACCAGGAATAGCACCAACGATTCCTCCAGCAACCAGAGCAATCACAACTGTCGCAAGAATCAACAATGGACGTGGCAAATCTGGATTAGAAAGAGCGAACCAACCACTCATAACCCAACCAGCGAGTGCTTGCCCTGGAAGACCAACGTTAAAGAAGCCAGCACGACTTGCAACTGCAAATCCTAGAGCAATCAAAACTAATGGCCCCATAGCACGGAAGATCTCACCAATCCCACGAACACTACCAAATGCTGTGTAGAACAACTCCTCATAACCCCAAATAGCATCGTAGCCAAAAATCCACATGACGATGGCTCCGAGTAGAATTCCTAAAATAACAGAAATCAAGGGAACCGAAATTTGTTGTAATTTTTTAGACATCACTCTTCTCCTTTTCCAATTCACCACCAGCCATCAAGACACCAAGCTCTTGCTTGTTGGTTGTTTCTGGCGTTACAATACCTTGAATCTTACCATCATGGATAACAGCGATTCTATCTGAGACATTTAGAATCTCATCTAGTTCAAAGCTGACAACAAGGACAGCTTTTCCATTATCACGTTCTTGAATCAAGCGTTTGTGAATGTACTCAATGGCACCGACGTCCAAACCACGAGTTGGTTGGCTGACGATGAGGAGATCAGGATTTCGATCAACTTCCCGAGCAATGATAGCTTTTTGTTGGTTCCCCCCTGAAAGAGCTGAAGCTGGTACAATCTCGCTAGCAGCACGAACATCGAACTCCTGCATTAATTTTTTCGCATAGTTAATGATGTTGGAGTAATTTAAAGATTCCTTCTTGCTAAGCGGTTCTTTGTAGTAGGTTTGAAGAGCAATGTTCTCAGAAATCATCATTTCCAAAACCAAACCATCACGGTGGCGATCTTCAGGAACGTGACCAACACTCATTTCTGTGATTTGGCGAGGGTGTAAACCTACAATGGATTGACCTTTCAATTCCACACTACCAGACTCAATTTTACGAAGACCTGTGATTGCTTGGATTAATTCTGACTGACCATTACCATCAATCCCAGCAATCCCGACAATCTCACCAGCTCGAACATCGAGTGAGAGATTTTTAACAGCAGGGAACACCACGGTTTTCATTTACTACCAAGTCTTTAATAGATAGAACAACTTCTTTTTGGTTGAGCTTCCTTTTTCTCAGTTTTTGAAAGAAACAGAACGTCCCTACCATCATCTCAGCCAAGTCAGCATTAGTTGCACCAGCAATCTCAACTGTTTCGATTGATTTACCACGACGGATAACGGTAACACGGTCAGATACAGCACGAATTTCATCCAACTTGTGGGTAATCAAGATAATGGATTTACCTTCTTTAACCAAGTTCTTCATGATAGCCATCAATTCATCAATTTCTGATGGCGTTAAAACAGCAGTTGGTTCGTCAAAGATAAGGATATCAGCTCCACGATAAAGTGTCTTCAGAATTTCAACACGTTGTTGAGCGCCGACAGAGATATCTGCTACTTTGGCAGAAGGATCCACTGCAAGACCATAGCGTTCAGATAGTTCATTAATTTCTCGAGTTGCTCGAGCAATATCTAGAACACCATTTTTGGTCATTTCACTTCCCAAAATGATATTTTCAGCGACTGTAAATGCCTCTACCAACATAAAGTGCTGGTGAACCATTCCAATTCCTAGGCTAGCTGCTTTTGATGGAGAGTCTAGTTTTACAACTTGACCGTTGACCACAATTTCACCACTAGTTGGTTCTAGAAGCCCTGCTAGCATGTTCATAAGAGTGGACTTCCCAGCTCCATTTTCTCCTAAAAGTGCATGAATTTCACCTTTACGAAGTTCAAGGTTAATCTTGTCGTTAGCGACAAATTCACCAAAAACCTTGGTAATTTCACGCATCTCAATGACATTTTCGTGTGCCATGTGCTCTTCCTTTCAGAGTTTTATTTTGTTTCAATAAAACCTGCTAAAGAAACTTAGCAAGCTCTATTGAGACAAAACCATTTGTCTCAATTCTTAAAGAAGCGGCCCCAGGCCGCTTCCTAAGAAATGACTTCCTTCAATTATTTTTCAGGAACTTTTACGCTTCCATCAAGGATTTTAGCTTTTGCATCTTCAACAGCCTTTTTACCTTCTTCAGAAAGGTTTGTTACTGCCAAGTCAACACCTTTATCCTTCAATGAGTAAACGATAACTTGACCGCCAGGGAATTCACCTTTTTCAGCTTTGTTGGCAAGGTCTTTTACAGCTGTACCAACTTGTTTCAAAGTAGAAGCAAGTACGAAGTTAGCTTCTTTACCGTCTTTAGAAGTATATTTACCTTCTTCAACTTGGTCGCGGTCTACACCGATAACCCAAACTTTTTCGCTTTCGTTTTTGCTTTCATTCAAAGATTTAGCTTCTGAGAAGACACCTGCACCAGTACCACCAGCTGCTTGGTAGATTACGTCTGCACCTGCAGCGTATTGAGCTGCAGCGATTGTTTTACCTTTAGCAGCATCACCAAATGAACCAGCGTAGTCTACTTGAACTTTAATAGATGGATCAACTGATTCGACACCAGCTTTGAAACCAGCTGCGAAGCGAGAAATAACTTCAGATTCCATACCACCTACAAAACCAACTTGTTTTGTTTTAGTAGTTTTAGCTGCAGCCACACCTGCAAGGTATGCTGCTTCGTTATCAGCAAAAGTAGCACTTACAACATTTTTTTGGATCTTTAATCACATCGTCAATCAAAACATAGTTTAAATCTGTATGTTCTTTGGCAGCATCAGCAACTGCATTTTTAAGTGCAAAACCAATTCCATAGATCAAGTTGTAGTTTCCAGCTGCTTGTTGCAAGTTGTTTGCGTAGTCAGCTTCACTTGTTGATTGGAAGTAAGTGTAACCTTTATCTTTTTCAAGGTTGTGTTCTTTACCCCAAGCTTGAAGACCTTCCCAAGCTGATTGGTTAAAGGATTTATCATCAACACCACCTGTATCTGTAACGATAGCTGCTTTAGTCTTCACATCAGAAGAAGATGAAGCTGCGTTACGAGAAGAGCGATTACCACATGCAGCAAGTCCAAATGCTGCTACTGCAACTAGACCAAGGCCTAGCCATTGTTTTTTGTTCATTACTGAACCTCCTAAATAAGATGCGCAACAAAGTTGCAAGTATGGATTGATTGGCCACAAGGACCCTTGCCACTCAGTGAGTGACACAGACTATTGCAAGTCTGTAAACGAATATGGAAGTAATTCCCCGACCGTCATCTCGACCGTCGTTTTATCTTTGGCGACTAGAGTCACCTTTAGATCTGGTTTAAAAAATTCGACCATAACCTGTCGGCAAGCACCGCAAGGCGAAATAGGTTTCTCAGTTTGACCATAGACAATCAATTCTGAAAACTCTCGTTGTCCTTCAGAAACAGCCTTAAAGATAGCTGTTCTTTCGCCACAGTTGGTCAAGGAATAGCTAGCATTTTCAATGTTAACCCCTGTATAGATACTTCCGTCCTTGGCTACCAAAACAGCGCCAATCGGAAAATGTGAGTAGGGAACGTAAGCTTTTTTACTAGTTTCAATCGCTAAATCAATCAACTCAGTAGTCGCCATCAGCCAACTCTCCTTTTAAGATTGCTACACCAGAAGATGTTCCGATTCGTGTAGCCCCCGCTTCAACAAAGGCAACTGCATCTGCATAAGAACGAGCGCCACCAGCTGCTTTGACCCCCATATCAGAACCAACTGTCTGACGCATTAGTTTAACATCTGGTAACGTAGCGCCACCTGTTGAAAAAAACCTGTAGAAGTCTTTACAAAGTCTGCACCAGCTTTTTTTGGGCCAATTGGCAAGCCAAAACTTTTTCTTCATCCGTTAACAAACAAGCTTCAATAATAACTTTAACAAGTTTGTCTCCGCTTGCTTCAACAACAGCACGAATATCTGACTCGACTAATGCAGCATTTCCTGATTTGAGTGCGCCAACATTGATAACCATATCAATTTCGTCAGCACCATTTTGGATGGCTTCTTTGGTTTCATAGGCTTTTGACAGCTGAAGTTGTAGCTCCAAGAGGAAAAACCTACAACTGTACAAACCTTGACATCAGTATCTGTTAGACCAGCTTTTGCATGAGAAACCCAGCAAGGATTCACACAAACACTGGCAAAATCGTACTCTCTTGCTTCAGATAGCAAACGATCGATTTGTTGTTCGGTCGCATCTTGCTTCAAAAGCGTATGATCAATGTATTTATTTAATTTCATTTCGGATTTTCCTTAAATCAGGAGATAATTTCAATGATTTCACGCGTTTTTATCGCTTCATCACTTACCTTAATTTTAACATATTTTTTTGGAAATCTGTAACTAGTTCCGGAGAAATTTTTGCCATTTGCATATACTTTTGCAACAATTTCACCTTTTTTTGACTGATTCTCCAACTTTCTTCTCAAAAACAATCCCTGTCTCATAGTCAAGAGCATCTGTTTTAACTGCACGACCAGCACCTAATCTCATGGCGAAAAGACCAAACTCCATGGCTGGAAGTTCTACGATAATACCATCCTCTTGAGCAGGAATATCAACTATATGATCAACTGTTACAGGTCGATAAAGATTGTCTAAATCTCCACCTTGAGCGAGGACCATCTCTTCAAACTTCTTAAGTGCCTGACCATTTTCAAGATGTTGCCTTACTTCCTCGACTGTTTTTTCAACATTTGCCAAAGATAGCATAATCTGGGCTAACTCACAGATAAAGTGGCTGATATCCTCGCGTCCTTTACCTTGAAGAATTTCTAGTGCTTCTAGAATTTCCAAGCGGTTCCCAATGGCACGTCCCAAAGGTTGACTCATATCCGTAATGACTGCTACTGTCTTACGGCCAACAGCCTTACCAAGGTTTACCATGGTTTGAGCCAATTCACGCGCCTCATCAACTGTCTTCATAAAGGCACCTTCACCGACTGTTACATCCAGCAAAATAGCATCGGCTCCAGCTGCAATTTTTTTACTCATGACAGAACTAGCAATCAAGGGAATCGTATCAACTGTCGCAGTGACATCTCGTAGTGCATAGAGAAGTTTATCCGCTTTAACTAATTGATCAGACTGGCCAATAACTGAAACCCCAATATCCTGAACCTGTTTGATAAAGTCATCCTGACTGCGTTCAACTTGAAATCCTTTGATGGATTCTAATTTATCAATCGTACCACCAGTATGACCTAGACCTCTACCACTCATCTTGGCAACAGGCACACCAAAACTAGCGACTAAGGGAGCTAAAATCAAGGTAACCTTATCTCCCACTCCCACCAGTAGAGTGTTTATCAACCTTTATACCCTCAATAGCTGATAAATCAAATTCCTGACCTGTCTTGACCATATTCATGGTCAAGTCAGAAATCTCTCTAGTGGTCATGCCTTTAAAATAAACAGCCATAGCAAAGGCAGACATCTGGTAGTCAGGAACTGTTCCTGCAACATAGCCTTCAATCAGCCATTGGATTTCACTCGAACTCAGTTCTTGTCCATCTCTTTTTTTCTGGATTAGATCTACTGCTCTCATTCTTTCACACTTCTAAGGATATAATATCCCTTATCTTTTTTTACAACCTCGCAGTTGCCAAATACTTCTTCCATCTTGTTTTTGGCACTTGGAGCTCCTTGTTTTTTCTGGATAACAATGGTTAAATCTCCACCGTCTACAAGATAATCAATGCTTTTTCTCGATGATTTCATGAACAACTTGCTTTGCCTGCACGAATGGGTGGATTCGAAATGACATGATCAAATTGTCCCTTCTACCTGCTCATAAATATTGGACTGGAAGATAGTCGCTTGAACATTGTTTTTTACTGCATTTTGCTGGGCCAAATCCAGGGCACGATTATTGATATCAACCATAGTTGCTTGGGCACCATAAGCTTTAACCAAAGACAAGCCTATTGGACCGTAGCCACAACCAACATCAAGGATTTTTTTCACCTTTGTTTCGACATCTAGACATCTTAACAACAACTGACTTCCGAAATCAATCATTTTTTTACTGAAGACACCGGCATCCGTCAAAAAGGTCATCTTTTCCCCTAATAGTTCTACCTTCAGTTCTTGAACATCATGGGCTGCATCTGGATTTTCTGCATAATACATTTTACTCATAGTTTCATTTTTACCATAAAATTTAGATATTTTTAAATCGTTTACACGGTCTATACCAACTAAGGCCCTAAGAAGAGATAACCTAGGAACATACTAATAAAAAAATGAAAAATAGACAAGCTAGACCAATCAAAATCAGCCACCATTTCTTTAACAAAAATGCTAAGAAAAATATATAGAATTCCTAAAAGCTGGTAATAGCTTAAAAAAATACAAAAATAGAGCCAGTTGATATTAAATCTTCCAATAGAAATATCAAAGTTCCATAAAATTGCCGATATCCATAAAAGAATGACTAATAAAAATAGAGCCAGCCAATTTTTTATCAGTTAAAAATTTTGCCATGACCCCACACTCCTTTATTGGTATTTCTTAGCTTTATTTTAACAAAGAAAGCGCTCTGATTCAAATCTTTTATTCCCCCTTTAAATTAGAAATATGTTATACTAGGGGGGTTAATGAGGAAAAATTATGACGAACGAATTTTTGCATTATGAAAAAATCAGCCGAAGAACATGGCAATCTTTACATCGTAAAACAACCCCACCTTTAACTGAGGAGGAGTTAGATTCAATTAAGAGTTTCAATGACCAGATTAGCTTAAATGATGTAACAGACATTTATTTACCACTTGCGAATCTGATTCAAATCTACAAGCGTTCAAAAGAAGACCTTGCATTCTCTAAAAGCATTTTCCTTCAAAGAGAAAGTAAAATCCAGCCCTTTATCATTGGTGTATCAGGGAGTGTGGCTGTTGGAAAATCTACTACAAGTCGTCTTTTACAAATATTGCTTTCACGTATTGTTCCTGGAGCCACAGTAGAGTTAGTTACAACTGATGGTTTCCTATTTCCTAATGATACCTTAATCGAACAAGGTATTCTGACTAGGAAAGGTTTCCCAGAAAGTTATGACATGGAAGCTCTCATCAATTTCCTTGATCAACTTAAGAATGGTCAAGATGTTGATATCTCAGTCTACTCTCATGAAATCTACGATATCGTCCCAGAGCAAAAGCAACGAGTAGAAGCCGCTGATTTTGTAATTGTTGAAGGAATTAATGTTTTCCAAAATCCTCAAAATGCTCGCCTCTATATAACTGATTTCTTTGATTTTTCAATCTATGTTGACGCATCTATAGAGGATATCGAGAGTTGGTATTTAGATAGATTCCTAAAATTATTAAGTTTGGCTCAGGATGATCCTGATAGCTACTACTATAGCTACACTCAGCTACCTTTAGGTGAAGTAAAGGATTTAGCTCACCAAGTTTGGACAAGTATTAATCTGATTAACCTCCAAAACTATATAGAACCGACACGAAATCGGGCTGAAGTTATTCTTCATAAGTCTAAAAATCACGAAATTGATGAAATTTATTTAAAAAAATGATTTCCCCTTGTCAAAATAACAGTTTTCAGATATAATGGTATAGTTAGTAAATATGGAGGTAAGAACATTGGCAAACATTAAATCAGCTATCAAACGCGCTGAATTGAACGTTAAACAAAAACGAAAAAAACTCAGCACAAAAAAATCAGCTATGCGTACTGCTATCAAAGCTTTTGAAGCAAACCCATCTGAAGAACTTTACCGTGCTGCAAGCTCAGCTATCGATAAAGCAGAAACTAAAGGTTTGATCCACAAAAACAAAGCTAGCCGTGATAAAGCACGTCTTGCTGCTAAACTTGGTTAATCAAGACTAAAAACAAAAATGAGCTCTACGGAGCTTTTTGTACCAAATTTTTAGAGGGAATAACATGAAAAATTTCTATAATTGGATACTCTGGGTCAGGAAAATCAACTCTAGCAGATAAACTTTCCACTTACTACTCCATTCCTAAACTCCATATAGATACTCTCCAATTTCAACCAGGATGGCAAGAAAGTAATCGAGATTGGATGCTAAAAGAAATGCAGACTTTTTTAGCGAAAAACGAGAACTGGGTTATTGATGGCAACTATACTTGGTGTTGCTATGAAGAAAGGATGGAAGAGGCTGACCAAATCATCTTTCTTAATTTTTCGTCCTGGTCTTGTCTTTTTAGAGCCTTTAGACGCTATCTCAAATATAGAGGCAAAGTTAGAGAAAGTATGGCAGCTGGCTGCCCTGAACAATTCAACTGGGAGTTTATCCGCTGGATTCTCTGGGATGGTCGTAGCTCTGTACACAAAAATCAGTACAAAAGAATTTGTCTCGATTATACTCGAAAAATTACGATTATTAACAATCAAAGAGAACTAGATCAATTCTTAAATCAAAAATGAGGACTCAAAAATTGAGCCCTCATTTTATATATATTTTTTGTATATTTTATTGTCTCAATTTAGAAAAAGACTTCTCCAATTTTTTTCCCTCAATTACTAAATCAGCTTTTACTGTCTTGAGAGTACTTGACTTGTTTATAACAACAAGTTTTGAACCTGAGAAGTAATTAATCAAACTAGCTGCAGGATAAACAACCAAAGAAGTCCCACCAATAATCAATAAATCAGCTTTCTGGATAACTTGAGCCGCTTGACTAAAAAAACATCCATATCAAGAGGCTCCTCATAAAAGGGTCACATCGGGTTTAACAACCTGGCCACAATCTAGGGCAGTATGGAACAGGACCTTCGAGAGCCAAAAAAACTATCTAAATTATAAAAATCGATGACAACCAAGACAGTAATTACGGTCCACAGAACCATGTAGTTTCAAAACCTTCTGCGAACCTGCCATCTCGTGAAGACTATCGATATTTTGAGTTACAACAGCCTTCAGCTTACCGGCCTTTTCTAATGAAGCCAGATAATAATGGGCTAAATTTGGCTTAGCTTCTGGATATACGAGATGTTTTTGTAAAAATCGAAAAAAATTCCTCTGGATAACGTACAAACATAGTATGAGAAACTAATTGTTCCGCAGAAAAAAATGCCTACCTAACTTAAGACTATATAAGCCATCTGAACTACGAAAATCAGGGATATTAGATTCAGTAGAAACTCCAGCTCCACCGAAAAAAACAATGCTTTGACTTTGGTCTATCAGTTCCTGTAATTGTTCAATTTTATCCATCTTACTTCTCCTTCAGTCTTTAGTTCGAAAAAAGTTGAAAACCATTAGCTATTACCAACTGGGCTTTCAACTTTATTAGATGATTATTGGATATCAAGCTCACAGCCATTAAAAATCGCAAGCAAGAAGATTAGCTTCAAAGCCAAGATTCTTATTCAGCAATCAATGTTTCCAAACCAACCTTCATCATATCTGTGAAAGTATTTTGACGTTCTTCAGCCGTTGTATCTTCATCTGGATTGACCAAGCTATCAGAAATGGTCATAATGGCAAGGGCATCCACATGGTGTTGAGCAGCAAGGTAGTAGAGGGCTGCTGCTTCCATTTCTACAGCTTTCACACCCCATTTACCAAGCTCGATGTTCTTTTCAAAGTAGTTTGAATAGAAAACATCTGATGACAAGACATTTCCCAACGTGGGTCGTCATGCCAAGGTCTTTGGCAATATGGTAGGCTTTATCTAGCAAATCAAAACTAGCGATTTGTGGGAAGTCGTATTGAGGCCAGTCGTTGCGGATGATGTTTGAGTTGGTTGCAGCAGCTTGCGCCAAGACCAATTCACGGACGTGAACATCCTCATTTAAAGAACCAGCAGTTCCGACACGAATCAATTTCTTCACGCCGTAGTCGACAATCAACTCACGCGCATAGATAGAGATTGAGGGCATTCCCATCCCAGTTCCCATGACAGAAACACGGTGACCCTTGTAGGTACCAGTGTAACCAAACATGTTCCGAACTTCGTTGAAACAAACAGCATCCTCAAGGAAATTCTCGGCGATAAATTTCGCACGAAGAGGATCTCCAGGAAGAAGAATTTTATCAGCAATTTCACCTTGATTAGCAGCAATATGGATAGACATAATATATGATACAAAGAGCGACCAGAAAGCGACTGAAAATTAGGAATCTGACTGAGAAATCCTGATTTCTCAGTCAGGTTATCTATTTTCCGAGCTTTCCGCTCGTGTTCAAATTAGAACACACGCTCTACCTTTCTATAAGATACCAAGCCCGTAAAAAGCACAGTGAAAATAGGGGATGGACGCGCAGCAAGTACTGGACTTGCAAGTCAATCGATCTTTTTCACACAGCTTTTAGGGCGGGTTCAATTGTAATTTGGTTTTGAAAGTTGGGGCTACCCCGGGTTCAATTTCAAACCCGAACTCCCTTTCCTTTCTTTTTTTATATTTATTTTGTTAATGAGTCCAAAAATGCATAGAGTTTGGCATTCATTTCTCGATAATCGTAATCACGAATGGCTTGAGGGTTTTGAACAAAGGTCAATTTTGAACTTTGTTCATCTAAAACTTCTTCACCGTCAGCAGCAATCAAGAGATCAACTGCTTCTGGATCAAATTCCAAGTGGGCTTGGAAGGCATAGTGTTTAGAACTGAAGCGAATAATCTGACGTGGGCACCCTTGACTGGTCGCAAGAACAACAGCATCCTCTGACAAACCTGGCATATCGCCATGCCAGTGACCAGTAATTAGAGCTGGTCCAAGAACTTTGACATATTCATCTTTTAAACCAGCTTCAGTTAGCGTTATTGGAAACACACCGATCTCACGCTCAGGGCTGTGTTCATACTCCGCGCCATAGGCAACAGATAGGAGCTGCGCACCAAGACAGACCCCAACAATATAACGATCTGCCTTGATGGCTTTTTGAATCAACTGGATCTCTGCCTGAGGATCGTAGTATGGAAAAGCTTCCCTATCTTCATCTGGTGATTGAGGTCCTCCCATGACTATCAAAAAGTCAATATCATCCACTGACTCAGGTAGGGTTTCATTCTCATAGACTTTTGTCGTGGTCACCTGATGGCCACGCTCCTGCGCCCATTTTAGATAAGCGCCCGGTACTTCAAATGTTTCATGCAGTACAAAATGTACCTTCATTGTTTCTCCTCCCATCTCTTTCGAATCACGTAAGACAGACTAGCTGCAAGTACAAGCGGGATAGTCAAATTTCCAATTTTGGCCTGTAAATCCAAGGCTCAGGGCAATGGCTGTCAGAGGAGCTTTTAAGGTCGTCCCTAAAAAGACGGTCGCTCCTAGTAACATCCCTAGAGCAGGATCCAGATGAATCCCAACTACAGTCAAAAGCAAGGTCACTAGATAGCCAGATCCAATCCCTAAGGCAAATGATGGTGTCAAAGTTCCCCCATAAGCACCATTGCGCAAGAGGAGATAAACCAGAACCCCCTTCACTGCAAGAGTCAGTGGAAGATAAGGAATCGACTGGCTAGACAAGAGGGCTTGCGCTAGTACCTGGCCATTTCCCATAAAGATGGGGAAAAAGGCTACTAGGCTCCCCAGCACTAGAAAGGCTAGAGGAAGAGCCCAAAGAATCGATCCATCCTTCCGCCGTTTGTGACTAGCTCGCTTGGCGAGGAAAGCAAAGACCAGAGCCAAGGGAGTGACTAAGAAAACAATCACAATAGCCTGTAAAAAACTGCTAGCCGACCATGAGACTGCGGACAGGTGATAAACAGCCTCCTGACCAACGATGGGCTGAGCGACCCAGGTGGCCAGATAAGTACTGGTCAAAACCAGTAGAAGATTCTGCCAACTGTAGGCGAGTCCTAAGGTCTCAAAGACGAACAAGCTACTGGCAAAGGGGACCTGATAGACCGCAGCCAAACCAGCTCCAGCCCCACAGGCGATCAAGACTTTTCGCTCTTTGAGAGCTAGTGAGAACCCCTTCGCCAAACGACCAGCTAGAAGAGCCCCGACCTCACGTGGGGCTCCTTCTTTTCCGACCGATGCACCTGCTCCGACAATCGCAACCTGCATCCCTGCATGAAGGAGGTGGGCTAAGGGCGCTGGTTCCCTGTCTCCAGCTAAGTCAATTTGCTGGCGAATAGACAGGATCTTATAACGCCTTTGCAGGACATACCAGAAGCCAGCTGCCAAGCATCCAGTCATACACAAGACCAGAAATCTACGGAGACCTCCAGCTTCTTGAAATTGCTGGAGCAAATCCGACTTATTTTGGCCAAAAGCCAGCCCTTGCACCCCTTCTAGTAGATAACGACAGGCAATTCCGACCAAACCCGTCCCTATTCCTAATGATAAGGTGGCTAGAAGCAACCTCAGCCCGTAGGGCAGACTTTGGAGTCGTGCCTTCATTGGATTAGAGTTCAGCAAGGATCGCTTTTAGCAATCCTTTGAAGTCGCCTTTGACACGCTCTGTCACTTCTACTACTTCTTCATGGTTGAGCTCTTCTTGGAAACCAGCCGCAAAGTTGGTAATACATGAAATACCAAGAACCTTCAAGCCAGAGTGTGCTGCAACGATAACCTCAGGAACTGTAGACATCCCAACAGCATCTGCACCAAGTGTTTTATAAGCACGGATTTCAGCTGGAGTTTCATAAGTTGGACCAGTCACACCGATATAAACCCCATCATCCAGTTTAATGCCGAATTTGTCTGCTACTTGATGAGCAGTCTCACGGTATTCTGGAGTGTAAGCTTTCGACATATCAGGGAAACGTGGACCAAAGTCATCCAAGTTTTCACCGATCAATGGGTTTTGACCTGTCATATTGATGTGGTCAGTAATAGCCATCAAAGGTACCAGGACCGAAGCCGATACCTCCAGCAGCGTTGGTTACAAGCACTCCTTCACATCCCAAAACTTTCATGACACGAACTGGGAAAGTCACAACTTCAAGAGGATTTCCTTCGTAGAAGTGGAAACGACCTTGAAGAGCCAAGACTTTACGTCCAGCAAGATCACCGTAAACCAATTTACCAGCATGTCCGACTACTGTTGATTGACCCCAGTTTGGAATGTCAGAGTAGTCTACTACGACTGCATTTTCGATTTCTTCAGCCAATTCTCCAAGACCTGAACCAAGGATCAAACCGAACTCAGGAGCTTCGATTTCTTTGCCCTTCAAAAATGCTGCTGTTTCATTGATTTTTGCTAATAATGTCATTGTCTATCTCCTTTTTTTATGTTTTTAAAAATTGACCAATTTTTGTCAAAGGTATTAGCGTTACGAATAGTAATATTGTGATAGAAAGGCATCTTAAGCAAGTTGCTTGTGATAGGCTGTTTTAGAGTAGCTATCTTCTGACAATTTTACCCCAGAAGATCCCTAATTTCCCAAAATGAAGCACTTCATCGACCAGTTCCAAAACTGTTCACTTTGCTTGATGACTGTGATCCACATCCAAGCTCTCAGTGTAAAAGAGCACATCCTTTCGAGCCATCGCATGATTCCACCAATCAGGAAGATTTCTAAGCTCCTCTTTCATAGTCTTCTAGACTCAGCAAGGAAAAACTCTGAATAAATGGATAGCGTCTTTCAAAGAAAGCCTGTAAATTCTCTATTAATTTAGTTCTAGGCACAATGCTATTAAAGAAAATATTGCCACTATTGATGTAGGTTGCTACATTTTCTAATCCCAACTCTGCCAATTCCTGACGTAGTTGAGCCATCACTACCTTATTCTTTCCACCAACATTGATTCCTCTTACGAGAAGAGCGTAGCGAGTCATCTTAAACTAATTGATCTAGGAAGCTCTTACCAATCATGGCAGTTTCAACGCCAAAGTTATCAGCAATAGTTGCTGAGATATCAGCGAAGTTTCCGACTGGAATTAGACCACTTCCTTTAAAGGATGGGCTGTATGCCAAGAGTGGGATATATTCACGAGTATGGTCAGTACCAGCATAGGTTGGATCGTTCCCATGGTCAGCAGTTATCAAAAGTAGATCATCTTCTCTCATTGCTGCCATAATTTCTGGCAATCGTTTATCAAACTCATGCAAGCAATCACGGTAACCATGAGGATCGCGTCGGTGACCATATAAAGGGCATCGAAAGTCTACCAAGTTTAGTGAATGAGAAAGCCATCTTTAAAGTCTTCTGATTTCATAGCTTTTGATCAAATTATCAATACCATGGCTGTTAGATTTATTATGGCCCATGTCATTGTTGATACCAGCACCGTTAAAGATATCATTAATCTTACCAACCGCATAAGTATCAATACCGGCTTCATTCAATTTGTCCAAAACAGTTGGCGCAAATGGTGATACAGCCAAGTCACGACGATTGGCAGTACGTGTGAAGTTTCCTGGCTCCCCAACGTATGGGCGAGCAATGATACGTCCTAGAAGAGCCGGACGTTCCAACGTAATGGAACGAGCGTATTCGCAAATACGGTACAATTCATCCAAAGGAATGATGTCTTCGTGAGCTGCAATTTGAAGAACTGGGTCAGCTGAAGTATAGATAATCAACTCTCCAGTTTCCATTTGTCGTGGTCCGAAATCATCAATAACAGCTGTACCAGAATAAGGTTTGTTAGCTTCACGAATGACCTTACGACCTGAGAACTCTTCAATCTTTGTAATAATTTCTTCTGGGAATCCATTCCAGAAAGTATCAAAAGGTTCAGTGATATTAAGCCCCATGATTTCCCAGTGACCAGTCATGGTATCTTTCCCAAGTGATACTTCTTCTAGCTTAGTCGCATAACCAGTAGGGTTGCTTTTCAGCTGGAACGGTCTTCAATGGTGTTTCGCGAGGAATATTTCCAAGACCAAGTTTTGCCATGTTTGGTACATCCAAACCTACAGCTTTTTGAAATGTGCCCAAGTGTGTCTGCATGCTCCGTCAGGAACACCCGCATTGACAAAGTTATTAGCATCTGGTGCTGCACCAATTCCCTACAGAATCTAATACCACCAAAGTGAATACGATTAAATTTTTGGCATAGTGTGTCTCCTTATTGTTTTAATTATTTTGCTTTTGTTGAAGTTAAAATCTGAAGGCCATTTTGTCCAGCCACGATGACCTTATCAACCATCTGGTTAAACAAGCCGTGCTCAACGACACCAACGACGTGGTCCAATTCTTGCCCAGAGCAATTGGATCTTCAATCACTTTCAAGTCGAGGTCAATGATAAAGTTCTGCATATCCGTCACAAAACGTTGGCCATCCTTTTCACGGAAGCTCGGTTTATAGCCAGCTCGTTCAAATCGACGAAAGACCTGTTCGGCACCATATTGAACAACCTCTACTGGTAATTTAAAGGCACCGAGTTTCTCAACTAGTTTGCTCTCATCAACTACCCAGATATATTCTTTAGATGGAGTTGCGACAACCTTCTCCATGAGAAGGGCACCCACCACCACCTTTGATGCCGTTAAACTGACTGTCTACTTCATCTGCACCATCGACTGTCAGGTCTACAAAGTCCACTTGATCAATAGACTTAAGAGGAATATTGAGTCCTTCTGCCTGCTTTGCTGGTTACACTAGAAGTCGTTACAGCTGTAATCTGTAAAGCCTTCTTCCTTGATACGACGACCTATTTCTTCTACGAAATAGTAGGCAGTTGAGCCTGTTCCCAAGTCCGACAACCATACCATCTTTTGACGAACTCAGCAGCCTTAATCCCTGCCATTTTTTTCAGATTTTCCACTTATATACCTCCAAATAGAGCTACTTCTATTATATCATGAATACGCTTCAAATTCATCCAAATATCAGAAAAACCCGAACATTTTATTTCGGGTTTTTGATGCTTATTTAACCATATCAGGGTCGTAGTCGTAAAATCCAGTATCAAGGAAACGATTTTTTTAGGATGGAGCTTACGAACTTCTTCATCGAGCAAGAAGGCTTGGTCATGATGTAAAGTTACCTTCTTGAATTAAAGTGCGCGCTTGGATGAAAGAGCTTTTAGCAATTTCTACAAAAGTTTTGACCCTGGAGTGTAGAGACCTTCCAGTTTCCAATGAGTGAAAGCCATGTTCTACCAACTCATTCAACTTGGTCATCAAATCAAGGTCATTGTTAGCAAAGATATGAGTTCCATGATTGTCTTCAAAAATAGAATAATGGCTCTCTGGGATCACTTGGCTCAGCTAAGAACAAATCACGTTGACGAGTTTTTTCATCATCAATCTGTGTGAAAGTTATAGTAGTTTTGCAAGAGTGGACGCTTAGAATGGTGGATAACACTAGCACCATAGACCAAGACCTCAGCAGGAATTTCCAAAATCTCAGGCATCTTTGAAAGAGTTCTGCAGATGGGATTTCACGCGCTAAAGACAGCTTCTGATGCTCCTGCTTTTTGTCCCCAGAAGTTAATCTGACGACTGCTTGTTACCATGGTTGATGCGTCGTAGATGGTTTTAAAAGAATAGCCATCACGGTTGACCACATAAAAAACCCCTGCATCTCCAACAGTGATATAGTCAGTCTTGATTTCCTCTAGAAAGTCCAAGAATGGCTTGATACGGTCCATCATGTCTTGGTGCATGAGGGCATTGACCGCAACGATTAATTCCTTTACCTGCATCATGAACGATATTTTGCGATTTCACGCAATTCTTCATGACTAAAGGTTGTCGGCAAAGCGAAGTCCAAAATCTTTCTCCCCAACATAAATACGGTCGACACCAGCCTCGAGTAGCTGTTTTACTTGTTCAATACTTTCAGCAGTTGCTGTAATGATAATCTTTTCCATAGAGAAAATTATACCACATTTCCAAAAATCAGCTATATAGAAAAAGTGTGTCTTATGATGCGAAATTTTCAAAAAAGTGAACCGTATCAATGACAGTTCACTTTTTCGTATTATACTTGTGTCTTTTTCAACAAGTCGTCCATCATCCATAACATAAACACGGTCAACCTTATCCAGCAAGCGAGTATCATGCGTAATCATGACAACTCCCTGCCTTGCTCATGGGCAATTGAAGCCAGCATATCTGTAACCTGATAAGCACGTTGTGTATCTAGGCTAGCTGTTGGCTCATCTGCAAGTACAATACTCGGATTATTGTATAGAGCTCTAGCAATTGCAGCTCGTTGACGTTCTCCACCTGAGAGAGCTTTGGGATAGTGGTTTTGAACCTTTTCCAAAGTCCAACAAACTGAACAACTCTTGTCGGTCACTTTTTATAGATTTCTTTTTATCCAAACGATCAATTAAATCTAATTGCTCCTTAACTGTTAAAAAGGGAATCAGATTTGAAGCCTGGAGGATAAAGCCAAATTCACTAAAGCGCAAATCCGTTTTTTCTTTTTCGGTTAGGTTTCCAGTCTCTTTTCCCTTTACCAGAATCTTGCCACTTGAAGCTTCCTGTAATTGGCCTAGAGTCGTTAAAAAGGTTGTTTTGCCCGACCCAGAAGGCCCCACAATCGCTACAAACTCACCAGCATTCAGCTGAAAATTGGTCTCATGAAGAGCTGTCACTTTCATATTGCCTTCGCCATAAGTTTTTGTCACTTGAATCATCTCAATTAATCTAGTCATGTCATTCTCCTTATCATTCTGCAATGGCCGTAATTGGATCTACTTTTAGCAGACGAGGAAGCGAAATGACGCCACCTAGAAGTGCCATCAAGCAGATGACCAGGCTTAACACAAAGTATGCCAACCAACTAGGGTAGAAAAAGAAGGTTGCAGGTAAGACTAAAATGACAGCCCAAATGGCTAGTAAGGCCAATCCGATACCCAAAGCAGATAAAAGAAAAATCTGACAGAAAAGGGACCAAACGATGGATTTTATCTGAATTCCTTGTGCTCGCATAATACCATAGAGGCCTAATTTTTGAATGGTAATGATATAAATAAAAATCCCTACAATCAGACCCGTTATGACTATCATTGCTAGAATCATTCCTGAGAATACATTGACCTGAGGTGTATAACCAGGAATTTTTGAAATCATTTTTTGAATAGAAATCTGCTTCAAGCCATCACCAGTCACTTCTACATCATTTTTGCAATACCAATGCAGAGATAGAACGATTGGCTTTTGTTGTTCCTTGTAAATTCCAATACGTTGTTAGGCTTGTAAAGACAACAGGTTCTGTGAAAAATTTATTTTCTTTGGTCAAGCCGACAATCTTAAAACTTGTCTCACTTCCGTTGAGTTGAATTGCGTCCCCAAGTTTGATGCCATAATTTTCAAAAGACTGATCCACTACAACTTCTTGGTCATTTTCTGGATAATGCCCTTCAATCAAGGACGGAGAGATAAAACTGTCCCACTCTTGACCGAAAATAGAGACATTAATCTTGTCACTACTATCGACAAGGTTTGTTACAGCAAACATATAGCTTAGGGGAACAGCATCCTCAGAAACCTTATCCTTAGTAGTCTTTTTCAGGTATAAAGGATGCAGTCATATTGTCATTTGCATAATCGGATAGCACAACCCCTGTTGCTTTCCAATTATCGATAGCAGCCCTATTATTTCGAACGAGTCCTAAAGCCAAACTAGTCATAAAAAAGACCATAAAAGCAATGAGAAAAATGGTAGTTAGAATTAAACTGTATCGCAGTTTATTCTGTAAAATTTCTTTGATAGCAAGATACATGCCAATCTCCTTTAAGTATTCTGTTGTCGAGGGAACAAATCTCCTCTTCACCATAGCACTAAAGATAGAAAACTATCTCGTCATGAACAACTAGAATCAATTTAAAAAGAATCCTGTCCTTACTTTCAAAAATTGAATTTATTTGCATCTGTGTATGATTTTTATTCGTTTTAACCATCAAACTTCCCCTCGTTTGAAATAAGAGAAAAATAATAAAGTTTAAACGGTTTCACTCATCCTATCATTTTCCCATCAGCATGTCAAGAAAAACCGAAATTTTGTCCTTGAAAACAGATTTTATGCAATTTGTAACAATTCTGTAATAATTCTCTCTTTAAAAAAATGATAAAAATAGTAGTGTATTGTTAAGGAGAGAATCATGCCCGCAAGAAAAATTACACCCGTATGAGTTAGAACAAGAAAATATAAAAACATCTCAGTTTCAAGATTATGTTCCAGAAAATGCTTCTGTTGCTAGTGTAAAGGAAGTTCTATTTTTTTGTAAACATCGCTTGCTTCTGCGTCTTTTTAGCGATCTTTTAGCTTTTTGTTCTTATCACTAAAAGTAAACACTGTCTTATCATTTGCTTTGGCTATCGGTCTTAGTCTTGTAGCATTGCAATTTCAGCGTACTTTTATCAAGAAAAAATTCAAATAAAAACCTTCGATGAATCGAAGGTTTTTTTATTTATTCTTTCGTTTTGATGGTGTTGAGATAGCAATCTTGACTTCAAAAATTGTTCCGTTAGGTTTGTTATCTTTCACACTGATGCTTCCTTTAAGAGCATCTACGATTTGCTTAGCTAAAGACAAACCTAATCCGAAACCACCCTTTTGACGTGTACGTGCCTTATCAACGCGATAAAAACGATCAAAGATTTTCTTTTTATCAGCTGCAGAGATACCAATTCCATTATCCGCTACCGTTAAATATAGACTGCGTTCTGTCGTTGAAATCTCAAAATAAATATCTCCTTCTTCTTCCGTGTACTTGACAGCATTGTCAAACAGAATGGTCATCAATTGCTTGAGGAGGAGTTTATCAGTGATGATGGTGCGATGCACACGGTTTTCGAAACGAAAGACACGATCATTCTCAGATGCAATCATTTCATAGTTGGTAAAGGTCGTATTAAAGAAATCAGGTTCTACTTCACCAAGCTCTGGCTTAATCCCATCATCTCTACGTGCGAGATTGAGAAGGTTAGTCGTCAAAAACTTCATATTTCGGACTTCTTCCAAACTCGAAGCAATGCTCTCACTGGACTCCATAATAGTCGCTTCTGGTTTTCTAAAAAGTGTTTCCAAACGATTTTGGAGAACAGCTAAAGGAGTCCGTAGTTCATGACTGGCATTCTCCACAAAACTCTGCTGTTTTTGCATACTTTCAAGTAAGGGTTTAACACTGACACGAGCAAGATAGAGACTGGCTAAGATAGATAGAATCCAGAAGCTTGCCATGACCACCACAATTAACTGCTCGTGATTTTGACTAATCTGCTCTAGTTGGCTAGTGTTTATCAAGATTGCAGCATACTTGATATTAGTCGAAACCGAATCAATATTCATTTCCGTCAGGACAACACGGTAAACCTCATCCTGACCATAGCTATTCACAATATGAAGTTGGCGAATATGGTTTTAAATCCTTTTTTTATTGAAGGTTATTCTATCCAAACCTAAGAAGCGATTGCCAGTTACTAACTGATTGAGGTTAGAATCCAGCAAAATAACTGCTGTATTGGAGCTGATTGTAACTCTTTTATCCGAATTTGTGGTGACATTTCCACCGTTTATATCCTTTACATCATCTGTTGCACGATTGACTGCCAATTGAATAATATCCTGAGGATTATTGCTCAGTGCTAGAAGTTTCTCATCTACAGACGTGTAAAGACTGGAGTGCATAACCTGCAGGATAATCAAGGTCATGGCAGAGAAAATCAGCGTAAAACTCCAAAATTCGGATAAAGTAGCTGAAATCTTCTGCGTACCAATTCTTTTTAAATTTATTAAACATGTTTTAAAATATACCCAACACTACGCAAGGTTTGGAGATTTTCAGCAAAGGCTGTCCCCTTTAATTTCTTACGAACTTTTGATACATAAACTTCTACAACGGAAATAGTCGTATCACTATCAAATCCCCATAGACGGTCAAAAATCTGTGTCTTAGGTAAGATAACATTTTGGTTTTGGAGGAAATAGACCAAGAGTTCAAATTCTTTACCGAGCAACTCAACAGAAGTATCGTGAACCTTAACCTCATTTGTAGAGAGGTTAACCGTCAAATCTCCATAAGAAAGAGTATTTTCGTTGAATTTCCCAGAACGTTTGAGAAGGGCTTGGATACGCATCTTGAGCTCTTCCAAATAGAAAGGTTTTGTTAGATAATCATCTGCTCCAAGTTCAAATCCATGTCCTTTGTCATCGAGACTTTCCTTGGCTGTCATGATCAGAACAGGAGTCGAAATACCTTTTTCACGCAATTCTTTTAAAACTTGGAATCCATTTTTTTCAGGCAACATCAAGTCCAATAGAATCAAATCATATACGCCACTTTCAGCCTCATAAAGACCTTCTTCTCCATCAAAAACCTGCATAACATCAGCAAAATCATCCAAAAAATCAAAGACTGAATTTGACAGGCCTAGGTCATCTTCCACTAATAGAATTTTGATCATCAAAAAATTCCTCCTTATTAAGCTTATTATAACAAAAATATCTTAAAAAAACTCAACTTTCCTTGTTTTTCTAGGAAAAAGTTGAGTTTTATCATCTATTTAGACTTGAATGTGTTAAGCCTTGCTATATTGTGCAACTGCTGCTTCAACGGCTGATTTTTCACGCTTAATCAATTCGACGCGAGCTGCGATATCCTTGATACCCATACGGATATTACGGCTAAGAGCTAGGTCAGATACTTGAGGCTCAAAGAAAGCTTTGTATTCTGCCAAGCGTTCTTCCGTTTTAAAGACGTTTGAAGGGTAGATGACAAATCGATCAAAGCTCATATCTCCACCAAGAGCTCCCTTAACCCAATCCCAGTTTTCACGCGCCCATGTCCAAGCAGTTTCTTGAGTAGCCTTGTGTCCAAGGAAGTGGAGGTACCACAATGCCAGGTCTTGTGGTTTGACGATAAATTTATCCTTCCAAGTTGCAAGAAGCGTTTGGATATTTTCAGCGTCTGTGCTGTATGATAGGGCTGCAGCTAACTGACGTTTAAAGACTGCATCTGTAGCATGAGTATATAAGTCGAGGTAAAGAGCTACCAAGTCTTTAGTCTCATGTTGTTTCATTTCATTGATGAGAACTTGTGAACGAATAGCTGCTGGAAGACCTGCAAGATTGTCCTTATGAGCTGCAAAGATTTGACTTGCGACTTGGCTCGCTTCCTCATCATTTGAACGAATCATCATTGAGATTGTCAATTGACGAACCAATTCGTCCTCATCTGCTTCTCCGTCTTTTGCTTCAAATCCAAGGCGATCATAGTTGTAACGAGCGAGCTTAGCAACAAGTGCTTTAAAGGCTTTCTCAGTTTCAGTTCCTTCATCAATAAAGCGCTCAAGAGCTGAAATAACTTGAGAAACCGCAGCAACAACTAGATAAGATTCTTCTTGTGCCAATTGATCCACAACTGGAAGCAAGTCCGCAAATGAAATGTGACCAGCTTCAGCCAACAAACGACGTTCTTGGACGATTTGAAGTTTGCTTGTATTATCAAGTTCTACTAATTCTGAAAGGATAGCATCCAGCAACTCACCTTGATAATCTGTAATGTAGTGTGCTGTGTTTTCGGTATTGAGTCGAAGAGCTGTCTTATTTTCAGCAAGCAAAGCAGCGTAGCCAGGAATTTCAATACTTTCAGTTTCAAGAGTATCTGGTAAACCTTTCCAGTTGCTGTTGAGTGGCACTACCCAGAGACGGTTCTTGTCTTCGTGCTCACCGATGAAGAATTGTTTTTGTGAAATCTTCAAGACATCATTTTCAACCTTGACAGTCAATACTGGATAACCAGGTTGCTCCAACCAAGAATCCATAAAGGCTGCTACGTCACGACCTGATGCTTGGCCAAGAGCGTTCCATAAGTCACGACCAATAGTATTTCCATATTGGTGTTTTTCAAAGTAGGCACCTAAACCTTTAGCAAAATCAGCATCTCCTAGCCAACGACGAAGCATGTGCATGAGTCGGCTACCCTTAGCATAAACGATTGCAGGGTCAAAAAGAGTATTGATTTCGTCTGGATGGCTTACTTCTACGTGAACTGACTGAACACCATCAGTCGCATCACGTTTTAGAGCTGAAGGAACACCACTTGTTTGGAAGTCCTCAAAGATATTCCAACTTGGCTCGATGGCATCTACACAGACATATTCCATCATGTTAGCGAAACTTTCATTGAGCCAAAGGTCATCCCACCACTTCATAGTTACGAGATTACCGAACCATTGGTGAGCAAGTTCATGGGCAATGACAAGGGCAACTTGTTGACGACTAGCAAAAGTAGAGTTCATCCACTACCAAGTAAACTTCACGATAAGTTACAAGACCCCAGTTTTCCATGGCGCCTGCTGAGAAGTCAGGAAGAGCGATATGAAGAGATTGAGGAATTGGATATTTAACACCATAGTAGTCTTCGTAAAACTCAATAGAGCGAACAGCGATGTCTAGGGAGAAATCAAGGTTTGAAAGTGGATGTGCCTTGGTTGAGTATACACCTACCAAAGTACCATTTTTAGTTGTAGCAGTAACTCCTTGCAAATCACCAGCCACAAAAGCGAGCAAGTAAGAAGACATACGTGGAGTTGTCTCAAATTTCCAGATACCAGTTTCCTTGCGGTTTTCAACGTCAATCTCAGGCATGTTTGACAAGGCCAATTCGCCTTCTGATTGGTCAAAACGAAGAGATAGGTCAAAGGTTGCTTTAGCTTCTGGCTCATCCACACATGGAAAGGCTTCGCGGGCAAAGTGGCTCTCAAACTGAGTTGACAAGACTTCCTTCTTAACCCCATCAACTGTGTAGTAAGACGGGTAAATTCCTGTCATGTTGTCTGTGATTTTACCTGAAAATGAAAGAACCAATTCAACCTGACCCGCTTGCGCAAGTTCGATATGAAGAGCTTCGTTTTCATTATCAACTGTAAATGGACGAGCCTGACCAGCTACTTCTACAGAAGCAATCTCCAAATCTTTTTGGTGAAGGGAAATGCGGTCACTTTTAGCTTGACCAGTGATGGTTACTTTTCCCTGAAAAAGTCTTAGTCTCACGACTCAAGTCTAAAAACAAATCATAATTTTCAGGAATAAATTTTTCAATATAATGTTCTACTGCTTGCATCATATTCTCCTATTCTATATTTCTGAGCAAATGCTCTAGTTCAAACATACCTATTTTTATCATAATTTAGGACAGAAAAAAAGGTTTTAAACTACTTTTTGGAAAAATTTTTGTCTTTTTGGTCTTGATATATAAGAAAAAAGTTTCGAAACACTTTTCATCTTCTAGATTTTTTTAGAGCTTTTTTTAGAAACTGTCAAAAATAGTCAAAAAACACCTAAATTTACATCAAATTTATTGACTATTTCACATGTTAATGCTAGAATTACTTTTGTTTGGTATATTAAATAATAAGGAGGACCAATGAAAAATTATTTTTTTGCTGTTTTTTTCTGCGTTTGCGGCCCTTGCACTTCTAATTTCTATCGGTGCATATAGAACGCAAGCAAAAGAATTAACCAGCCAAGTGAAGATTTCTCAGCTTCAAGCTGAAGGGGATAAGATTTCTTATCACTGGGAAATTGATGGAGGTGTGGAAGTTGGAGATACATTCAAAATTTCCATGCCAGAAGATGTTAGTTTTGCGTCAAAAGTCTTTAGCTCAATGAAAAATGCTAGTGGCGAAGAGATTGCAACAGGACAAGTATCAGAAGATGGTAAGACTCTTACTATTACCTTCGTTAAAGGAGGAAATAAAGGAGCTTCAGGTAATGTATCTTTCTGGTATAAATGGGACAAAGAAAACACAACTGGTAAAGACCAGGACCGAACTCTTAAAGTTGGTTCAGAGTCTGTAATCGTAAAACGTTCTGGAACTGGACCAGTTCCAGTATTACTTCCAATCAAGAAGTACAACTCAGGTGGAATTGACCATACAACACTCCAGCATGCTCAAAAAATCTGGGGACCTCTGGGAATTCCAGACTGGAGAGACACTCTCACAGTAACAGATCCAGCTAAAGATGGTTTCTTATACTGGCATATCTCAGTCAATAGCGCAGTTGATAAAAAAGCACCAGCATCAGGAATCGTATTTACTGACCAAATGCCAAATCTACCAGCGCTTGACTTTAGCCGTCTAACATCAGCTAAAGGACAAGATGTTTCTCAATACTTCAAAGGTGGATACTACTTGCCTGCATCATTTGACTTAAAAGTTAATGGAAAAACTTTTGTAGTTGATGGAAAACCAATGTCAGGTCTTGGATTAGAACCATACATTGAGTGGACAGCCCGTGGATTTAAACTTGATTTGACTAAGATCAGCGACAAATTTAAAGTTGAATCTACTGACGAAATTACACTATCATACCAAACACTTCTACAACATGCTGATCAAATCAAGAGCGTAACAAACGTTGCTTCTCTAACAAGTGATCAGCACAAAACTTCTGTATCCAAAGAAAACACTTGGGTTAACAAAGCAGCTTCAGCAGATGCGCAAGTCTTCAATAGTGATGTAACAACTACAGAGTCTACGACATCTACTACAACAACTACAGAGTCTACGACTACATCTACTACAACAACTACAGAGTCTACGACTACATCTACTACAACAACTACAGAGTCTACGACTACATCTACTACAACTACGACTCCTGAGTCTACAACGTCTACAACGACTACAACTCCTGAGTCTACAACGTCTACAACAACTACGACTCCTGAGTCTACAACGTCTACAACGACTACAACTCCTGAGTCTACAACGTCTACAACGACTACAACTCCTGAGTCTACAACGTCTACAACGACTACAACTCCTGAGTCTACAACGTCTACAACAACTACGACTCCTGAGTCTACAACTTCAACTACTACGACTCAAGAGCCTTCAACTACAACCACTACGACTCCTGAGTCTACAACTTCAACTACTACGACTCAAGAGCCTTCAACTACAACCACTACGACTCCTGAGTCTACAACTTCAACAACCACTACGACTCCAGAAGAGCCAACTAGTCAAAACAGTAGTGAAGAAGAATCAAGCTCTACAACTACTACAACTCCTGAGCCTACAACTTCAACAACGACTACGACTCCAGAAGAGCCAACGACTACTTCAACAACAACAACTCCAGAAGAGCCAACGACTACTGAGTCTACAACAACGCCACAAACAACAATGCCATATTACCCAGGTACAGAGCCAACGACTACTTCAACAACAACTCCAAGTACAACTCCAGGCTCAAATGATTCAACAACTCCAGGTTCAAATGGTTCAACATCATCAACTACTCCTGGAGAAGCTACAACTGATTCAACAACTGGAGACGAACCAGGACTTCCAAATACTGGTGAGCGTAATGGTCTAATTGTTTCTGTTGCTGGTGTTGCAATGCTTATCGTTGCTGTAGGAACTATTTTACATTATCGTAAAAAAATAATCAACCAATGTAGAAGTGATAAGAATAGGGATTTTAGAGATAACTATCTTTGAAAAACTTTATCCAATAACTTTACTTGTTAGATTCAAAAAAGCGGACATAATTGTCCGCTTTTTGTTTACTCGTTTTATCATTTAAAGTCAGAAAAAAGCTTTGGACGATGATTTCCAAAACTTTCTTCCTGCGATCCTTTTTATATAGGGTAGACCTTTCGAAATTCTTCTAAAACCACCTTGCTATCAGGTGTAAAAGTCAGTCCGGCCTCGCTCATCCACTCGGTGAAAACCTCCTCATGAACTTGGCGCCAATAGGCCAGAGATTTATCACCCTCACCTTCCTTGTAGGCATGGTCGGCTGACACTTGATGGAAAGGCTGAATGGAAACCTTTGTAATTTCAACGATGCAAACAGCCTGATCTTGGCTGTCTAAAATGACATCGAAGGTCCCTTCTTGTGGAAGGGGTTCGTTCTCTATTGCGTATAGATCATGAGCTGAGGCTGTTGCTGTTTTTTCTCCTGTAAACACCAGATCCGCTAAAAGGTCTGGGTCCACACCAAAAGCCCAGGCATCTATCTCATCTCCGATAGAGGGATTGATTTGCTTGTAGGCATTCCACATTTCTTGAGCTGTCATAGGTTGCTCCTTTGTATTTTTTTACTTTCTTCTTTTACACGTTTGAGATGATCTGGATAGTCAATATCTAAATTAAAAATCTCTGGAATAGAACTGTAATGGATAATACATTTGATATCCATTTGATTCATTTTTTGTATGAAAGAAGCATTCAGATATCCTGCTACGGCGAAATCTATCTTTTTCGTCCTTGCTTTATCTTGCATCTGTCTCAGCATTTCTAACATAATGGGACTTTCCATATCATGCCATTGACTATTTCTCACAGTGGCAAAAACAAAAGAAGTCAAATCATTCATTCCCACTACAATCTTTGAAATACCCATTTCCAGTATCCTGTCCAAGTCAAAATAAGCTGAAGGCAATTCAATCATTGTTCCAACTTTTCCAGTAAAATCATGCTGGCGCAATACTCTAATAGCTTGTTTTAACTGTTCAGCATCATTCACAAAAGGAAAAATAACAGACAGATTGGGATTGGTTTGATAAACTTCTGTAACGACATATGCCTCAGCCTGAAATTCATCTGGACATGCCAATAAACGCCTAGTCCCTCTATATCCAAATAATGGGTGGCGTTCATTAAAATACTCTTTAGTCCCGTCTAGACTATTTGCTTCTGTATTTGTTAACTCTGAAAAGCGATACCAGACTTCTTCATCTGAGTATAAATGGCAAATAGTGTCTAGATAATCTTTTACAAATTGCTGACAACTTGGTAACAGGATGTTTTGGTTGAGCTCTCTCAACAAGTATTCCCCACGAATCAAGCCGACGTGGTTCAATAACTGGGGATAAACTTTTTCATCAATTCTTTCGCCACTAAAAGCCAGTTGATTTTGCATGTTTTACCTTCCAATTCATGTAAGAGGTCTTGTCCAATTCTGGAAATCCTCGTAACTCTGCCTTCGCCTTCAATACTAATGGTGAGGCATTTTCTTCGGTCAACTGCTCAAGAGAAATCCAAATGGCATTTGCTGAATCATTACTTCCATCAAGAACTTCATGAGGAAGGGATTTTTGAGAGCCTTCGAAATCGAGTACGATATCATAAAAGGCCATGATATGATGTACGGCGAAGTCTTGCCCTTCTTCATAAACCAGCACATCATAAATCCTAGGATTTGAATACTGGCTAAGCATATAACCCGTCTCTTCCAGAACTTCTCTCTCGAGGGTTTCAGTCAGTCCCTCCCCTACTTCCTGGCTACCACCTGGTAGGTCAAAACGATGCTGATAAGGTCCTCTTGTTTTCTCAATGCAAAGCAATTTTCCCTCTTGAAGACAGACTCCGTATACCCCAAAGTGATTTTTGATTTCCATTAGATTCTCCTACTTCAAGCTCCAGCCACCATCAATAGTCAAGATTTGTCCTTGCATGGCGCTTGCTTTTCCACTTGCTAAAAAGAGGCTGACTTCTGCCACTTCTTCTGGCTCAATCCAGCGTTTGATAGGTGTTTCACTGGCTACCCAGTCTGCCAGACCACCTGGTTCAAAGTCAGCTGCTGTCATACCAGTCTTAACCGCACCAGGAGCAATGCCAAAGACCTGAATCCCAGCTTCAGCATAGTCTAGAGCTAATTGCTTGGTAAAGCCTGCTAAGGCATGTTTAGAAGAGGTATAGGCGTGCCCACCTCCGCCTGCCAGACTTGAAGCAATGGAACACATATTGATGATGGTTCCTCGCTTGTATTCCAACATTTGAGTCAAATAATAGCGAGTCAACTCTACTGGAGTCACATAGTTAATTTCAAAAATCTCTTGGATTTCTTGGGCTGATTGTTCCAGTAAAGATTTGTAGTCATCCAAAATTCCTGCAGTATTACACAGAATATCAACTTGAGGACACCAGTCGAAAATCGGCGTCAAATCAAGAGTTAAGTCCCGCTGTAAGAAGTGAAAATCACCTGCTAACTGAGGATCCGCTCCCTGGTCCACTCCATAGACCTGGTAGCCCTTTTCTAGAAAGAGGCGAGCTTGAGCCAGACCAATCCCTGAGCTAACACCTGTAACTAAGACACGTTTAGTCATGGACTTCCACCCAGTCTGTGGCTAGGACATCACAAGGAGTCGGACTCACATAGAAAAAGCCTTCCCTTCACCAGAGACGTTGATGAGGAAATAAGGCGTCACTTCAAGAGCGACACCGTTCTGTTCGATGGTGTCGAAAAGCTGGACATAGTTTTCAGCTCCTCCCCAACCAGTACGCACATACTTCTTTTTTGCCTTTAGTCCCGGCAAGATTTCTTCAAATGTCATATTTTTCTCCTTAATAGTTCTCTTGTTTTATTATAACAAAAAACCGTTTTTCAACGGCTTTTTGACAATTATTTTTCATGATTTCTTAAGTCTTAGTAGATTACCATTGCAAACCCGCTTCTCTGATTTCCTTTTTAGAGGCAAACTTTCCATTTGGTCGATGCCATCTTCCATTTCTATCTCTAAAGTAGCCACCTGTATTACTACTTTGTGATTCTTCTTCTGCTAGTGCTGGGGCTTCAGTTTCCTGCTGTTTCTGTTCTTCTTTAGCCTTCTCTTCAGCCTCTTTTTTAGCTTTTTCTTGTGCTTCTTTTTCTTCAGCCTCTTTCTTAGCCTTTTCCTCGGCTGCTTTAACTTCAGCAGCACGTTCTTCAGCTGATTTGACCGTATTTTTTGCAGTACCATCCGCATAATTTATTTCAGCATTTTCTGAAACATTATCTAAGGCAACATGGGTTACGGAATACTTATCAATTTTTTCCTTACTGCTACCTAATTTAATCTCAAGTAACTTACCATCCTGATCAATTCCAACGTACTGTAAGATAATCTGTCTAGGAATCAATTCATTATCCTTATAGACAGCTGTTACCTTATAATCTAGATAATAGTTAGGATGGTTTGCAAGCCATGAATCTAGACCATTTTCATAATAAAGCATGCTACTTTGATTTTTGTCATCCGTTCCAGTAAAGGCACCTGTATTTAACCAGGCTGTCATAGGAACTAGATTGCGACCTTCATCATTAAGTCCACTAAATTGATAACCAACTAAATGACCGCGATTCATTAACCAGGCTTCCTTTGTACCATCACCATAATAAAATTTATAGTTATGCCATCCAACTGGATCAAAGGTTAATTTAGCTTCTCGCTTTTCTTTTGGTTCATCACTATCTTTCAGCTGAATATGAGCATAGGTTGCACGAGATTTGGAATCCAGTTCCCCAAGTTCAAGTTGCTTTTCGTTTCTAAAAGTAAGTAAACCAGCTTCATTGTACAATTTTGTATTATCCTGCGTAGTCTGTTCAGTCGTTACAGGTTCAGTTACTTTCGCCTCTTCCTTATGTTTCGAGCAACCAACTGATGTCAGCAGCGAGAGAAAAACAACAGAAGTCAAAACTATTCTTTTCATTCTATATTCTCCTAAATTATTAAAAATATTTATTATATTGTTATTTTTATACCATTTTATCATTTATAGTTTGTATTTTTCAAACAATTATATAAATTTTTTTAAACAAAAAGAGCGAGATAAAATCTCGCTCTTGAATAAAAGTTAATGTAAAAATAGAAAAAGATTAAAGCATATTTTAAAAAAATTTAATTCTTTTTGATTATTTTATTTCTATAAATTTTTGATATATTTTCTTAGTTAATTCTTCTTGCTGGCTTGCTGTTAGTCGTGAAGAGGTACGAATCAGAACTGTACCATATACATAATGCGAACCAGGTTGAAGAGAGGTTCCATCATATGTACTAATATATTTATTACGCTGTTCTGCTTCCTCTTTAGTTTTATATACCTCTATATTACCGCCTGCATCATTTCCTTTTTGAATAATATCAGAACCCTCTACCGGAGGAGTTACTTGATTATCTACAAAATAAACAGACGCCGTATAACCACCTTGTTTATTTAGATGCTTATTAGGATCATTACTTTCTGTCACAGATTGTACTCCAGTAATTGTATCAACTTCTTTAAGTCTTTCCTCAATAAATGTACTAGATGGATTCGTAATTTGTTTTAATTGAATGACGCTATTTTTGTATTTCTCCAGTTTATTCTTTAATTCATTTTTGATTTTCTTCATAACTTAATGGTTGATTCATTTCATTAATTTGATTTTCAATATCTTTTTGTTTTTTTCTCCATTTCTGGTACTTTTCTTATTGATTTTTGAGTTTCTTCTACAGAATTCTTTAAGTCATCTAAGGTATTTGATTCTAATGCTTCTTCGCCTTTTTCAACTAATGCTTCAGCCTCAGATATTAAGTCTTCAATATCCTTATTTTTCTTTTTAGAGATACAGAGGCTTTTTCAAAATTACTGACAGCAGTTTTATAAGGTACATAAGATAAAAAGTAATAACCTAAACTAACACCTAGTATCGCAAATATCATAATTGATATGATTACTACAATTTTTTTCATATTTACTTCCTTTTTCAAAAATATTTATTTTATTATACTATTATTAGTTTGTATTTTTCAAACAATTATATAAATTTTTAAAAACAAAAAGAGCGAGATAGAACCTCGCTCTTGAATGGATTTCGTTTTAATTTCTATGGCAAATCATTTCCTGCTGCTAGGTAAATCTCATACCATTCTTTTCGTGTTAGAGTCAAGTTACTTGCTTTGCTTGCCTCTAATAGATGTTTGGGGTTTGTAGTTCCTACTACTGCTTGCATCCTAGCTGGGTAACGCAACACCCAAGCGATGGCAATAGCTGATGGGCTTACTCCATATTTTAGGGCTAGTCGATTTAGAACTTGATTTAGTTGTTGGAATTGTTCATTGCCAACAAAATTACCTTTGAAATAACCAAACTGCAAGACTGACCAAGCCTGAATGACCATATCATTTAGTTTGCAGTATTCAAAGACGCTACCATCACGCACAGCTGCCTTGTCACCTTCCATATTGACATGGAAACCAGCGTCAAAACCAGGTGTGAAAGCTGCGCTTAGCTGTAATTGATTGATCAATAAGGGCTGTTTGACTTCTCTCTTCAGTAATTCCATCATCATGGGATTTTGGTTAGACACACCAAAGTCTCGAACTTTACCTGATTTTTGTAGAATATCAAAAGCTTCTGCCACTTGGTCAGCTTCCATCAAGGCATCTGGACGATGGAGAAGCAAGCTATCTAGGTAATCAACCTGCAATCGTTGTAGAATCCCATCAACTGACTCTAAAATATAATCTTTTGAAAAAAATCAAAAATAGGTAAATTCTTCTATGCGAATGCCACACTTAGACTGAATCCACATCTTTTCTCGCAGGTCCGGACGATTTTTCAAAACCTGTCCCAGTAATTCTTCACAACGACCTCCACCGTAGATATCTGCCAAGTCAAAGGCGTTGATTCCGACAGATAGGGCTGTCTCAACCAACTCCTCCACTTCTTTGACCGACTTGTCACTAATTCGCATCATGCCGAGGACGATTTCGGATAGTTCTCTTTTCTCATGTCCAAATGAAATGTATTTCATGGCTTCTTCCTCCGTTTTTCTTCATTATAATGCAGAATGCCTCTTTTATCAACTATCGTCATACAAAAGAAAAAGAACCAGCTCAAGCTGGTCCTTTTTAAAACTTAACCAATCACACTTCCGTTTGGTACAGCTGGATCAACTGTGAGAAGGGTTAATTTGCCTTCATGTTCAGCTGAGAGGATCATCCCTTGGCTGACATATTTTTTCATCATCTTACGTGGTTTGAGGTTGGCAACGATTTGTACTTTCTTGCCGACCAATTCTTGTTCGTTTGGATAGAATTTCGCAATACCAGAAAGGATTTGACGGTCTTCACCATCACCAGCATCTAGGCGGAATTGAAGCAATTTGTCAGAACCTTCCACTTTAGAAACTTCTTTGACTTCAGCAACACGGATTTCAACCTTGTCAAAGTCTTCAAACTTGATTTCATCCTTGTTTAGTTTGAGTTCAACTTCATCTGGATTCCATTCTTTTTCGACAGCTGGCTTGTTACCTTCCATTTGTTCCTTGATATAGGCGATTTCTTCTTCCATATCGAGACGTGGGAAGATTGGAGTTCCTTTGGCAACTACCGTTACGCCTGCAGGTAAATCAGCCAAGCTCAAGTTTTCAAGACTAGAAACTTCTGCAAGTCCAAGTTGAGTCAAGACTGCACGACTGGTTTCCATCATAAATGGCTCAATCAAGTGAGCTACGACACGAAGGCTGGCTGCCAAGTGACTCATAACACTGGCCAATTGGTCACGATGAGCTTCATCCTTAGCTAAGACCCAAGGTGCTGTCTCATCGATGTATTTGTTAGTACGTGAGATAAGAGTCCAGACTGCTTCAAGCGCACGTGGGTAGTCAACTACTTCCATATAGGTGTGGTAGTCAGCGATTGATTGTTCTGCTACTTGGGCAAGGGCATTGTCAAAGTCTGTCACACCTTCTACATAGGCAGGGATTTGACCATCAAAATACTTGTTAATCATTGAAACCGTACGGTTGAGGAGGTTTCCGAGGTCATTTGCCAATTCATAGTTGATACGCCCTACATAGTCCTCTGGAGTGAAGGTTCCGTCTGAACCAACTGGAAGGCTACGCATGAGGTAGTAACGAAGTGGATCGAGACCATAACGTTCTACTAACATTTCAGGGTATACGACATTCCCTTTAGACTTAGACATTTTACCGTCTTTCATGACAAACCAACCATGGGCAATCAAGCGATCAGGCAATTTCATATCCAACATCATGAGAAGGATTGGCCAGTAAATTGAGTGGAAACGAAGGATGTCTTTTCCGACCATGTGGAAGACCGTTCCATTCCAGAATTTATCGTAGTTAGCATGATCCTCTTGACCATAACCAAGAGCAGTCGCATAGTTGAGAAGGGCATCAATCCAAACATAGACAACGTGTTTTGGATTTGATGGAACTGGCACCCCCCATGTAAAGGTTGTACGTGATACCGCTAAATCTTCCAAACCTGGCTCGATAAAGTTTTTCAACATTTCATTGAGACGGCCATCAGGAGTGATGAAGTCGGGATGTGATTTGAAAAATTCGACCAAACGGTCTTGGTATTTGCTGAGGCGAAGGAAATAAGATTCTTCTGAAACCCATTCAACCTCGTGACCTGATGGAGCGATACCGCCCGTCACATTTCCAGCTTCATCACGGAAAACTTCCGCAAGTTGGCTTTCTGTAAAGAATTCCTCATCGGATACTGAGTACCAGCCAGAGTATTCACCTAGGTAGATGTCATCTTGAGCAAGCAAGCGTTCAAAAACTTGCGCTACTACTTTTTCATGGTAGTTATCTGTGGTACGGATAAATTTATCGTATGAGATATCCAATAATTTCCAGAGTTCTTTAACTCCAACTGCCATACCATCAACATAGGCTTGTGGTGTGATACCAGCTTCTTCCGCTTTTTGCTGAATCTTTTGGCCATGCTCATCAAGACCAGTCAGATAAAAGACATCGTAGCCCATCAGGCGTTTGTAACGTGCTAGGACATCACATGCGATAGTTGTGTAGGCAGAACCGATATGAAGTTTACCAGATGGATAGTAAATCGGTGTTGTAATATAAAAATTCTTTTCAGACATAATATTTCCTTTCCAGGCTAATGAAACCTGTTTTTCTAACACTTCATTATACCACATTTTTAGTGATTTTCGATAGAGAAATCCATACAAAAAACAAGATAGACAAGCGTCCATCTTGTTTTTCATCTTGATTGTCTTATTCATAGCGAAGTGCTTCGATAGGATCCAGCTTAGAGGCTTTATTGGCTGGTAGAACACCGAATATCATTCCGATACCAGCTGATACCGCTAAACTAAAGAGAGCGATTGGGATAGATACTCCTACTTCGATACCTGCAATCATGTTTTGAAGTAGAGCCCCTGCAAGCATCGTCACCCCTGCAGCGAACAGAAGACCGAAGAAGCCACCTAACATGGTCAAAATCATAGATTCAATCAAAAATTGAACCAGAATATTCCCACGTGTTGCTCCTAGCGCTTTACGTAGACCAATCTCACGGGTACGCTCTGTCACTGAAACAAGCATAATGTTCATAACACCAGTACCACCGACAAAAAGGGAAATCCCCGCAATAGCACTAATAATCGTTGTTATGAAGCCAAAGAGTTGTTGAATTTCTTGGAAGGCAGCAGACGCATCTGCAACTTGATATTCCCCTTGTTGAAGACCTGCAATCTCTGTCATTCTTCTAGCTAACTCTGGTCCTAAAGTCTGGGTTAAGCTAGTATCATTGACACGGAAGACAATATTTGAAATCTCATCTGTGTTAAAATTAGCTGCTAAGGAAATATTGGTCGTAATTGGTAGTCCTCCGACTCCAAATGTTTTCGCAGCCTTAGCTTCTTTACTTGCATAAACACCAATAACACGGTAACTGATTTCATTTACTTCAACAATTTGGTTGAGGGCTTCTTTTGCAGAACCAAAAAGGCTATTGGCAAGCTCTTCATCTAAAATGATCACACTTGCAAAATCTTTATAATCTTGTTGTCTAAGTCCACGACCTGCAATAATTTCATTTTCAACCGCATCCATATAGGTGACATTCCCACCAGTCATGTTTGCATGTTCGACCTTTTTATCCTTATAGGTCAAGGTAACATTCATTGAGTTGGTCACATAATAGCTATCCACTCCCTTGAGCTTAGCAGCTTCCTTGACCCAAGCTTCTTGAGGTTTTGGTGGTTCAACAAAATCTTCTTCTTGACCACCAGACAAGGTCAATGCAGATTGTCTTTGTGTAAAGGAACCGTCCTTACTCTTTGTAGGTGAGAAAAAGACATGGATATCTTTCTGGGACTTGGTCATGTTTTTATTGACCTGACGAGACATGGAATCACCTAAGGCCATAATCACGACAACCGAGGATACACCGATAATAATCCCAATCATGGTCAAGAAGGACCGCATCTTGTGGGCCATAATGGATGAAAAGGCAAATTTCAGATTCTGCATCTTAGTTTTCCTCCTTTTCTACTAGGCCACTATCAGACGAAATGACACCATCACGGATGACGATTTGACGTTTCGCATAGGCAGCAATTTCAGGCTCATGCGTAACCATGATGATAGTTTTTCCTTCTTTGTTCAATTCAACTAAGAGTTGCATGATTTGATTTCCTGTTTTGGTATCAAGTGCCCCAGTCGGTTCGTCTGCTAGAATGATAGAAGGATTGTTGACTAGAGCACGCGCAATGGCAACCCTTTGCTTCTGACCACCTGACAACTCCGAAGGTAAGTGATGGCTACGTTCTGTCAACTCAACCTTTTCCAGATATTCTGCTGCTAGTTTACGACGTTTAGAAGCCGCAACTCCTGCATAAATCAATGGAAGTTCTACATTTTGTAGAGCATTCATCTTGGACAAGAGAAAGAATTGTTGAAAGACGAATCCGATTTCTTGATTTCGAACCTTGGCTAATTGTTTTTCACCCAAACCAGCTACTTCTTTTCCATCTAGAAAATACTGACCACTTGTAGGGGTATCTAACATACCGATGGTATTCATGAGGGTGGACTTACCAGAACCTGATGGTCCCATGATAGCTACGAATTCTCCCTCGTGAACTTCTAGATTAATGTTTTTAAGTACTTGAAGTTCTTGGTCGCCATTCCGATAGCTACGGCAGATATTTTTGAGGCTAATTAGTTGCTTCATCAGTCTTCACCTCTTTTCCTTCTTGCAAGGAAGCTGTCGGATTACTGATGACTTTTGCTCCATCTGTCAGACCAGATGTAATTTCTTGGTTTTCTGCATCTGCATTGCCCAATCCAACTTCAACTTTTTTGGCCTTTTGATTTTCGTCAAGGATCCAAACATAGTTTTTATCTTCTTCCATGACGATACTGGTAATCGGAACAAGTAATGCCTTACTAGTACTTTTCACTTCGACACTAACTGTAAAGCCTTGTTTCAAGTCACCGAGTTCACTTGTTACATCGACGGTATATGGATATTTAGAACCTGAGTTTGATCCCGCAACACTTGCGCTTGCTTCACTGTTATTTTTTGGATAATTTGAAATATAGCTAATCTTACCATTCCAAGTTTTATCTGGATAGACCTTAGAAGTAAAGGTGACTTCTTGGCCGACAGAAAGGTTTGCAAGATTGTACTCAGAAAGCTCTCCCTTGACCTGCAAGTTATCGTTACTTACGATATGAACCAAAACTTGACTATTTCCTGTTGGAGATTTTGAAACATTACGATTCACTTCAACAACTGTTCCCTCTACAGTACTCAATACAGTAGCAGAATTCAACTGGGCTTGAGCTTTTTCGAGTTGCGCTTCTGCATCTGCACGCACATCACGTGCATCGCTGATTTGAGAATCAATAGCAGCTGTGGCAGAACCGGATGACTGAGCTGGTGCTTGTCCAGTTGCTCCTTCTAGACCTGCTTGAGGAAGACTTGGTGTTGCTGCGGCGGTATTACGAGCATCGTTTAATTCATTGATATGACGGTCAGCTTTAGCTACAGCACGACTTGCAGCATCATAGGCAGCCTGGGCTTCTGTACTACTATACTTGACTAGTGCCTGCCCCTCGCTAACCTTATCTCCTACAGAAACCAAAACCTCATCCAAGTCACCCTTACTTGCATCATAATAAACATATTGTTCATTCTGAGCCGTCACAGTACCTGATAAGAGAACCGATGAAGCCACTGAACCCTCTTTTGCAAGAACAATCTTTGCAGTTTCCTCTTTGGTAGCTGCTTGATTTGGTTGTCTTAATAGAAGAACGGCAGCCGCTCCCACTACAAGAACTGAGGCAACTCCAATAGCGGTAAACAATGGCCATTTCTTGGCTTTTGACTTTCTTTTCATATCCATACTCCTTTTTAATTGCATATATTAAAATTATAGCACATGTCCTGAAAATTGGACAATTTGTTTCTAATTATCCAAATATAGCTGATTCATATTTTTATTCTTGTATTAGTTATATAATACACCTTCTAATTTATTTTTGCAAGCACTTACATAAAATCTTTATACGTAGCAGATTTTTGCATTGACTCCCAAAAAAAGATAGAATATGACTAGAAAACAACAAAGGAGCTTTCTATGAGAGAATATGATATTATCGCCATCGGAGGAGGTAGCGGGGGTATTGCTACCATGAATCGTGCTGGCGAACATGGTGCTAAAGCCGCAGTTATTGAGGAAAAAGAAATTAGGAGGAACTTGTGTCAATATTGGCTGCGTTCCTAAGAAAATTATGTGGTACGGAGCACAAATCGCGGAAAGTATCCACAAATATGGGCCTGACTATGGTTTCACAAGTACTAATAACAAATTTGATTACGCAACACTTCGTAAGAATCGTGAAGCCTACATCGATCGTGCTCGTTCTTCTTACAACGGAAGTTTCAAGCGTAACGGTGTTGATTTAATTGAAGGTCGTGCCGAGTTTGTTGATGCTCATACAGTCAGTGTTAATGGCGAATTGATCCGCGCTAAGCACATCGTGATTGCGACTGGTGCACATCCTCAAATCCCTGCCATTCCTGGCGCAGAACTAGGTGGTAGTTCTGATGATGTCTTTGCCTGGGAAGAGTTGCCTGAATCAGTAGCTATTCTGGGTGCTGGTTACATTGCAGTCGAATTGGCTGGCGTACTCCATACCCTTGGCGTACAGACTGATTTATTTGTCCGTCGTGAACGTCCACTTCGTGGATTTGATAGCTATATTATTGAGAGTCTAGTTCAAGAAATGGAAAATACTGGACTAAAACTCCATACTCATAAAGTTCCTGCTAAACTTGAAAAAACCGAAGAAGGCATTCGAATTCATTTTGAAGATGGTAGCATGCATACTGCTAGTCAAGTCATCTGGGCTACAGGTCGTCGTCCAAACGTTGAAGGACTTAATCTAGAAAAAGCAGGCGTTACCCTCAATGAACATGGTTTCATCCAAGTTGATGAATACCAAAACACCGTCGTTGACGGTATCTATGCTCTTGGAGATGTTACAGGCGAAAAAGAACTAACACCTGTCGCTATCAAAGCTGGTCGTACTCTCTCAGAAAGACTATTCAATGGCAAAACAAATGCCAAAATGGACTATACTACTATTCCAACCGTTGTCTTTTCACACCCAGCTATCGGAACTGTCGGTATGACTGAGGAAGAAGCTATCAAAGAGTATGGACAAGAAAACATCAAAGTCTATACTTCAAAATTTGCTTCTATGTATTCAGCAGTGACTAGCCACCGTCAAGAAGCTCGCTTCAAGCTAGTTACAGCTGGTGCAGACGAAAAGGTAGTTGGACTTCACGGTATCGGCTATGGAGTTGACGAAATGATTCAAGGTTTTGCAGTTGCTATCAAAATGGGAGCTACAAAAGCTGACTTTGATGCAACCGTCGCTATCCATCCAACTGGTTCAGAAGAGTTTGTGACTATGCGTTAATCCCCCAAAGAGACCTCTTGGTCTCTTTTTTGTTTAAATCGGCCGTTACAACTTTGTAACCTTTGTTTTTGAAATAGGTTGACATTTATATCTCTTCCAGTATAATAGTTACTATAAATTAAAAAAGAGGTTAACTATTATGAAAAAAGGACACATTTATGCTATTCCTGCTATTGGAGCTGCTCTGATTGCAGTATTAGCCCAAATTAGCATTCCAATTGGACCTGTTCCATTTACTCTGCAAAACTTTGCTATTGGTCTCATTGCTACTGTTTTTAGACCAAGGGAAGCTGTTCTCTCTGTAGGACTTTATCTTTTGCTTGGTGCTATTGGACTTCCCGTTTTTGCTAGCGGTGGAGCTGGTTTCCATGTTTTAGTTGGACCAAGCGCTGGTTATCTTTGGTTTGACCTAGTCTATGCAGGACTTGCATCTTATCTAACACACAAAAATAGTGGTGTTGTACGTATCTTCCTAGCCAATCTCTTGGGTGATTCACTTGTTTTTGTCGGTGGTATCCTCAGCCTCCACTTCCTTGCTGGTATGCCTATTGACAAGGCTCTCGCTGTCGGTGTCATTCCCTTTATCATTCCTGATCTTGCAAAAATTATTGCCATCAGTTTTATCGGACGACCACTCCTTCAACGACTTAGTAGCCAACCTTACTTTTCACAAAAAAATAAAAAGAGGCCGGGATTTACTTCCCGTCTCTTTTTATTTATGTATCTATGAACCCTTATTGATTTTTTTAAAAGGCATCCACCATCACTTGGAACTCTTCGTTTGAGAGTGTGATTCCTTTCCCCATCTTTGTGTGATCAGGACTCCAGCTACGAATGTCAAACTTTGCTGGAGCTCCATTAAAGCTTACACGATTGATTTCCTTGGTCCATCCTTTATCGTTTTCAGATAAAGTGAGTAAGTGTTCTTCAATTTCAAAAGTAAATTCTGCCATGTCCTTCTCCTTTTTGTTCTCAATTGATAATTCGAAAAATCTTGTAGATTTCATAAAATTTTTATATAATGAATAAAAGAAGGGAGGCCGGAATGAAAGATTTCTTGAAACAAGCTTTACAAAAAGTCCATGATTTTGTGAATGGTCATGAAGATTCCATTCCTGAAAAAAGCGATCCCCTCATTGCTAGACTTGAAGAAGCACTAGTCAAAAAAACGGCTGTCCATATCATCTTTGCTGAAACGAGTTTTACAGGCGATATTATCAAGTATGATACTGACCGCCAACAAATTATCGTTAAAAATTTCGCCAAAAATGTAAGCCGTATTATTCGAGTATCGGATATCCGGAGAGTAACATTTGTTCCTTCTACTATCCAAACTGCTCAAAAAAGAAGATTTAAGAAAGAGTGAGATGAGTTCATCATCTCACTCTTTTTCTATTAACGAATTTGTTCAAAATGTAGGTGAACCGCGATGTGGTCGCCATAACCACTTCTTTCCAAATCACGTTGCAAACGATAAGAGATATAGTGTTCTGCGATAGTAATGTATCCTGCTCCAAGCAAGCGGTGTTCAACCATTGATTGGATCATGCTGATGGTTGCACGCTCTACTTTTGCTTCTTCCAAGTCCAAAACAACTTTTTTAGTCACTTGAGCTAGGTTTTGGCGCAAATCGTCCGTCAATACATAGACTGTTTGAGCTGCCTTAAGAATAGCTTGGTAGATTTTATCTGGATCAAAATCAGCGACTTGTCCATCACGTTTAATTACTTGCATAGGTTTCTCCTTTTAATTGTTATTTTCTTTTATTTCTGCTAACATTTTTTCTTCTTCTGCTGTCAATTCATACTGTTCCAGCAAATCAGGTCTACGTTGGTAGGTTTTCTTCAGACTCTCATAGAGACGCCATTGACGGATATTTTCATGGTGGCCACTCATAAGCACATCTGGGACTAACATGCCACGAAAATCATAAGGTCTTGTGTACTGAGGATATTCTAAGAGTCCAGATGAGAAACTATCATCTTGGTGACTAGTTTCCTTTCCAATAACTTCTGGAATCAAGCGAACCGTCGCATCAATCATAGTCATTGCTGCTAGTTCTCCACCAGTCAAGACATAATCTCCTAACGAAATCTCATCCGTCACCAGAGTCTTAATTCGTTCGTCATACCCTTCGTAGTGACCACAGATAAAAATGAGTTCTTCCTCCTTAGCCAAATCTTCCGCATAAGCTTGGTCAAACTGTTTTCCCGCTGGATCTAGGAGAATCACGCGCGGATTCTTTTTTTCAATAGCATCGAAGGCATCAAAGATGGGTTGTGCTCGGAGCAACATTCCTTGACCACCACCATAGGGTTCATCATCTACATGACGCGCCTTCTCCGCATATTCACGAAAATTATGATATTGGATATCTAAGAGTCCTTTTTCACGTGCCTTTCCAACGATGGAATGCTCTAAGGGTGAGAACATTTCAGGAAAGAGGGTTAAAATATCAATCTTCATCGTCTAACCCTTCTAAGAGTTCTACATCCACACGATTATTTGGAATATCCACATTCAGCACAACCGGTGGGATATAAGGTAAGAGTAGGTCACGTTTTCCTTTACGTTTAACTACCCAGACATCATTGGCACCTGGTTGAAGGATTTCCTTGATAGTCCCAATCAAGTTATCTCCCTCATAAACCTCTAGTCCGATAATTTCGTGGTAGTAAAACTCACCGTCATCTAGGTCATTGAGATTCTCCTCTGCAACCTTTAGACTATAACCCTTGTATTTTTCGATATCATTGATATGGTACATATCTTTAAACTTGATAATATCGAAATTCTTATGCTTCCGGTGGCTCGCGATGACCACTGTTCGAACAAATTGATCTTTATCATCAAATAAGGCGAGTTCTGCCCCTTTTTTTAAAGCGTTCTTCAGTAAAAATCTGTCACTGACAAGACTCGCATCTCACCTTGCAAACCCTGAGTGTTGACAATTTTTCCCAACGTTAAAGTAGTTCATCTGATCTCCTGTATCTATTTCTCCCTTTATTTTATCATGTTATAGGGATTTTCTCAAGTTGGAGAAAACGGCTACTATGGATGATTTCTTTCTAAAAATCCTTCCAAATCTTGTGCATGCTGATACTTGATAGCTGCTTTTTTGTCTTTCTCAAAAAAATGGTCTTCGTTAGATCAATATCGTTGATAGCTGCAATTGCAACTGTGTAGTGAATGATATCTGCCAAGCTCTTTTGCCAATTCCTCGTTTGAATCTTGAACTCCCTTCTTTTCGACCAGAACGTCCATTTAAAACCTCAGCAACTTCTCCAACTTCTTCTACTAGCTTAATAAAAAGTCCTTCTTCTGTTCTAGATTGTTGGTAGTGGTCAAGTAAGTATTCCTCTAGTTGTCTAACTGTTAAATCTCTCATTCCTTCTCCTTGCAAAAAAAGCGAGACATCGTCCCGCTTTTCTTATTTTTTTCGTCAATAACGATTCTTACTTTTTTTGTCTTCAGTTGGGACAGAGTAGACAATCGTTCTTATCGCAGAAATAGTGCGACCCTTACGACCGATTACACGACCCACATCGCTTTGGTCAAGATCCAAATGATACTCCAAAAATTCTGGTGTATCTTCAATCTTGATAGTTAAGGCATCTGGTTGTGAAATCAAAGGTTTCACAATTGCAATAATGAGATTTTCAATCGTATCCATCTGTCAACCTACTTTAAACTTATTTTTGAGAATTTAGAATCGTGGAATTTCTTCAATACGCCTTCTTTTTGAAAGGATGTTGCGAACTGTATCTGAAGGTTGAGCTCCATCAGCCAACCATGCAAGAATACGGTCTTCTTTCAAAGTTACTTGGTTTTTCATCAACAAGTGGGTTGTAAGTTCCCAACTGTTTCGATGAAACGTCCGTCACGTGGTGAACGTGAATCTGCTACGTTAATACGGTAGAAAGGTTTTTTTCTTAGAACCCATACGAGTCAAACGGATTTTTTTAACTGCCATTTTTTTAATATCTCTTTTTCTTTTTATTTTTTTTAGTTTCGGTGAAATAGCTGAGCTATTTAGCACATGTTCTATTATAGCAGATTTCTGAGAGGTGTCAAGAAAAAAACTTGACAGAGTTTAAATATTTTTTTAAATTTTTTTAGACTAATAGGGATAAATTAGAAAGAAAAAAATTAACTTCTACACCTACAAAGCTTATTCTGATCAGACTTTATAACAGTCTAAGAAAAAAAGCAGAGATTCATACAGTATCTAGATTTTCCAAAAAAATTCTTTATCATCAAATACTATTAACGAAACTATCCAAACCAAATTCGATGCATTGCTTCAAAAGAATTTCTTTTAGTTGTTTGACTAGCGAGGTCTTTAATTAAAAAAATTTTTTTTCAAATAATTGCCACATTGACACATAAATTCTTGCTTTCTAAATTTAAGTGTGATATATTTATAACATAAAAATTTAAATGTGATATATTTATAACACAAAAAAAGGAGTCTATCATGAAAAAAAGTCAAAAAAATGCGTGGCCTCATTTGCAATGATTGCCGTAGCTCTCTTTATTGATTTTATTGTTTTATTTGGTTCTAATCTTAGTTGGGGAACCCAAGTTAGTTATTACTGGTATTTCAGTGTTAGGTCAGATTATAGCTATTTGGGAGCTGGCTACATATGAAACCACTGACCTCATAAGATTCAGAAAGATAAGGGGAAAGACTATTTTTTTGACTTGTCTGCTAAGCTTTTACACGATACTTTTTGTTTGCAGCAAGCATTTTTTTATACAGTAGGGGATTTGGGCAGTGACCCCAAGCGAAAGTTCTGGTATCAAAGAATGGATTTTGGGAATTGGCCTCGTTATTGAAGTGATTGTATTTGGTTTTTTTCTGTTTGAAAAAAATGTCAAGGAAACTCCGGACGAACGCTTTTATGCTAATTTAGCCAAGGCAGCTAGCTTGATGTTTGTTTTTTTATACTAGGCGCACTGATGATCCTAGTAGTTATCATTGGGTATATGGGGATCTCTCACTCTTTACATGGGCCAGATCTTTATTAGCATAGCTGCTTTGATTTGCATCTTTGCGGTTGTCTATCTTATCTTGGAACGGAGAGGATAAAGCATGGCCAAAAGAAAGCAAGATTATTACTAATCTCAAATCTATTCGTGAGTCCACAGGCATGACCCAGCAGGAGTTAGCCGACCTCATCGGCATGCGACGCGAGACAATTCTGCACTTGGAAAAATAACCGTTACAATCCTTCGCTGGAAATGGCTCTTAAAAATTGCTCAAGTTTTTTTGATCTGAAAGTAGAAGACCTCTTTGAACTCAGACAGAAAGAGGAAGCATAATTCTTTTTCGAGACCTAGCATTAAGTTCATTGATTAATTAGGAATTGAAAGCCAAAAGAAAAAAATCCTTTTGAAAATGTACTATTTTAAAAATATAGTAATTCTTATGGCATTGATGTCCCCAAAACATTTAGATACGCTTGTTGAAAAAAAGGCTATGCTATTATCGAAACCGCCTTTTGACTCGCTTTGACCATCTAAATGCTACCATGAAAAAAAGAGTATCCTTAAAAAGAAGGGTGTTACTGGGACTCTCCAAGATGAAAGGCTGCCGATTGAAATCAAGCACTTCATGATCATTTTTTTCAGAAGAAGAATTAGCTAACTGCTTTTTCGATTCGTGGCTATAAACTAACTCCAAAAGGTGAACAAGCTCTCAAAGACCATCAAGCAATCATTGACCGCCATCCTAAAAAAGAATCTTTAATCAACCAAAGTCTGGTTGATTTTTTTTGTAAATCATTTAAAACACTTACAAATCATTACAATTATTGACAAATGACTTATAAAAGAGGTATAGTAGTATTAAAAAGGAGGAATTCCTATGTACCAAGAACAACGATTAGAAGAAATCATAAAACTTTTTAGAGGATAGAGGAAGTCTGTCAGCAAAGAGAAATGGTTGACTATTTCCATGTTTCCAAAGATACCATCCGTAGAGATTTTTCCATTCTCGCAAAGGAGAAAACGAGCAAAGAAAGAACTCATGGAGGTTTATTGCCAATTCAAAAGCAAAGGATTCTTGATTTTCAAAGGTCGAGCAGAACAATCTTCTAAAGAAAAAAAGAGAAAATTGCTCATTTAGCTACCCAACTCATTTCTGATTCACAACTGATATTTCTTTGATGTTTCAACCACTATACTTGAGTTAGCAAAAAAATTATAGATAAAAAAAGTTACTATTTTTCAGTCATTCATTAGATAACGCACTGGTCTTAGGAGAATAATGAAAATGTCGATTTTCACATTATCGGTGGAAAGATTTCATAGAAAAGAATCGTTTTCTATTACTCATTAGAAGAATCCGAATACTTTGAATAGAATTAAATTTGATGTAGCATTTTTTTGGTGCAGCTAGTCTTTCAGACGGACAAGTTAGTTTTTGAGGATCAAGAAGATGTTCTCATGAAAAAAAGAGCATTTAAAAACTAGTAAAATTCGCGTCTTGTTAGCTGAAACAGGAAAGATAAACAAACACTCTCATTTTATACTTTCTGAACTAGCTGATTTTGATTACTGGATTACAGATAAAGAGCCTGATGTAGAAATACAAGAATCTTTAGATGGTAGAACAACAATACTATTTTAAAAAGGAGCAAAAATATGTCAAGAATTAAATTAATTATGAGTGATATTGATGGCACTATTTTTGGATAAAAAAATCACCAATTAGATTCTTATTTGATAGAACTGATGCCACTTTTAAAACAATGTAATATTCCTTTTGTTCTAGCTTCTGCTAGATCTCCTCTCGGTATAGCGCCAATTTCTAAAGAACTTGGCATCACCGAATGTCCCATTGCCTGCTATAATGGAGCACTCATCAGTTTAGGAGATAAAATCCTAAGTCAGCATTCTATTAATAAAAAGGAATTACTCTTACTACATGATTTTTTGAAAAAAAGAATTCCCGACAGTTTCTATCAATGTTTATTCCGGAAAAGATTGGCTTGTGAATACTATTGATGAGTGGGTAGAAATCGAAGCAACTATTACTGGAGAAAGTCCAAAAGTTACATCTTTAGCAGATTTTATAAAGAAGACAGAAAAACTCTTGTTCATAAACTTTTGCTGATAGATAATACGGATACCATACAGAAACTTCAAAAAATCTTATCCTCAATAGATTTCCCTCAAACCAACTTCTATCTCTCTAAAGATAACTATCTAGAAGTTACACATAATCAAGTATCCAAAAAACAAGCTTTATTAGAATTAGCCAAGTATTATCAACTTTCACTTTCTGAAATTATGACTATTGGAGATAATTATAATGATATTCCAATGATTGAGACTTCTGGACTTGGTGTTGCAATGGGAAACGCACCTACAGATGTCAAAACTTGCGCAAATACAGTAACAGATTCTAATGATCAAAATGGTGTAAGTAAGGCCATAAAATTGTATGTACTATCGGAATCATCACAATTGAATATTTGAAATCCACTTCTTTTTAGGGTACAATGGAAAAAATGATTTTTGAGAGGATTAACATGAAAAAATTAGCTACACTACTACTCATTTCAACTTTTGCTCTTGGTGGATGTACAAGCATCCAACGTGCACTTCGTGGTGATGATTACGTAGATTCTAAGATTGCTACTGAAGAAAGTTCTAAAAGCCGCTACTCAAGCAGAAAAAGATTTGAAAGACGCCTTAACAAATGAAAATGCTAACTTCCCTCAACTTTCTAAGGAAGTAGCTGAAGACGAAGCTGAAGCTATTCTTCACACAAGTCTGGGTGATATTCGTATCAAACTTTTTCCAAAGTTAGCCCCTCTTGCGGTTGAAAACTTCTTGACTCATGCTAAAGAAGGCTACTACAATGGTGTTACTTTCCACCGTGTAATTGATGGATTTATGATACAAACAGGAGATCCGAAAGGTGATGGTACAGGTGGTGAATCTATCTGGCACGGTAAGGATCAAACAAAAGACAAGGGAACAGGTTTTAAAAACGAAATCTCTCCATACCTCTATAATATCCGCGGTGCTCTATCTATGGCCAATACTGGTCAACCAAACTCAAATGGTAGCCAGTTCTTCATCAACCAAAGTACAACAGACTATTCAGCTAAACTTCCTACAAGTAGCTATCCTAAGAAAATTATCCAAGCCTACAAAGAAGGTGGAAATCCTACTCTCGATGGGAAACACCCAGTCTTTGGTCAAGTGATTGATGGGATGGATGTAGTAGATAAAATTGCCAAGGCTGAAAAAGACGAAAAAGATAAACCAACTACTGCTATTACCATCGACAGTATCGAAATTGTTAAAGACTACGATTTCAGTAAACAATAAACTCATTAACTTTAAGGAGATGTTAAAATGCTTTTATTTTGGGGTTCAAAAGGCTATCAAAAAGTGCTCGGACATACTCAAACTACTATTGAGTGTGGGCACTGTAACAATGTAGGTACTTGGGAAATTACAGAAACCGGACGTAAGTTTACTCTTTACTGGATTCCACTCTTTCCTTACGGTAAAACATATTTTGTTTCTTGCCCGATTTGTCATTACGGCAAAGAAATCCAAAAATCTGAAATTGAACAATATCTCAAACTATTAAAAAAAGATAGGTCATTCGGGCCTATCTTTTTTATTTTCACTTTTATGTAAGCGTTCTCTTTTGCTTCAAATATGATATAATTTAGTTAATAGTAACGAGGAGGTTTTCCTATGAAACCATATAAAAATAAAGCTTAATACGACTTTGCTTGGTCTTATTAGGATATTTAATCTATAATCTAGTTTATTTTTGCCCTCTTCTATTCAGCAGGTTATGCTTTTTTTCATTCTATGGCCTATATTCTTTTTAGCAATAGGTTTGATTCTTTTAGGTAATTTTTTTGCCTTTAGAGATCCTCTGAAATTAAAATCAAGCTTTAAAGATAATCAGTTAGTCCAAAAGACTAGTACCATACAAGTCATTTTAGCGACTATCGGAGTCTGCTTACAATTATCAAATATGGTATATCTACGTTGGTGGCCGATCAATTATATTGATAATTTTCCAACATTATTTTGTATTAGTCTTCTCTACTCTGCTATTTTCTTTATCGGAAACTTTCAAAAAAACGAAGCTCGATCAAGACGACAAGTCTTCAAACAAATCAAGTCTTGTTTTTGGAGCTATAGTCGTTTTCTTATGCAACCTCTTGTTAATCACTAATAGCAAAGTTTCAGTATGGGGCTCTACGGATCAATATGTACAGGACTTTAAAGACTTTGGACTAAAAGGAAAAGTCGAAGTATATGAGAAAAAACATTTAATTGAACCTTACAATGGAACACTTACAACTTTATTCTATAATGAAACTTTATCGAATGGAGAAAGTTTTATCGATTTTATTTATGTTTCTGATGTGCAAAAATGGAACACACGTGACAACATTGGATGAAAAAGGACAAGGAAGAAATTCGTTCCTATCTTGAAAAACGATACGGAAAAAGAGTTATTTGATAAAGTTACACTTGAACAATTTGAATTCGTCTTAAAAAGTCTATGAAGAAAGAATATATAATCTAAAAATTAGAAGATGATATAGCGACTAAAAATAAATGAGGCAGTTGGTGGCAAATTACTAGAAATTATAATGTCGAGATTAAACCAGCTGACAAAAATAAAAATTTTATAGTGATCTTATTAAAGAGGCTGTAAAAAAACAGAGAAAAATGGAGATACAGATGTTGCAGGATTTTACAATATCGATATTAACAAACATATAAACGATAAAACTTTAATAGTTTCTATCGAGCACTTCAATTTTATTGAAATCGAGGATAAACAAAAATCATAAAAATTGATAATCGTGTAGACTACTTAAAAAGATAAATTAACATCACTTCCAGTTGGAACTCTATCAGATGGTATCTATAAATTCACTGTTAGCACATTATCTGACGGCAACGTCAAAATCACTATGGTGGTTGAAAATGGTAAGAGTTACTTTGAAAAAGATACTGATTAGCAACTAAATTAGTCAAATAGACTCGGCTTTTATCATTTTACACTTCCATGTAAACGCTCTATTTTCTTATTCAATTATGAAATAATGCAGTTAACAGTAACAAAGGAGGTTCTCCTATGAAACCATATAAAATCGATATAACTCGGCTCAGTCTTATTCTGATAGGATACTTAATCTTTAATCGCGTTTATTCGATTACTTATGATTCCGGAGGTTTTGCTTTTATACTCATGTGGCCAGCATTTCTCTTGTCATATGCAGTAATTGTGCTAGGAAATATTTTTATTTTTAGAGATATCTCAAAAATTAAAAAGCCTCCTTCGAAGATAATGAGTTGATTCAAAAAGACATGTACTATACAGTTGGTTCTAGCTACAATTGGATTTTTCATGCAAATATTAGGTTTTAAGGGAGCCCCACTTAATTACATTGATAATTATCCAGTACTGGTTTGCGCCAGTATTGTGTACTCTATCATTCTCCTTATCGGTATTTATCAGACAATAAAGCTAGGGCAAGGGAAAGATAATTCAGCCATATTTGGTTTTATCTTTGGGGGGATGATCATTTTTCTCACTAGCCTTGCACTGGTTTTAATCACTTCTCCATCAATTAAATACACTACTCCTTCTTTCGCTGAAGAATTTCAATCACTTGGACTTAAGGGAAAGGTTGAGGTAGTTGATAAACACAGAGAGATTGAAGCATTTTATGGAACTGCCTACAAGCTAACATATACAGAAAATTTATCCGATGGAACTATTTTAAAAGAAACTACTACTGCAAAAATTCATGGAAAGGATGGAGAACATTTATCAAATTTCTTTCTTCTTTCAGGAACAGATCTCGAAACACTTCTTAATGATAAAGAAAAGGCACTGTTTCACACTGTCAAACAAGATGAATTCAGTTTCTTACTAGATGTATACAAAGAAAGACCGAATCTACAACAAGAAGAAGACAGTATCAAAAATGCTACTGCTGAAAAAATAGATAAACTCTTTGCGACACCAATAACTTCTAGTTTTAAATTTGGAAAATATCCAATAGAAAACTACTATGTGGCAATTATGGCTCAGGCTGTCAGCAATCGAGAAAAAGGAGATTCTGACGCAGCTGGATTTTATAATATTACAACAAAAGATCTCATGAAAAACAAAGGTCTTACTCTCGATTTTGATTGTGACCTTTACGAAAATCAAGGTAGAAAATGGTAGTCCTTTAGATGCCTTTAAGGAGAGAATCTTATCTTTACCAAAAAATTCATTTTCCGATGGAATCTATAACATGAGTTGTTCTTATGATGAAAATGGAATAAAAAAGAAAGTTACTTGCCCATTTGTTGTTGAAGATGGTGTGGGACACTTTGAAGAGGATGAAATCGTGGGAAATCAAACCAATTAGTTATTTTTGATACAAAAACTAGGAGATAGCAGTATGACTTCTACTAGTTGCAATCCCTCGTAAAAAAGCCAAGTCAAATAGACTTGGCTTTTTATGACTATTTATGTTAGCTCATTGAAATCCCAGATTTGATCCATCCAGCCTTCATAAAAATCAGGTTCATGACAAACCATGAGGATAGAACCCTTGTATTCTTTCAAAGCACGTTTGAGTTCGTCCTTGGCATCCACATCCAAGTGGTTGGTAGGTTCATCAAGAACAAGGACATTATTCTCTCGGTTCATTAAGAGACAGAAACGAACCTTGGCTTGCTCACCACCTGACAAGACCTGAATTTGACTTTCGATGTGTTTAGTCGTCAAACCACAACGGGCAAGAGCTGCACGGACTTCTGCTTGATTGAGGGCTGGAAATGCATTCCAGACTGCTTCTAGAGGCGTCTGGCGATTACCGCCTTCCACTTCCTGTTCAAAGTAGCCGAGTTCTAGGTAGTCCCCACGTTCAACCTCCCCAGCAATTGGTGGAATAATTCCCAAAAGAGATTTCAAGAGGGTTGTTTTCCCGATACCATTAGCACTCGATGATAGCAACCTTTTGATTGCGCTCAAAGGTAAGATTTAATGGTTTTGTAAGTGGACGGTCGTAGCCAATCTGCAAGTCCTTAGCTTGGAAGATAAAGCGTCCAGGTGTACGAGCAGTTTTGAATTCAAAGGATGGCTTTGGTTTCTCACTTTGGAGCTCGATGATATCCATCTTGTCCAATTTTTTCTGACGAGACATAGCCATGTTACGCGTTGCGACACGCGCCTTATTACGGGCTACAAAGTCCTTGAGATCCGCAATTTCTTTCTGTTGACGCTCATAGGCTGCTTCCAATTGCGATTTCTTCATGGCATAGACTTCTTGGAACTGGTAGTAATCTCCAGAATAACGAGTCAACTGTTGATTTTCGACGTGATATACGATATTGATAACATCATTGAGGAATGGAATATCGTGCGAAATAAGGACAAAGGCATTCTCATAGTTCTGCAGATAGCGTTTAAGCCAGTCAATATGCTCAGCATCCAGATAGTTGGTTGGCTCGTCCAAAAGCAAGATATCTGGCTTTTCAAGAAGGAGTTTGGCTAAGAGAACCTTGGTTCTTTGTCCACCAGATAAGGCTGTTACATCTGTATCCATACCATAATCCATGACACCAAGGGCACGCGCCACTTCATCAATTTTAGCATCCAAGGTATAGAAATCACGGCTTTCCAAACGGTCTTGCAGTTCTCCGACTTCTTCCATCAATGCATCAATATCAGCGCCCTCTTCTGCCATTTCCATGTAGAGTTCATTGATACGTGCTTCGGCTTTGAATAATTCATCAAAGGCAGTACGAAGAACATCACGCACAGTTTGACCCTTCTTTGAGCACGGCATGCTGGTCCAGGTAACCAGCAGTCACATATTTAGACCACTCCACCTTACCTTCATCAGGTAGCATTTTACCAGTCACGATGCTCATGAAAGTTGATTTCCCTTCACCATTGGCACCGACCAGACCGATATGTTCACCTTTGAGGAGGCGAAAAGATACGTCTTCAAAAATTGCACGGTCACCAAAACCGTGACTTAAATTTTTTTACTTCTAAGATACTCATTTTAATTCCTTATCTTGTTTTTTTATCTAGTAGTTTATAGAGGACCCAAGCCAGGTAGCCACCCAAGGTATTGGTCCACAAATCATCAATCTCAAAGACCCGATTAAAATCAAAGAAAAAGTCTAAAACTAGCTGTGTACATTCGATTCCTAGACTCAATAAAAAACTGAACAAAAATCACTTTTTTAGTTTTTCTTAGACCAGGCATGAGATAGAGAAGTTGGAAAATCAGTGGGAATAGTAAAAGGATATTTAAGGCATTTTGCAAAAAAATCCAGAACAGTTGTAAAAAGCTTGTTACTTCTCCCAATTTCCACAAAGAGTTAAAAGGCGTCAAAAGAAAAACCAGGCGTCCAATAGTTTGAATACCTGGAGTTCCCACTCCTATCGGAAGTTTTGGCTGGGGAGTAAAACAAAAACAGACGATACAAAGACTGTATAATAGCACTCCCAAAATTAGTATTTTTTTTCGATTCATCTTATGGGTTTACTTCAGCTACTGCTTTTTGGCGATCACGCTTCATAGTATTTGAACGCAATTGTCCACAAGCTGCATCGATATCAGTACCATGTTCCTGACGAACGACGCAGTTGATTCCTTTTTTCTTGAGAGTATCATAGAAGGCCATGACACGCTCTTTGGGACTACGACTATATTGATCATGTTCACTAACTGGGTTGTAAGGAATCAAGTTGACATAAGACAATTTCTTGATATTCTTAAGCAATTCAGCCAACTCAAGTGCTTGTTCAACTCCATCATTCACTTCATTTAGCATGATGTACTCAAAAGTTACACGACGGTTGGTTGTTTCGATGTAATACTCAATCGCTGCAAAGAGTTTTTCAATTGGAAAGGCACGGTTAATCTTCATGATGCTTGAACGAAGTTCATTGTTTGGTGCATGAAGAGAAACAGCAAGGTTAACCTGTACACCTTCATTAGCAAATTCACGAATCTTGTGGGCCAAGCCAGAAGTTGAAACAGTGATATGGCGAGCACCGATTGCCATTCCCTTATCGTCGTTGATGGTACGGATAAAGTTCAAGACGTTATTGTAGTTATCAAAATGGCTCTCCGATACCCATGACAACGATATGACTAACACGTTCATCTTGTCCACGTTCGTCAAAATATTTTTGAACCAACATAATCTGGGCAACGATTTCCCCGTTATTGAGGTCACGTTGTTTCTTGATCAAACCTGATGCACAGAAGGTACAACCGATATTGCATCCTACTTGAGTTGTTACACAGACTGACAAACCATAGTGTTGACGCATCAGCACTGTCTCAATCAACATCCCATCTGGCAACTCAAAGAGATACTTCACAGTACCATCAGCTGACTCTTGAACGATGCGTTGTTTCAAAGGATTGACTACAAACTGCTCATTGAGTTTGGCGATTAAATCCTTTGATAAGTTGGTCATTTCTTCAAATGTCTGAACACGTTTACGGTAAAGCCACTCCCAGATTTGGTCAGCACGGAATTTCTTTTCTCCCTGTTCCAAGACCCATTCTTGCATGCCTTGGCGTGTTAAACTATAAATCGATGGTTTCATCTTTTCTCCTTATTCTCTAATCTTTCTGACGGATGACGAAATGGCGTTGTCCTTTTTCTTCGTTCTGAGGTTTCTGTTCCTTACGACGTCGTCTATTTCTCTTGTCCGTGTTATTTCTTTTTTTATTTTGAGAAGTTTTCTTTCCTTTTCGGGTATCCTTTTCTTCCTCTTTTTTGCGCATTTTTTGGTCAAATGGTGCTCGTTTAGGAGTTTCATTTTCTAGGACAAAATAAGCACAACCATAACTGCAATACTCGAGTAGGTAATCTTGTAAACGGCTGATTTTCTCGAGAGACTCTTCAGCTCGCTCATTCTTGTAGAAACCACGTAAGCGCAGCTGCTCATTGCTCCAGTCTCCTACAATATAATCGAACTTACTTAAAACTTCTGAAAAGCGTTGAGTAAATGCTGTTGCATCAAAGGCGTCCTTGCTATTTTCAACCAAGGTAAAGGTAAAACCTTCAGCTTCGACTTTATCTCCAGATAGATGAAATTCAGGACCAGGGAATTTATTGTAATTATATAATTCAGGTGCAATCTCTTTACGCATAATATTCCTTTTTAACGTTTACTTAATACTCTATTTTACCATATTTTTGCCATATTTTTCACCTTTAGTTTTAAAATGAAAAAAAGTCTGACGATTTAAGCATTTAATTGAGTTGAGGATCCTTTCAGTTTTAGAAAAAGAAAAAAACTGGGAATTCCCAGTTTTTTTAAAGATTACATGTAAAGTAATTTGAAGAGTGCTACTGCTGCAATAGCAGCTGCAATCGAGTGCAACTACTGGTACCCAAAGCATACCACCATTTTTGAATCACCCTTGTGTTCACCAAGGATTGATTTTGGAAGTACTGCGTGAAGAAGACGTGGTCCAAAGTCACGAGCTGGGTTCAAACCTGGTCCTGTAGGTCCACCTAGTGAAGTAACCAAGGCCATTACGAGGAAACCAAGTGCCAAGTGTGCAACAGCAAGACCTGGTGACAAGAACGGAGCTACTTGAGTTTTTGCTTGTTCAAGAGCTGCAGTAACTTGTTCTTGAGGAATTGTTTGACCTTGAGCAGTCGCTTGTGCAACTTGATCGTTAATCAATCCTTGAGCTTTAGAAAGCAATTCAGCACCAAAGAAGTTCTTTGTCATACCGAGCGCTGCAAAGAAAAGTACGAATGAACCAACAAACTCGTTGATAAAACCGTTAACAGAAGCTGCAAAGCGTGATTCTTTTGTTCCGTGGTCGATACTTGAAATTGTTGAGAAAGTTCCCAAGATGTTGTTTGGGTTTTCTGTCTTCAAGTAGTATGGACGGTGAGCTGCAACAACCAAGGCTTGTCCAAAGATTGCTCCCAAAACTTGAGCGATGATGTATTGAGCTACTTGTGACCAAGGGAAAAGTCCGCTAACTGCAAGTCCAAGAGTGAAGGCTGGGTTGATGTGGTTACCAGAAACATTACCAAACATCAAGGCAGGGATCATAACCCCCATACCGTAACCAACAGCGATAACGAGCCAGCCACTTTGGTGACCTTTCGTACCTTTAAGTTCAACGTTGGCAACTGCACCATTACCCAAGATAATCAAGATGGCTGTTCCCAAAAATTCAGTGGCATATTTGACTGCCCATGTGAAATCCATTGATAGATTCTCCTTAATATTTTTTAGACATTCCCTATTCTATCAATTTTTAGGGCTTTTAGCAACAGATTTTCTAAAAGAATAGCGATGGAAAACGCTTTTATTTTAACTCTTCAAAAAAAGACCTAACAAAGAGAGTTTGTTAAGTCTTCATTTTCAATTATTCTTGACGTTGTCCAAAGTCCTGAATCATCTGCTCCATTTCCTCACGACTTGATGTCGTTAGCATATAGAGATAATCTCCTTGCAATTCAGCAAAGGCTGCTGGCATAATTTTCTTGACCTTGAACTGGTTTCCATATTTAGCCAGCAAATCTTCTTCTGAATAAACATAATTGGCATTGGCACGACGTGATGTCGCCAAACAGTATAGGGGCTCGAATTGAGAAGCTGGGAATGGTTCACCTGCTACGATAGCAGCATAGCCCTTATACAAGTCAAAAGAATGGGCATAGTTATAGACATCAATTGTGAAGCCACCCGCTGGACGGTTATTGTATTCAATAGCGATATAGTCATCACCCTCACGGAAGAACTCAATATGGAAGAAACGTTCCTTCATACCAAATTCCTTGACAATTGCTTCACCATATTTACGCAATTTTGGATCCATGTCTTTGAGAACATAGTAGGAATTGTCCATCTTATAGATCATGAGATCGAGAGGTGTATGTGCGTAGTCAAAGGTCGTAGAAAAGACGATATTACCATCTCTATCTACCAAACCATCGAAAGTACAGATTTCACTTGAGGTTACAAATTTTTCAAAGAAATAAACGGTTGAGTGGTCCCATTCAGCCTTAAAGTGATTGACATCATCTGCTGTTTCAAGTTTGAAGGTTGCGGCAGCTCCCACTCCATTGTCAGGTTTGGCAATCATTGGAAGTCCGATTTCTTTCACAGCTTTATCAACATCTGCTTCTGTTTCAATAACAGCACCAGGCACAACTGGAACTCCTGCTTTTTTTGAAGAGTTTCTTCATTTCAGACTTGAACTTAGTCTTCTTAAGGTCTTCTGGTTTGGCACCAAAGACATGAAACTGTTCACGAAGGGCAGCGTCCAACTCTAGCCAGTATTCATTGTGTGATTCAATGCGATCAATTGGACCATGTTTATAGAAAAGAAAGGCTACTGCACGTTTAACCTCATCGATATTTTCAAGATTATCAACTCGGAAATACTCAGTCAAGCTATTGCGCAATGGTTCATCTAGTTGTTCATAGGGTTCTTGCCCAATCCCTAGAACTGTGATTCCTTTATTGGCTAGTTCAATACTAAATTGTTGGAAATTTTGTGGGTAATAGGGTGAAATTACAAGATAATTCATAAGCGACTCCTTTTATAGACTCATGTGACCAAGGAAATAAGGCATTTGTTTGCGCCACCATTCCCAGTCATGGGCGACATCATGTCCCCATTCTGCAAACCAGGCAGGAATTTGTTTTTGATCAAAGGCTTCTTTGAGTTTGTAGTAAGAAGGTAGGCCATCATGTTCCCAGGCTCCTAGTCCAGTACAGATCACGATTTCAGCTTGACGGTAACGATCGATGAACCAGCCATCATTTTGATTCCAGATATAGTCTACTGGTGAATTTTGATAGATGGCATCATCATTGTAGTAATCACCCACAAAGAAACGTGCATCATAAACACCACTAAGAGCAATCACTTTCGTGAAGACATCCGGATGTTGTAGGAAAAAGTTGAGAGCATGGTAAGCTCCCATGGAGCATCCTGTCGCCATCATACCATCGAACCAACCTGTTTTATGCTTGATAAAAGGAATGGCTTCTTCAATGACATATCGTTCATAGGCACGGTGCATTTCAGCTTGGTCATGCCCGTTTTTCCAAGTAGCAAGCCAGCTCTCACTATCAACACTTGAAAGTGTAAAGAACTGAACACGGCCTTCCTCAATAAAGGATGAACATGCATCAATCATGCCAAAATCATAGTATTCATTGTGGCTACCACCTGAAGAAGGAAAGACTACAATAGGGATACCCGCATGTCCATATCGGTTTACGTACATTTCACGATTTAGATGTCCACTCCAGTGGCTAAGATGTTCAATATTCATATCCTGTCTCCTTTTTACTATTTACCAATTTTCTGCAAAAAAGCGTAGGCAAGCTGGTAGATTTTCTGACCATGGCACTTCATGGTGAATGGCTCCAGCCTGAACCTTGAGAGAGAGATTTTCTAACCGTACCCCTCCTGCTATCAAGTCATGATAATAACGAAGGGAAGAATCAATGTAAGCCTGCTTAATATTGCCAGCCATGAGCGTCTTGTCTGTATCATCAGCTTCTTCCGTTCCAACATAGATAAAGATTCGTTGATCAGGCAAAAGCTTTTTACGCTCAATATAGCGGTCAAAGGCTTCTTGGTGAAGCCAGTTAGCTGATGAGAAAACTCCCAAGCAACCAATTTGATCTTGATATTCCAAGCCAATAAACTGGGTAATATTTCCACCCAGAGAAGACCCTATCATGGCAGTGTGTTTTCTGTCTGATTTTGTCCGATAGTTTTCATCGATAAAGGCTTAACCACTTCCATGACAAACTCTGCATACTCGACTCCCTTACCACCAAATTGTTGACCAGGGATGTTAGACTCTTGGAATTTCCAAGCTGCATACTCATTCATCCGTCCAAGTCCATCATTGTCAATGGCCACGATAATCATGCGGCTGATATCCGGATTTCGCTTGATGGCTGGGATAATCTTCCAGGAATGGCCGACGTAGGATTCCTTACTATAAAAGACGTTTTGTCCATCATGGAAATACACAACTGGATAACTTCTATCCGTATCTTTCTCATAGTTTTTTGGGAGGAGAACACGTACCCGTCGCTCCTTACCTGTGTAGGGAACCACTAATTTATGCTCTCGCATTTTTAAATAAAAATAAGATTGATTCATTGTCAGAAAACTCTCTATATTCAAAATTTTACCTAATTATATCATAAAAATAGAAAAAAAGTCAGTTTCCGTCCAAATTTAGGGACAATAAACTAACTTTTTTTACTTATTTTATCATTTCCTCTGGTTTTTCTGATTAAAGGAGATCATCGATCAACTCATCAACCGCATCCTTCTCAGCTTGAGGGGTTATTTCAGTAATCATAATTCCTGCTACTGCTCGCTCAACTAATCCTTCAACGTCCATACGTGTTTCATACTGTTCAGCATTCTTAATCTTTGGATTTGTTTTGGGACGATCAGGTGCAAAAATCGTGCAACAATCTTCAAATGGTTGGATAGAAATTTCAAAGGTATCAATTTCTTGTGCAATATCAATGATTTCTAGTTTATCCATGGTCACAACTGGACGAATAATTGGTGTGTTGGTCACTGCGTTGATAGCCTGCATGCTTTCAAGGGTTTGGCTAGCCACCTGACCAAGACTTTCACCATTAATGATGACTAAACCATTTCGGACCTCACGGATACGATCTGTTATACGCATCATAAAGCGACGAGTCAGTGTCATCAGATAGGCTTCTGGAGCTTTAGCCTTGATTTCTTCTTGAATTTCCGTGAAGGGAACCTCGATAAATTGGATATTTCCTCCGAACTTAGTCAATTTACGGGTTAAATCCTGGGCTTTCTTGAGGGCACCTGGACTTGTGTATGGAGGGCTAGCAAAGTGGACAGCCTCGATATCTACCCCACGTTTCAGAGCTAGGTAACCAGCTACAGGAGAATCAATTCCCCCTGATAACATGAGCATCCCTTTCCCTGAAGTTCCGACAGGCAAACCACCTGCACCACGAATGGTTTCATATGAAAGGTAGGCTGCTTCTTCACGAACCTCCACCTGAAGGTTAATATCAGGATTTTTCATTTGTGCCTGCACATTTGGAATAGCTTCAAATACTGCTCCACCAAGTGTCTGATTGAGTTCTCGACTATCTAGCTCAAAGTTGTGGTCGCTACGCTTACTTGAGATTTTAAAGGTCATCCCTTCCTTGTAGATGTCCTTCATAATCTCTTGGACAGCAGACTTCAGAACTTCTACGGATTTTTCAACCTTATACACTGGAGAAAAGTTTTGAATCCCGAAAACTTGCTTGAGAGACTCTGCTACTGGTTCGTAATCTGCCCCATTCAGATAAGCATGGGCACGATCGCGATCAGCAGTGACTTTGACTTGAGGATAGATGGATAAAACGTCTGAGATATTATTACGTAGTTTATTGATGAAACGCATACGGTTTTTGCCTTTGGTTGAAAGCTCACCATAGCGAATCATAATTTCTGAATACTGCATGAATACTCCTATCTTACTTTTTTAGTTTGATTGTAGATTAATTTCAACTTGGTCAAGAACTGCTCTACCTGACTCATATCATTTTCTAGATCTAGACTGAGTCGTACTGCTGACTGGGCTTTATCCTTTTCAATGCCCATGGCAATCAGGGTCCCAGCAGGTTTTCCCAGCCTTGGACGAGCAAGCTGATGTTGTGGAAATGAAAATGTCATAGTCTTCAAATGCGTGAACAATGACTTCCCCACGAACTCCCTTAATCCCAAAGGTCAGAAATATGAGGGCGCAAAGCCTTCCTCACCTGAAAAAGACAAAAATATCTGGATATTCAAGAAGAGCTTGACGGATAACTTCCTTCATCTGACTCGTTTTACTAGTAAACAAGTCTAATCTCTCCATAGCCAAACGTAGTGCTTTAGCTGTCGCTGCAATCCCTGCTACATTCTCAGTTGTGGAACGATAGTCGCGCTCCTGACCACCACCGGTTAATAGGGGTGTAATTTTCTTGCCAGACTTAATGTAGACAAAGCCAACACCACGAACTCCATGGAACTTATGACTGGAGAAGGTTGCAAAATCAACTCGGTCAGTCAAATACTTTTCTGTCGGAATCTTAGCTAAAGCTTGAACCGCATCAACATGGAAGGAAATCGTTGGTTTATCTGCTAAAGTTCTGAAATAGCTTGGATGGGCTGGATGGAGCCAATTTCATTGTTGACTGCCATGATAGAAACTAGTGTGGTATCAGGACGAAGTAAACCTGCTAAGGCCTCTACATCTACAAATCCCTTTTCATCAACTGGTGCAAAATCCACTTCAAAACCTTGAGTCTTGAGCCAGAGAGCTGACTCCTTGACTGCTGGGTGCTCAATAGCTGATACAATAATGTGTCTACCAAATTGCGCTTTTTTTCAAATGCAACACCTTTGATAACCCAGTTATCCCCTTCAGTACCCACCAGATGTAAAGAAGATTTCTTCGCTTTTTTTGCCAATCAAATCTGCAATCTGCTGTCGAGAAGCTTCTAAAATTCTGGTAGACTGGTCCCCCAATCGATGGAGACTAGAAGGATTTCCAATAATTTTTGCAGCAACCTGCATATAGGTCTCTAATGCTTCTGGGTACGGCTTGGTCGTTGCCGAATTATCAAAAGTAAATCATGGTTTCTCACGCTTTCTATAAATCACTCCTTCTATTGTAACATGAAAGGAAGGTTGGAACAAGAAGAAAAAAAGCCCTAAATTCTGAGTAGAACTTAGGGCAAGTTTTCAACAGTCGTAAAACTCATGTAGCAAATCAAAAAGTTCTTGTTGTTGAGCCAGCAGCATTTGTCCAATGCTAGTTGATTTAATCAAAGTGCGTTGCGCAACATTTTCAATGACTCTCTTCAAAGATGTTTGAGCAAAAGGATCTTCAACAACCTTTTTGTGAGCCTTCAAAAAGGCTGATGGGTTACCAATTGAAAACCGTAAGAATTGTTTCAGTAAGGAATATCCTGCTGTTCCTGTCTTCTTTTGATAAGCTTTTACATAGACCTCCGTCAATGACAAAAGAGCAAACCACCCCCACGAATAGGAGATTCTCCCTTCACAGTCTTAACTGGAGTATGTCCGTTGACCATTCTAGACTCTTTAGAGGAAAGTCCAAATTCTTCCAAAATCAGCTGGCAGACTTTCTCTGAAGTCCGATAAGAAAAATATGAATTTTCCACTTCTTTGTGAGTATCCTTATCTTCAATAAAATAGCGCTCTAGAGTTGTCATCTTATCTTTACCAAATAGAGGTGAGACTGCCCCTCGCCAACAATACCAAATTAAATCTGTTGAAAAATCATCTCCGATTTCCTTATTCTTAGCAGCTTGTCGAATATGATATTCAAAAAAATCCAATAATTCTCTTCCAGCATAACAAGACTGGTTAATAATTAGAGGTTTCAATTCTCCAGAAGCTTCAAGTGGTATACAACCATGAAAGAGTAGATGCTGATTGTAAATTTTATACATGGAGCCTTTTTTCATTAATAATTCTATATGCTCTGCGAGTTTAGGAGATCCTTGGAAAGAGGCTAGGAGACTATCAACTGCTTGAGACTCTTCTAAACTTAATTCTGCTGGATTAGCCGGATCAATCGTTTGAAAGCAGGTATTCGTAAGATTATATTTTTTTCCATCAATTGTCACACACTCTTTCAAATAATCAATATTATCCAGTTTAACCTGATCCTCCATTTGAAATTCTGGCCTTCTTTTTATCAGTTGAGTTTCCAGTTTAAACTGGATAATGGAAAGAGCCTGGTGAACTTTTTCCAACTGTAAAATTTCTTCGCTAGTGAAATCATCTTCTCTATTTCCTAGGATAGGCCTAAACTGAGGGTTGGCCTTATAGGTCCTATCAGAAAATAACGTTAAGGGCCGAAGATTTAAGCCGTAAGCTTTCTCAATATCCCATAGATATCCATAGCGGGCAGCAATACGTAGTGCATTTAACATACAGGCTTTTGAACCGAAAAAGCCCCCCATCCAGATAATGTCGTGATTCCCCCACTGAATATCCAAAGAATGAAATTGCAAAAGTTCATCCATAACTTGCGGACTACCAGCTCCTCTGTCATAAATATCACCAACCACATGCAAATGGTCAATCAATAAGCGACGGATACTGCTAGAAACACCAAGAATAAAGGGAATAGCTTCTCCTAACTCGATAACATAGGAGAGGATGTTATCAAAATATGACTTTTTATCTGCTAAAGCTATATCACTGTATACTAATTCTTCGATGATATAAGCATACTGGGGTGGCAATGCCTTCCTAAGCTTTGACCGGGTGTACTTGGCAGCCGCAAAAGTCAGTAGAGATAAAAGTTGAGGAATAGTTTCCTTGTACCAGTCTCTGCTTTTACCGCCTTGCTCCAAGACAAGTTCAGGATATGAAACCAATGCTGACAATCTGTTTTTATCATCTTGCGACAAGGAATCTCCAAAGCAATCCTTAATCTTCTCATTAAGGATACCTGCACAACTTCTTAAAATATAGTCAAAGGCCGCAAATTCACCATGAATATCACTGATATATAGCTCTGTTCCTTTTGGAAGGTTTAAAATTGCTTCAAGGTTGGTCAGTTCTGTGATCACCTTTTGTCGAGAATCAAATTCTTTCAGTAAAATACGCTTGTATTGCTCCATTTTTGACCTCCAGCACACTATCCTTTTTACGACAAATAATGCACTATTTATTTTTCTTAGTTCATTTTCTTTAAATACTCTTCGATTAAGAAGGCTGTTTCTTCAATTGATTTATCTGACATATTAATGACTCGAGCTCCATATTTTCTGAAGACCTTCTTAGAATAGTCCAATTCCTGATAAATCTTTTTCCAGATCTGTGTAGCTGGTTTCCTGGGTCAAACCCAAAGAATCCAAAACGATTACTGCGAATCTTAACCAATTTTTTTCTGGCTCACATACTAAACCAATTAGGGCGGCGAGAATCAATTTTTTTCCAAGACTTGAGGCAAGGGAACTTCTGGAATTAGAGGAAGGTTCGAAACCTTATATCCTTTATTTGCTAGATAAATACTGAGCGGTGTTTTAGACGTACGGGAAACCCCTAGCAGGACTATGTCAGATTCTAAAAATCCCTGCGGTGCTTTACCATCATCATATTTGACTGCAAACTCAATCGCTGAAATTTTATTAAAGTATTCGCTATCTAAACGGTGAAGGGTGCCAGGTACTTCTATCGGATCCCTTCCTGTCTTTTTCTTTGATAATTTCAAAAAAACGGATGCATCAAATCCAAATAGGATAGCCCATGCATCAAGCTAAACTCCCTTGCTACCGAAGCTAGCTTGCCATCGACCAAAGGTACTGATAACTAGGGCATCATCCTTGATGGCATCACGTAAAATGTCCAACAATTCATCTTCCTTGTTGATAAAAGGGAAACGATAGCTTTTATTAAAAATGATGTCTGGATATTGAGCTGTAACAGCGGATAGCAATTTTTGGGAAGTCCCACCCAAAGAATCTGAAATACTATAAACAATCATTTCTTTTTTCATATTTAATCCTCTTCTCTATTTACCTCGGTGCTTCGAGCTTGCTGAATAATATAGTCCAACAAGGCTGACTTGGTCACACTACCTAAAATCTGACGTTCATTCTTTTCGTCGACAATCGGTAAGGAATCAATGGCGTAATCTTGAAGGAGTACAGCGGCTTCCAAAATATTCATATTTTGGTGACATGTTTTAATATGTGGCATCCTAGTCATGCAAACCGCAACAGGAGTACTTGCAATATTCGAATTGAGAGAAGCCCTTAGCAAATCTTTACGTGACATGATTCCAAGAAGAAGTTTTTCTTCATCAATGACATAAATAACGTCTGCATCATACATAAATAGAGTAATAATAGCATCCTGAATATAGGAATCACTGGTGACCAGGACTGGCGAAGTCATAATATCAGCCACTTTTTTCCTAAAAGTATCAAAAAAGAAGACCGATTCTAGATCAGAGCCTGAGTAGGTATACCCGACTTTAGGAGTGGCCTTTAGGATTCCAACCAAGGTCAAAAAGGAAAGATCTGGCCGTAGCGTTGCCCTGGAAATATCAAGTAATTCAGATATTTTTTCACCACTCAGAGGCTGCTTAGCTTTAACGATTTCTACAATCTTTTTTTGTCGTTCACTTAATTTCAATTCACAAAAAACCTTTCTAGATTCTATATAGGATCCAAATAACTATTGCAAGAAGCTAGTTATTTTTACCTATACCAAAACAATTATCGAATAAGCATCATGTATATTAAATATTATAGCAATTATTTGTAATATGTCAATTAATACCCGAATATTTTTTTCATTTTGACAAATATATATGATGTATATTACAATGGTTTTGTCTTTTATTATGACGCATATTTAATATTTTGGAGGCGACTATGACAAAATGGATTTATTTCTTCGAGGAAGGAAGCGCAAACGACAAGGCACTCCTTGGTGGAAAAGGAGCCAATTTAGCAGAGATGAGCAATTTGGGATTGCCTGTTCCTCCAGGTTTTACCATTACAACCGAGAGCTGTATTAAGTTTCTAGAAAATCCGGATTTCTTTTGACTCTTATTTAAAAGATGATATTTTGAAAGCGGTTACCGACTTAGAAAGAAAAACCGATAAATCGTTCAGCGGAGAAAGCTCCAATCTTCTCTTAGTTTCGGTCCGTAGCGGAGCAAAATTTTCTATGCCAGGAATGATGGATACTATTTTAAATCTTGGTCTAAATGACCATCGGACAAGAATACTCGCTGAGCAGACGAATCCTGATTTTGCCTATAATTGCTATCGACGTTTACTTCAGATGTTTGCAGATGTTGTATATGGAATTTCTAAAGAACTTTTTGATGAACTATTAGAAGACTTTGAAAAATATCATGGTAAAACTACAAAAGACATGACTCTAGCTGAGCATCAAGACTTGGTTAATCAATATAAAGAAATCTATCTTAAAGAGGACCAATGTTTCCCTGAAAATCCTACAGACCAACTTTTTTCTGCTATCAAAGCTGTCTTTAATTCTTGGAATAATAATCGAGCTAAAGTCTACCGAGAACTTAATAAAATTCCTCATGATTTAGGGACTGCCGTTAACGTCCAGGCAATGGTCTTTGGAAATAGTGACCACAACAGCGGAACAGGAGTCTGTTTTACTAGAAATCCTGCTAGTGGAGAAAAATCAACTATTCGGTGAATTCTTACTGAATGCTCAAGGAGAAGACGTTGTAGCTGGTATACGAACTCCAGAACCAATTGCCGCTTTAGAAAAAGCTCAACCTCAAGTTTTCAAAGCCTTTAAAGAGTATGCTAGAATCCTTGAAAACCACTACAAGGACATGCAAGATATCGAATTTACCATTGAGAAAGGAAAACTGTATATCTTACAAACCAGGGATGGCAAACGCACAGCTAAAGCTTCTTTAAAAATTGCTTTGGACTTAGTAGACCAGGGTATTATTAGTAAAAAGAGGCCCTAATGAGAGTATCCCCTTCTTCCATTAGTCAGCTCATTCACCCAATCTTTGAAGAAGCTACAATGGAAAAAGCAACTCTCATTGCACAAGGTTTACCAGCCAGTCCTGGAGCTGCTACTGGGGAAATAGTTTTTACAGCAGAACGAGCTAAAGAATTCCACAATTTAGGAAGAAAGGTTATTTTAGTAAGACAAGAAACATCGCCCGAAGATATTGAAGGCATGGTCGTTAGCCAAGCTATTGTTACCAGCCAAGGTGGTATGACTTCTCATGCAGCAGTTGTTGCTAGAGGAATGGGTACCTGTTGTGTAGCTGGATGTGGGGAACTAAAGATCAGCGAGGAAGAGAAGACACTTTCTTGTGGTAATCTTGTTTTAACAGAGGGAGATATCATTTCTGTTGATGGTAGTTCCGGTTGTATTTATATCGGAGAAATTCCTACAGTCTTGATTGAGAATAATGAAGACCTTCAGAGACTTCTTTCTTGGGCAGATGAAGTCGCCCGTCTTAAAGTTCGTGCTAATGCTGAGACTGTCAAAGATTTGGAAACAGCTATGAAATTTGGTGCCCAAGGGGTTGGACTAGCCCGTACTGAACATATGTTCTTTGGTCAGGATAGAATTATAGAAATGCGGCGCCTTATCCTAGCTGATAAGGAAGCAGAAATGAAAGCCGCACTCAAGAACCTTTCAGACTTCCAAGCAGAAGACTTCTATCAGATGTTCAAAACGGTTGAGGATAAACCTCTGATTGTCCGACTTTTAGATCCGCCTATGCATGAATTTTTACCTAAAGATTCACAGGAAATCAAGCTTCTTGCTGAAAAACTAAATAAGTCACCTGAAAAACTGGCCCATCAAATTGAGAGCTTACAAGAAAGCAACCCTATGTTGGGCCATAGAGGTTGTCGCCTGGGTATTACACAGCCAGACATTTACAAGATGCAGACGGAAGCTATTTTTAGAAGTGCTATCAAACTGCATCAAGAGGGTATAAAAATCAAACCTGAAATCATGATTCCTTTGATTGCAGATAAAAAGGAATTGGAATTTGTTAAATCCTATCTGACTCAACACATCCAGTTTCTTTTTAGAGAGCATGAACAGGAGCCCTTTCCATATGAAATTGGTACCATGATTGAATTACCACGCGCCTGTCTGACTGCGGATAAACTAGCTCGGGAAGCTGATTTCTTCAGCTTTGGTACTAATGACTTAACTCAAATGACCTATGGTTTTTCTCGAGATGATATTGGAAAATTTATAGGTCATTACAAAAAGACGAGCATTCTTTCATTTGATCCATTCCAACATATTGATCAGGAGGGAGTCGGTGAGTTAATGCGCATTGCAATCAGCAAAGCTCGCCGGGTAAAACCAAGCCTATCCATTGGTATTTGTGGGGAGGTCGGCGGTGATCCTGCTTCTATCTCCTTCTTCCAGGAAATAGGTGTCACCTATGTTTCCTGTTCACCTTACAGGGTCCCTGCAGCTAGACTCGCCGTTGCTCAAGCCGTTCTCCAAGAGAAAAAGACTAGTTGCCTTTTATGATATCATCATTTTTGAAACCTAAAGTCACTAATCATGATTCATCACCACACTTCTTGCTTTTACACTTTAAAGAGAAAAAACCTACTGGTTGCGTTTTCAAAACTAAAAAGTTTTATTTTTTTAAGACAATTTAAAAATAAAAAAACGTATAATGAAAATATGAAATGAATTCAAATTCATATTTAGTTTTGCAAAGGAGTTTGAAAAAAACCATTATGTCTAACTATTCTCGCCAAAATAAAGAAACAAACAAAGACAGTCAAGAAACTGGCAAGGCTAGCCATCACATCAAGAAAGGTTTATCTGCTTTTCAGAAAACCTTAACCTTAATCGGTAGTATGTTGGGAATTATCACTGCGACAATTACCATTAGCAATGCAATGAAGTCCAATGAACAAAAAGAAAGCAGATACTAGTCCTGTTACGCAAACAACCATTATCAAGGAAATTCAAAAGGAAAGCCCTGCTCAATCGAACGCGCCTGCTCAGAATCAAGGAAGTAACCAAGATACTAACGCTGCAACTAGTGGAGTTGATCATAAAAATGACAACAAGGTTCAACCTGAAGAAAATACTCAAGCTCCTAACAATGTTCAACAAAATCAGACTGAAGGAGCTGCTCAATCTGATACAGCTGCCACAGATAATAAAAGCAAATCCATAACAAAATAGCTTCTCTCCGATTTCGGAAAGAAGCTATTTTTATTGTTGTAAGACTTTTCGAGGTTTTGTTCCTTCAGCAGGTCCAATAACACCTGCTAACTCTAATTCTTCCATCAATCGAGTGGCTCGGTTAAATCCAACTGAAAGACGGCGTTGAATCATGGATGCACTTGCTTTTTGTGTCTCGATGACGAGAGCTTTAGCTTCTTCAAAGAGCGGATCTCCAGCATCATCGCTAGAACCAAAATCACCCTCTGTCTCAGATACTTCTCCCGGATCAAAGCTTTCATCATAATCAGCATCAGCTTGAGCCTTGATGAAGTTTACGATACGTTCAACATCGTCATCTGATATAAAGGAACCTTGGAGACGAACAGGATGATTTTCATCGATTGGCTTAAAGAGCATATCTCCTCGACCAAGCAATTTCTCAGCGCCGTTTTCATCTAGGATAGTTCGTGAATCCGTACCTGATGAAACAGCGAAGGCTACACGAGACGGAACATTGGCCTTAATCAAACCAGAGATAACATCTACTGAAGGACGTTGGGTTGCAAGAATCATATGAATACCAGCTGCACGCGCCTTTTGTCCTAGACGGATAATAGCATCTTCTACTTCCTTGCTGGCAACCATCATGAGGTCAGCTAACTCATCGACAATCACAACGATTAAAGGTAGAGGTACTTGTTTGTATTCGGACTGAGCATTAAATTCCTCAACCTTAGCATTGAACCCAGCGATATTTCGAACTCCGACTTTGGCAAAGAGTTCATAGCGGTTTTCCATCTCATCAACAACTTTTTGCAAAGCCTTGCTGGCCTTACGCGGATTGGTCACAACTGGAATCAAGAGATGAGGGATATCGTTGTAGACTGAAAGCTCAACCATCTTTGGATCGACCATCATAAACTTAACCTGATCTGGACGAGCCTTCATCAGAATACTTGCGATGATGCCATTTACCGCAACAGATTTACCAGAACCTGTAGAACCAGCCACTAACAAGTGAGGCATTTTAGCCAAATCAAAACTACGAGCTGTACCATTGACGGCTTTTCCAAGAGGAATTTCTAATAGATTTTCAGGTTTTGTTTGTGATTGTTCCCAAAGTTCACGGAAGGATACCGTTGCAATTTCAGAGTTTGGCACTTCGATACCAACCAAGGATTTTCCAGGAATCGGAGCCTCAATACGGACATCCTTGGCAGCCAAAGCCAGAGCTAAGTCATCTGCTAGGTTGGAAATACGGTTGACACGGACACCAACTGCAGGTTTAACTTCATACTTGGTAACAGATGGACCAATCTCTGCTCTTTCAACCGTTACCTTAATACCAAAACTTGCGAAAGTTTCTTCCAAAATCTTGATATTCTCCCGAACGATTTTCTTTTCTTTAGACTGATCTTTAGGTTTATCGGGTGCAAAAAGTTGCAAGCTTGGGAGTTTATACTCTAAGGCTTTTTTAGTAGAAAAATCGACTTCTACTTCTTCATCATCCTCTTCTGAGAAACCTCTTCCTCAGGAAGTGCAACTTCTTCAGGGTATTCATACTCGGCTTGAGGGAGAATAATCTCAGGCTCTACCCATTCTTCCTCTGGAAGTGGAGGAAAATCGTGCAGTGGCTCTTCTGATAATATTTCTCCAGTTTCCATATCTACAGGAGGCATATCAATCAAAGCCTGCTCTTCTCTTTCTTTCTCAAGTCTTGCTTGTTCTTCTGCCTCTCTTCGTGCCTTTTCTTCTTCACGCTTGATAAAGCGTTCTTGTTTTTTCTGCTCATGGCGCTCCATCCAGATAGCAAATCGAGCTGAAAGAAAATCAGCAATATCATAGATAGACCATGGACTCATTAAAAGAGCTCCGATTAGGATTAAGATTGCCCCGATGAAGTAGGGTACCAATGTTTGAGAATAAAAAAAGCTACCGGAATGTGAGGATAACCCCTACCAAACCTCCACCAGCAAAACTAGTTACTTGAAAACTAGTTAAATCTTTAAAAAAATTTGTCCGGCAGTCCCTTGGAAAAACAGCGTTTGCCATGCTAAATTTCCAGACGAGGTATGCTTGAAAGATGAGAAGCAAGCCTGAAAAAAATGAAGAAGAAACCTGCTAATAAACCTTCTTGCTTATGAATCCATTTAAATAAAAAAATAGATAGATTAACAGAGAAAAAATAGCTAGATAAGCCAAACTCCCCACGAGTAAGCGGATTAGGTTATAAACAGTGATTCCGACTGCTCCCCATTTGAGAGCCGCAAAAATTAAACAAATAGCCAAAGCTAAGGAAATCAACATTCGTTGAATCGCTTGTTTTCTTTCTAATTCTGCTTTAGACGGTCTACGTCTTGTTTTACTTGTATTCTTGTTTGCCATGCTTCTATTATACCATATTTCATGAACTTTTTCGAGGGGTTAAAAATGACTGACCACTTTCGTGTTCAGTCATTTGAATCTATGTAATTATTTTTCTAATGGTTTACGAAGGTAACCATAAACCACACCACTAACAAGTGCTCCAATCAAGACAAAGACAAGGTAAAGAAGGGCATTTGTTGTAAGGGCGATAACGAAGATTCCTCCGTGTGGCGCCATGAGTTTGATATTTGCAAGACCAACAAGTCCACCTGCTACTGCTGAACCAAGGATAAAGCTTGGAATAGCACGAGCTGGGTCAGCTGCACCAAATGGAATCGCACCTTCAGTGATGAATGACAATCCCATAACGATGTTCGTCAAACCTGAGTTACGTTCTTCTTTTGTAAATTTATTTTTGAAGAGAAGTGTTGCGACAAAGATTGCAAGTGGTGGAACCATTCCTCCTGCCATAACTGCTGCCATGGCTACTGAACCACCTGTTGCCACTGTTGCTGCAAGAGTACCAGTACCAAAGACATAAGCTGCTTTATTGACAGGTCCACCCATATCGACGGCCATCATTCCTCCAAGAACGATACCAAGAAGGACAGCTGAACCGCCTCCAAGACCGCCAAGGAAGTCGTTCATAGCAGTGTTGATTGCTGCCATTGGGATGTTAACAGCTAGCATGACAAATCCTGTCAAGACTGTTCCAAGAAGTGGCAAGAGAAGGATTGATTTAGCACCTTCAAGCGAGCGAGGAACCTTCACGTATTTCTTAATCAATAGCACCAAGGCACCTGCGATAAATCCACCAACAAGGGCTCCAAGGAAACCTGATGATACACCTGCAAGAGCTGAAGTTGCTTCACCACCTTGAGCATAAGGGATTTTACCAAAGGCAAAACCTTCTTTGGCGATAGCACCAGCTACGAAACCTGCTACCAAACCTGGTTTTTCAGCGATTGAGTAAGCAACATATCCTGCAAATACTGGAAGCATCAAACCAAAGGCTGCGCCACCGATTTTCATGAACATAGAAGCGAGTTCATGGTAAGAACCAAGATTTCCAAGGCTCTCATTTGGAACCCCCAAAGCACCATCAATCAAGAAGGCAAGGGCAATCATGATACCACCACCGATAACAAATGGCAACATTTGAGATACACCACTCATCAAGTGTTTGTAGAAGGCACCACCGATACTTTGTTTTTCATTAGATGCTGTTGTGGCTTTTGCTCCATTAGCAGCATGATAAACTTCAGCATTTCCAGAAAGAGCAAGGTTGATCAATTCTTCAGTTTTACGGATACCGTCTGCTACTGGACGATTTACCAATGGTTTGCCATCGAAACGATCCATTTCAACTGCTTTATCTGCAGCGATGATAACAGCTTTAGCCTTGCGGATATCTTCTGCTGTCAATTGGTTACCAACACCGCTGGCACCATTAGTTTCAACCTTGATACCAACACCCATTTTCAGCAGCCACTTTTTGAAGAGCTTCTTGAGCCATGTAAGTGTGGGCGATACCTGTTGTACAAGCAGTTACAGCAACGATAAAGTCATCAGAACTATTTGCAGGTGTTTGAACTGGCTCTTGAGCTTTTTCTGAAGCTTGGTCAAAGAGTTCAATGACTTGATCAGCTGATGTTACTTGACGAAGTTTATCAGCAAATCCGTCTTTCATCAAATATTGTGACAATTCTGCCAAGGCAGCCAAGTGAGTATCATTGGCACCTTCTGGAGCAGCTATCATAAAGAAGAGGTCAGTTGGTTGTCCATCTAAACTTTCATAGTCAGCACCCTTGTTTTGACTTAGCAAAGAGAACAGTTGCTTCCTTAACAGCAGCATTTTTGCTGTGAGGCATTGCGATACCATCACCCAAACCTGTAGAAGTCAAAGCTTCACGCGCCAAGATTCCTTCTTTGAAGGTTTCGAAATCTGTCACATATCCGTGCTCTACCAAACTATGAATCATTTCTTCGATAGCTGCTGTTTTTTTCAGTTGCTTGCAAATCAAGCAACATCACATCTTTTCTCAGTAAATCCTGAATTTTTCATCTTTTTCTACCTCAACTTTTTCATAAGTCTCTTTAATAAATGCTGCAGTTGCCAAGTCATCAGAGAAGGTAGTTGCTGTTCCACAAGCCACACCCCATTTGAAGGCTTCTACTGCGTCTTTTGATTTTACAAACTCACCAGTAAATCCAGCAACCATTGAGTCACCAGCTCCCACTGAGTTTTTCACGGTTCCCTTAATCGGTTTAGCAAAGTATGCTCCCTCGGATGTTACCAGAAGGGCACCGTCACCAGCCATAGAGATGATGACATTTTGAGCACCTTTAGCCAGCAACTCTCGAGCGTATTTTTCAATCTCATCTAAGCTTTCGAGTTTCACTCCAAAGATAGCTCCAAGTTCATGATTGTTTGGTTTGACCAAGAGTGGTTGATAATCCAAACTATCAATCAAGGTTTGACCTTCAAAATCACAGACTACTTGAGCGCCTGTCTGACGCGTCAAGGCAATCAATTCCTTATAGATGACATTGCCTAAGTTTTTAGCACTCGATCCCGCAAATACAACTGTATCTTCTGCTGTCAGGCTTGAAATAATGGCTTTTAACTCTTCAAGTTGTTCGGGTGCAACATTAGGACCAGTTCCGTTTATCTCTGTTTCTTGATCTGCTTTAATCTTGACATTGATACGCGTATCTTCTGCCACTTGGACAAATCGGGTTTCAATTTGCTCCTCAGCTAAAGTATCTGTGATAAATTTTCCAGTAAAGCCTCCGATGAAGCCTGTCGCTGTATTCGGAATATCCAAACGCTTCAAGACACGGCTAACATTGATACCTTTACCACCAGCAAACTTATCATCACTATCCATACGATTAACACTACCAACTTCTACTTTATCCAAACGGACAATGTAGTCGATAGATGGATTGAGTGTGACTGTATAAATCATACTTCTATTACCTCCGTTTTCTCTTTGATAGCTAGCAAGAGCTCATGACCCTTGCTTGTAATGACGATAGCTCGTTTTAGAGAGGCAACCTTAGCGAAACAAGACTGACCAATCTTAGATGAATCTGCCAAGACATAGGTTTGTTTGGCATTTTCTAAGATAGCTCGCTTAACCGCTCCTTCCTCCATATCCGGAGTTGTATAATAACCTTCGTCTACCCCGTTCATTCCGATAAAGGCACGATCAAAGTGTAATTGGTTAATTTGGTTAAGAGCCACCCCTCCGATACTGGCATCCGTTGTCATCTTTACGCCACCACCAATAATGACTGTCGGGATTTGCTTATCCACTAATTGTACCGCATGGTGAATGGAGTTGGTTACTACAGTAATGTCTTTTCGCTCCAATTCCGAAATGAGAAAGGCTGTCGTACTTCCTGCATCCACAAAGATAACATCTTTTTCTTTGATGAGGGAAGCTGCTTTTTGCGCAATCAACTTTTTCTCTTGAAGGTTTTTGACAGATTTCTCTTGAATGGTTTCTTCTTCTTGCAAGGAGTGAGGCAACTCTGCTCCCCCGTGCACTCGACGAAGTTTATTTTCAGACTCCAATTCATCTAAATCACGTCTAACTGTGGATTCTGAAGTATCTAGCAAGCCTACTAATTTCTCTAGAGAAACGACTTTGTGTTTTCTTAGTTCTTCTAAAATTAACTTTTTCCTCTCGGTTTTTAGCATCTACTCACCTCCTGTTAACGATTACATTAATCATTCTATCACAAAAAATCAAAGTCAAGCATTTTTTTATCATTTTCTTTCATTTTTCTGTCAAATCTTCTTCAGTTTTTTAAATAAATTTTGCAAGAAAGTAGGCTTTGTGGTAGACTAGGTTAGTAACGATTGGAAGATTACTCAAGAGGCTTAAGAGGCCGTGTTGGAAACATGGTAGGCGTGTAACAGCGTGCGTGGGTTCGAATCCCATGTCTTCCGTATACATTCAAAAAAGATACCCAGGAAATCTTGGGTATCTTTTTTTATATGTTAGCAATAGAACGAGGATGACCTTTTTAAAAAATATCAAATAGCAATTTCACATTGAGGATGGTCAAAATGACGGAAACAATATAACCTAGGATAGTATTCCACTTGGCATTGGTAAATTCTCCCATCAGTGATTTCTTAGAAGTTAGATAAATCAAAGGGAAAGATTGAAAATGGAAGAGCGATTGAAAGAAAGACCTGTGAATAGACCAACAACTGATCCAAGGTTTTTTCCTGATGACCAAACAAAACCGCTACTATCATAACAGGTAGCAAGGCAAAGAGGCGTGTCGCCAAACGAATAAACCATTGTGGCAATCTCATATGTGAAAACCTTCCATAACGATTTGTCCTGTCAAAGTACCTGTGATAGTCGAATTTCTGACCACTGGCTAATAGGGCCAAGGCAAATAAAGTTGACAAGGTTGAGCTAGCTATGGCTCCCGCAATGGTTGAATCCTGCAAGGCATTATACATTTGAGAAAAAAAGCGGAAATTTCAGATGCATGTCCGAAGAAGGGGCCGCCCTAAAATCAAAAAGAAGGGAGTTAACCACAAAGGCCAATGATAACTGGAGATTTGAATCCCAAGTCATAAAGCGCACGGCTTTTTCGAACATCATTTTTCGTCCTTGTGATTGATTTTTCGTGTCTGTGACAAGGATGAATGCAAATAAAGATTATGGGGCATAACAGTTGCTCCCACGATTCCTAGTGCCAAGGTTAATTGACTTTCATGTCCTGGCAAAGGACTTTCAAATAAGGTTGCATTCGGTAGATAACCCTCAACGATTCCTTGGAAGCTTGGATGTGACAAAAGCTACAAGATAGGTAAAAAATTGCTAGAATGGATAAAATCAGTGTTGTAACAATAGCTTCAATCTTCTTAAAGCCAAATTTCATCAGAAAGCAATAAGAAAGACATCTAGACACCGTCAAGAGGATGGCTATCATAATCGGAATCTTAAAGAGAAGATTGAGAGCAATGGCAGAACCGAGAACTTCTGCCAGGTCTGTCGCCATCAAGGGCTAATTCTAAAAATCACCCATAAAGCTATAACGAAGCCATTTGGGTGAATGATGAGCCGTTGCTTGAGCCAGGTCCATCTGGGTTTACAATCCCAAGCTTTCCTGCCATCTGCTGAAGCTGCATGGCAATGAGAGATGAAATCAAAGATAACAAACAAGAGACTATACTTATAGGAAGCACCACCGACTACACTGGTAATCCAGTTTCCTGGATCCATATAACCAACTGCTACAAAGAGCACCCGGGACCTAAAAAGCCTTTAAATTTTTGCCAGAAATGATTATTATTTGGAGTCTCGATAGACTGATTAATCTCAGAAAGTGACACTTTTTATGAGATGACATATATCTTACCTCTTTCTAAACCTACTCTTTCACTGTTATCTATTAGAGAAAAATAAGATGACTCTAAACTCATTAAAACAATGAAAACTATATGAAAAAAACATTTAGTTTTTATTGTTTTCTATCACTTTAATATTTTTCTTAAGGCACCTTAATTATAACACAAAAAATGAAAAACTATATGAAAAACATTTAGTTTTTCATTATTTTTCTAGGCACTAATTATAAAAAAATATGATAAAAACTTGAAAATTCAGGACTTGATTTATATTTGAGATACAACATAAATGTTGTATCCTTTGTTATCTTAAAAATGATTACCAAGAATACCAAAAGAACAAAAATAAAAAAACGTTGTATTAACAACGTTTTTGAAAAGATATTTATAAAATAAATGCAAAATTATAATGGAGCCGGTGGGAGTCGAACCCACGTCCAAACACCTGCCAACATATTTGTCTACAACCATAGGTTATGTATTGTTTTAACAGTCCCTCGACACATAACTCAAGCCCAGGAACTGCGAGCCTATCAATCTCTTATCAAACTGCTAGACAAAGTTTGATCGTATCTCGCTAATAATAAGACCTGTCATCAGACACGAGCAATCCGAGTCGGGTCACGCCTGCTGGTTTTTAGGCAGCTAGAGCGTAAGAAGTGTTATTTTTTGCAGTTATATTTAACTGAGCGTTTACGTCGCCACACGAGTCGCAAAATATGCCTCATAATGCCTGTCGAATCCGTAACGACCCCAAAGACAATAAAAATATTATACCTTATCTAAGCTAAAAAAGCAAAAAAGCAAGTAGATGCCTAGAAAATGTAATCTTTCAAGGCTTCCGATAGAATATGATAACCCGAGACACTGAGGTGAAGGCCATCTGTTGTGTACCCCTCCTTGAGCTGTCCTTCCTGATCAAGTAATTTCTCAAAAACAGATACATATTCTACCTGCATATAGGCTGAAGCTAGCTCTTGATAGGCTTGGTTCCACGCCTTGATTTTCTCATTAGTACGAATGTAAACAGTCTGTTTGAAGTTCTCGCTCTCATTGACCGGTAAGATAGAAACTAGCTTTATTTGTGACAGCGGATAGTCACGAGAAATACTTTGAATCACGCTTTCAAGATTGTTTAGTGTTTCCGTCATTGGAACATCTTTTCCAATATCATTTGTCCCAATCAAAAGAACAATCTGATCCACCGCATCACCATAGAGGTGAGCATCCAGATTATCTAGTAAAAGTCCAGTCTGATAACCTCGAATCCCTCGATTCACAATCGTCTTTGATGTACCAAGTAGCTCTTGTAATGGGTAGTACTCAATAATAGAATCTCCGATAAAAATGATATTGGGTTCGATTACTGAAATACGATTAAGTTCACGATACTTGGTTTGGATTTTCTCTTGCTCTTTCAGAAGCCAATTTTCTAGTAGTTGTACTGTCAAGTTACTCTCCTCTTTCTAGCCAGTTTTCTAAAACTTGGTAAACACCCGCCTGACTGTTGGCTGGGGCTATTTTTGTAGCTACTTCTTTAACAGCATCTTCTGCATTTTCCATGGCATATGAAATACCTGCCAACTCTAACATTTCAATGTCATTTTCACTATCACCAAAGGCCATGATTTGTTCAGGTTTTAAGTTCCAACGTTTAAGCAATTCCTCTAAGCCCCACGCCTTATGAATCCCATCTTGTAAAATATCAATACAGCCATAACCACTAGAAACAGCACGAACATGACCATCAAACAAGTCATTGATTTCCTGTAAGACCAAATTAGTTCGTTCTTCACCAACAACCATACTCATCTTGAGGACACCACCGAAAAGGCTTGAGTCAAATTCATCAACAAAATGCATGCGTTGGTAGAGCTTTTCAATCATCTCTGGAGTCATAAATTTATCAAGTTCTGTAAAAACAGTGCCTTTCTTAACAAAACCACCATTCATACCTGTTACGACAAATTGATTCTGGCATTCTCTGCCTTTAAAATGTCCCAAAGCCCTATCAACCATGGCATCATCCCAAGTTTGTGCTTGTAGCAATTCATCATTTTCGAATATACGAGCACCATTAGCAACTACGAGAACGACTCTTTCTACAAGATACTTCAGTAATTGTCGCATGCGATGAACTTCATTTCCCGTTGCAATAACAAAACGAATACCACGTTGATCCAGCTGATCCAAAATTTTCTCTAGACGAGGTAGGTCCAGTTGTCCTTGAGGATCTAACAAGGTTCCATCCATATCTGTTGCTATTATCTTAATATCCATCTTGCTCCTCTTTTTTAGTCACTACCATTTCAAACCTACATGCTCATTCATTTCTTTATAGGCTGTATCAATCCGTTCCTTGGTCGCCTCGTCTAACTGACTACGGTATTTCCCACCCTCTATAAAATCTTCCAAGATATAGGTTTGGTATAGATAGAGTGGGTATCCTTCTGGAGAATAACCTCCCTTAGGAGTCCGACTCACCCAACTTGGATGTGCTTGAGCCGTCTCGATAGTTGTTTTACCAGATTTTTTCTTAATGGTCACATCCATGAGGACTCCACGTTCCGTCCACTTAGCATTTTCAACATCCTGCATGGTTTCAATTCGTTGATTTGAGATAAAATTCCCCATAGAGTAGATGATAAGCTTTTTATCACCGTTTTTTTCAACCGTTTCAGCTGGTTCAACAACGTGAGGGTGGCCACCAAAGATAATATCTGCTCCCCAATCAATCATTTATGGTAAAGTTTCTTTTGCTCCTCAGTCGGCTCAATTTGATACTCAACTCCCATCTGAGGCATGATAATTGTAATATCTGCCTCTTTCTCTGCTCGCTCAATTTCAGCCTTCATTTTATCTTCATCTAAGTCTGAAAGATAACGATTATAATCCTCTTGAGAAATGCTTTGTTCAATTCCGTTAAAACCATAGGAATAAGCTAAAAGGGCAACTTTAATCCCATTGACTTCCTTGATGACAATAGGTGCTTTATCTCGTGGTTCATGAGTGTAGACTCCGATTGGTGTCATTCCAGCTTTTTCAATCGCATCTGCGGTTGAAACTACTCCCTCAATTTGAGAATCCAAGATATGATTATGAGCCAAGTCTAGCACTTGATAGCCTGCATCTTTTATAGCGTCCATGACTTCACCAGGTGCATTAAATAAAGGATAACCTGCAAGATAGTGATCTTTATTTACAGTTCCTTCAAAATCACCAATGACTAAGTCAGCTTGCTTAAGCCAAGGCTTTACGTATTCAAAATTTTCATGAAAATCGTAGGTGCCATCTGACTTTTTGCTGAAATATAAATAATGTCATGATAGAGCAAATCACCATTGGCCATGATGCGAGCACTTGTTTCTTGCTCTGTTGCCGTATTTTTCTCCTTAGAAATCAGCTGTCTGACTTACGACAGTTGTACTACTACTGGTCAATGGAAATCCCTTTAGCCCCTCGGCTAATAAAGTCAAAGCCATTGAGATTGCAACGGCAATCAACAAAACAGCGATAAAGGTTTTATTACTCCATTGGTGATAGTTCCTAAAAAATCGAATCAATTTCCCGACAAGCCGAAAGATAGGACCATTTTGATTTCTACTACTGCGTTTTTCCATCTTTTTTCTCCTTGCTTTTTGATGCAAGTCTCCTTATCTTATTATACCACAGACAAATAGGTATTTCCTTTTATTCTATTATTTTTTAACGGCTTCTGTCACTTTCTTTCTCATCTGTTTTGTGTTATCATGTAATTGTAATGGAAGGAAGGAGAGAACATGTCTGCTATAGAACGTATTACAAAAGCTTCTCATTTAATCGATATGAAAGATATTATTCGAGAGGGCAATCCAACCCTACGTGCTGTTGCTGAGGAGGTCACTTTCCCATTGAGTGATCAAGATATCATTCTCGGTGAGAAAATGATGCAATTTTTAAAACATTCACAAGATCCAGTTATGGCTGAAAAACTTGGACTACGTGGAGGAGTTGGACTTGCAGCACCACAATTGGACATCTCAAAACGCATCATCGCTGTTTTGGTTCCAAATATCACTGAGGATGGTGAAACACCTCAGGAAGCCTATGATTTACAAGCTGTTATGTACAATCCTAAGATTGTTTCACACTCAGTTCAAGATGCTGCTCTAGGCGAGGGAGAAGGTTGTCTATCAGTCGATCGAGCTGTACCTGGTTATGTTATCCGTCATGCTCGAGTGACTGTTGACTACTTTGACAAGGATGGCGAAAAACATCGTATCAAGCTAAAAGGCTACAACTCAATCGTTGTCCAACATGAAATTGACCACTTAAATGGTATTATGTTTTACGATCGAATTAACGAAAAAGATCCCTTTGAAATCAAAGAAGGCCTACTCATTCTCGAATAAAGAAAATCCCGTTGCAAGACGGGGTTTTATGTTATAATAGAGCCATGAAAACAAATGATATTGTCTATGGCGTTCACGCCGTTACGGAAGCACTTTTAGCAAACACAGGAAATAAACTCTATCTCCAAGATGATCTACGAGGAAAAAATGTAGAAAAGGTTAAGGAACTAGCTACAGAAAAGAAAGTATCTATCTCTTGGACTTCAAAAAAATCACTTTCTGAAATGACTGAGGGTGCTGTTCACCAAGGTTTTGTTTTGCGTGTTTCTGAATTTGCCTATACAGAACTTGAGCAGATTCTTACAAAAACACGCCAAGAAGAAAACCCACTACTGCTAATTCTTGATGGTTTAACAGACCCACATAATCTCGGTTCTATCTTGAGAACAGCGGATGCAACCAATGTTTCAGGTGTTATTATTCCCAAACACCGAGCTGTCGGCGTCACTCCTGTCGTAGCAAAAACAGCAACAGGTGCGATTGAACATGTTCCTATTGCCCGAGTCACTAATCTTAGTCAAACCTTGGACAAACTCAAAGACGAGGGATTCTGGACTTTTGGAACTGATATGAACGGAACACCTTGCCATAAATGGAATACAAGTGGCAAAGTTGCTCTCATTATCGGAAATGAAGGAAAAGGTATCTCAAGTAACATCAAAAAGCAAGTGGACGAGATGATAACTATTCCAATGAATGGACATGTACAAAGTCTCAATGCCAGTGTTGCTGCTGCTATTCTCATGTACGAAGTCTTCGAAATCGATTATAAAAAGTTTCCAATCGTTTGATTGGAAACTTTTTAATATATTCAATGATATATTTATAGGCTTCTTGACCTGCAATACTCCATCCCCAACTGCTGTTGTAACTTGGCGAAGGTCTTTCTGACGAACATCTCCCAACTGCAAAGACACCAGCAACACTTGTCTTCATGTGGTCATCAGTCACAATCCAACCTGCCTGATCTCGAATCTGTAAATCTCTTTGAACGAAATCACTAACCGGATCTAATCCAACATAGATGAAAGACACCACCAAAGGCATGTTCTGTCACTTGATTCTGTTTTAACATTTTTCAATGACAACTGACTCCACACGGTTTTTACCCTTGATTTCTTTGACAACAGAATCCCAAATGAACTTGATTTTTCCATTGGCAAAGGCGCGATCTTGCAAGACTTTTTGAGCACGAAGTTCATCACGACGGTGAACGATGGTTACAGACTTAGCAAATCGTGTTAAGAAGATTGCTTCTTCAACTGCTGAGTCACCTCCACCTACGACCAACAAATCTTGGTCACGGAAAAAGCTCCATCACAAACCGCACAGTAGGAAACTCCACGGCTATTGAGTTCTTCTTCGCCTGGAACTCCTAAAGAGACGGTGCTTAGAACCAGTCGCTACGATAACTGTGCGAGTTTCAAATTCTTGATCATCTGTGATGACTTTTTTTACATCTCCATGGTCCTCAACATCTTTCTACAAAGCCATAGAGATGTTCAACTCCAGATTTTCAAGAGGTTCAAACATCTTTTCAGCTAATTCTGGGCCACTGATATTGGCATAACCTGGATAGTTTTCAATGTCAGAGTATTATTCATCTGACCACCAGGAAGGCCACCTTCAATCAAAGCAACTTTCAGATTACTGCGTGCTGCATATAAGGCTGCAGTCATCCCAGCAGGACCTGCACCGATAATAATCGTATCGTACATTCTCTTTCCTTCTTTCTTGTTGTAACTATTTTTTTATAACGGATAAAACCCTATTTGACAACTATTAAGCCTTGAGAACCAACAAGATACTCATGGTTGCAAAAGACAATACTGGAATTGTTAGAACTCCAATCATAATCATATCGTAAAGATGAGCTTGACGCTCCTTGGCAGTTTATCCACACCTGATGAGGCTCTTAAAACCAATCCAAAGTCCCTAAAGACAACCAAGACTAGTAAAATCGTCAAAACCAAACTCTCTAAATACAAAGCAAATAGCTGAACTAACATGCTCTCTCTCATTTCTATTATTTTTAAAGAGTAAACCCAGTTAGCTTAGCCAACTGAGTCTTTCTTATCTTCTATTATATCAAATATAGGGTCCGTTTGTAACTAGCAAAGAACTCTTTTGTTCGTTCTTCTTTTGGATGATTGATGATTTCATCTGGTGTTCCAGATTCAATAATCTTTTCCTTTATCCAAGAACAAAAACCTTATCAGCCACTTGAGCAACAAAGGACATATCGTGACTCACCAAAAATCATGGTTTGGCCTGATTTGGCGGCATTAGCGATCAGATCTTTCTACCTCACCAACCAATTCTGGATCAAGTGCTGAAGTTGGCTCATCCAAAGAGTAAGACGTCTGGTTTCATAGCTAAAGCACGCGCCATAGGCTACTCGTTGTTTTTGTCCACCTGACAAGTGACGCGGATAATGCTGTTGACGATCAGATAAAGCCCAACCTTAGCTAACTCTTCTTGGCAATCTTAGTCGCTTCTTCGTCGGATAGTTTTTTTAACTACCAAACCTTCTTTGACATTGTCTAAGCGCTGTTCTACGCTCAAACAGATTGAACTGTTGGAATACCATAGATAGCTTTGCGACGAGAGTCAGAATTTCTTCTTGCGTAATCTGAGAAAAATCTACTTTGAAAATCATCAATCTGAATAGTCCACTATCAGGAGTTTCCAGATAATTTGAGGCTACGAAGAAAGGTTGATTTTCCTGCACCTGATAGAACCAATAAGAGCAACGACCTCTCCTTTTTGAATATCTAAAGTTCAGATGGTCCAAAACAGTCTGACCTGAAAAAGGATTTGCTTAAATTTGAAATTTTAATCATTAGCGAAGCTCTCCTTTCACATCTGTCTCAACATTATCTGGTGCTGAAATAGCCATTTTTCTTTCAATGAAACGGCCAAGATTTTCAATAGCAATATTTACCACCCAATAAACTAGAGCTACTGAGATGAAACGTTCGAAGTAACGATAATCTACCACCCAAAGATCTGAGCTTGGGCAAAGACTTCTACAACACCCGCGCTGAAGGCTAGGGAAGTTCCCTTGGTCAAGCCAATGAGGGAGTTAATCAAGGTTGGTGTCGCAACTACTGCTGCATTGGAATAATCACGACGATAAACTTGCGCGTGTCATTCCAAGACTACGAGCAGCTTCAATCTCACCTGGATTTACAGAAAAGAATGGCTGCACGGATGGTTTCACTAGCATAGGCTGCCTCGTTAAAGGCAAAGGCTACAATTGCAAACGCTGCAGCTGGAATCGCATTGATATTAAATGCAGTTCCCCATTGTTGATTCAATGCTTTAAGTGCCAAAGGAATTCCGTAATAGGTCAACATGGGTTGTACTAAAATAGGAGTTCCTTTTAAGAAACTAACAAAAAAAGGCTTGTAATGGATAAAGAATTCTAACGCGATTGATTTTTACAATGGCAAAAAGCAGAGCTAGCATAATTCCAAAAAGCACCAAATACAGTCAACATCAAAGTTGTCGGTAATTGCTGTACTATTCTTGGAATCCCATCAAAGACTGAACGCCAAACTAAAAGAGTTTGCCATCTGGGATATATTGCATCAAATTTTGATACCAATCAGATGCTAAAAATCGTTGTAACATTCATAGAAACATCCTCTCAAGATAATGATTCATTCTATCATACTTATGCTCTAATTAAAAATATTTGCTACAGCATATCGTACATTTCATCTACCTTCTAGTTTATCATACTTTAAAAAAGTGGGAGGTTATATATTTTACCTATCAAAGAGATAGAAACAAAAACTAATTCAACTCCAAGTTATCGTATGTTTTACGATAGCCAATTTGTTTTCACAAGACCCATTTTCTCAACTAGTATCGGACGTTTTTAACAACATACCATCACTAGCTAAAAAGTTTGGCTGCTTCTTTGTTTGACAATGTTCCAACCTTATCTTTTCAGCCGAGTTCACGATATTTTGATACCACTAGTATTGAAAAAATTGCTTCAATTCAAATCCCGAAGTTTCGAGCCAGTTTAAAAATAACCTTTTCACTCAGAGTCTCTTCAACGATATGAACGTCTTTATATTCTAGTCCGAGTTGATCTAATTCTTTCTTTAGCTTTTTACAAGTTGTACATTTTGGATATTCGATAAATTCTAACATTTTTTCTCTTTCTATTTTTTATTTTCTTGATAACTTGCACCTTCATGATTCAAGAGCCAAACCTTCTTTATCGAGTCCCCAAGCATAGCCTGTCAGACGTCCTCCAGCACCCTAGCACACGGTGACAGGGGACAAGGATAGACCAGGGTTGCGACTCTGCTCCTCCGATTGCTTGAGGCAGAAGCCACCTGCAAGTCCTTAGCTATTTGTCCCATAAGTAACAGTCTGACCAAAAGGAATTCCACGCAAGTAGTTCCAGACTCTTTTTCAAAGTCACTACCGACAGGAGCTAAAGGCATCTTAGATAAGTCTTGATCTTGCCCCTTAAAAATAAGTCTCTAAATAGGAAAGTAATTTGATTTAAAATGGGATGACTGTCAACAACAGTCACATCATTTTCAGATAATCCCTTCTCAAAATCGCTCTCTTCTTCAATCCATATCCCAAACAGATAGTGGTCATCTGCAACCAGAGATAGAGGGATCCCAATCGGAGACTTGTACAGCATCTTTTGCATACTTTCTTTAGGCATTTGATTTTATTTTTTGATAGGCCAAGCGTTCCCCATCTACTGGAACTTTACCAACCTGTTTGAAGCCAAGTTTTTCAAAAATATGCTGCATGGCTTTATTTTTAGCGTGCGTATCTGAACGAAAATCTAGGTAATCAAAAGCCTTCAATCAAAGCCTTCCAAGAAGGTCTGAGCAACACCTTGACCTTGCACATCACTGGCAACTGCGATACGATGAAATACTAAGTATTCTGATTCTCTTCCTTCCCAGTTTCCATCATAAATGGCTTCATAAGCTTTTTCTGGACTCTTAGTCACTGCTGCATAGGCTAAGAGTTCTCCTTCCTCTAAGGCTACATAAGCTTGACCAGAGATAATATCTTCGATAATGGTATCTGCATCTGGATAGCCGCTTTTGCCACTGAGTGCTACCAACTTCTGCAAACATTTCTTGGCTCCCTCAATCACTTGCATAATTGCATCAACTTCGTTTGGAAAGGCTAAGCGAATCTCCATCTATCTCCTCTTTTCTGACTAGTTTCTCTCATCATAGCATAATTTAATTTCTTTCTACAAGCAGTTAAAACTTGACTTATTATTTCTATTATTTTATAATCTAGTTATCAAAAACTAGATAAAAAGGAGTTGAAAATGAAATCTACTTTTTCCTATCCAAAAATGGGAAGAAATTCAAATATCAATCTCTATCTGGACCAGGTTTCTGCTTTATGTCAATCAAATCTGTCCTCCAGTTTCTCCTGATAAGGAGAAAGGTTTGACAGCATCTATGGTCAATAACTATGTAAAACACGGTTATATCAGTAAAACCTGAAAAGAAAAAATACCAACGCAAACAAATCGCTTTGATTGATTGCTATTTACCACTCTCAAGTCTGTTTTTCTATCCAGAAATTGCTCAAAACCCTTAATACCCTACACACAGACACTAATTCAGAAAGAAACTTTACAATGCTTTTTGTGGACTATATGAATGAAGACATTGATCCAGCTAAATCCTATTATCCGAGGCAAGCTGCCAAACGGTCAAACTCTATCATCAAACACTAGCACTAGTCTATACAGAAACCGAAGAGGAGGAAACAAATGAATACTAGTTTCAAACTTAGTAAACGACTTAGTTTTGGAGAAGAAATTACCAACAGTGTCACCCATGCTGTGGGGCATTTATCATGCTCATCCTACTTCCATTTCATCAACCTATAGTTATGAGGCCCATGGTTTCTTATCATCCATTGGTGTTTCGATTTTTGTCATCAGCCTTTTTCTCATGTTTCTTTCATCCACTATTTATCATTCTATGGCTTACTGGTTCAACTCATAAGTATGTGCTTCGGATTATTGACCATTCCATGATTTATGTGGCAATCGCTGGATCTTATACTCCTGTGGTTTTAACTTTGATGAACAACTGGTTTGGTTATCTCATTATCGCCATTCAGTGGGGAACGACTATTTTTGGTATTCTTTATAAAATCTTTGCCAAAAAGTCAACGAAAAATTCAGTCTCATTCTCTACCTCATCATGGGATGGCTAGTTGTAGCAATCTTACCAGCAATTATCAGCCAAACAAATCCAATGTTCTGGTGTCTCATGGTATCAGGAGGTCTATGCTATACAGTTGGTGCTGGGTTCTACGCTAAGAAGAAACCATACTTTCATATGATTTGGCATCTCTTCATCCTAGCAGCCTCAGCTCTGCAATACATTGCCATTGTTTATTATATGTAAAAAAAGAAGTTGGGAAAATCCCAACCTCTTTTTATTTACTATATTGATAAAATACTGGTGCAAGCGAAGATCATTTGTCAATTCAGGATGAAAAGGCAGTTACCAGCATATTCTTTTTCTTGTGCCGCAACTATTTGACCATTGACGAGTGCTAGAACTTCAACATCCTCACCAACACTACTGATAATCGGGCCACGGATAAAGGTCATGGGAATTTTACCAACGCCCTTACTCTCTGCTTCTGTATAAAAGCTTCCTAACTGCCGTCCATAGGCATTACGCTCCACTACTATATCCATAGTCGCTAGATGACTTTCCTCTTTGAGAAGTGATTTGTTTTGCTAACAAAATCAAACCCGCACAGGTTCAAAAAACTGGTAAAGCCATTGAGAATAGCCTCTCTTAGAGGAATCAGCATCTGCTGATCTCGTAAGAGCTTGCCCATGGCCGTTGACTCACCTCCTGGCAAAATCAAACCTGATAGCTCACTTCGATGTTTCTGAAAATCTTCTAGGTTTCGCAGTTCAATACTTTCAACTCCTAGTTGAGCAAGCACTTTTTCATGTTCTACAAAGGCTCCTTGCAAGGCCAATATTCCGATTTTCATCTATTTTCCTCGCTCTGCCATGAGAATTTGGATTTCATTCTCATTGATACCAACCATGGCTTCTCCTAAATCTTTCAGAGATTTGAGCCAGAATTTGAGGATTCTGATAATTGGTAACAGCCTTAACAATAGCTGCTGCACGTTTGACAGGATCACCTGACTTTGAAAATTCCAGATCCGACAAAGACGCCTTCTGCACCTAGCTGCATCATAAGAGCAGCGTCCGCTGGTGTTGCAACCCCTCCAGCTGCAAAAGTTGACAACTGGTAATTTTCCCATGTTCGTGGACATATTGAACTAATTCTACTGGAACTTGGAGTTCTTTTGCTGCGACATAGAGTTCATCTTCACGGAGATTTTGAATGCGGCGGATTTCTTGATTCATCATACGCATATGGCGAACTGCCTGAACGATGTCTCCTGTTCCTGGTTCCCCTTTTGTACGGATCATAGAAGCTCCTTCAGCGATACGACGCAAGGCTTCTCCTAGGTCTTTTGCACCACAAACAAAAGGAACTTGAAATTCTTTCTTGTCTACATGGAAACGATCGTCAGCTGGAGATAGCACTTCACTCTCATCGATATAATCAATCTCGATAGCTTCTAAAATCTGAGCTTCAACAAAATGCCCAATTCGAACTTTAGCCATAACTGGAATGCTGACTGCTTCTTGAATCTCCTTGATCATCTTAGGATCACTCATACGAGAGACACCACCGGCCGCACGAATATCAGCTGGGATTCGCTCCAAAGCCATAACTGCTGCTGCACCTGCAGCCTCTGCAATTCTTGCTTGTTCAGGGTTTTGAACGTCCATGATGACGCCACCCTTGAGCATCTGTGCCAAATTTTTGTTTAATTCATAACGATTTTCAGTCATTTTTTCTTCCTCATTACTTGTATTGGTAGCTACAGTTTTTATTGTAAGGTAAAAAGACTACATAACAAGATAAAATAAATCAATTTGTCCGGGTACAATTATTTCTATCACAAAAAGCACCCACATAGGGGTACTTTTATTTCTTAGATTTTTAATACTTT